>JABAOE010000011.1_pt7 | contig 38661 bp, 35 predicted proteins | sample 7062141 | NCBI WGS metagenome assembly JABAOE01 (sample SAMN14538627, study PRJNA623070) | marine sediment metagenome | biome: marine biome [ENVO:00000428]; feature: marine pelagic biome [ENVO:01000023]; material: deep marine sediment [ENVO:00002113] | place: India: Gulf of Khambhat ...
CAGCCTGCTGACCCGGCTCGGTTATCTGATCGCCCAACGCGGGCCGGGCGGTGGCATCCGCCTGGCCATGCCCGCAGCTCAGATCAACCTGGCCAAGGTGGTCCGCGACACGGAAGAGGATCTGGTGCTGGTGGAATGCTTCGACCCGGAAGGTCAATGTGTGATCACCCCGGTCTGCCGCTTGCAGAACGTCCTGGGCGAGGCCCTGGACGCGTACATGCAGACCCTCCAGCACTACACCCTGCAAGACCTGCTGAAGCCGCGGCGCGAACTGTCGCGGCTGCTCGATCTCGAGCACGTCGAAAAGGTCGCCTGAAACACTCCGCCCGCCCCACCGCCGGCCCGCAACTCAATCGGCGCGACCCTCCCGCCAGGGGCCGCCCGTGAACCCTGCCGATCTCCGCCTGATCCACATCGGCCTGGCCGCACTCAGCATCTCGGGCTTCGTCCTGCGCTGGGCATGGATGCATCGCGGCTCGGCGCTGCTGCACCACCGCATCACGCAGGTGTTGCCGCACGTGATCGACACCCTCTTCTTGCTGAGCGGCATCGCACTGGCGGTGATGATCCACCAGGCGCCGCTCGCCGATGGCTGGCTGACCGCCAAGGTGGCCGGCCTGGTCGCTTACGTCGTGCTCGGCTCCCTGGCTCTGAAACGCGCACCCACGAAACGGCTGAAAACGGTGTTTTTCGTCACCGCCCTGCTGTGTTTTGCCTGGATTGTATCGGTGGCGCGCTCGAAGTCACCGTGGGGCTGGCTCGCCGAATTCGTCTGAATGGCCCCGGGTTATCCCGTGGCTGCGGTGCTCAGCACCCTGTCATGTGCCGCCGGTCGATTTCAGACACCGAGCGGCAACCGAGCAGCGCCATGCCGCGTTCCAGTTCATCCCGCAGTAGCGCCAGCGCGTGGGCCACGCCGGCTTCGCCCGCCGCGGCCAGACCATACAGGTAAGGCCGCCCCATCATGCACGCAGTGGCGCCGCGCGCCAGCGCCTTGAGCACGTGCGTGCCGCGGCGAATTCCCCCGTCACAGATGATCTCGCACTCGCCCCCCACCGCGTCGACGACGGGACCCAGCGCATCGAACACAGGCACGCCCCCATCGAGTTGGCGCCCCCCGTGGTTGGAAACCATGATCGCCGTGGCACCGAGGTCCGCGGCCCGGCGCGCATCGCGCGGCGACAGGATACCCTTGATGGCGAATGGTCCGCCCCACTCCTCGATCATCCAGGCCATATCGTCCCAGGTCACCGAGGGATCGAACTGGTCGGCGATGTATTGCATCAGGGAACTGGCGTCCGAGCTGCCCTGCGCGATGCGGTGCACCACGTTTTCCAGCCGCACCGGCGGCGCGCGGAGGTAGCCGGCCACCCAGGCAGGCCGGCGCGCAAAGCCGAGCAGCCCGCGGAGGTTGATTCGTGGCGGCAAGGTGAAGCCATAGCGCAGTTCCCGCTCGCGCTTGCTGGGCGCCGGAACGTCAACAGTCAGTGCCAGCGCGTCGAAACCGGCCTGCCTGCAGCGCTGGATGAATTCGCGGGTCAGGTCCCGATCCTTCATCACGTAGATCTGGAAACACTTGGGCCCCTCGGCCACCGCGCCCACCTCCTCGATCCGGGTCGTGCCCAGCGTGGACAGCGTGTAGTAGGTGCCGGCCGCAGAAGCCGCGCGCGCCACCGCCATTTCGCCCTGCGGATGGAACAGGCGGCTCATGCCGGTCGGTGAAAGGAACAGCGGCATGGCAATGTCGCGTCCCAGCACTCGCGTGCGCAGGTCAATGGATTTCACGTCAACCAGGTACTCCGGCAACAACCGCGCGCGCTCGAAAGCGCGCGTGTTGCCGATCACGTTCGACTCGTCGTCCGCACCCCCCTCGATGTAATTGAACAACGGCGCCGGCAGGCGGCGCGCTGCGAGGCGACGCAGGTCCTCGATGTTCAGGGCTTGGTCGAGCTTGCCCATGGGCGCTGGTTCCATCGGTGGTTGATCGACCCCCAGTATGGGTGATCGGTGGGGGCACTGCCAAGCTGCGGGCAGGCGGGTTGCTCAGGCGCTTGTCGGCAGGCTAACCGCTCCTCCAGGCCTGGCTGGGCATGGACCGAAAGCGAAGGTGCGGAAGCCGGGACGCCCTCGCCTGAGGCCCCCAGACCGCGCTGAAGTTTACCGGCCAATCGGATATTCTGGACGCCCCACACAGCTGGCAGAATGCGTGATGGCCGAAGTGCGACTCACCTTGATCTACGTTCCCAGGGTTCTCAGCGTATTCAGAGGCGCGATGTTGGCGCTGTCCGTACTGCTGGCGGCACCCGTGTCGGCCCAGGAAGAAGAAGCCGCGGGCAACGAGGCCGTGGAGGCGCTGGCGCAGATTCTGAGCGCAGAGCAGGAACCGGAATTCGTCGATCCCCTGGGCCGCGGCACGCCCCGCAGTTCGGCGCTGGCATTCCTGGCTGCGGCCGAGCGGGGCGATTTCCAGTCGGCAGCCGAATACATGGACTTCCGCAATCTGCCCGCCGCCATGCGCGACATGGACCAAGCCGAACTCGCAGAGCAGATTTACCTGGTGATCAGCCGGGCGCTGTGGCTGGACATCGAGAACATCAGTGACGATCCTGCGGGGGCCGCGGGGGATGGTTTGCCCAGCTTCAGGGACGCGGTGGGGCAGGTGGCGCTGGAAGACGACTCGGTGTTGCTGCTGATGCAGCGCGTGCCGGCTGATGAGGCCGGTCAATTCGTCTGGAAACTCTCCAATGCCACGGTCGCCCGGATTCCGAGCCTCTACGAAGTGTATGGCTATCCCGTGTGGATCGAGGAATTCCGTGCCTGGTTCCCAACCCGGGTCAGCTTTCTGGGCGTCGAGTTCTGGAAAGTGGTGCTCGTGCTATGCGTGGGCGTGGTTTTGTGGCCCGTGCTGTGGCTGGCCTTCGTTGCCCTGGCGCGGCTTTTCAGCTCGCCGCGCTCGCCGCTGTATCCCGAGGTCCGGAAGCTCCTGACGCGGCCACTGCTGTTCCTGGTGCTGGTGATCGTTCTGAACTGGTTCCTGCGGGAACTCGGGCTGGGCGCCACCGCCCAGAAAATAGCCAGTGCGCACACCACGATGACCGCCATCACGGTCTGGCTGTTGTTCTCGGTCATCGACCTGGTGCGATCCAAGCGTCGCGAGCGCTTTCTCGAGCAGGGCCGCACCGACGCGGCAGTGCTCGGCCGCCCGGTGGCCAATGCGCTCAAGCTGCTCATCGCGCTGTTGGGCGTGCTCGTCTGGCTCAGCAATATGGGGGTCAATATCTCCGCCCTGCTGGCGGGGCTGGGCATTGGCGGCATCGCCATGGCACTGGCCCTGCAGAAGCCAATCGAGGACCTGTTCGGCGCCATTACCCTGTACTCGCAACGCCCCGTCGCCACCGGAGACTTCTGCCGGTATGGCCAACACCTTGGCCGCATCGAAGAGATTGGACTGCGCTCGACGCGGATTCGCACCCAGGGCAACACGGTGGTGTCGATACCCAACTCGCGCCTGGCCTACGAGGACATCGAAAACATCTCTGCCCGCCAATGCGTGTGGTACCAGCCGCTGGTACGTCTGCGCATCGATACCACGCCAGACCAGATTCGGGAAATCGTCGAGCGGACACGCCGGATGCTGATCGATGACCAGCGCGTCCTGAACGACGTCCTGCGCGTGCAGTTCCGTGAGTTCGGCCAATTCTCGCTGGACGTCAAGGTGCATTGCTACATCGACACGACCGATTTCACCGAATACCTCAACATCGCCGAGCAGCTGAATTTCGGCATACTCGAGATCGTCCATCAGGTCGGTGCCTCGCTGGCGCTCCCGGAACGCGGGCTCAAGGAATAAAGGCCCGCCGGGACAGAGGGGCCTCGGGTTCTGGCTGCGGCAGAGACCCATTCGGCTCGGCCGCGCTAACAGGGACCGCTTGGCGGTTTGTACTGGTCCGCAGTGGTGATTAGGATACCCCGAGCGCTCTCGTTCGTGATCAGGAAGGCATGGTGAGTCAAACACGCAACCGCACGGCCCTGTTACTGTGTTTGGGCAGCCTCGGCCTGGTAGCCGGCTGTTCCAGTGTCGAGGTGTACCGACACCAGAACGAATCGCGCCTGGACGCGGTCTTCATCAAGCAGGATGTCGACTTCAGCCGCTACCGGTCGGTCATCGTCGATGACGTGTCCGTGTGGTATCCCGCCGACCGGGCGCCCTCGCCGGAGAGCGCGGAACGCGCCCAGGCCAACCTGGAGCGCGCCCAGCGGATGTTCCGCCAGACCATCAGCGAGGCCCTGTCGGGTCGCTACCCGGTCACGGACCAACCCGGTCGTGGCGTGCTCCGGGTGCAGGCCGAATTCGTGGACCTGCGGGCCTTGCAACCCGGGGAGGCGATCCCCGCCGAACTCCAACGCTACGATTTCGAGGCCCGGCCGGGCCACATCACCATGGTCGCCCGCCTGCTCGATTCCAGCACCGGCGAGGTGCTGGCGCGAGCCGCGGACCTGGGCCAGCAGGCGTCCGCCGGTGGCGATGGCGTGGTGGACTGGGCGGCCATCGGCCACGATTTCGACTACTGGGCGGGCGTGTTCAGGGAGTGGATGGACGAGGTCCACGGTGCCGAATAACCCCCTGAGCGGGCAGTGATCGGCACAAGCCTGGGCCTCTCTCGGCCGCGACGGCTGATCTGAATCAAGCCACCCGGCGATCACCGCCATGCGCTACCCATTTCATGCTGACCTGCGTGCCGTATTGACTGATCGCCTGCGGTCGAGGCCTGGGCGTGACCCCTAATTCGCCAGTGCCTCGTCCAGGCACGCCAGCAGCAGGTCGGCGTGTTCCCGGGAAAACACCATGGGCGGGCGGATCTTGAGCACATTGTCGTGGGCACCGATGGTGCCGATCAGCACGCCACGGTCGCGCATGCCGTTATGCACCGCCTGCGCCAGCTTCCCCGCGGGAGCGCGCGTGGCCCGGTCGCTGACCAGGTCTACGCCCTGGAACAGGCCGCTGCCACGAATGTCGCCAATCGCTGCATGCCGTTCGGCCAGCGCCTCCAGCCCGGCCCGCAGGTACTGGCCCACCTCGCGCGCATTCTCGGGCAGGCGCTCCTCGTCCAGCACTTCCAGCACCGCCCGTGCCGCTGCGCAGGACACCGGGTTGCCCCCAAAGGTGTTGAAATAGCTCGCCCTGGCCCCGAAGCCATCGACCAGGTCCTGCGAGGTGACCACCGCCGCGGCCGGATGACCATTGGCCATGGGTTTCCCCATGGTCACGATATCCGGCACCACGCCCAGCCGCTCGAAGCCCCAGAAATGGCCTCCCATGCGCCCGAAGCCGGGCTGCACCTCGTCGGCGATGAACACCGCGCCGGCCGCGCGCACCACCGCGACCACCTCCGGCAACCAGTCCGCCGGAATGTCGGGTAGACCGTTGCTCGACAGGACGGTATCCATGATGAACGCGCCCGGCGGATAGCCGCGCTCCCGAAGCCGGTCTGCGGCCTGCGCCACGGCCTGCGCGTAACGGGCGCCCGCGTCTGGTCCCCGGCAGGTCCCACGGAACGTGTCCGGGCACGGAACGATCGCGATGCGGTCCTCGCGGGGTTCACCCGGCTCCTCGTCGGAAATCTGCGCCGTCAGCCAGGTGTTGCCGTGGTAGCCGTTTTCCACCGCTATGATGCCCGGCCGGTCGGTCGCCAGGCGGGCGATGCGCAGCGCTAGCTCGTTGGCCTCCGACCCCGTGCACGTGAACATGGCGATCTCCAGCCCCGGCGGGAAGCGGCTGAGCAGCATTTCCGCGTAGTCGAGCACCCCCTCGTGCAGGTAGCGGGTATGGGTGTTGAGGGCCGCGGCCTGGGTGCAGATCGCCTCCACCACGCGCGGATGACAGTGACCGACATGCGGCACGTTGTTGTAGGCGTCGAGGTACCTGCGTCCCGCGGCGTCGAAAAGCCAGACGCCCTCGCCGCGCACGATGTGCAGCGGGCGGCCGTAGAACAGGCGGTAGGCCCCGCCCATCAGGCGCTGGCGCCGCGCCAGCAGGCTTTCCTCGCGCGTCATGTACCGAGAGCTCGCCCCGCGCCCAGGCCGGCCGGGCATGTGCGTGTACGAGGGGTATGGGTGGCTGCCACGGTGAGCCCCGGTTTGGTCAGCCCGTCAGCGGCGCTCGGGCGTCACCAGCCGCTTGAAAAAGTCCGCGACGGTGTGCTGGGAGAGGTCCCGGAATTCACCGGCGTCGAAGAACGAACCGCCGCAGTCCGCGCAGGTTTCGTACCAGATGTGCCGCTGCTCCGAATCGACCCGCTTCTCCATTTCGCCACCGCACCGCGGGCAGCGGTACTGGTCGATCACGTTGTACCGACGCCCCTGGCCGGCGCGGCCGGTATCGATCGCGGCGGCCGCTTCCGGGTTGCTCAGCAGTTCCAGTTCCCCGGCGTCGAACCAGATGCCGCTGCAGCTGGTGCAGCGGTCGACCTCGGTCTGCTGATACTCGATCTGCTCCATGTCCGACCGGCACTTCGGGCACCGCATCGCGCCCGACCAGAACACCCCGCCTTGCCGACCGGCAATGGCGATCGTGTGACGCGGGGCGGTCCGCCGCCCCGGCCCGGCCCCCGGCTCGCGCCCATGCCGGTAGAACATCAGCACAAAGATCATGCCGACCACCAGCGCGCCCAGCAGCATGTAGTGTTCCACGTAGGTCGATTGCTCGGCGACCATGCCGAACACCTTGGACCCCGCCGAATGCCCGAGGTTGGCGCAGGACATGTAGATGGCGAACTGGGTCGCCGAACAGCTGCTGGAGCAGATGGCCATGGCCAGCGCGATCCCGCACACCATCGTCACCGGCAGCATCAGCACCCAGACGGACAGCATCGCGCGCACGTACGCAGTGTCCTGCCAGAGGAACTGGGTCTGGGCGAGGATGAAAGCATGCACGGCGACCAGCGTCACCGTGAAGAGCAGCATGCGCTTGGCGCCGAAGCGGTCGATCGCCGGCCCCAGCGCCAGCGCGACCACCGCGCCGATGAGCCCCATCATCGCCACCAGCTGCGACCACTGCGGCGTGGTGTAGCCAAAGACATTGATGGCCGCGATGGGCATCAGGGCCTGGCCATAGCCGTAGACCAGGCCGTCGAACAGCATGATCAGCATTACGATCAGGCTGGTCGGCTGCCACAGGACCTCGTTGACGCCGGCGAACACGGCCTTGAACGTGCCGCCTTCGCGCCGTGCGGATTTCGCCTCTCCGGAGGTCCACGGCAAGTGGCGTTCACCGTCGCGCTCGAGCACGAACACGAACGCCAGTAGCACGGCGGCGGCGGTGATCGCGGCCACGATGGCCGTGAGCTGCATGCCAAATTCGACCAACATCACGCCCGACACCGCCGCCGTCAGGCCCCATCCGGCGGCCTTGCCGAAGCTCATGAAAGCATTGAGTCGGCCCTGCTCCCGCACCGGCGTCAAATCGATGCTCATGCCGTCCACTGCGACGTCCTGCGTGGCGGCGAAACTGTTGATCACCACGCCGATCAGCGTCAACAGGCCTATCTGACCGGCAGGATCCTCGATCGCCATCAGGGCGAGCAACGACACCGACAACCCCGCCTGCGCGGCCAGCACCCAGGGCCGGCGGCGGCCCATGGGCAGGAACATGTATCGATCCATGAACGGGCCGGTCACCAGCTTGAACGCCCACGGCAACACGATCACGGCCAGGTAGGTGGCGATGTCCCCGGCGGAGACGCCCTGGCTCGCCAGCCAGGCAGGAATGGCGATGGACAGCAGCCCTGCCGGAATGCCCTGGGCGAAGTACATCATGGAGCCCGCCACGTAGCGGACCCGGGAGCTGTCCAGGAGGGTGAGTGTCATGGCCATGGGCGTCGCGCTCATTGTGGGGCGAGCCCAGATGATAGCGAACTTCGGTGTACTCGGTCAGTGCCCGAAGCGCCCCGTCGGAGTCGGTGTACGCATCCCTCCAACCCGAGCATCAGAAAAAGCCGCCCGAAGGCGGCCTCTTTATTCTGGCTGGGGGAGAGGGATTGACTCGCGCCGTCCCTGGCGCTCGCCCTACGGGCGTCTCGCTATGCTCGACGTCCAAAACGGCAATCCTGCCGCTTTGTCAAACCCCCACCGAGCCTCGCTCGATGAGGCGTCTCTGCACGCTCGACCCCAGCCAATAAAAAACCCGCGTGAAGCGGGCTTTTAATTTGCTGGGGGAGAGGGATTGATGAAAACCATCCCTGGTTTTCACCCTTCGGGCGCACTTCGTGCGTCCAAATTCGCTCCCGGCGAATTTGTCGAACCCCGCCGCCTTTGGCGGCAGTGGTTCTGCATCGGCCCCTCCACCACTCAGATACGACAAAGCCACCGCAAGGGTGGCTTTGTCGTATCTGGCTGGGGGAGAGGGATTCGAACCCCCACTGGCGGAGTCAGAGTCCGCTGTCCTACCATTAGACGATCCCCCAGGAGATCGCTCGGTGGAAAGCGATGCCTTCCGCCGATCTTACCGCTTCGAGTATTGGGTTGCCTTGCGCGCCTTGTGCAGGCCGACCTTCTTGCGCTCGACCTCGCGTGCGTCCCGGGTCACGTAACCGGCCTTGCGCAGCGGTTTGCGCAACTCCTCGTCGTACTCCATCAGGGCGCGCGTCAGGCCGAGCCGGATGGCGCCCGCCTGGCCGGAACTCCCGCCCCCGTCCACGGTCGCCTTGATGTCGAACTGGTCGGTCATCTCCACCAGCTCGAGCGGCTGGCGCACGATCATGCGCGCCGTCTCGCGCCCAAAGTACTCGTCGAGCGGGCAATCGTTGACCATGATCCGGCCCGTGCCGCGGGTCACGAACACCCGCGCGGTCGAGGATTTGCGTCGGCCAGTGCCGTAATACTGTTCAGTTGCCATGATGCATTCCGTTCCGTGTGTGCTGTGCTCAGAGCTCGAGCGGCGTCGGCTGCTGGGCCGCGTGCGGGTGTTCCGGGCCGGCATAGACATGCAGCTTGCGGAACATGGCGCGCCCCAGCGGGTTTCTGGGCAGCATGCCCTTGACCGCGTTCTGGATGACCCGCTCGGGGTGCGTTTCCAGCATCTTGCCGAGCTTGATGGACTTCAGGTTGCCGATGTAACCGGTGTGCCGGTGGTAGTACTTGTCCTCGAGCTTGTTGCCGGTCACCCGCACTTTCTCGGCGTTGACCACCACGATGTGGTCGCCCGTGTCCACGTGCGGCGTGAATTGCGGCTTGTGCTTGCCGCGCAGGCGGCGCGCCACCTCCGTGGCCAACCGGCCCAGCGTCTTGTCCGTCGCATCCACCAGGTGCCACTCGCGCCTGATATCCTGCGCCTTCGCAGAATAGGTTTTCATTTAAGTGTCTCTCGAACCAAAAAGGCCGGGGTGAAGGGCGGGAATTCTACTTTCTACCCGCGCCGGATTCAACCTGCGGCGACGCCGCCAGCCACTAGATGATGAGGCGTTCCACGGGCTTTCCGCCCACCAGGTGCGAGTCGATGATCTCGTCGATGTCCGATTCGTCGACATAGGTGTACCAGACCCCCTCGGGGTAAACGACGCACACCGGCCCTTCCTCGCAGCGGTCCAGGCAACCGGCCTGGTTGACACGCACCCTGCCCTCGCCGGTCAGGCCGCGCTCTTTCATGCGCCGCTTGGCGTAGTCGCGCATGGCGCCTGCGCCGCACTGGTTGCAGGACGGGCGCCCGGCGCCCGCCCCGCGGTCATTGACGCAGAAGAAGATATGCCGCTGATAGTAGGACATGCCGTGTCAGTCGTCCGTTGTCACTGGAAGTTATACACCAGGTTGACGGTAGTGGTGGTGTCGGTCTTGTCGCTATCCCCCGGCGGCACTTCCGAGTTGTGGCGGGCTTCGAATCCGACCTTGATGGCGAATTTGTCGTTCATCGCGACGGCCAGGCCGGTGTTGAACTGCGAGAACGTGTTGTCGCTGCCCGACTCGACCAGCAGGCGGTTCACCCACTCGGTGTTGTCGGTAATCTTCCACGTATCGTCCACCAGGAATCGGATGATGGCCTCGCTACTCGATGCCCCGGAGATGCGCTCCTCCAGGTCGCGGTAACCGGCGCCGATTTCCGCCTTCAGGAGGTGGCGCTCGCTCTTCATCAACTCCCGGCCATAACCGGCGGTCAATGTCAGCTGCGGGTCATAGGCGCCAAACTTGTCGGCGTCCCAGCGGAAGGCCCCGAACAGGTACGAGCGGTCAGTGAGCTTGCGGTCGCTCTGGATCTCCACCTGGTAACGCTCGGTATCCTTGTCACCGTCCTCCGAGGTGGTCAGCGCGGCGCCGAAGAACCGGTGACGCCACAGTTCGCTCTGCTTGACGAACTCGAGCTTGAGGTTGACGGCTTCGCTGTCGGTGTTGCCGGTGGTCTTCACCAGGCCGAACTCGCCCTTGCCGGTCCAGCCCCGCAGCCAGCCCGCAGGCGCCTCGGACTCGGCGCCCGGATCCGCCGCGGGTTCCTCGGCCGCAGCGGGCAATGCGGCGCAAGCCAGCAGCGCCGCGAGGGTCCATGATACGTGTCGCATCTGCCTTTCTCCCTTGAGCATGGTCAAAAAAACGCGCAAGTATACTGGGTGTGCCGTGAAATCCCAATGAAGACCGGCCTGGCTGCGTTACAATGCGCGCCATGGCAACGCTTCACGATGAATTCGCCGGCCGGCAGCTGTCCGCCCTGGACCGGTTGATCGCCCGTCTCGACGAGGGGCTGCGCCTGTCCAGCGGCATCGTGCCCGAATCCTCGCGACCCAATCCCGCCGGCCAGCTGGCCGAGGTCGAAATGGACGAGCCCACCCGCCAGCATGTTGCCGGCTTGATGCGCATCAACCACACCGGCGAAATCTGCGCCCAGGCCCTGTACGCGGGACAGGCCGCGACCGCGCGCCATGCCCGAACCCGTGACGAGATGCGTCTCGCCGCCGACGAGGAGATCGACCACCTGTCCTGGTGCGCCCAGCGCCTCAGGGAACTGGACAGCCGCACCAGCCTGCTGAACCCGCTCTGGTACGCCGGCTCGTTTGCGATCGGGGCCCTAGCGGGGCTGGCGGGCGACGCCTGGAGCCTCGGGTTCCTCAAGGAAACCGAGCACCAGGTCGAGGCGCATTTGCAGGACCACCTCGAACGCCTGCCCGAACACGACGCCCGCAGTCAGGCGATCCTCGACCGGATGAAAGCCGATGAGGCCCGGCACGCGGACATGGCCGAGGCGGCCGGTGCCCAGGACCTGCCCGCATCGGTCAGGGAAATGATGCGCGCCGCCGCCCATTTCATGAAAACGGTGGCCTACCGGATCTGACCCCGCGGACGCGCCCGCGGACGCGCTCAAAAGAACAGCTGCTGCAAGGCCGCTCCGGGATCGGGCGCGCGCATGAATGCCTCGCCGACCAGGAATGCCCGGATGCCGGCCGTGAGCAGGCGCTGCACGTCGGCGCGGGTGCGGATGCCACTCTCCGCGACCAGCAGGCGCTCCGCGGGCAGCGCCGCCCGCAGGCGCTCGCTGGTACCCAGGTCGGTGGAAAAATCGTGCAGGTTGCGGTTGTTCACGCCCAGCAGGCAATCCTGGCCCAAGGCGGCCGCCGTCGCGAGCTCGGCCGCGTCGTGCACCTCCACCAGCACGTCCAGGCCGCACTCGCGTGCCTGGCCGTGCAGGTCCTGCAGCTGCGGGCCCGACAATGCGGCCACGATCAGCAGGATGCAGTCGGCGCCCATGCAGCGGGATTCCAGCACCTGCCAGGCGTCAAGGATGAAATCCTTGCGCAGCACCGGCAGGCCGCAGGCATCGCGCGCCTGCCGCAAGTCATCGCCGTGGCCCCGAAAATGGCGCTCGTCGGTGAGCACCGAAAGGCATGATGCCCCATTGGCGGCATAAGAGGCCGCGATCTCGGCGGGCCGGAAATCGGGGCGGATGAGGCCGGCGCTGGGAGACGCCTTCTTGATCTCCGCGATGACGCCAACCCCCTTTGCGGCAGCCTGCTCCAGCGATGGGCGAAACCCACGCGTGGCCGGCATGTCGCCGGCGCGGGACCGCAATTCGCCGAGCGGGAGGCGCGCGCGTCCAGCCTCGATTTCGCGGGTCTTGTCGGCCAGGATGCCCTGCAGTACGGTCGGACCGGGCATCAGAGGCGGTTGCTGAGTTCCACCAGTTGCTGCAGGCGCTGCCAGGCGGCACCGCTGCGAATGACCTCGTTGGCGGTCTCGACCCCGGCGGCCAGCGACTCGGCCAGGCCGGCCACGTAAATGGCCGCACCGGAATTGAGGGCGATCATGCGCGCGGCCTTTTCGGCAGCGGGCTCACGCGCACCCCTCAGGGCCGCCTCGACCAGCTTCAGGGAGGCTGCGGAATCGGCAACGACCAGGCTGTCCAGCACGTGCCGGGCGATGCCGAAATCCTCGGGCAGGATCTCGTATTCGCGCAGCTCACCCTCCCGTAATTCGGCGACCCACGTGTTGGCGCCCACGCTAATTTCATCCAGCCCATCGTTGGCATGCACCACCATCACGTGCTCGGCGCCCAGCCGGCCCAGCACCTCGGCGACCGGGCGGCACAGTGCCTTGTCGTATACGCCGATCAGCATGCGGCGCACACCCGCCGGGTTGGTCATGGGCCCGAGAATGTTGAACAGCGTGCGCATGCCCAGCTGCTGCCGCGCCCGCACGGCATGCTTCATGGCGCTGTGGTGCGCTGGCGCAAACATGAAACCGATGCCCAGTTCATGCACGCATTGCGCCACCTGTTCCGGGGTGAGATCGAGCCGCACGCCGGCCGCTTCCAGCACATCGGCACTGCCGGATCTGGAGGACACGGAGCGGTTGCCGTGCTTGGCCACCCTTCCGCCCGCGGCGGCCACCACCAGCGCCGCGGCGGTGGATACGTTGAACAGATTGGCGCCGTCGCCGCCGGTGCCCACGATGTCGACCAGGTGCTCGTCCTGAACCTCCACGTCGAGGGCCAGTTCACGCATGACCGTGACGGCCCCCACAATCTCGTCGATGGTCTCGCCCTTGATGCGCATGCCGGCCAGGAACGCGCCGATCTGGGCATCCGAGGCCTGGCCGGACATGATCTGGTGCATCACCGAGGCCATTTCCGCGGTGCTCAGGTCCTGGCGCCGGGTGATCAGGCCGAGCGCATGCTGGATGTCCATCTCCCGGCTCATTCAGGCGATGACCCCCACCGCATCCAGGAAATTGCGCAACAGGTCATGGCCGTCGGGCGTGAGGATGGATTCTGGATGGAACTGCACACCCTCCACGGGCCATTGCCGGTGCCGCAGGCCCATGACTTCACGCTGACCCTCGAATTCGGTCCAGGCGGTAACCTCCAGGCAGTCGGGTATCGAATCCTCGCCAACCACCAGCGAATGGTAGCGGGTCGCCTCGAAGGGATGGGGCAGGCCGCGGAACACGCCCCGGTCGGCATGGCTGATCATGGACGTCTTGCCGTGCATGATGCGGCGTGCCCGGATGACTTCCGCGCCGAATGCCTGCCCGATGCACTGGTGACCCAGGCACACGCCGAGCACCGGCACGTGACGGCCCAGCCGCTGCACGAGTTCCACGGAGATACCGGCCTCGTTCGGGGTGCACGGCCCGGGCGAGATGACGATGCCGTCTGGCGCATCGGCCTCGATCTCGTCCACGCTCAGCGCGTCGTTGCGCACCGTCCGGACTTCCGCACCCAGTTCCCCGAGATACTGCACCAGGTTGTAGGTGAAGGAATCGTAGTTGTCGATCATCAGGATCATCTGACGCTCGGACCCTCCGGTCATTCCTGCACGCCGCCGGTAAATGGCTTGAAACCCGAGGATTCTGAACTGCGCGCGGCCTAAAAGCAAAACCCGCGCCGAAACGCACGCGCCGTGGCCCAAAAACCTTGTTTAAAAACCGCAAGCCGGCATAATGGGCGGCCTTTTCAACGCGAGGAGCCATCGCTCATGAAGTATCTGAACATCACTGCCCTGTGCCTGGCCATTGGACCGTTCGCGACGGCGCTGGCCGCGGAACCGACAGCCGCGCCGGAAGCCCCTCCACCCGCCGATGACAAACCCGCCATCTACGCCAGTGACATCATGACCGTCACCGCGGTGGTCGAGGCCATCGACCATGAAACGCGGGAGGTCGTGCTGCGCGGCCCGCAGGGCAACTCCGTCAGTTTCACCGCCAGCGAGGAGGCGCGCAACCTGGGCCAGGTTCAGGTCGGCGACATCGTTCGGGCCGAGTACGCGCAAAGCATGTCCATCGAAGTGGTGGCCAATGACGGCAGCGAGCCGGGTATTGGCGAGATGGGCGCGATTGGCCGGGCCCCGGAAGGCGCGATGCCGGGCGTAGCGGCGATCGACACGCGGGTTGTGACCGCGACGGTGGAGGAGATCAACCTCGAGGCCAACACGTTCAAGCTCAAGGGCCCCGATGGCAGCATCGACGAGTTCACCGCCCGCAACCCGGACAACCTGCGGCGGGCCGCCGTGGGCGACCTGGTGGTCATCACCTACACCGAGGCGGTGGCAATTTCCGTCGAAGAAGTCGCGGCCGAATAATCCCCTTGGGCGCGGTTGGGACGGTCGGCGGCATAGCCCGCCGGCCGACCCTACAGTCCGCGCGAGGCCCGGTCCACGGCGGTGAGCAGGGCCCGTCCCTTGTTGCGGGTTTCCTCCCACTCGGTCTCGGCGTCGGAATCCGCCACGATGCCGGCCCCGGCCTGCACGTGCAGCTTGCCGCCGCGGATGACCGCCGTGCGAATCGCGATTGCAAGGTCGGCATCGTCATGCCAGCTGAGGTAACCCACTGCCCCGGCATAGATGTTGCGCCGCACCGGCTCCAGCTCATCGATGATCTCCATGGCGCGGATCTTGGGCGCACCCGTGAGCGTGCCCGCGGGGAAGGCCGCCCGGATCGCATCCATGGCGCCCCGGCCGGGGGCGAGTTCGCCCTCGACCTGCGAGACGATGTGCATGACGTGCGAGTAGCGTTCGATCACCATGCAATCGGTTACCTCCACGCTGCCGCTGCTCGCGATGCGGCCCACATCGTTGCGGCCGAGGTCGATCAGCATCAGGTGCTCGGCCCGCTCCTTGGGGTCCGCCAGCAGCTCCTCGGCCAGCGCACGGTCCGCCTCCGGCGTGGCGCCGCGGGGCCGGGTGCCTGCGATGGGGCGCACCGTGACCCGGCGGTTCTGTACCCTCACCAGCACCTCCGGCGATGAGCCGACGATCTGGGTGTCGCCGAGATCGATGAAATACATGTATGGCGAGGGGTTGAGGGCACGCAACGCGCGGTAAACATCCAGCGGGCGGACCTTGAACGGCACGCTCATGCGTTGCGACAGCACCACCTGGAAGACGTCGCCGGCGCGGATATATTCCTTGCTGCGCTCCACCGCGGCAATGAATGCAGCGCGGCTGAGGCCGTAGTGGAAATCCGCCTCGTCGATCGGCGCGCCGGGCACGGCCAGCCCGTAGCCGGTGCTGCCGGAGCGCAGCCGATGCTCGAGGTTGTCCAGCCGCCGCTGCGAACGGGCCCATGCGTCCGGATCGGCCGGATCGACGTTGACGATCAGCCACAATCGCCCCTCGAGGTTGTCGAACACCGCCACTTCCTCCGACAACAGCAAGACGGCATCCGCCGTGCCGAGTTCGTCCGGCTTGGCGGCGACATCCAGCCGGGGCTCGAGCAGCTGCACCGTCTCGTAGCCGAAATATCCGACCAGCCCGCCGGTAAACAGCGGTAACTCGGCCACGCGCGGCACCTGGAAGGTGGTCTGCAATTCCGCGATGCGCGCCAGGGGATCGTCCAGCGTCTCCTCCGCGACCTGCTCGCCGAAGTCGAACACGGACATGCGATGCCCCTCGATGGTGTACCGCCTGCGGCACGGCAAGCCAATGATGGAGTAGCGGCCCCAGGTCTCACCGCCTTCGACCGACTCGAACAGGTAGGCGTCCGGCCCATCGCACAGCTTCAGGAACACCGACAGCGGCGTGTCCAGGTCCGCCAGCACCGTGCGCCAGACCGGAATCCGGTTACAGGTGCCGTCATTGAGCTGGTCGAAAGAAGGCTTGTCCAAGGGATGCCTGCCGCGCCGGTGAAAAACCGGATTCTACCCGCTAAGGGCTGCCGCCACAGCCTCGGTGCGGCGATTCAACCGGGACTCAGTCGGGGCCCAGCACCAGCGTGAACCGCACGCCCTCGCCGCCCGGCAGATTCTCGGCGCGAACCGCTCCGCCGTGCGCTTCGGCGACCAGCCGCACGATGTGCAGGCCGAACCCGAGGTGCCGCCCCTGCCCCCGCTCCCGCAGCGAGACCAGGGAGTCGAACAGCTGGCCGGGAAGGATATCCGGCAGCCGGGTGCCGCTGTTGGCAACGCGGATCTCGCAGGCACCCGGGCCGCACACCAGCGCCACGGTCATCCCGTGCTCCACCCCGGTCAGGGAAACCGCGTTTTCCACCAGCTTGTCCAGTGCCTGCGCGATCAGGTCGGGCGCGCATTCGCGCTCGCAAGGCCGCGCGGGCAGCTCCAGTTCGATGCGGCGACCGGGGTGGAGTTCCCGGTAGCCCTCGACGCATTGGCGCAGCAAGGCGGCCAGGTCGACGCGCTCCCATTCCAGTGATTTAACCGCGGCCTCCAGGCGGCTGGCTTCCGACATGGCGCGCACGATCGCCGCCTGCCGCTCGACCCCCTCGCGGGCGCGCTCGGCGTAACGCTGCGCCTCCGGCGCCAGCGTTTGATCGGCCAGGTTGTCGAGCGAGGAGCGGGTGATCGCCAGCGGGGTCTGCAATTCATGGGACAGCCGCCCGGCGAGTTTCTTGAGGTAGGCGGTATAGTCGGCGACGGCCCGCAGCAGGCGGGCGTTGTTGCGGGCCAATTCGCCCAGTTCGTCGTGCGCGGCGGTCAGTGGCAGGTCCGGGGGCTGGCCGGTGTCGTCCATGGCGCGGCTGACCGCGGCGCTGAGGCGCTGCACGCGACGCGACAGCCGCGTGGCAAAAAACCACAACCCCGCCGCCAAGCCGATCGTCAGGAACAGGGTAATCAGCAGTAAGCGCCCCAGGGCGCGGTTGGTCACCAGCAGCAGGCCATCGGTGGCGGCCTCGATCACCACGGCGCCCCGCACCTGGCCCTGCAGCAGGATGGGTACAGCCACCGCATTCGTCACGCGGGCATTGTCCGGATCCTGCGCCCAGTGGCGCGCCTCCTCGCCGGCCAGGGCGGCGGCGGCCAGCGCGTCCTCGAAGCGCACCATCTGCGCCGGGCGCTCGTTCTCCAGTTGCGTGCGGGAGCCGGCTACCAGGCGGTAGATCACCCGCTCGGCCCAGCTCAGCGTTCGGCCTGCAGCCAACCGCTGAGCACCGGATTGCGCCATCACCCAGCCGGCCCGGTCCAGCACCCAGGCCCGTGAGCCGGGCGGAATCACGCCCGCCAGCCAGCCCTGCAACGGCAGCGAGAAGGTCGACAGGCTGAGCCAGGCCGAAGGCACGCCACCGGTGAGCGTGCCGAGCTCGCGCATTTGCCGGGGGCCGGCCGGGGTCGGCTCGACATCCAGCACGGCCACGCTCAGGTCCGCCAGGCCCGGCTTCAGCGGCAACGCCAACTCCAGGTCGTAGCCGTCGGCACGGTCCAGCCAATGACCGGCGAGCTGGCCGCCGCCCTCGGTCTGGCTATCGAGGGTCAGCGGGCCGGGTGCAGCGGTGTGAATGCGGAAGCCCACCAGTCCGCGTGCGCTGCGCACATAGAGCAGCAGGCCGTCGGAGGCGGCGGACGCGGCGGGCATTTCCTCGCGCACCGGGGTGGCATCCTGCACCCTGCAGAACAGGTACAGCCGTCCCTCGTAGCGCCCCGCCAGCACCTCCAGGCCGAGCTGTCCATCCTCCGATCTGAACTCGAGCGCCTCGCCGGATGCCGGCCATTCGTCCGCATAACCGTCCATGCGGGGCCGGGTCTCCAGGTCGCGCACCGGCAGCAGGCGCTCGCGGCCAAACAGCAACTCCGACTGGAATTCCAGCGGCAGGGCCTGGGCCACGGTGCGCGCCGAGGCCAACAGGGCGTGCTCCTGGCCCGCACGCAGGAACCCCTCGAGTTCCTGCACCAGCTGCCAGCCGGACCAGGGCACCAGCAGCGTGACCAGCGACAGCGTGAGCACCTGGTTGCGGAGTTTCATGGCCAACCCAGGTCAGTCAGATGGGCCCGGTTTCCAGCGGTAGCCGGCTCCGTACACCGTGTCGAGACGGTCAAATGCTGGCTCCACCTCGCGAAACTTCTTGCGGATGCGCTTGATATGGCTGGTGATGGTCTGGTCGTCGACCACCAGGTTGGCATCGTCCATGAGTTGCTGCCGGCTGCGCACGTGGCCGGGGTGGCGCACCAGTGAATACAGGATCCAGAACTCGGTGACCGTCAGCGGAACCGGCTGGCTCCGCCACTGCACCTGCATGCGATCCACCGACAACTGCAGCGGGCCCCGTTCCAGCCTGCGGTCCTCGCCGCGTTCGCCACTGAGGGCCTCGACCCGTCGAAACAGCGCCACCACGCGCGCCACCAGGTGTTGCAGGCTGATGTCCTTGACCAGGTAATCATCGGCACCGAGGCGCAGTCCGGAGATGGCGTCCAGGTCCGAATCGCGCGCGGTGAGGAAAATGATCGGCACCGTGCGGGACAGCCCGCGCAGGTCCCGACAGAGCTCGAACCCCCCCTCGACCTCCTCGCCGAGACCGATGTCGATGACCACGAGATCGGGCAGCCGACGGTTGAAAGCCGCCATGGCCGAGGCCCGGTCGGCAAAACCGCTGACCTGGTAACCATAGCGGCGCAGGGCGTCCTCGTAATTGTGCCGGATCGAGGCTTCGTCCTCGACGATGGCGATCTGGCGCTGCATACCTGAACCTCCGATGGAAACAATGATACGACTCCGGGTGCGGGAAAGCACAACCCGGCGCCGTGCGGGCCGCCATTGCCCCCCTCCTGCCCGAATTCGGGCCGCAGCCCGCCCCAAGCCGCCATGCCCAGGCCACTTGAGCACGGTGTAATCGGTCGTGACAAACCCGGCCAGAGAAGGACTTCGACATCATGGCAGCCCTGCACGCCCCTGAACGAACGCACCCACCAACACGCACGAGCCGGCATGGCTCGCGCTCGCTGCGCTGGCAGGACCGCACGTTGCTGGTCCTCGCCATCGCCCTGCTGTCGCTGGTATTGCTGCGCATCGAGACCGCGGCGGCACAGCCCTCCGAGTGGGGGCTGGAACTGAGCACCGATGCGGGCTCGGTCGTGGGCCTGGCGCTCCACACGCGCATCACCGTCGAGGTCACCGGACTGATCGCCCGGGTGGCGGTCAGCCAGCGCTTCGCCAATCACGGGCTCGACTGGGCCGAAGGCACCTATCGCTACCCGCTGCCGGACGGCGCCGCCGTCGATCGGCTGCTGGTGCAGGTGGGTGAGCGACTGGTGGAGGGCGAGATCCGCGAGAAGGAGGACGCGCGGCGCGTCTACCAGCACGCGGCAGCCGCCGGGCAAACCGCTTCGCTGGTCGAGCAGCAACGCGTCAACCAGTTCGAGACGCGGCTCGCCAATATCGCCCCCGGCGAGGAGATCGAGGTACATATCGGCTTCCTGGCCAGGGTGAACCTCGACGAGGGCACTTACAGCCTGCGCCTGCCAATGACCTTCACGCCGCGCTGGGAAAGCCCGGGGCTCTGGCCGCTGGATGTGATGGCGGGGGCGCCGCAATTTGCCGCTGCCGCGGGTGCTTCCGGCCCGGCGCTGGAAGTGGATGTGTTGCTGCGCACCGGCCTGGCATTCAGCGCCATTCACAGTCAATACCACGACGTGGACATCGAGGCCGGCCCGGACGGCTACCGCGTGACCCTGGCCGAACCGGACGCTGCCCCCAACCGCGATTTCCTGCTGACCTGGGCCCCGGAACTCACCGCCGAGCCGCAATCCGCGTTGCTGACCTGGGACGGCGGCGATGCCCTGTACGCGCAGCTGCTGATCGTGCCGCCGCTGCCGGAGGCCATCGCCCCGCAACCCCGCGAGGTGGTATTCATCATCGATACGTCCGGTTCCATGCAGGGCCCATCGATCGAGCAGGCCCGCTCCGCGCTTCTGCAGGGCCTCGACGAATTGGGGCCCGATGACCTGTTCAACCTGATCCGGTTCAACTCCAGGACCGAGTCGCTGTTCGAGGCCTCCATGCCCGTGAACGGCCATTCGCTGTTTCAGGCGATCGATTTCATCGACAGCCTGGTAGCAGATGGCGGCACCGTGATGGCGCCCGCCCTGCAGGCCGCCCTGTCTCTGCCCGAGACCCCGGGCCTGCTGCGCCAGCTGGTCTTCATCACCGACGGCAGTGTTGGCAATGAGCATGAACTGCTGCTGCTGGTCGCCGAAGGGTTGGGCGACAGCCGCCTGTTCACCGTCGGTATCGGACCAGCGCCCAATTCCTGGTTCATGCGCAAGGCGGCCGAGATCGGCCGCGGCAGCCATACCCACATTGGCCGGCTCGAGGAGGTGGACCAGCGCATGAGCCGCCTGTGGTCGCAGTTACGCATGCCGGCCGTATCCGATATCTGCGTGGACTGGGGAGCAGGCGCGGAATACTACCCGGAGGTGATTCCCGACCTCTACAGCGGCCAGCCACTGTGGCTGGTGGCGAAGCTGCCGCTGGAGCCGGGGGTGATTCGCCTGTGCGGCCACCTGGAAGGCCGGCCGTGGGAGCTTGCCGTGCGACCGGAGCCCGACGGCGGCGGGCAGACCGTCGCCACATTGTGGGCCCAGCGCAAGATCGAGGCCCTGCAGGACAGCATCATGTTCGGTGCGGATGCCGGGCAGGTTCGGGATGTGGTGACGGACCTGGCGCTCCAGCACGGTCTGCTGACCCAGTACACCAGTCTGGTGGCGGTGGATCGCACCCCGGTGCGACCCGCCGATGCCGGGCTCGCGCGCAGCGACATTCCCAGCCTGCTGCCGGCAGGCAGCAGCCGGCAGGTCGCCGGTTTCCCGGCCACCGCCACCGGCTGGCGGGCCCGGGCCCTGCTCGCCGCGCTGACCCTTCTCATCGCCACCGCGCTGTTCTGGCTCAGTGGCGCTCGCCTGCCAACGGTTAACGCGGGGCTGCCAGCAGGTGCTGCCCGCTGAACCTCCCTCCGGGCCGACCCGCACCCGTTGGCTGTTCGCGGCGGTGGCCACCACCGCCGCGCTCTTTTTGTGCCACACGCTGTGGATTCCCGCCAAGGCGCAGCTGGCGCAGTTCCTGCTGGAATCCGCCTGGCGCCGCACCCTGGCCGGCCAGGTCCAGGCACGACCTTGGCCGTGGGCGGATACGCATCCGGTTGCCGAGCTGGAAGTGCCGGCACTGGGCGTTCGACGGCTGGTACTGGCCGGGGCTTCCGGGCGCAACCTCGCCTTTGGCCCCACGGCGCTCACACCCATCGACGGTAACGACCTGGTGATCAGTGGTCACCGCGATACGCACTTCGGCTTTCTGCAGTGGCTGACCGGCGGCGAGGTCCTGCGATTGCGCACGCGGGCGGGCATGCGCGAGTATCGCGTTGCCTGGCGGGAAGTCGTGGACAGCCGCCAGCGGCAGCTGGTGCTGGACGCGAGCCGCGAACGGCTCACCCTGATCACCTGCTTCCCGTTCGACGCCCCGTTCGGGGGAGGGCCGCTGCGACTGGTGGTGACCGCCCCGCAGCACTTCAACGGGGGCGCGTGGGTGCCTCCGAGAAACGGATGATCGGCGTGCGGTCGAGGTCCCAACCGCCAGTGGCTGGTGGCGGCAACACCACTGCGCTGGACCAGTAGCGCTCGGGCCCGAGCCCGAGTTCCATGACCCCCGCTGCCCGTATCTGGAATTCCGGCACGCCCATGCAGCCAGGGCACAGCGTGTCGCTGAACACGGCATTCATTTCGAACCGCAACGGGCCGGGGCCCTCGAGGGGATCGGAAATGATCCAGCGGGGTTCGCCCGCCGCATCGTAGATATAGGCGATGGCCACCGTCTCGCGGCCCTGGCTGGCCAGCGAAATGCCCCACCCCGGGCCGTCTGCGCGGCCCCACAGGCCGGTGTGGTCCTCCGCGGCCGGGTCCGGGTCGAATTCGAACCACTGCAGCGTCTCGCCGCCGGACTGCTCGCCGATGGACCATTCCATGCGCGCCAGCCGTTCGGAGTCGAACCACAGGTAGAGCATGCCCACATCCTCGATCTCGGGCACGCCGTCCGCGCCGAGACGCAAGCGCTGCAGGGGCTGCTCGAACTCGAAGCCTTCCAGCGGCCCCGCGCTCAGGTACCAGGTGGGGAGCCCCTGGGCGTCGTAGGTGTACCAGATGGCGGATATGAGATGGCCGAAGACCTCGATATCGAAGCCCCGTCCGTTGGTGTCGGGATTGGACCACAGGCCGGCATTCGGGCGCAGCACGCGTTGCGGATCGCGGGCGAAGCGGTCCAGCAGGCGGGGCACCAGCACCATGGCGTGCGGCTGGTCGAGGCCGCTGGCACCGGGTGCCACCAGTTCGCCCAGGAACGCCCCACTGTCCGCATCGAAGCGCAGGATCGCGTCGTGGTCCGCGCTGGCCACCAGCAGGTCACCCTGGTCGGTGACCGCCACCCCGGTGGGGTTGCTGTACCCCACCGCACCGAGATCGGCCAGCTCGCCCAGGAACGCCCCGCTCGCGCTGTCCACCGCGACCACCGCGTTCAGGCCCTGATCGCTGACCAGCAGCCGGCCGTCCGGGGCCAGCGCCATGCGGTGGGGATCCACCATCCAGGCGCTTGCCGGCCCGCTCAGGGTGCGCACACCCAGCCGGTCGGCGCCGTACAGCGCGCGCTCCGACTGACCCAGAATGATCACGCCGTCGCCATTGGCCACGATATCGATGGGGCTCTCCCCCTCCGGCAGGTTCCAGGCCAGCACCGGCTCGTTCCGCGCGACCCCCTGGCCGGCGTAGACGCGGGGCTGCTCGGTCCGCATCAGGCTCACGCCCAGCCAGGTGCCGCGGTTGAAGGCCGCCAGGCCGGTCGGAAAACCCGTGCCCAGCTGCGGGCGGCCGGGATGCAGGTCGTCGTAGGGAGGCACCCAGATGCCCAGCGTCTCGCGGCTCAGCAAATCCAGGCGCTTGACCGAGCTGTCGTTGAGATAGAGCAGCACCTGGTCGCTGGTGCGCAGGGCCAGGTCCGACTGGAAGGTGAACAGGCCATCGGCCGCCGTGATCTCGACGCCGCGGCTGGCGCCGCTGGCGGCGTCGAATCGCAGGACGCGGCTGTTGCCCACGCTGACCACCAGCACATCCTGGCCGGCACCGTCCAGTTCCGGGTAACCGTCGTTGTCGTCGTCATCGTCCGCATGGTCACCGAGGCCGTCACCGTCGCTGTCCGCCGACTCGTTGGCATTGGCCGGAAAGGCATCCGCGGCGTCGCCCGTGCCGTCCCGGTCCGTGTCCGCCGACTCCGCCGGGTCCAGGGCGAATGCATCGTCCACGTCCGGCACGCCGTCATTGTCGTCGTCCGGGTCCGACCGGTCGCCAAGGCCGTCGCCGTCGCTGTCCGCCTGCTCCCCGGGGTCCGCCGGAAAGAGGTCTTCGCTGTCGCCCGCGCCATCGAGGTCCGAATCCGCGAATTCACTGCCCTCGAAGGGGAAGTGATCCTCCCAGTCGCTGACGCCATCGGCATCGGAATCCAGCTGTACGCGCGCGAGGCCTCCCGGCAGCGGTTCGTCGCTGCTTGCCGGCCGGTAGCCGGCCACGGCGGTCATGACCGAGCGAATGACCGCGGCATTGTCGGCCAGGGCGGCGGGATCGGACGAGCCGCAGGCGCGCCCGCCGCAGCGCACCTCCGGGTTGGAGAACACCGGCAGGCCCCGGAAGCGGTCCGGACGACCGGTACCGAACGAGCCCATGACGGTGGTGAACTGGCCTGGCACCGACAGCGCCGAGCCGCGCGGATCGAAGAAGCCACCGCCCGCGCCGGCCTGGTGTCCGGCGCCGAGGTTGTGGCCGATTTCATGGATGAGCACATCGTCGAGGCACAACGACCAGCTGCTCATGCCGTCACTGACCACGTTGACGCCGTACTTCGGATCGTCGTCCTGCGGGAACGCGGCGATGCCGCAGCTGCCGCGCGTTTCGATGTCGTGGGGGCGCAGCATGATCACCAGGTCGGCGCCCAGCGCATCCCGCAATTCGCGCAGCCCGGCGAGCCCGGGCGCGACGCCGCCACCGAGTACGGCGATCATCTGGTCGCGCAGTTCGAGGTTGGTGTTGTCGTTGCGATAGTCGAAGAATTCGCGGCCGACCACGCGCAGGCCGAGGTCGATGTCGGAGTTGGCCAGTGCCTGGTTGCCGATGTGTACCAGGTGATTGATGCGGGTTTCGAGCAGATCTCCCGGGTAGCGCTCCGCGAACGCCCGGTTGTAGCCGATGAGGATGTCCAGCACCGTGGCCGGGGCGTCCCCATGCGCGGCCGCTGGAGCCGCTCCCTCCGCCCCGCCGGCGGCCGGCCGGCGCATGCCGGTCTTCGTCGGGGCCGCGTGCAGGCCGCAGGCGTTGTAGGTCACCCCGGATTCCGGCAGCGTGATCAGCCAGGTGCCCGAGGCATCGCTGTGCAGCAGGTACGCCCGCCCTTCCCGGTACAGGCGGCCGAACGCGCCCGCGCGCCCGAGGGTGAGGTCGATCCGTGCGCCATCCGGTGCGGTGGCCTCGAGGCTCTGGTCGCCGTTGCGATGGAGGTGGCGGCGCTCCAGGTCGAAGCTCAGGGTCTCCCCCGCCGGGCCCGGCAACCGCAGCTGAGTGCCGGTAAGCCGGACTGCGGCCCGCGGCAAGGCGAGCCGCGCCTCGCGCTCCAGCCCGGCATAGGCCCCCGGTCGTTCAGCACCGGCGGCCAGCACCGGCAGCAGGCACAGGGCGAGTGCCCAGCGCCAAAGCCGGGGACTGCTCGTCGTGGTGAGGAGGGGGGGTGTCACTGGGCGTCGCCTCTCCGGGACGGCCGCTGGAAGCGCCGGCCGCACATCGACCAGCCTAAGCCATCGACAGCGTGACCGGTAGCACGCGCGCGCCGCCCGCCTGATCGGGGTCAAGTAGACGCAGCAAATCTGCCGCCATTCGGCTCAGGCATCCTCCGCCCCGGACCGGGCCTGCACCAGGGCCCGGTAGCGCTGCTGACTCCGGGGCGGCCACAGGGCCTTGGGCGAGTAGTAGGCTTCGAAAGCAGGCTGGTCGGCAGGCAGGATCACCCACGGCTGGCGCGAGGCCGTGTAAATATGGACATCGGGCGGCATGCGCGCGGGTTCATCGAGCGTGCCCACCCGCACGAAGCACAGCGCGTCCCCGGCGCCTGCGTAGTGGCTCCACACGGCAATCTTGCACGCCGGGCAGCGGGCAATGCGCTGGCCCTTGCCGCTCTCCGAGGGCGTGTCGATCCACTCTGGCTCGCCGCGGAGCATCTGCACGCAACCCGTTTCCAGCAGCGCGTTCAGAGCGAAGGCCGAGCCACTCTCGCGCTGGCACCAGCGGCAATGGCAGCAGTGCACGAACAAGGGCTCGCGGGTGAGGCGATAGCGCACCGCACCGCAGTCGCAACCCCCTTCCGCGGGCGTGAACGTTGCGGTCACTCGCCGATCGCCGCGCGCATGGCGCGGATGGTGGCCGCGTAATCGTCGGTGCCGAATATGGCGGAGCCCGCGACGAAGGTATCCGCCCCGGCGCGAAAGATGGCGCCGATGTTGTCCACCTTCACGCCGCCGTCCACCTGCAGGCGCACCTCGTGCCCGCTGGCGTCGATCAGCGCGCGCACGCGGGACACTTTTTCCAGCACGTAGGGAATGAAGCGCTGGCCGCCGAACCCGGGATTCACCGACATCAGCAAGACGAGGTCCAGGGAACCCAGCACCCATTCGAGTTGCTCGACGGGCGTGGCCGGGTTGAGCACCAGCCCGGGCTGGCAACCCCGGTCCCGGATCAGGCCGATGGTGCGGTCCACGTGCCGCGACGCCTCGGGATGAAAGCTGATCAGCGTCGCCCCGGCCTCGGCGAAGCGCGACACCAGCTCGTCCACGGGCTCGACCATCAGGTGCACGTCGATCGGCGCTTCGATGCCGTAATCCCGCAGCGCCTTGCAGACCATCGGCCCGATGGTCAGGTTGGGCACGAAGTGGTTGTCCATGACGTCGAAGTGCACCCAGTCGGCTCCCGCCGCGAGCACCGCCTCGGTGTCCTCGCCCAGGCGCGCGAAATCGGCGGACAGGATGGATGGTGCGATGACGGCCGCTTGCTTCATTTGATTCCCCGCGTTTGCTTGATGAGGTCGTAGGCCGTGTTGATCTCACGAACCCGCTTCTTGGCCATTTCCATCATCTCCTCCGGCAGACCCTGCGAGACCAGCTTGTCCGGGTGGTACTGCCTGACCAGCTTACGATAAGCCCGCTTGACCTCGGCATCGCTGGCACTGGTCTCCAGGCCCAGCGCCGCATAGGCCTGCTGCAGCGAACCCGCCGCGGCGGCGGTCCGCGCACGCCGGTAGCCGGCCCCGCCACCTGCCGGGCCATAGCGGACGTTCCACATCGCGGCGAACTGCTCGGGCGGAATGCGCAAATGGTGGCACACGCGCACCAGCACCGCCTGCTCGCGCTCGCTGATGCGGCCGTCGGCCGCGGCCGCCTCCAGCAGGATCTCCATGAACATCTGCCGCAGATCATGGCGCATCACGGTGTGGTGGGCAAATTCCCGCAGCGCGGCTTCCAGCGCAAAATCCGGCGCCTTGCCGGCGCGGAAATAGTGAATGGCCTGTTGGCGTTCCGGTGCGGACAGTTGCATGCGCCGCATCAGCCCCTCGGCCGCCTGGATCTCCGCCTCGGTCACGCGGCCGTCCGCCTTGTTGACGTGACCCAGGGTTGCGAACAGCGTGCGGAAGAACAGGCGGCGAATGTCGCCGGCGCCAGTGAAGCCGGCCAGCAGGCGGTCGACGAAATGCCCGATGAGGCCACCGATGAACGCCCCCGAAATGCCGCCCTTCAGCAGCCCGAGGATGGCGCCGATGATCTTGCCCCACCAGTGACGGGGGAATGTCGTGGACATCTCGCTCATGGGGATCGGCGACGCTCCGAACGGCCTGGCTGAATTGGCCCGATCTGCAAGTATATAATTGCGGCTTTCACCGGCACAGCGAGCAATCCGAATCCATGACCAGCGACTACCACGCCGGGCTCGTCAGCGAGCTGCCACTCATCCACCAGGGCAAGGTGCGGGACTGCTTTGCGGTCGACGACCAGCACATGCTGATCGTCGCTTCCGACCGGCTGTCCGCCTTCGACGTGGTGCTGCCCGACCCCATCCCCGGCAAGGGCGAAATGCTGACCCGGATCTCCAATTTCTGGTTCGGCCTGACCGAGCACATCATTCCCAATCACCTCACGGGCATCGCGGTCAGCGAGGTGCTCTCCGACCGCCAACTGGCGGAACTGCTGGCGCCACGTGCGGTCGTGGTCAAGCGCCTCAAGCCCCTGCCGCTGGAAGCCATCGTGCGCGGCTACCTGATCGGCTCGGGCTGGAAGGATTACCAGCGCAGCGGCGAGGTGTGCGGCATTGCATTGCCCCCCGGCTTGCAGCTCGCGGACCGGTTGCCGGAGATCATCTTCACGCCCTCGACCAAGGCGGCGGTCGGCGAGCACGACGTCAACGTGGACTTTACCGCCATCAGCCAGAGCATCGGCCAGGACATGGCCGAACGGGTCCGCGAGGTCAGCATCGAGATCTTCCGCACCGCCGGCGACCATGCGCGGGAACGCGGCATCATCATCGCGGACACCAAGTTCGAGTTCGGCCTGGACGCCGACGGCACGCTGCGGCTGATGGACGAGGTGCTGACGCCCGACTCGTCCCGCTTCTGGCCGGCGGATTCCTACCGGCCGGGCAGCAGTCCGCCGAGTTACGACAAGCAGTTCGTGCGCGATTACCTGGAGCGCATTGGCTGGGACAAGACACCGCCGGGGCCGCGGATACCGGGCGAGGTGATCGAAGCGACCCACGAGAAGTACCGCGAAGTCTGCGAGCGCCTGGTCGCCAGTGGGTGAGACGGGCATGCAGACGGTGGGCATACGGCGCGTCGACCGGCTCCTGGCGGAGTACGGCGAGAGCCACCAGAACCGCTGGAACAAACTGATCCACTGGATCGCGGTGCCGGTCATCGTGTGGACGATGGTCGCGCTGCTGTGGGTCATCCCGTTTCCGTTCCGGGTGGGCACCGATGCGCTGCCGGTCAACTGGGCGACGCTGGCGCTGCTGCTGGCGCAGGTCTACTGGTTCAGCCTGTCCTGGTCCCTCGGGCTCGGACTGCTGATGTACAGCGTGTTCCTCCTCCAGCTCACGTTCCTGTTGGAACAGGACGCTACCCGCCCGCTGTGGCAAAGCGCTCTGGCGGTATTCGTGGCGGCCTGGATACTGCAATTCGTGGGCCACGCCATCGAGGGCAAGCGGCCCTCGTTCTTCAAGGACCTGCAATTCCTGCTGGTCGGGCCCGCCTGGCTGATGTCCTTCATTTACCGTTCGTTGGGCCTGCGCTACTGACGACCTTGCCGCGGCCGGCACTTCACGATTGGGACCTGCAACCCGCCGAGGCCCGTGCCCTGCAAGGTGAACTGGCGGCGCGGGTGGTGCGCCGGGACCGCCTCGGCGGCATCCGGCGGGTCGCCGGCGTGGACGTCGCATTCGCCGACCGGGGCGCCACCACCTGCGCCGCGGTGGTGGTCATGTCCTGGCCCGGCATGGAGGTGGTTGATGAGGCGCGGGCGCAGCGCGCCACCTCTTTTCCCTACGTGCCGGGATTGTTGTCGTTCCGGGAGTTGCCCGCGGTGCTGGCGGCCTTCGAGCAGCTCCGCGCCCGCCCCGACCTGTTGCTGTGCGACGGCCAGGGCATCGCCCACCCACGGCGGTTCGGCATCGCCTGCCACCTCGGCGTGTGGCTGGACCTGCCGGCCATCGGGGTTGGCAAATCGCGGCTGGTGGGCACCTTTACCGAACCCGGGCGCGCCCGCGGCGAGCGGTCGCCCCTGATGGACGGAGACGAGCTGCTGGGCGCCGTGCTGCGCACTCGCGCCGGCGTCAAGCCGCTGTTCGTATCGCCGGGCCACCGGGTATCGATCGACACCGCGGTCCACTGGGTGCTGGAGTGCGCGCCGCGGTTCCGGCTGCCCGAGCCCATACGCGCCGCCGACCGGCTGGCCGCCGCGGGCTGATTATCGTCTATCGGAAGTCAGGGCGGCCGCCGCTGTGGGCCGGGGCGCACCGTCCCGGTGCGGCGGGTCACTCCTCGAGGGTTTCCCCGTAGGCCTCCGCATCGAGCAGTCCGTCCAGTTCGCTCTCGTCGCTGGGGTTGACGGCAAACAGCCAGCCGTCACCATAGGGATCGGAATTGACGATGCCCGGATCGTCCGCCAGGTCCTCGTTGACGGCGACCACCACGCCGGTGATCGGCGAGTAGATATCGCTGGCGGCCTTCACCGATTCCACCACGGCGCAGGCGTCGCCCTGCTCGAGCTGGTCTCCCTCGGCCGGCAACTCGATGAACACCAGGTCGCCCAGCGCTTCCTGGGCGTGGTCTGATATGCCGACGCGCATGCTGCCGTCCACCTCGACGCTGACCCATTCGTGCGAATGCGTGTACTTGAGTTCGGCTGGGATATTGCTCATTGGGGAGCCCCTCGAAAATCTTCGTTGACGTGTCTGCTGGCGCCGCGTACTCGGGATTTTAGCACCGCTGGGCGACGGGCCGGAACCTTTTGCGGCGGCGCCGGCCGGCCGGCATGCCGGCTACAGGATACCCTCGCAGGCACGCCCGTTGCGCACGAATGGCGGGCGGACGAAGCGCGCCGTCAGCAGCTTGCCGCGAATCTCGACCTGGCACTCGCCGGCGGCTTCTGCTGGCACCCGCGCGAGCCCGATCGCACGTTGCAGGGTGGGCGAAAAACTGCCGCTGGTCACGGCGCCATCGCCGGCCGCGGTTACCACGCGTTGGCCGGTGCGCAACACCCCGCGCGCTTCCAGCACCAGCCCCACGAGCTTGCGCGGCACCCCCGCGGCCCGCTGCCGCTCCAGCGCCGCGCGCCCGATGAACTGGCGCTCGCCGTCCATCGCCACCGTCCAACCCAATGCGCTCTCGAAGGGACTGACGTCCTCGTCCATGTCCTGGCCGTACAGGTTCATGCCCGCCTCCAGGCGCAGCGTGTCACGGGCCCCGAGACCGCACGGCCGGACCCCGGCCGCCACCAGCCGGTCCCACAGCGACTGGGCGGCAGCATCGGGCAGGCAAATCTCGAATCCGTCCTCGCCGGTGTAGCCGGTGCGGGCCACGAACAGGTCGCCAAGCTGCACCGCGAAAAATCGCGGCAGCGCCGCGGCCTGCTCCGCCGCCTCCGGCGGCAGCACGCCCAGCACGGCCTCGCGCGCGGTCGGCCCCTGCACCGCGATCATCGCCAGCTCGAGGTGCTCGTGCACGACTACCCCGAAGGCGCCTGCGTGGCGCCTGATCCACTCCAGATCCTTCTCCCGCGTGGCCGCGTTGACCACCATGCGAAACAGCCGCTGGTCCACGAAATAGGTGATCAGGTCGTCCACCACCCCGCCCCGTTCGTTCAGCATGCAGCTGTACAACGCCTTGCCCGGCTGTTGCAGCTTTTCGACATCGTTGGCCAACAGCCGGGAAAGGAATTCCCGCACGCGGTCCCCGGAGAGGTCAACGATCGTCATGTGCGAAATATCGAAGATGCCCGCCGCGCTGCGAACCTGGTGGTGTTCTTCGAGCTGCGAGCCGTAGCTGATGGGCATTTCCCAGCCGCCGAACTCGACCATCTTGGCGCCGGCGGCAACGTGGGTGTCGAAATGGGGCGTACGGCGCGCCATGCGGGGCCTCCCGTGGGTGCCCGCTGACTATAACCGCGCGTGGCCAAATTGCAATGCCGTGGAGACTCAGTCCCTGGCGCGCGTCTCGATGAGTATCTCGCCCTCCAGCGTGCGGTGTACCGGACACCGATCGGCAATTTCGAGCAGGCGCTGGTGCTGCTCGTCGCTGAGATCCCCGGTCACCAGAACCTCGCGCTGCAGGCGGTCGATCCTGCCCGTGACGGTTTCGCAGCCGGCGCAGTCCTCGGCATGGATGCGATCGTGGGTCACGGCCACCTCCACCTCGCCGACCGGCAGGCGCTTGCGCCGGGCGTACATGTTCAGCGTCATCACCGTACAGGACGCCAGCGCGGCGGCCAGCAGCGCGTATGGCGACGGGCCCAGGTCGGTGCCGCCGTGCCGTTCCGGTTCGTCGGCCAGCATGCGGTGGCCGTCGGCGTTCACGGCGCAGCGGAAGATATCCTCCGGCTGGCCGCGCACCACCACCGCGCCACGTTGCAGGCGTGCCGGTGCCGGCCGCTCCTCGTCCTCGGGCAGATAGCGGGCGGCCCAGGCGCTCAGCACCCGCCCGGCGTAGGCGGCATCCGTCGCGCGGCTGAGCAGGTGGTCCGCATCATCCAGGGTGATGAAACTCTTGGGATGCAGGGCGCTGGCATAAATACGGCCGGCCTCCGCAATGGGCACGATGGCATCGACCGGCGAGTGCATCACCAGCAGGGCGCGGCGCAATTGGCGGACGCCATCGCGCACGCGCTGTGCGCGCACGTCCGCGACGAAATCGCTGCGCACCCGGAAGCTGCGGCCTGCCAGCCTGACCTCCGCCTCGCCTTCCCGCTCGATGCGCTCCAGGTCGTCGTCCAGCAGATGCAACACGTGCTCGGCATCGGCCGGCGCGCCGATGGTGGCCACCGCTCGAACCGAGTCGATCCGGTGGGCCGCGGCCAGCACCGCGGTGCCGCCCAGTGAATGGCCGACGAGCAGCTCCGGGGCCTGCAGGTGAGCGGCCAGGAAGCCCGCGGCATCCACCAGATCCTGCACGTTGCTGGAGAAATGCGTCGCGCCAAAATCTCCCTCGCTCTGCCCCAGGCCGGTGAAATCGAAGCGCAGCACGGCGATCCCCTCGCCCGCCAGCGCCTCGGCGATATTCACCGCTGCCCGGATGTTCTTGGTGCAGGTGAAGCAATGCGCGAACAATGCGCAAGCCCTGAGGTGCCCGGTGTCCGGCCGGTGCACTACCCCTGCCAGTCGTTCGCCGCGTGAATTCTGGAAGCTGATTTTTTCCTGCATGTGGGCCGACTCCAATGGCCCGGCCCGCATTCGGGCCGGGTAAACCGGGTTCTGCTCGATCGCGTGAAGCGGGAGTTTACACCGGGCGGGGTTCCGGCTCGACGCGAGCGACGGCAATCGCTGGCGCCCGGCGCATGGAATTCACGCCATGGGCTCACCGCTGCCAGGGCCTTGCGTCATGCCGAATCGAAGCGGCGTCCCCGTGGTATAGTTTGCGGCCTTTCCGCACGACAGGACGGGGCATTGGCTAATCGGCTCTCCAGGATTTACACCCGCACCGGCGACCGGGGCACCACCGGGCTGGGCGACGGCACGCGCGTGGACAAGGACGCCTTGCGGGTCGAGTCTTACGGCACCGTCGACGAACTGAACTCTGCGGTCGGGTTGGTGCTGGCTTCGGACATCGACCCGCAACTGCGTGCCTGCCTGACCCGCATTCAGCACGAGCTGTTCGACCTCGGCGGCGAGTTGTGCATGCCGGGCCACACGCTGATTCCGGACGATTACGTCGAAGGGCTCGAACAGGACCTGGATCGCCTCAACGCCGACCTGCCGCCCCTCAAGGACTTCATCCTGCCCGGGGGGTCCGAGGCCGCGGCCCGGTGCCACCTGGCGCGTACCATTTGCCGGCGCGCCGAACGCGTGCTGGTCACCCTCGGCAGGGACGAGGACATCAACGCGGCCAGCCTGCGGTATCTCAACCGGCTGTCCGACCTGTTGTTCGTCATCGCGCGTTGCCTGGCGCGGGCGGATGGCGGCCGCGAGGTGGTGTGGGTGCACGGAGACCAGCGCGGCAGCGATCCCGCTTGAGCGCCGGCCGGCCGCGACCGGCCGCCAGGGCCCCTAACCCAGCTTGGGAAAATAGAAGTCCGCGCCTTCCCGCATGCCACGGTGCCAGCGCTGGGTGACCGTCTTCAGCCGCGTGTAGAAGCGAATGCCCTCCGGCCCATAGATGTGGTGGTCGCCGAACAGCGACTGCTTCCACCCGCCAAAGCTGTGGAAGGCCACGGGCACCGGAATGGGGATGTTCACCCCCACCATGCCGGCCTGGATGCGCTGCACGAACGCGCGCGCCGCATCGCCCTCGCGGGTGAAGATGGACACACCGTTGCCGTAAACGTGCGCGTTGATCAGTTCCACGGCCTCGTCGAAGGAGCCGACCCGGACCACGACCAGCACCGGCCCGAAAATCTCCTCCTGGTAGATGCGCATCGCGGGCGTGACGCGGTCGAACAGGGTGCCGCCAAAGAAGAACCCGTCCGGCGCATCCGGGTGAGTGAAAGCACGCCCGTCGACCACCAGCTCGGCGCCTTCCTCGACACCGAGGTCGACATAGGAATGAACCTTGGCACGATGCTCGCCGGTGATCAGTGGCCCCATCTCGGCGCCCGGCACCTCCCCCGGCTCGATGACCAGCCCCTCGGCCCTGGGCTTGAGCTGCGCCACCAGCGCATCGGCCGTGTCATGGCCCACCACCACGGCCACCGAGATGGCCATGCAGCGCTCGCCAGCGGAACCGTAGGCGGAGCCGATCAGGGCATCGGCCGCCGCCTCCAGCGGCGCATCGGGCATCACCACGAGATGGTTCTTGGCGCCACCGAGCGCCTGTACCCGTTTGCCATGGGCGGTGCCCGTCTCGTAAATCTTGCGGGCGATCGGTGTCGAGCCGACAAAGCTGATGGCCTGGATGTCGGGATGCGCGAGTATCGCGTCCACCGCCTCCCGGTCGCCGTGCACCACGTTGAAGACGCCGTCCGGCACACCGGCCTGGCGGATCAGGTCTGCCAGCAGCATGGAGGCGGAGGGGTCCTTTTCCGAGGGCTTGAGCACGAACGTGTTGCCGCAGGCCAGCGCCATCGGGAACATCCACATCGGCACCATGGCCGGGAAGTTGAACGGCGTGATGCCCGCCACCACGCCCAGCGGCTGGCGCAACGCGTAACTGTCCACGCCGGTGCCCACGCTGTCCGAATATTCGCCTTTCAGCAGCTGCGGCGCCCCGCAAGCGAACTCGACCACTTCCAGCCCGCGGGTCACCTCACCCCGGGCGTCTTCCAGCACCTTGCCGTGCTCGCTGGTCAGGATGCGCGCCAGCGGCTCGGCATGCTCCTCCAGCAGGCTTTTCAGCCGGAAGATGCAGCGGGCACGGCGCAACGCGGGCTGGGCAGACCACCCGGGGAAAGCCGCGCGGGCTGCCTGCACGGCGCTGTCGAGCTCGGCCGCCGTCCCCATGGGTACACGGCATTGCACCTGGCCGGTGGCGGGATTGAAGACATCCCCGAAACGGTCGCCGGTAGCGGCCACTTCTTGGCCATTGATGTAGTGGTTCAGAGTTTGCACAGATACGGCGCTCCCGGGGCCAGCAGGCCCCATGTTAGCAGGCGGCGGGCTCAGCGTTCGAGCGCTTCGCTCGCCGGCACGTAATCGTAGCCCAGGTCGCGTGCCACGTCGTCATAGGTGACCATGCCGCGGTGCACATTGAGGCCTTCGAGCAGGTGCGGGTTGTTTCGCATGGCCTGTGTCGGGCCCTGTTCCGCCAGCGCGATGATGAACGGCAGCGTGGCGTTGTTGAGCGCGAAGGTCGAGGTGCGCGGCACGGCACCGGGCATGTTGGCCACGCAGTAATGCACGACGTCGTCCACCACGTAGGTCGGCTCCGCGTGCGTGGTCGGATGGGAGGTCTCGAAACAGCCACCCTGGTCGATGGAGACATCCACCAGCACCGAACCGCTGCGCATGCCCGACAGGTGCTCGCGACGCACCAGCTTGGGCGCCGCCGCGCCGGGAATCAGCACGCCCCCGATCACCAGGTCGGAATCCACCAGGTGACGCTCGATCGCGTCCATGTTGGAAAACACGGTCTCGATGCGGCTCTCGAAATTGGCATCGAGGAAGCGCAGGACCTCGGCGTCACGATCGAGGATGACGACCCGGGCGCCCAGGCCGATTGCCATCTGGGCTGCGTTGAACCCGACCGTGCCTCCACCGATGATGAGCACCTTGGCGGGCTCCACGCCCGGCACTCCGCCGAGCAGCACGCCCGAGCCGCCACGCGCTTTTTCCAGGCACCACGCGCCCGCCTGGATGGACAGCCGCCCGGCCACTTCCGACATGGGCGCCAGCAACGGCAGGTGGCCATGCTCGTCGGTCACGGTCTCGTAGGCAATGCAGGTGGCCCCGCTCTGCACGAGGTCTTCGGTCTGGGGCGCGTCCGGCGCCAGGTGCAGGTAGGTGAACAGGGTATGGTGCTCACGCAGCATGGCGCGCTCGACGGCCTGGGGCTCCTTGACCTTGACGATCATCTCCGCGACCTCGAACACCGCTGCCGCGGAGTCCAGGACCTCGGCGCCAACGGCCTGATAGGCCGCATCATCCACACCGATACCCGCCCCCGCCCCGGTCTCGACATACACCGCGTGTCCGCGCTGGGTCAGTTCCCGCACCGAGGCCGGCACCATGCCGACCCGGTATTCGTTATCCTTGATCTCTTTAGGTACACCGAGCTTCATGTCAGCACTCACCGGGCTAAAATCACCATTTTATGCCGTGTTGTTCAGGTTTTTATGCTATAAATTCTGGAAATACAGGTTTTTAATCCAAGCTGATTCGGTAACTCCCCATGCCCGAGCCCAAACAGGGCCGTAAACCACTGGACCGGACCGACCGCCGCATCCTCGAGTGCCTGCAAGCGGAGGGCCGCATTTCCAACGTGGCGCTGGCCCGCAAGGTCAACCTCACCCCTACCCCCTGCCTGGAACGCGTGAAACGGCTGGAGCGGGACGGGTACATACGCGGCTACACGGCGCTGCTGGATCCCGAACTGGTCGATGCCGGCCTGCTGGTGTTTGTCGAGATCGACCTGACCCGCACCTCGCCCGACGTGTTCCGGGACTTCCGCCGCGAAGCGAGCCAGCTGCCGCAAGTGCTCGACTGCCACCTGGTTTCCGGCAACTTCGACTACCTCATCAAGGCCCGCGTGCGGGACATGCAGGAGTACCGGGAACTGCTGGGCGAGAAGATTCTCTCCCTGCCCGGGGTCAACGGTTCCCGGAGCTACGTGGTCATGGAGCAGGTCAAGGAGACCACGCACCTGCCACTGTTCAAATAGGGCGGCCACCGCCAAACGGGAGTATCCTGTAGGCGCCTCGCAGCGGACAGGCCATGCCTACACTCATCATTCACCATGACGACTGCCTGCGGCACGACACCGGACCCCGGCACCCGGAACGTCCCGCGCGCATCACCGCTGTCCTGGAGGCCCTGGCGGGCCTGGGGGGGCTGGAGTTCCTGCCGGCCCCCAAAGCCACACCGGACCAACTGCAGCGCGTGCACCCCGACTGGTATTGCCGGCAACTGGCCGCGGAGGAACCGGCCGAGGGCCGGGTGGCGCTCGATCCGGATACCTTTCTGAGCCCCGGCTCGATCGATGCCGCCCTGCGCGGCAGCGGCGCCATCTGTTTTGCCATTGACGAGGTGCTGGCCGGCAAGGCCCGCAACGCCTTCTGCGCGACCCGGCCGCCCGGGCACCACGCCGAGGCGGAACTGCCGATGGGCTTCTGCCTGTACAACCACGTGGCCGTCGGGGCCTGCCACGGCCTCGCGCAGGCAGGCTGCGAGCGGGTGGCCATCATCGATTTCGATGTCCACCATGGCAATGGCACGCAGGCCATCTTCGCCGCCGAGCCGAGGGTGCTGTATGTCTCCAGCCATCAGTCGCCACTGTATCCCGGTACCGGGCTGGTGCACGAGACCGGCGTCGGCAACATCCTCAACCTGCCGCTGGAGCCCGGTGCCGGCGGCCGCGAGTTCCGCGAGGCCTGGACCACGCTCGGCCTGCCGGCGGTGCATGGTTTCGAACCCGACCTGGTGCTGATTTCGGCGGGCTTCGACGCCCACCGGGATGATCCCCTGGCCCAACTGGAGCTGGTGGAGGAGGATTTCCACTGGATCAGCGCGGAGTTGCGAGGGCTGGCGGAGCAGAGCTGCGCCGGCCGTCTCGTGTCCACTCTGGAGGGCGGTTACGATCTCGGCGCCCTGGGTGCCTCGGCCCGCGCCCATGTCGATGCCCTGTGCGCCTGAGCGCTCTCCAGCCCGGCGCTGTGCCGTGCGCGTGAAACAGGCGACAGCCCCGCTCGGATGGCATACAATCAGGCGCGGAACGCGGGTGCCGCGGCCTGCCGGTTCCGCCTCGCAACCCCGGTTGTGCGGGTGTAGTTCAATGGTAGAACGGGAGCTTCCCAAGCTCTTAATGAGGGTTCGATTCCCTTCACCCGCTCCAGTTTTTTCTGTTCCTCAATCATCGACAGCCAACCGATCGGTACTGTATGGTCGGCGGTCCGGCGATTGACCGCTCATCCGGGCGGCAGCCGGTGATGGACACGATCGCGCGAGTCTGGAATTTCTCGTCATAACGGCCAGCAAGGCCGACGATCTGGACCTCCACGGTGAATCGGAGGCATGTGGCGGATGCCACGAGCCACGGCGATCGGAACAGCCGCACCGCAGGTAAGCCTGCGCCTCATAGCGGATTCCGCAATTCGACACGGGAACGGAGCATACCATGACCGGGACACACTCAAAGGCGATGACGACCCTGGCTATTCTTTGCCTGGCAACGCCCATATTCACCATCAGCGCAGCCGTCGCGCAGACCCATGCGGGTCAGCCGGAGAGCGTGCTGGAGCCGGCGAAGATTTACTCGCCCTACGTCGAGCGCACGGCAGCGGATTCGAATCTCGCTGAGGGAGTCTACTGGGGCGACACGCATTTACATACGTCGTATTCAACGGACGCCGGCATGATGGGCAACAAGCTGGGCCCGGAAGAGGCATACCGTTTCGCCCGCGGAGAGGAGGTCCTGACATCGCACAACATGCGGGTTCGCCTGATTCGCCCGCTGGATTTCCTGGTAGTGGCGGACCATGCGGAAAATCTGGGTCTTGCGCCCTACATTGCCGAGTCGCATCCCGATTTGCTGGCGAGCGACTGGGGCCGCAAGGTCCACGACCTGGTGAAGGCCGGCAAATCACGCGAAGCGTTTCAGACCTGGATCGGTGATGCCGTCACCGCGGGCACCGACCCGATCGACAATCCCAGGATGTCGCGTTCTGTTTGGGAGCGAGAGATCGCGTTTGCCGACAAGTACAACGAGCCGGGCAGGTTCACCGCCCTGATCGGCTTCGAATGGACCTCCATCGCGACGCAGGAAACGCCCGGCAATCTGCACCGGGTCGTCATTTTCAAGGACGGCGCCGACAAGGCAGGGCAGGTCCTGCCCTTCTCGACCTTTGACTCGATCGATCCTGAAGATCTGTGGGACTACATGGCCGATTATGAGCGGACGACAGGCGGCAGCGTTTTGGCGATTGCGCACAATGGCAATGTCTCGAACGGGCAAATGTTTGCCACCGAGCGCCTGAATGGCCGCCCGATCAATCGGGCGTATGCGGAGCTGCGTTCCCGGTTCGAGCCGCTGTACGAGGTGACGC
>JABAOE010004254.1_pt1 | contig 38632 bp, 37 predicted proteins | sample 7062141 | NCBI WGS metagenome assembly JABAOE01 (sample SAMN14538627, study PRJNA623070) | marine sediment metagenome | biome: marine biome [ENVO:00000428]; feature: marine pelagic biome [ENVO:01000023]; material: deep marine sediment [ENVO:00002113] | place: India: Gulf of Khambhat ...
ATGCTCGTCGATCTCATCAAGCAGGACATCACCGGACAGGACGCCGAGGACTGCTTGGGTCGCGCGAACATCACGGTGAACAAGAACGCCGTGCCTGGTGATCCTCGACCGCCGCGCATCACGAGCGGCTTGCGGCTCGGCACGCCCGCAATTACGACCCGCGGCTTCACAGAGGCCGAGACGCGTGAGCTCACGGGCTGGATGGCGGACGTGCTCGATGCCGTCGCCGAGTCCGACCGCGTCGATGAGGTCATTGCGCAGACCCAAGCTCGCGTGATCGCGCTTTGCGCACGCCATCCCGTGTACGCTGGAACCTGGGAATCTAATCAGGCCGTCGCTGCGCTCAGCGCGAATTCCACTGCGTAGGATTGTCGACGACAAAGACGTCGTGACGGCAAGCGACCGAGCGTCACGCGCTTGCGGCCTACTGGTAAAATCCTCAGGTTAGTTTTTTTACCTCAGGTGGTCCGTGCACTGCCCGTTCTGTAGCCACGAAGAGACCAAGGTCACCGATTCGCGCCTTTCGGGCGAAGGCCGTCAAGTGCGCCGCCGGCGCGAGTGTCAATCCTGCGGCGAGCGCTTTACGACGTTCGAGACCGCAGAGCTCGTGATGCCCCATGTCACCAAACGCGATGGTCGCCGCGAGCCTTTCGATGAGGCCAAGCTGCGCGGTGGCGTGGTCCGTGCGTTGGAGAAGCGGCCCGTCACGACCGAGCAGATTGAGGAAGGCATCAGCCGGATCCTGCACCAGCTGCGAACGCTGGGCGAGCGGGAGGTCGACTCGCGGCTCCTTGGCGGGCTCGTCATGGAGGAGTTGCGCCGGCTTGATGAGATTGCCTACGTGCGGTTTGCATCCGTCTACCGCAGCTTTCAAGACGTCACGGAGTTTCAAGAAGAGATCCAGCGCCTGAAATCGTTGCCGAGTCTGCTGCTCGATAAGGAACAGATGTCCCTGCTGCCCGAGGACGAGGACAAGAACTGATGGACTCGCCCGACGGTGTGCAACATATGCGCCGCGCGCTCGAGCTGGCTCGCAACGGACTCTACACGACCGATCCGAATCCGCGCGTCGGTTGTGTGCTCGTTGCCGAGGGACGGATCGTCGGCGAGGGCTGGACGGCACCGGCCGGAGGCCCGCACGCTGAGCGCACGGCCATCGAGCGAGCGGGTGCCGCCGCGCGCGGCGCGACGGCCTATGTGACGCTCGAGCCGTGCAATCACACGGGTAGAACCGGGCCGTGCACGGATGCGCTTATAGCGGCGGGCGTTTCGCGTGTCGTATGCGCGGTGCGCGATCCGAACACGGGCGTTGCCGGCGGTGGCATCGAGGCGCTCGAAACGGCTGGACTCGATGTCGAGGTCGGCATGCTCGAGCGAGAGGCGCGTGAGATCAACCCGGGGTACTGGGTACGCATGGAGCGCGGTCGCCCGCTCGTGCGCAGCAAGCTCGCTGTTAGCCTCGACGGTCGTACGGCGCTTGCCAACGGTGAGAGTCAGTGGATCACGTCGGCGGAAGCGCGCGCGGATGTGCATCGCTGGCGTGCACGCTCGAGCGCGGTCATGACGGGTGTCGGTACGATCCTCGCAGACGATCCTTCGCTCGACGCACGCCTCGACGAGGACGGTGTCGACGTCCTGCAACCGAGCCGCGTCATCGTCGATTCTCAACTGCGCACACCCGAGAATGCCAGGACCCTGTCGTTACCGGGAAACCGATTGATCTTCACGACAAAGGCCGACAGCGAACAGACGGCGGCGCTGACGCGACAAGGTGTCTCGGTCGAGCGCGTCGGTGGCGCACAGCGGTGCGACCTGCACGAGGTCATGGGTCGGCTCGGGGCGCTCGAGTTCAACGAGGTCTGGGTCGAGGCAGGGCCGCAGCTGAACGGCGCGCTGTTGCGCGAAGGTCTCATCGACGAGCTCGTGATCTACATCGCGCCCGTGTTGCTCGGAAGTGCTGCGCGCGGGATGTTCGACCTCGATAACCTGACGGAGCTGGCACAGTGCCCGCGTCTGGACTTCGATGAGATACGCGCAGTCGGATCCGATTTGCGCATCATCGCGACGCCGGCTAACGTCTCCTAATGTTCACGGGCATCATCAGAGGCGTCGGCAGCATAGCCGAGAGTCGTGATGTCGGCGGCGACCGCCAACTTGCGATCGATCTCGGTGAACTCGAGCTACCGGCGCTCGCTGTCGGCGATAGCATTGCCGTCAACGGCGCTTGCCTGACGGTCACGAGCTTCGGCGCTGGCCGATTCTCCGCTGACGTCTCGGTGGAGACATTACAAGTGACAACGCTAGGTAGCCTCGATGTTGGCGCGGGCGTCAACCTCGAGCCGGCGCTCCGCGTCGGCGATGCGCTCGACGGGCATTTCGTCATGGGGCATGTCGACGGCGTTGGCCGTGTACGTTCGCTCACGCCTGCGGCACGCTCTCAGCGGCTCGAGTTCGAGATGCCGGGTGCCCTTGCGCCGTATGTTGCCCGCAAGGGCTCAATCGCCGTCGACGGCGTAAGCCTCACGGTCAATGCAGTTTCCGGAAACGTTTTCGAGGTCAATATCGTGCCTCACACGACTGAAATGACCATCATTTCCGCGTATACGGTCGGCACGGCTGTTAATATTGAGATCGACATGATCGCCCGTTATCTCGAGCGTCTGGCGAGCGCTGATGGCGACGCGGACGGCGTGAGTTTGGAGTTGTTACGCAGGCATGGCTACACCGTCGAAAGGTAAAGAGGCTTGGTCCGACCTCGATCCCATCGAGGACATCATCGCAGCGCTTCGAGCCGGCGAGATGGCCGTCATTCTCGATGACGAGGATCGGGAGAATGAGGGCGACTTGATCATGGCCGCGGCGAAGGTCAAGCCGCAGGACATCAACTTCATGGCGCGTTACGGACGCGGTCTCATTTGCCTCACGCTCACTCGCGCTCGTTGTGAGCAACTGCGCCTACCGCTCATGGTCGGTAGCACCGATCGGCGCGGCGCGACGAACTTCACGATCTCGATTGAGGCTGTTGATGGTGTGACGACGGGAATCTCGGCACACGATCGTGCTCGCACGGTTCGCGCGGCGGTCGCACCGGATGCACGGCCCGAGGATCTGAATCAGCCCGGGCATATTTTTCCGCTGATGGCGCAGACAGGCGGCGTACTGACGCGCGCCGGGCACACCGAGGCCGGTTGTGACCTCGCGCGGCTCGCCGGCTTAGAGCCGGCTGCCGTCATCGTCGAGATTCTCAATGACGACGGTACGATGGCCCGCCGCGACGATCTCGTCAGCTTTGCGCGTCTCCACAAACTCAAGATCGGCACTATTGCCGATCTGATTCGCTATCGGCTCGCGCATGAGGAGGCCGTCGAAAAAATTGCCGAGCTCGACGTAGAGACGGCGCATGGACCCTTCAAGCTTCTGTGCTTCGAGGACCACGTCAACCGCAATGTGCACCTCGCGCTCGTGCGTGGCGATCTCGATGCCGATACGCCGGCGCTGGTTCGCGTACATGTACAGTCGACGCTCAGCGACGTGGCGGGCATCCAAGATCCGCGTCTCGGTTGGCCTTTGGACAGCGCGTTGCGTCTCATCGCCAAGGAAGGCCACGGTGTGCTTATTATTCTGCGGCAGCAAGAGTCTCCTCGGGATCTCATGCAACAGATTCGCAGCCTGCAGCAGCCCGAGGATGAGCTGTTGGCGCGCCGCGAGCCCGGGTCGGATCTACGGACCTACGGTACGGGTGCGCAGATACTCAGAGCGCTCGGTGTGCGACGTATGCGCGTGCTCAGTGCCCCGAAGCAGATGCATGCACTTTCGGGTTTCGGGCTCGAGGTCGTCGAGTACGTCTCCTCGCCTGACGAGGCTTCGGAGTAGCTCGTCGTGACCGACGGCATTCGCACGGTCGAGGGCACGCTCGATGCGAGCGGGCTGCGGGTCGGTATCGTCGCCGCACGTTTCAACGACTTCATCGTAGAGCGCCTGCTCGCCGGTGCCATAGAGGCGTTGACAAAGCATGGTGCAAACAGCACCGACATAGACGTCGTGCGCGTACCCGGTGCATTCGAGATGCCGTTGGCTGTCAAGAAGCTCGCAGCGAGCGGTCGCTATGATTCGCTCATAGCACTGGGCTGCGTCATTCGTGGCGCAACACCACACTTCGATTACGTCGCCGGTGAGGCGAGTCGAGGCATCGGTCAGGCGGGGCTTGCGCATAATATCCCGGTCGGCTTCGGACTGCTCACGGTCGATACGATCGAGCAAGCCATCGAGCGCGCCGGTACGAAGGCGGGCAACAAAGGCGCCGACGCTGCCATGTCGGCGATCGAGATGGCGACGTTGCTACGCCAGCTGGAGTCCTAGCTCCCATGGGTCGCCAGGCAGGTGGCGACAGAAGCACGGCGCATGGTCGAGTCCGACACAGGCTCTAACATTGGTCGTGCGCGGCACCGCGCGCGCGATTTGCTCGTCAAGGCGCTGTACCAGTGGCAGCTCGCCGAAACCAGTGAGGCGGGGCTACGCGAGGAATTTGCGGCCATGCCCGAGTACAGACGCATTGATCAGTCCTATTTCAGCGAGTTGCTCGGTCTCGTGATCGCAAGCGTCGTCGACCTCGACGCGATTATCGCGATGCACGCAGACCGCGATGCGACTCAACAGGATGCAATCGGGCGCGCCATTTTATTGATCGCCTTGGCCGAGCTCGAACAACGTCCAGATGTGCCGACAAAAGTCGTCATCAACGAGGCGGTCGAACTCGCCAAGCGCTATGGTCCGAGCAACAGTCACCGTTTCGTCAATGCCGTACTCGACAAGGCGGCAGCGGCGATGCCGAGCCGCGAACCTGATCGGAAGGCACCTGAAAGTTGAGCACCGGCGAATTCGAGATTATCGAACGCTACTTCACGCGCGCCAGCGCCGATCCCGATGTCTTGGTCGGCGTCGGTGACGATGCGGCGGTTGTCGCTGCCAGCGGCGCGCTCGCAGTGGCCGTGGACACGCTTGTCGAGGGCGTACATTTCCCGGCTGGACTTGCTGCTGAGGCGGTTGGCTACCGGGTGCTCGCCGTCAATCTCAGTGATATGGCGGCCATGGGCGCGCAGCCGCGCTGGTGCACGCTCGCTCTAACATTGGCCGATTCTCAGACGGACTGGCTCGAGGGATTTGCTGACGGGCTTTTTATGCTTGCCGAGCGGTATGGCGTGACGTTGATTGGCGGTGACCTGACGCGCGGACCGATGACAGTGAGCTTGCAGATCATAGGTACCGTCGAGACCACGCGTTGGCTCGGACGATCGGGCGGCCACGTCGGTGACGATGTTTACGTGACGGGCACGCTCGGTGACAGCGCGGCAGGTCTTGCGCTGATCAAGGAACGTATGCAAGAGGACGTTCCGGCTCACACGGCGTTGCGGGAGCGTTTTCTCTGGCCCGAGCCGCGTGTTGCAGCCGGTTGCGCGTTGGCTGGTCTCGCCAGCAGCGCGATAGATGTTTCCGATGGCTTGCTGGCGGACCTCGGCCATGTCTGCAAGGCGAGTGGTTGCGGCGCGTTCATCGACGTCGAGCACGTGCCGCTGTCGGCTGAGCTCTTGAGTGCGTTTCCGCCGAACGTTGCCGAGGCCTACGCGCTCAGCGGTGGCGACGATTACGAGCTGTGTTTTACGGCAGCACCCGCGCAGGCTCAGTCTGTCGAGGCTGCGCTAGAGGCGGTCGGCTGTCCGGCGCGCAAGATCGGCCAGCTCATTCCGGGGAAGGGCGTCGAGTGCCGACGCGACGGCGAGTCGTTTGAGCCCGCGTCGGCAGGATACCGCCATTTCTGACGATGACTGACCTGCGCCCAACCTTTGCGACCCTGAAGGAGCCCGTGCAGTTGCTTGCCCTCGGGTTCGGTGCGGGCCTCGTTCCGATCGCCCCCGGAACGGCCGGGACGTTACTAGCCGTGCTGCCGGCCTGGTTCATGGCCGACTGGCCGTTGATTGCGCGCGCGGCTGTGGTCGCGGTGACGCTCGCGGCGGGTATTTGGATCTGCGGAGAGTCAGCGCGCAGGCTTCAGGTTCACGATCATCCCGCGATCGTCTGGGACGAGATCGTAGGCTTTGTCGCGGTGTCTCTGGCCATCCCCGCCGACGCCCTCTGGTTCGCCGCTGCATTCGGCTTGTTCCGCCTCTTCGACATCGTCAAGCCCTGGCCGATACGCGATCTGGATCACAGTTTGGGCGGAGGTATCGGCATTATGCTAGATGACCTGGTTGCCGCCGGTTATGGGGCGGCTTGTCTGCTGTTATATCAGTACTTTTTTCCGTGATGCCGCATGCTCCAAGCTAGACCTCAAGGCGATTCGAGTCCTTCGAACGGCAACTTGCCCGAGCGCATCGGCAAGTACGTAATCATCAAAGAGGTCGGGCAGGGCAGCACGGGCCGGGTCTTTCTATCGCACGATCCGTACTACGGTCGCGACGTTGCGATCAAGGTCTACAATCTCGAGAGTGAGGACGACGAGCAGAAGGCGAACGTCAACCGCAAGATGTTCTTCAACGAGGCTCAGATGGTGGGCCGGCTCCAACACCCGAACATCGTGCCGATCTACGACGCCGGCGAGGAAGACAACAAGTACTACGTTGTCACCGAGCATATTCATGGCGCAAGAACGCTCGCAGCCTATACGAAGCCTGACAATCTGCTGCGCATCGACGACGTCGTAGAGATTATCTACAAGTGCTCCAAGGCACTCTATTACGCGCATAATCGCGGCGTCGTCCATCGCGATATCAAGCCCAACAACATCATGCTCACGAACGACAACGACGTTCGGATCATCGATTTTGGTATTGCGATCGTGTCGGACTCGGACGTCTCTAGAATCGAGGGTATCGCAGGCTCACCGAGCTACATGTCACCCGAGCAGATTCAATCTGCTGAGATCACTGCCCAGTCGGATATATATTCACTCGGTGCCGTCATGTACGAGCTGCTGACAGGCTTTCGCCCGTTTCGTGCCAACAATCTCAGCAAGCTGCTGCATCAGATCGTCTTTGCGACGCCGCCGCCGCTGCACTCGCTTCGCGAGGAGATCTCCGAAGACCTAGAGCAAGTCGTCGCACGGTCGTTACAGAAAGAGCCCGAAAAGCGTTTCCCCAACGCGTCGGAGTTTGCAGCTGCGTTGACTCGTGTATACCAGAATCTGAGAACTCAGTATTCACAGATCGATCGAAAGGAACAGTTCGACCTGCTACGCAAACTGCGGTTCTTCCACGATTTCTCGCACGAGGAGATTCACGAGGTTCTACGGGCGAGCGATTGGCGCGATTATCAGGACGGCCAGCCGATAATCCGCGAAGGTGAGATGGACGACCGTTTCTACATTATCGTCGGTGGCGAGGTCGGCGTGGAATCGGGTCGGCGTAAAATCGGCACCCTCGGCGAGGGCGAGTGCTTTGGTGAGACTAGCTATGTCGATGGCGCACGCCGCACGGCTTCGATCACCGCCAACGGTGACGTGACCCTCATGCGCGTGAGCTCGAGTCTCCTCGAGCAAGCCTCGGCTTCGTGCCAGTTACGCTTCAATAAAGTCTTCTTGCGTACGCTGATTCACCGTTTGCAGGCGCCGCACCCCGCTACTACCTAGCGGAGCTCTTCCTTTATTCCTCTCGTTCGGGTTCGAACGGCTCGGGCTCAGCTTGTTCAGTCTTCTTCAGAAGAATCTCAACTTTCTGCTCGGCATCCTTGAGGATGGTTTGGCACGATCGTGTGAGCTTGATGCCACGCTCGAACTGCTCTAGCGCTTCCTCGAGCGGTAGGTCGCCGGCCTCCAGCCGCTCAACGAGGGCCTCGAGTTCCTTAAGGGACTCCTCGAGACTACCCACGCTGGATTCTTTTTTCTTCGGCACGGCGCCACTCGCTACGATGACGGGCGCCAAGGTACACAGCGACTGCGAAGCGGTCAATTGAGCCTCGATCGCTCGCGTCGTCACGTTGACAGGTTGTTGGGGCTACAATACAGTACCTGAACGAATTTAGACTAAGTCTAAATGAGAGTGAGGTGCAACCGTGCTTCGCTATCGTCTAGTTCATTTTTTGAGAACGCTTGTCGCGACAGGAGGACAGAATGGATCTCAAGGGCAGCAAAACCGAACAAAACCTAAAAGATGCGTTTGCGGGCGAGTCACAGGCTAACCGACGCTATCTGTATTTCGCATCAAAGGCCGACGTCGAAGGCTACAACGACGTGGCGACGGTGTTTCGCTCGACTGCCGAGGGTGAGACGGGTCACGCGCATGGGCACCTCGAGTATCTGGAGGTTGTCGGCGACCCGGCCACGGGGCTGCCGATCGGGGGTACTGGTGACAATCTCAAGGCCGCAATTGCGGGCGAGACCCACGAATACACGGATATGTATCCCGGCATGGCCAAGACGGCCCGCGACGAGGGCTTCGAGGAGATCGCCGACTGGTTCGAGACGCTGGCCAAGGCCGAGCGCTCGCATGCAAATCGCTTCCAGCGCGCGCTGGACAATCTCGACGGCTAGTTCGTAGCTAGCGCACGCCGCGCGCCCGGGTGCCTGCCGGACGCGCGGCTTTGTCTCGACAATGACGGACACCAAAACACCGCCGCGAGAGGGTAGTCTCGAAGCGCCGACGCGCCATCCCGTCGACTGGCGCAATCCAGAGTTCACGGATGAGGCGGCACTGCACGCGGAGCTCGAGCGGGTTTTCGACATCTGTCACGGGTGTCGGCGTTGCTTCAGCTTGTGTCACTCTTTTCCGACCTTGTTCGACGCGGTCGACGAGTCCGACACCGGCGAGCTCGACTCGGTGCCAAAAGAGGCGTACTGGGACGTCGTCGAGCACTGCTATCTCTGCGACATGTGCTACATGACGAAGTGCCCGTACGTGCCGCCGCACGAGTGGAACATCGATTTTCCGCATCTCATGCTGCGTGCCAAGGTCAAGCGTTTCAACGACGGTCACGTCAAGCGTCGCGATAAGATACTGACCGCCACCGATGCAATTGGTCGCCTTGCCGGAATTCCCGTGGTCACGCAAGTCGTCAACGGAGTCAACAGTTCGGGGCTCGGGCGAAAGTTAATGAAGACGACACTGGGCGTTGCCGACGATGCGCCACTGCCTCGGTATCACACGAACAGTGCGCGCGGTAGGCTAGCCGATAAGATCGGCCGGCGCGACGTCACGGCCGAGCCGGTCGGCAGGACCAAGGGTCGGGTCGTACTGTTCTCGACGTGCTACGGCAATCGCAACATGCCGGGTGTTGTCGAAGATCTCAATGTCGTCTTGGAGCACAATGGCATTGCGACTGCGCTGGCGTCGAGAGAGCGTTGCTGTGGGATGCCGAAGCTCGAGCTCGGGGATCTCAAGGCTGTCGAGCAGTACAAGAACGAGAACATCGACGAGCTCTACAGCTGGGTCCAGGATGGCTGGGACATCACCGCCCCGATCCCATCTTGTGTGCTCATGTTCAAGCAAGAGCTGCCGTTGTTGTTTCTGGACGATGAGAAGGTACAGGCAGTCGCAAAGGCGTTTTTCGATCCGTTCGAGTATCTAATGCTGCGTCATCGAGAAGGCAAGTTGAACACTAATTTCGAGCATAGCCTCGGTACCGTTAGCTATCAGGTGCCGTGCCATCTTCGCGTTCAAAATCTCGGCTTGAAGACGCGCGATCTGCTAGAGCTCATTCCTGACACCAAGGTGACCGCGATCGAGCGCTGCTCGGGGCATGACGGCACCTACGCTGTTAAGCAGGAATGCAGCGACATTGCGAAGAAGATTGGCCGGCCCGTCGCACGTCAGGTAGACGGGGCTAAAGCGCAGCACTTCACGAGCGACTGCCCGATGGCGGCAGAGCATATCGCCGGGATCGCGCAGGACGCAGAGCCAACACATCCACTACAACTGCTACGCAAGGGCTATGGTATCTAACGTGCAGAAGATTACGCGCAGCGACCTCATGAGTCTTGAGGAGTACCACAAAGAGCGCCCCGAGTTCCGGTCGCGCGTGCTCGCGCACAAGCAAGCGCGACAGCTCGCAGTCGGTCCGAACGCGACGCTTTACTTCGAGGACCGGCTCACGATTCAGTATCAGATTCAGGAGATGCTACGCATCGAGCGCATCTTCGAGGCCGAAGGCGTTGAAGACGAGCTGGAGGCCTATAACCCGCTGATACCCGACGGCAGCAACTTCAAGGCGACGTTCATGCTCGAATTTCCGGATGTTGACGAGCGCCGTGTTGCGCTCGGACAGCTCGGTGGCATCGAGCGGCACGTGTACTGCCAGGTTGGAGATCTCGAGCCCGTCTACGCAATCGCCGACGAGGATTTGGACCGCACGACGGAGGAGAAGACCTCGGCCGTGCATTTTCTTCGCTTCGAGCTCGACGCACAGGCGCGCTCGGCGCTCAAAGGCGGAGAAGCGCTGACTTTCGGGATTGATCATCCAGGCTACGCGCATCGTTTGTCGCCGATTCCCGACCCGATCCGCGACTCGCTCCTCGCCGACCTCGATTAGCGTTACAATCCCGCCCAGTTTACGGTGCGCGCCGGGCGCGCGAGCCTGGAGTTGGGAACTCCATTGTCGATGCATGTCTCGCCGAGTGCTGCGGCCGGTCTCGGATTGGGGNNAGCTATCGCGCTGCCGATATCGAGGTCTTGAGCGGCCTCGAGCCCGTGCGCCGCCGCCCCGGGATGTATACGGATACGTCCCGCCCGAATCACCTCGCGCACGAAGTCATAGACAACGCCGTCGACGAAGCGATCGAAGGACACGCTAAGCGCATCGACGTGAAGATCTACAAGGACGGCTCGCTCGAAGTCTCAGACGACGGCCGCGGAATGCCGGTCGACGTGCACCCTAAGGAGAAAATTCCAGGCGTCGAGTTGATCCTGACGAAGCTGCATGCGGGCGGCAAGTTCTCCGGGAAGAATTATCGATTCGCGGGCGGTCTGCACGGCGTTGGGGTTTCCGTCGTAAACGCGCTGTCGAAGAATCTCGAGGTGTGGATCCGTCGCGACGGCAAGGAATTCAATATGAGCTTTGTCAACGGCAAGCGCCGAGGCAAGCTCGATGTGGTTGGCAAGGTTGGTAAGGCGAATACGGGCACGACATTGCGGTTCTGGCCGGATCCGAAGTATTTCGATAGTCCGACATTCTCTATCTCTCGTCTCAAACATGTGCTGCGTGCGAAAGCGGTGCTCTGTCCCGGTCTCGATGTCCGGCTCGTCGTCGAAAAGCCTGCCGAGAAACAGCGCTGGCAGTACAGCGGTGGCGTCGAGGAGTATCTGATCGAGAGCCTCGGAAAGGGTAGTTGGTTGCCGGAGCAACCATTCACGGGCAGCTTGGCGGGGAAGCGAGAGGCCGTGGACTGGGCACTCGTCTGGCGTACCGATGAGGAATCGCCGCTCGCCGAGAGCTACGTCAATCTCGTGCCGACGCCACAGGGTGGCACGCATGTGAACGGCCTGCGTGCCGGACTCACCGAGGCGTTGCGTGAGTTCTGTGAGTTCCGAAACTTACTACCGCGAGGGGTCAAGCTCGCACCCGAGGATGTTTGGGATGGCGTTGCATTCGTGCTCTCGGTGAAGATGGAGGATCCACAGTTCTCCGGGCAGACGAAGGAACGCCTCGGCTCGCGTGAGTGCGCTGGCTTCGTCAGCGGTGTCGCGAAGGACATGCTCGCGCTGTGGCTCAACCAGCATCCGGAGTCCGGCGACGAGATCGCCCAGCACGCGATTGCGAGCGCCCAGCAGCGCCTCAAGGCCGCAAAGAAAGTCGTGCGCAAGCGCGTCGTTTCCGGGCCGGCGCTGCCCGGCAAGCTTGCCGATTGCACGAATCAGGAGCCGAATCTCGCCGAGCTCTTCCTCGTCGAGGGTGATTCGGCTGGCGGCTCAGCGAAGCAGGCGCGAAATCGCGAAACTCAGGCCGTGATGCCCCTTCGGGGGAAGATTCTCAATACATGGGAAGTCGAGCCCGGTGAGCTCCTCGGCTCCCAGGAAGTGCATAACATCAGCATCGCAATCGGTGTCGATCCGGGTTCCGAGCAGCTCGACGGCTTGCGTTACCACAAGATTTGCATCTTGGCGGATGCGGACTCCGATGGGCTGCATATAGCAACGCTGCTGTGCGCACTATTTCTGCGCCACTTCAGACCGCTTGTTCTCGCCGGGCACGTTTTCGTTGCTATGCCACCGCTCTATCGAATCGACGTGGGTAAAGAGGTCTTCTACGCGCTCGACGACGCCGAGCGCGACATGATCCTCGATCGCATCGAGGCGGAGAAGAAGACGGGTCGTGTCACGGTCACCCGATTCAAAGGTCTCGGTGAGATGAACCCGGCGCAGTTGCGTGAGACGACGATGGCGCCGGAGACGCGGCGGCTCGTCCAGCTGACTGTCAGCGGCAAGGACAAGGCGGATCAGACGTTAGATATGTTGCTCGCGAAAAAGCGTGCGGCTGACCGTCGTGACTGGCTTCAGGAAAAAGGTAACCTCGCGGAGGTTTGATTCGGCTGGGGTCGAGCAGATAGTCGCGTCATAGCTTTCAGGGAGCGTCGCGCTGGGCCGGAAGTTGCTCCTGCAATTCCGGCACTTCCGCCGTCCCTGGCGGTCGGAAGCGCGCGCCGGAGCCTCCAGGGATGGATTTACGGCGTTCGCGGAAAGCCATGAAGCGACGTATCGATCGGACGCGGTGCTGAATCGAAGGAGACACAGGCGAATGAAAGAGCAGGAGTTGAACTTCGAGGGCATCGAGCGCGTCCCGCTGGCCGTGTTCACGGAGAAAGCGTACCTGGATTACTCCATGTACGTGATCCTCGATCGCGCGCTGCCACACCTCGGCGACGGTCTAAAACCGGTCCAGCGTCGAATCATCTACGCGATGAGTGATCTGGGGCTGTCTGCCGTGTCCAAGCCTAAGAAAGCGGCGCGCACGGTGGGAGATGTGATCGGCAAGTTTCATCCTCACGGCGATTCTGCGTGCTACGAGGCCATGGTCCACATGGCTCAGCCGTTCGGTTTTCGTTATCCGATCGTCGACGGGCACGGTAACTGGGGCTCGCAGGACGATCCGAAATCGTTCGCGGCGATGCGTTACACGGAGGCGCGGCTCACCCGGTACGCGCAGGTGCTGCTCGCGGAGCTCGGTCAAGGGACCGTCGATTGGCAGCCTAATTTTGATGGCACGCTGCAAGAGCCCGTATTGCTACCCGCACAACTGCCGAACCTGCTCCTGAACGGCACGAGCGGCATAGCGGTGGGCATGTCGACGGATGTTCCGCCTCATAACTTGCGCGAGGTCGCCACGGCGCTCATTCGACTGCTCGATCAACCCAAGACGACGCTCGGACAAATTATGAAGCACGTCAAAGGTCCGGACTTTCCGACTGGGGGCGAGCTGATATCCCCGCGGTCTGACATTTTGGCGATGTACAAAACGGGCTCCGGCAGCTTGCGTATACGGGCCCGGTATTACGTACAGGATGGCGAAGTGGTCGTCACCGAGCTGCCGTATCAGGTGTCCGGTGCGAAGGTGCTCGAGCAGATCGCAGGGCAGATGCGCGCGAAGAAGCTACCGATGATGGACGATCTTCGCGACGAGTCGGATCACGAGAATCCGACTCGGCTTGTGCTCACGCCGCGCTCTGGACGCGTTGATCTCGATGCGCTCATGAACCATCTGTTTGCGACGACGGACCTAGAGCGAACCGTACGAGTCAATCTCAACGTCATAGGGCTCGACGGACGCCCGGCAGTCTACGGCCTCAAGGCGTTGCTCGAGGCGTGGCTCGAGTTCCGCGTCGATACCGTCAAGCGGCGCCTCCGTCACAGGCTCGAGCGAGTTACGGCGCGCCTGCACATACTGGATGGTCTGCTGATCGCGTATCTGAATATCGATGCCGTGATCAAGATTATCCGTAAGGAAGACGAGCCCAAGCCGGTGCTCATGAAGCGCTTCAAGCTCAGCGACACGCAGGCCGAAGCCATACTCGAGCTCAAGCTGCGCCATCTGGCCAAGCTCGAGGAGATCAAGATCCGCGGCGAGCAGGAGGAACTCGCAGCTGAGGAGGCAGATCTCAAGAAGACGCTGCGGTATAAGAAGCGACTGACGGGCCTGGTCAAGGACGAGCTCCTCGCGCTAGCAGAGGCGCACGGAGACGATCGGCGCACAGACGTTGTCGAGCGTGACCCGGGTCAGGCCATCGACGAGACCGAGCTCGTCGCGAGCGATCCGATCACAGTCGTGCTGTCGGCGCGCGGCTGGGCGCGCGCAGCCAAGGGGCACGACGTCGACGCCGAAGGCTTGAGCTATCGCTCTGGTGACGAGTTTCTTGCCGCAGCGGCGGGACGCAGCAATCAGCTCGCCGTGTTTCTCGATAGCACGGGTCGGGCCTATAGCTTACCCGCGCACACACTGCCGTCGGCCCGCGGTCAGGGCGAACCATTGTCAGGCCGACTCAAGCCACCGGACGGGGCGAGCTTTGGTGCCGTGCTGATTGGTGCCGCCGATACACGGTGGGTGCTAGCGTCATCGGCGGGTTACGGTTTCGTTGTTCAACTCGAGCACCTGCACACGCGAAATAAGGCCGGTAAGGTCGTGCTCAATGTCCCAAAGGGCGCCAAGGTCGTTCCAGCCGCGGCTGTAGGCGAGGCCGGTCAGTTCGTCGCGGTCGTCTCGAGTGACGGACGGCTGCTCGTATTCGAGATCGACGAGCTACCTGAGCTTACTCGCGGTAAGGGCAACAAGATTCTGGGCTTGCCGGCGAAGTCGAACGTTGAGATGACGGCAGTCTGCGTGCTCGAGGAGGATCAGGCCTTACAGATCGTCTCAGGTAAGCGGCAGATGACGATCAAGCCCAAGGATCTGGACCACTATTTCGCGAGCCGTGGGCGTCGCGGCAGCGTATTGCCACGCGGTTGGCGCAACGTCACGCGGATCCGTCCCGAGCCGGGTTAGCCCGGATATCTCACCAGGCGGTCGCTGCGCTGAGCACATCGATCTGATCGTTCGAGAATAGGCAGGTCGCCGACCTAATAGGCGCAAGTTACACGGTATCGACCGCTTGCGACCTACTCCGGCCCTGGCTCGTCCAGGCGCCCCTGGACTTGGGCTTCCCTCCAGCCATAGCTACGGCTATGACTGGAGGTCCAGCCCGGCGCCCATGCCCCCCTGTCCTTCGCCATCATCCGAAGTCCCGGTGAGATATCCGGGCTAGCCTCTGGATTCTGCGAGCACGACCTCGGGCTCGTACACGTAATGGCCTTGCATATAGCCGATGCCGAGCTGAAACAGCACGGCCATCGTGCTGGCCTGCTCCACGCGTTCAGCGACTGTCTCGACGCTGCATGCGTGAGCTGCCTCGACAAGCAGCCGAACCCTCTCCTGCTGCTCCGGATTCGTTTCGATGTTTTGGAGGATAGAGCCGTCAATTTTGACGAACTCAACGGGTAACTGCTCTAGCAACTGAACCGAGTTTCGTCCTATACCGAAGTGCTCTATGGCGCCGGTGAATCCGAGATTCCCAAGCTTAGTCAGTAGCGCCTTCAGTGGCTTGGTGTACTGCAATGCGTGCTCTTCGCGGACCTGAAAGCAGACCTGCCCAGCTTCGGGTGGTGTCGCTTGAACTTGGCTCGCTATCCAATCGACCAGTGTCGGATCGGTCACGGAGTCCTTCGAGAGCTTGACGAGCAATCGCGCGGGACTGTGTTCCCGGCAGAACGCGAGCGCGCTGCCAATAACCCAGCGGTCGATCGTCTTGAGCAAGCCGTTTCGCTCTGCAGCCGCGATAAATGTCGTAGCGGCAACCTCGTCGCCTTGCTCATCGATCATGCGCATGACCGTGTCGTACATCTTGCTCGGCTGGGCATTCAAATTCGCTAGCGGCATGTGTACGAGACGGAACCTATTTTCCAGGAGTGCGGCCCTGATTCGCTCCACCCAGAGCGCGTCGAATCGCCGGATGCGCGTGCTCTCGTCCGAGATCTCCGCGAGCACGGCTTGGTTGCCGCCGCGTTGCCGTCCGCGCTTGTTAGCGCGCTCGGCATCGAGTACGAGGCTTTCGACACGGTCGGTGCCAAGCGTGACTTCCGATAGGCCCAACGTGCACGTAACCGATAGTGCTTTGCCGTTGATCTCGAATAGGTGATCAGAAACGACTCTGACGACGTTCTCTGCCCAGGCCTTGAGGTGTCCCGGTGTGCCGCGCTCGATGAAAGTCGTGAACACGACCCCACCAAAGCGCCCGCAAATGTCGTTCTCCTGCGTAAGGCCGCGCACGATCTCTGCAATCTGTATGAGCACGTCTTCGGTCGCGAGCGGACCCACTTCATCTCTGATCTCGCCAAAGTTGTCGGGGCGAATATAGGCTAGGGCACGCACGCCGCCGGTCGAATCCTTCTCTAGCCGCTCGGTTAGCAGATCGATGAACTGACGGCGGTGGTAGAACCCAGTCATTGGGTCCTGATGTACCGTACTGACGACGAGCTGCTCGGGTTCGCTGCGAACAGGCTGATCGTTATGTACACTAATTCGTACAGCGGGTTCGTTGCCGAAATCAGCCTCTTCGAGTTTTAGCCGTACGGGAAGCGTGGTGCCCTTCTTGTCAATGGCGAAGACACGCAAAAGATCTTTAGTCCACTGCTCGCGCGCGCATGCCATGAGCGCTCCCTTGAGCGCGGCTTGACTGCCCTTATCGAAAAAATCCATTAGGGGTATTCCCTTGAGCTCATCCGAATCCGTGCAGCCGAATAGCTCCACCCATGCTGGATTTGCACGAACGATGATGCCCTCCTGGACATACGCGATTCCCTCGTCGGAACCGGCCATGACGGCCTTGAGCTCGCGGCGGTATTGGTTGGCGGATACGAGCGTCTCGCGTAGGGCTTTCTCGAGCCGATAGCTGCGTAGCTCTCGCAGTGCGACTGCAATCAGTCGTTTCGTTTGAGCAACCGAGACGAGGTCGCGCGCGCCGGCATTGATAGCGCAAGCAATCTGTTCCTCGTCGGCAGCCGTACCGACTGCCACGATCGGTAGAGTAGGTGCAATCTTGTCGCGCACGGCTGCAACGGCCGCGATGTCAGCAGATTGTTTCTCGGTGAAAACGAAGAGCAGATGCGGCAGGTATCGAGTTAGCGCATCGGCGAGATCATCCGTTTTATCGATACGGTGACAATAGGCCGCTTGACCAGCTTTTCGCAGTAGTCGATTAACCAGCTCCGTGTGCTCTTCACGCGAGCTGAGCGCGAGTACGGGTGTTGGCTGATGCTGGGCCATCTACTCTTGAAAGTTTCGGAGTCTCGGTCGTTATAGTGAGAGATCGCGTTCGATCTGATTCTAGCAATCGGCTTCTACGGGCAGCCGGACCCGGTTCACAGTGCGAGGGTGGGACGCTTGTCGGAAACGAATTAGCCGAGCGCGGTTTTACTTAACGCACCGGATATCTCGCGCACGAGGCGCGGTACGAGATAGCCGGGAAGCCGATTGCGAACCGACTCGATGAGCTCTAGTGCTCGCGAGGTCTCGACGGCGAAGTGCGCGGCCCCGGCAACGCGATCGAGCTCGTGAAGATAATACGGGAGCACGCCAGCGGCGAACAGCCGTCGGCTCAGCTCAACGAGCGTGTCGGCATCGTCGTTGACGCCTTTGAGCAGCACCGATTGATTCAAGACGATGGTCCCGGAGCGGCGTAGCGCCGAGACAGCGGACTCTACTGTTCCATCGATCTCTTGAGCATGGTTGCAGTGAACGACGAGCACGGTATTGAGCCGTGTCGTAGAGAGCAACTCGACGAAGCCGGTGTCGACGCGTTCGGGTAGTACGATCGGAAAACGGGAGTGGACGCGTACCGTGTCGATGTGGTCGATTGTTTCGAGCTGCTCGATGAGCTGGCGAAGGCGGCGGTTCGATAAGGTGAGTGGATCACCGCCCGAAAGGATCACTTCGGAAATCTGCGTATCGTCGGCGAGCGCTGCAGCCGTCGTCTGCCACTCATCCCGTGCAGCGGCCTGCTCGGTGTAGGGGAAATGGCGGCGGAAGCAGTAACGGCAGTGCACGGGGCAGGCGGCTGTCGTGATCAGCAAGGCGCGCCCTGCGTACTTTCGCAGAACGCCTTTTCGCGCGACCTCAAGTTCCCCGAGCGGATCATCCGAGTACCCCGCGACGGACGCTCGCTCTTCTGCGAGCGGCAGGACTTGGCGCAGCAGCGGGTCGCTCGGGTCGCGCTTACGCATCTTTGCTGCGAAACCCCTCGGCACAAGCTGTGCAAATTCGTTAGTGGACGGTTCGAGCATCGCACGCTGCTCGGGATTTAGCTCGAGAAAGTCCAGTAGCTCCTCAGGCGTTTTGATGGCGTTTCGCAGTGCCGCTCGCCAGTCGGTTGCGATCGCTGAGAGGCGTGGTCGGGTCGCAAGCGTGCTCATTCGGCGTATCGTCAATGGACCTAAACGTTTATCATTCGGCTCTCATGGCGAGTTATAACACTAATGAATTCCGCGGTGGGCTGAAGATTCTCATCGATGGTGACCCTTGCACGATTGTCGAGAACGAGTTCGTCAAGCCGGGAAAGGGTCAGGCGTTCAACCGCGTCAAAATCCGTAACCTCAAGACGGGGCGGGTCGTCGATAAGACGTTCAAGTCTGGAGACTCGGTCGAAGCGGCCGACGTCATCGAGCAGGACCTGCAGTATCTATATAGTGATGGCGAGCACTGGCACTTCATGTTCCCCGATACGTTCGAGCAGCTTGCGGCTGACGAGAAGGCTGTCGGCGACGCGAAGCACTGGCTCAAGGAACAGGATACTTGCACGCTGACGCTCTGGAACGGCCAGCCGCTGCTCGTTGCACCTCCGAACTTCGTCGAGCTTGCGATCGTCGAGACCGATCCGGGGGTGCGAGGCGACACGGCCCAGGGCGGCGTTAAACCCGCAAAGCTCGAGACCGGCGCGGTCGTGAGGGTACCTTTGTTTGTCGAGGAAGGCGAAGTCATCAAGGTCGATACGCGCAGCGGCGAATACGTCTCCCGGGTCAAGGCGTGACGCCCATGTCCGGGCGTGCGCGATCAGCCGCGGTGGTGTGCAAAGCTGATCGCAGCGCCGATATGCTCCAGCCCTGCGGCAATAGCGACGAGGCGATCGATGCCGACAGCGACGCCGGCGCACTCGGGTAGGCCGTGTGCGAGTGCCGCGAGCAAGTCCTCATCAATCGGCGGTGCGTCCCTTCCGGCACGTGCCCGCTCCGTGGTTTCAGCGTCAAAGCGAGCACGCTGCTCGCCGGCATCCGTGAGCTCGGCAAAGCCGTTTGCGAGCTCGATGCCGTTGATGAACACCTCGAATCTTGCAGCCACCTGCGGGTTTGAATCTTTGAGCCGGGCCAATGCGGCCTGATCGGCGGGGAAGTCGCAGATATAGATGAGCCGGTCGCGGGGCAATGCCGGAACGATTGCTGCGCCGAGTGCGAGATCCAGCAGGCTGCGGCGATCGACCGCCTCGGGCATTTCGACACCGTGAGACGCTAGCGCCGCCGCGAGCGCGTCCTCGTCCGACGACGCACCTACACCGAGGTGCTTCTCGAACGCTTCCGTATAACTCAACCGAAGCGCGGAGGCCTTAATCAGCTCCGGGCCGAGGCACTGCATGCATAGCTCACCGACCTCATCCATGAGCGCATAATCGTCCCAGCCGATGCGATACCACTCGAGCAGCGTGAACTCGGGTTCATGCCAGCGGCCGATCTCGCCGTCTCGGAAGACGCGGCAGATCTGATAGATGTCACCGCTACCGGCCGCAATAAGACGCTTCATTGCAAACTCAGGTGACGTATGCAGATAAGACCGGGTCGCGCCGAGAGCGGCTACCGTCGTGTGCAGGCTCGTCAACGCCGGATCCGTCGTCCCGGCCGGCGACAAGGACGGCGTCTCGACCTCGAGTACGTTGCGAGCCGCGAAGAACTCGCGAATCGTCTTGAGGACGCGCGCCCTGATGCGAAGCGTTTCGAACGTCGCAGACGGTTGCCAGGGCATTGAGACTACCTTGTCGCTGCGACTGAGCCGAGTCGCATGCCCATTCGCACGGTCGCCTCAAAGCCGATCGCCGCGTCCCAGGTGACGCTGCCACGCGGCAGAACGGTAATGACAGTCGAGCCTAGATTGAAGCGTCCAAGCTCGGCGCCAGGCACCAGCGGCTCAGCAGGCAGCGTGTCCGCGTCCCAGTAGCGCGGGCCCGCGCTCGGGATCTCTCCGAGCCACGGTGTCGAGAGACTCGCGACGTTGAGCGCGCCGACGAGCACGACGGCGATCGGTCCGATCGCCGTTACTACCCAGAGCACGAGTCGTTCGTTGTGACTGAAAAGATTGGGAATTGAGCGCGCAGTCGTTGCGTTGACGCTGAAGCGCTTTCCGGGAATGTAACGCGCGGTCGTCAACGTGCCGGCGAGCGGAAGGTGCACGCGGTGATAATCGTAGGGCGCAAGATAGATCGTGATGAAATCACCCAGATCAGCCGCAGCGGCATTCGATGGTCGCGTACCGAGCAGTTCCTCGAGCGCATAGGGCATGCCTTTAGCCTGTAGAGCTTGTCCATCTGTCGCCGTGCCTAGCTCTGTCACGCGACCGTCTGCTGGCGCGAGTAATGTCGTCTCACCGGACGCTAGGGGCCGTGCTCCCGGACGCAGCGCGCGCGTGAAAAAATCGTTGAAGCTCTCATAGTCGCTGAGCGTTGGGCGCTCAGCTTCATCGAGGTTCACGCCGTAGTGTCGCGCGAACCAGCGGATGAGTGGTGTCTTCAGAGCCGGCCATTTGCAGCGAGCCAGGTGATAAACGCAGCGTCCGAGCAGGCGCTGCGGCAGCAGATACTGCATCCAGACGAACAGCGTTGCCTTCATGAACCGGCGCGGTTGGCGCGTCGTTGCAAATCGAGTGCTCTGACGCGCCGAAAGTCGGTCGCGATCTCGCTCGCCGAAACTGATCCGTCGATCGTCGCGATCAGCTCGGCGTCGGGTCCAATCATGTAGATCGTGCCGTTATGAGTGACCGTGTAGCTCGGTTGATCGGGTAGCTCGTGAACCATGACCGTCACACCGAGCGCGCGGAGTAGCGGATCGAGATTGCGTCTCGAACCTGTCGCGCCTGCGAACCGATCATCGAAGTTTTGCAGATAGGTTGCGATCGCGTCGGTCGTATCCCGGCTCGGGTCTACGCTGATGAAGATGATGTCTGGCAGCTGACTGACCGCGTCTTCGAGCTCACGATAGGCTTGCGCGAGTGTCGCAAGTGTGAGGGGGCAAATATCGGGACAATTCGTAAAGCCGAAGAACATGAGGCTGTATTGCCCACGCAGATCGTTGCGCGAGAATGCCTCGTTGTCCGTCGCGTCGAGATTGAACGCGGGCAGCTCGAGCGGCGTCGCGAAGTAACTCGCCTGCACGGGTGCCGGGAGCGGACGACGCAGGCTCGTCGTCGCGAGCATGACGCCGACGAGAAGGACGAGGCCGACGACGAGCACTCTGAGCATGGCACCAATCATGGCCGTCATTATCTCACACGGGGTATCATGCGCGGCCGATGCATCTCGTCGAGCTCGAGCAGGCCTTGCGTGAACACACGAACCGCGAAACCTGGGTTGAGCGGATCGCTGCTTACTTCGAATCTCAGTCCCTTCACTACGGCCACGGCACCGATAATGCGGCTGACGAAGCCTATTGGCTCGTGCGTGCCGTCCTGGGTTGGGGTGAAAAGGGTCGGCGCGTTTTCACGGATCTGAGTGACGTGCCGCGCATTGTCGAGCTCGCGCGCGCTCGCGTCGAGCTGCGCAAGCCTATGGCTTATCTTCTCGGTGAAGCTTGGTTCGCGGGCCTGCGTTTCAATGTCGACAACCGTGTCCTCGTGCCCCGCTCGCCGCTCGCAGAGCTCATCGAATCCTGCTTCGAGCCGTGGCATCGACTCGAGCCCGGCAATCGTCTCCTCGATGTGGGTACGGGTAGCGGTTGCCTGGCGCTTGCCGCCGCGTATCACTGTCCGAACTTGCGAGTGAAGGCGACGGACGTATCCTCAGCGGCGCTCGAGATCGCCGCGTCGAACGCCGTGGCCCTCGGGCTGAGTGATCGTGTCACGTTCGTCGAGGCGGATCTTTATCCACCGCGCGGGTCCATGTACCAGATCATTGTTTCCAATCCACCTTACGTGCCGACGGCGCGGCTTGCTGAGCTGCCGCCCGAGTACGCGCATGAGCCGGTGCTTGCGTTGGACGGCGGTCCCGAAGGCCTCGATGTCGTCGAGCGGTTGCTCGCCGAGGCGGCCACTTATCTGGCACCGGGCGGAAGCTTGATCGTCGAGGTCGGGGAAGCTCAAGACGCATTCACGCAGGCCTATCCCGAATTGCCTGTCACGTGGCTCGAGTTCGAGCGTGGCGGCGAAGGCGTGTTCCTGGTCTCGCGTGACGATTTGATGAGCCCGAATACCCCACTAGGCGGTCGCCGCGCTGAGTGAAAGTAGTCAACGCACACGGGAGGTATCGGGCGGAAGGACAGTGTGAGCGCGAACCGCACTGCGCTGGTCGCTGACAACCTACTCCGTCCCTGGCTTGTCCACGTGCCCTTGGGCGACGGGCTGGACACCGAACGAGCTAGCGTGCTGCAATTACGCGTTTTCCGTGCGGACATCGGCTGAGTCTCCGGCGGCCGGAAGCGCTGAGCGAGTTGTAGGCAAATGGCGGGCGACACCTTCGGCAAACTGTTTACGGTAACGACCTTCGGCGAGAGTCACGGGCCGGGGCTCGGCTGTGTTGTGGGCGGCTGCCCACCTGGTTTGGCGTTGAGTGAGGCAGATCTGCAGAAAGATCTCGACCGCCGCCGTCCGGGCACGTCTCGCTTCGTTACCCAGCGCAAGGAGCCGGACGAGGCCAAGATCTTGTCTGGCGTCTTCGAAGGTGTCACGACCGGTGCTGCGATCGGCCTGTACGTCGAGAACGTCGATCAGCGCTCGCGAGATTACACGAAGATCAAGGATCGGTTTCGCCCCGGTCACGCAGACTACAGTTACGAGCAAAAATACGGGATACGCGACTATCGCGGCGGGGGGCGCTCCTCTGCGCGCGAGACCGTAATGCGCGTCGCTGCAGGCGCGATTGCCAGAAAGTACCTGCACGAGAAGCTGGGGATAACGATTCGCGGCTACCTCGCGCAGCTCGGACCCATTGAGCTGGCTGCTCACGACTTGTCGAGCGTCGATAGCAATCCCTTTTTCTGCGCCGAGCCGGATCGCGTGCCCGAGCTCGAAGCGTTCATGATCCAGTTGCGCAAAGATGGCGATTCCGTCGGGGCGAGAATCAACTTGATCGCGAGCCACGTGCCGCCCGGACTCGGTGAGCCCGTATTCGACAAGCTGCACGCGGAGCTCGCTCACGGACTCATGAGCATTAACGCCGTCAAGGGAGTCGAGTTCGGTGACGGATTCGCGTGCGTCGCGCAGCGTGGCAGCGAGCACCGCGACGAGCTTACACCGGATGGCTTCACGAAGAATTCTTCCGGCGGAACGCTCGGTGGCATTTCTACTGGTCAAGACGTTCTGGCCAGTATTGCCCTGAAACCGACGTCGAGTATTCAAGTTCCCGGCCGTACGATCGATGTGGATGGTGCGCCTGCGGAGATCGTCACGACGGGTCGCCACGATCCGTGTGTAGGTCTAAGAGCAACGCCCATTGCCGAGGCGATGATTGCGCTGACGCTCATGGACCATTACTTGCGGCATCGTGCCCAGAACGCCGACGTCGTTTCCACGACGCCGGCAATCGGCTTCAAGCAAGAAGCTTGAAGCCGATTGCGCCCGTCCCCAGGATCACACCCATTTGGTAGACCTCGAGTAATAGAACATGAGCAAGAAGTATGCTGTCGCCGTTGTCGGTGCAACCGGACTCGTCGGCGAGGCCATGCGCGACGTATTGGAACGGCGCGAGTTCCCAATCGGGCGATTCGTGCCGCTCGCGAGCGCGCGCTCGGCGGGCAGCAGCGTGACCTTTCGCGGTGCCGAGCATAAAGTCGAAGTACTCGACAACTTCGACTTCAGCGGAATCGATGTCGCTTTGTTCTCGGCGGGTGCGTCGGTCTCGGCGGAGGCTGCGCCGCGTGCGGCAGCGGCTGGTGCCGTGGTCATCGACAACACCTCACAGTTTCGTTATGACGAGGACATCCCGCTCGTTGTTCCCGAGTGCAATGCCGAGCGGATCGCCGATTACCGCAACCGTGGAATCATCGCAAATCCGAACTGCTCGACGATCCAGCTCGTGGTGGCCCTGAAGCCTATTCAGGATGCGGTCGGCATAGAGCGCGTGAACGTGGCGACCTACCAGGCTGTCTCGGGAGCCGGGCGCAGCGCCATGGAAGCCTTGACTGAGGGAAGTCAGGCATGGCTAGCCAACGCCGAGGTACCTGCCCCGGGACCTGAAAAGCCCGTGGCGTTCAACGCCGTGCCCAAGATCGATCGACTCATGGACAACGGGTATACGAAGGAAGAGATGAAGCTGTACTGGGAAACCCGAAAAATCCTCGAGGATCCCGATATTATGGTAAATGCCACGTGTGTCCGGGTTCCCGTTTACTACGGGCATTCCGAGGCGGTGCATGTCGAAACTCGAACCAAAGTCACAGTTCCGGAGGTCCAGAAATTGTTAAATTCAGCTCCGGGAGTAACGGTAATCGACGGCGAGGAGCCTTGCGCTTATCCGACGGCGGCGACAGACGCTGCGCATCGAGATGCCGTTTACGTCGGCCGGATCCGGGAGGATATGACCCATCCTCGGGGACTGAACCTCTGGGTTGTAGCCGACAACGTACGCAAGGGCGCGGCCCTGAACAGCGTGCAGATTGCGGAGATTTTGGTAAATCGGGTTATGTAATGTATTGTTTTGGCTCGAAACCCGAGGCGATTACGCAGCTAACGACGTGGGCTCGATGGCTTTCACGCGCGAACGGACACAGGTAGGGGATTTTTCATGATACGACGGGCACATTGGGGCTTTATTTCCCTGCTGCTGGCACCCTTCGGAGCATGGGCCTTGGGCCTGGGCGACATTGAGCTGCGCTCGGCCTTGAACCAGCCCCTCGACGCCAGCATCGAGCTCGTATCACCGACGCCTGAAGAGCTTTCCGATCTGCGCGTTGCGCTTGCCGCGCCGGAGACTTTCGATCGCTATGGACTCGACCGACCGGGTTTCCTCTCGCGCCTTTCCTTCGATGTCGTTCGCGACGCGACCGGACGTGACGTGATTCAAGTGAGCTCGGTCGAGCCCATTACGGAGCCTTTCGTCACGGTGCTCGTCGAGGCGATATGGAACCGTGGGCGACTGCTACGCGAGTACACGGTCTTGCTCGATCCGCCCGTGATGCTGCCCGCCGCGGCTGTCATCGAGCCTATCGAGCCTGCTGTCGTGCGTGCGCCTGAGCCGGCTCAGCCAGCCGCCGTCATCGAGCGGCCCGCGCCAGTTGCGCCGGATCCCGCACCGACACCCGTACCTGAGCCCGTGCGCGTGACGCCGCCTGCTGCGGCAGCAGCGGAGCCCGCGCCGGCACCCGAGCCTGCGCCAATTCCCGAGCCAATACCCGCGCCCGCATCGAGCACGGCGCCGGCGCCGGTCATGGTGTCTGATGCGCCAGCGGAATCGGGTGCCTACGGCCCCGTGCAGCGTGGCGAGACGCTTTGGGCAATCGCGGCCCAATACCGTCCGGCCGGCATTACGATGAATCAGATGATGGTTGCCATGTACGAGTCCAACCCGGCGGCGTTCATGGGCAACATGAACCTGCTGCGCGAGGGTGCGACGCTGGTCATGCCCGATGCGGGCGCGCTCGCCAGCGTCGGTGCTGTGGAGGCGACCCAGGAAGCCATCCGTCAGACCGAGGAATGGCAAGCGCCCGACGTGCAACAGGCACGGTTGAGGCTCGTGGCACCGGAGGTCGAGACGACCCCCGCCACGAGCGTCGGCGATCCGGTTACGACGGATGCCGATCCAACAGAGGACCTGGCTGGCGACCAACAGGCGGCCACAGAGGCTGGCGGTCTCGAGGAGCCCGAGCGCATTCTGAGCATTGAAGATCAATCGCTCGCCGAGCTGCAACAGCAGCTCAGCGAAGACACAGTTGAAGAAGTAACCCCGCTAGAGCCTGACGTTGCCGCGACGGGTGGTGAAGCTGCGCTCGTCGAGCCCGGCGTCGATCTCGAGAGCGAGCAAGTGTTTGTCGACGACGTCGAGCCTGCGGCCGAGCCGCTCGAGAGCGCCGCAGACCTCGCAGAGCCTGCCGATGCAACGGCCGATGCGGTCGAGGAGCCGACCGAAGAGCCCGTCGTAGCGCCACCGCCGCGAGTGGTGACGACGCCGACTGTGATAACGGGCGGGGAGCCGTCGTTGGTCTCACGCGCGATCGGATGGTTAACGACGCCGCTCGTGTGGATGATCGTCGGGCTTGCTGCGCTCATTGGCGCTGGCGTGGTCTACCTGCGCACACGGCATGTCATTGCCGAAGAAGATCTGACCGGGCGCTGGGAGGCGCTCGACGAGGACTCCGAGGAGGATCTCGAGACGCGCGAGGCAACCGAGCGTCTGCGCAGCCAAGTTCGCGTCGACGACGAGACCATCGTCGTCGAGGAGCAGCATACGCAGGAGCTGCCCCAGCGCGAGCATGTCGCTGATGAGCTGTTCGACATCGGTGAGGCCGAGGAGGAAGATCCGACCACGCTACCTGACGTCGTGCCCGAGGTTGAGCCCGAGGTCGCTGCGACGCCGGAGCCTGAGCCTGACCTTGAGGCCCCACCCGATATGCCGGCTGCGACGGGCCAGTTCGCCGCCACCGAAGAGACCATGTCGAGCCAGACGGTCATCAACTTAGATCAGGCTGATCCGATTGCGGAGGCGGATTTCCACATGGCCTACGGGCTCTATGACCAGGCTGCCGATCTCGTCTCGAAGGCGTTGGAGACAGATCCCGACAATCGGAATCTACGTCTGAAGCTGCTCGAAGTGTTTTTCGTCTGGGGCAACCGCGAATCGTTTATCGAAACCGCGCGCGTCCTGCACGCAGAAATCGGCGCATCGGGCAACTCCGACTGGGACAAGGTCGTCATCATGGGCAAGCAAATCTGCCCTGACGAGGCGATGTTCGCTGATGCCACGGCTATGGCCGATTCCGTCGACCTCGACCTCGCCGCGGGCGAGGAGCCGGCGCTCGATCTCGCGTTCGAGGACGAAGAGCCGGCTGCCGTGGATCTAGACCTGAGCAGCGGCGAGTACGACGTGACACTCGAGCTCGCTTCAACCGGGGGGGCGGGCGAGGCCACCGGGAACGTCGATATCGGCGAGCAAACAGCAGCCGGTCTTGAGGCCGCTTTCCTACCGCCGAGCGAAGACAGCGAGGCGAGCGATCAGAGTGCCAAAACCTCACCGAATATCGATCTCGAGGGCGGCGACACGCAGGAAGCACCGACACTGGAAGCTACGGCGATCGACAGTCCAACCACGGAGCTCGGTGGTCCCGATGCGCCGACAGTTGAGATGCTCGGTTCCGAGGCTCCGACGATGGAATCGCCAGAGCTCGATGTCGATTCTGAGGCTTCGGTAGAGCTGCCAACGTTGGAGCAGCCCGGACTGGCTGGCGAGACAGGTGATACGAGCGAGCGCACGGCTGAGATCGATCTCGATGATTTAGGGCTCAACGTCGATGACCTTCCCGATCTCGCCGACGAGCCGACTAGCGAGGAGAGCCCGCTCGAGGCTGCAGCTCCTGTCGAGGCGGCGGACGTCGATGACGACGTGCTTTCTGCCACCGGTGTTACCCAGGTGCTCTCGGCGGCTGATGACGTGCCCGAGTCGGCCGACGAGCAAGGTGGGGACGCTGCCGACTACACGCAGACTGAGGTACTTGAGCCGCCCGGAACCGATAAGAACACGGCTGCTACGGCGAGTTTCCCGGGATTGACTCCAGAGGCGGCGGAGCAGAGCAGTGGTCTGGATTTGGACCTCGATGAGTTATCCTCAGCGCTCGATGGTGGCGATACGGTTGAGCAACCGAGCGTCGGCGCCGTTGCGGGCGGCGGCGCAGGCGTTGACCTTGATATAGGCATCGACATTGCCGGCAGTGACGATCCGACGGCAACTGAGCAATTACCCACGGCAGACCCACAGATCATGACCGAGGTGGGCACGAAGCTCGATCTAGCCCGTGCCTACATCGACATGGGAGATCCCGACGGTGCGCGTAGCATTCTCGAGGAGGTGCTCGACGAGGGTGACAGCGGTCAGCAGCAAGAGGCTAAGGGCCTCATCGACGCGCTCTAGCCGGCAAGCATCGCCGGACCTCCCATGGCGCGTGTAGCCCTGGGGCTCGAGTACGACGGTACGGAATTCGTCGGCTGGCAGGAGCAACGCAACGGTCGCAGCGTCCAAGCGAGTCTCGCAGCTGCGGTTACCAAAGTCGCAAACGAGCCCATTACCATCCACGGCGCTGGTCGGACTGACGCGGGCGTGCACGCGCAGGGCCAGGTTGTCCATTTCGACTCGCACGCGCAGCGATCTGCACGCCAATGGGTGCTCGGCGTGAATTCGAACCTACCGGACGATATCTCTGTGCGCTGGGCGCAGGAAGTCGATGTCGATTTCGATGCGCGTCGTTCGGCCGAATGGCGCCTCTATAGATACCAGGTGCTGCAGCAGGAGATGCGCTCCGCGTTGGTGCGACGCCGTTCGTGGTGGGTGCGTGAGCCGCTCGATCCCGCCGCAATGACAGCTGCAGCCGTCGCGTGGCTTGGCGAGAATGATTTCTCGTCGTTTCGTGCAGCAGGCTGTCAGTCACGCTCGCCGATGCGCCGGCTCCTCGGTGTCGGCGTCCGGGCCCAGGGGCGTATGCTGGTGCTCGAGTTTCGCGCGAATGCCTTTTTGCATCATATGGTGAGAAATCTCGTCGGTGTGCTCGTTGAGATCGGTCGTGGCAGCGTGCCCGTCGAATGGGCCGGTGAGCTCATGCGTGCCGGCGATCGCACGTTGGGCGGCGTCACGGCGCCCCCTCAAGGACTAACACTCGTGCAAGTGCAATACCCCGAACGCTACGGACTGCCAAGCGGTGATGCGTATGCGTGACTCGAGCGTTGCCATGGCCGCGAGTGAGCGCTCAGCCAGCCATCGAGCATCTTGCGCGGTTCTGATTACGGTGACTGTGCCGTCGCGAGCTTTTCGCTATGATGCGCTGCACCTGAAGCGGTTGGTGAGCTCATGAGCTGGTTCGACAAACTGATGCCGTCGCGGATCAAGCCGGGGCAACGGACTCGGTCGGTCCCGGAAGGACTCTGGGTGCAGTGCGACGGTTGTTCAGCCCAGCTTTATCGGGCCGAGCTCAAGCGCAATCTCTATGTCTGCCCGAAGTGCGAGCACCATATGCGAATTGGTGCGCGCGACCGCTTGGAAATGTTCCTCGACCCGGATTCGGGCCAGGAAATTGCCGACGGCATCATGCCGATCGATCCGCTGAGGTTCAAAGACAGTAAACGTTATCGCGATCGTCTGTCTCAAGCGCAAAAGGCCACAGGGGAAGACGATGCGTTAATCGCCATGGCGGGCTCTTTGCACGGAATACCCGTTGTCGCAGCCGCGTTCGAGTTCAGCTTTATGGGCGGATCGATGGGCTCTGTCGTCGGTGAGCGCTTCGTGCGTGCCGTGGAGTACTGCGTCGAGCACGATCGACCGTTTATCTGTTTCTCAGCGAGCGGCGGCGCGCGAATGCAGGAGGCGCTGTTCTCGTTGCTGCAAATGGCAAAGACAAGCGCTGCGCTCGCACGCTTAGCCGATGCAGGCCTACCCTATGTCTCGGTCATGACTGACCCGACGATGGGCGGCGTCTCCGCAAGCCTTGCGTTGCTCGGCGATATCAATGCCGCAGAGCCCAAAGCGCTCATTGGCTTCGCCGGGCCGCGAGTCATCGAGCAGACAGTCGGCGAGACGCTTCCGGAGGGCTTTCAGCGCGCAGAGTTCTTGCTGGAGAAAGGCGCCCTCGACTTGATCGTCGATCGGCGTCGTGCGCGCGATGAGCTGGCGGGGCTGCTCGCTAAGCTGCTGGACCGGCCGCTGTCCGCTTGAACGCAGCCTCCGACTCAATGACAGCCGAGACACAGCTCGAGGGCTGGCTGCGACGGCTCGAGATTTTACATCCGAAAAAGATTGATCTCTCCCTGGATCGGGTCGAGACGGTGCTGTGCGCGCTCGGAATTCGTCAGCCGCCGTATCTCATACTGAGCGTGGCGGGAACAAACGGCAAGGGCTCGTGCGTTGCGCTGCTCGAGCGCATCTACGACTGCGCGGGTTATCGTGTTGGCAGCTACACGTCCCCACATCTATGGCGGTTTAACGAGCGAGTTCGATTAAATGGTGTGCAAGCGAGCGATGCCGAGTTAGTGGACATGTTCGCCGCGATCGAGTCGGCTCGCGGGCAGACGACCTTGTCGTATTTTGAATTCGCGACCGTAGCGGCGCTTTTGTATTTCGTTCGCCAGAACGTCGAGATTGCGATACTCGAGGTCGGACTGGGCGGGCGTCTCGATGCCGTTAATGCAGTGGATGCTGATCTCGCACTGTTAACGAGTATTGACTTGGATCACGAGCGTTGGCTCGGCAACACGCGCGAGGAGATTGGCGCAGAGAAGGCTGGTATCTTACGCAGCGGCAAGCCCGCTGTCATCGCCGACGGTAACCCGCCGAACTCAGTTCTCGATCGCGCTGCAGCACTGGACACCAGCGTGTTGCAGGCGGGCGTTGATTTTGGCTACCGCATTCATCCCGACGGTAGCTGGGATTACCTCGGCAAGGTCTCGGCTATTGAACGACTGCCGCAGCCGTCGTTGAAAGGTCAGGTTCAGTACGCGAATGCGGCTGCCTGTCTTGCGGCGGTCGAGGCGCTGCGGGCTGAGTTACCGGTCGAAGATGACGCCCTCGCTAGCGCGATTTCGACCGTGCAACTGCCGGGACGCCTTCAGCGAGCCCAGATCGTCGGTGTGGATTGGATTTTCGATGTGGCACATAACCCAGCAGCCGCTCACGTGCTCGCCGAAGAGCTCAGGCGCGATCCTGCGACGGGTCGCACGTTCGCGATCGTCGGCCTCATGGCCGACAAGGACCTTGCGGGCGTGTTCGAGCCCCTTGCGGAGCTTGTCGATACGTGGCTCGTCACGTGCGCCGAAAGCGAGCGGGCGAGCGAGCCACAGGCGCTTGCCGCAGCACTTAAAGAACTAGGCTGCGTGGACGTTCGCGAGGTCGTCGACGTAGCCGGGGCGTGTACGCTAGCGCGCCGTGAGTCGAGCGCGGGCGATCGTGTCGTAACGTTCGGGTCTTTTCAAATCGTCGGTCCCGCCATGGCGGCGCTTGAGATATACTTGCCGCCTTCATCGGGCGAAGATTCCGCCAAATGGACCGGGGCTTGAAGGAACGACTCGTTGGTGCGGCGGTGCTCGTGGCAATAGGCGCGTGGCTGATCCCCTGGGTGCTTGACGGCCCCGAGCAGATTGGCGAGCCGGTGGCCACAGCGCTCGACTTGCCTGTGCCTTCCGCAGAGAACCCGCCCATCAGAACAGAGACGGTCAGACTCGACCGCCGCGAGTTGCCGGCCGCGAGTCCTTCGCCGACCACTTCTGCTGCCGGCGCAGTAGCCGCGACGCGCGAGGATGCCGGCGCGGCCCCGACTGCCGAACCTTCAACCGCGCCGGTGCCAGCGCAAACGACGGAAACGATTGCGGTCGAACAGTCAGCGGAAACCGAGCGTGAGTGGTACATCCAGATCGGCGCGTTCGGCGATGCGAGTAATGCCGAGCGTCAGGCAGCACGTGTCGACACGTTCGGATACGATGCGCACGTGACGGCGTTCCCCGCCGGAAGCGGCGTCGTGCATCGTGTACGGATCGGTCCGCAGAGTACCCGAGAGCGTGCCGAAGCCATTGCTTCTTCTTTGTCTGCACACGGTTTTGTTGCCCAGGTTGTCTTCGAATAAGCGGAAGATAGGTTCCACACGTCGTGTCATGGATTGACCTGCTCATCATTGCGATCTGCCTCGGGTCGGCCGGCTTCGGCTTCTGGCGCGGCTTCGCGAAAGAGGCACTCTCGATTGCAACCTGGCTCGCGGCGATCTGGCTCGCTTGGCGATTCAGCTGGGTCATCGAACCGTTGCTCGGCGAATGGGTCGTGGCGCCGGAGCTTCAGATTTGGGCCGCGCGAGCGTTCGTTTTTGTCATCGTCGTGATCTTGGGCGGTACGATTGCCTGGCTCGTACGCGGGCTCATCCGCGCCTCCGGCTTGAGCGGTACCGATCGCATGCTGGGGTCTTTGTTCGGGCTGGGTCGTGGAGTTCTCATCGTCGGCCTATTGGCCATCGTGTTCGAGTACGCTGGGCTCGATGCCGATCCCTGGTGGCAGGACGCCAAGCTCAGGACGGCCAGCGACCGTGTTGCGGATGGAATTCGCTACTATGCGGCACTCGGCAGCAGCTATATCGAGGAGGCCGAGGGCTGAACTCGGCTAACCCTCGTCTGATAACGGTGACATCGAAATGTGCGGAATCGTAGGCATCGTCGGGCAGTCGCCCGTCAATCAGGCCATCTATGATGCGCTGACGAATCTACAGCATCGCGGCCAGGATGCGGCCGGCATCATGACCGAGCACGCGGGGCAATTGCACCTACGCAAGAGCAATGGTCTCGTGCGGGACGTGTTCCAGCAGAGCCATATGCTCCGGTTGCGCGGCAACGTCGGTATCGGCCACGTACGTTATCCCACTGCGGGCAGCGCGAGCCTTTCCGAAGCACAGCCCTTCTACGTCAACTCGCCGTACGGTATCTGTCTCGCGCATAACGGCAACCTCATCAACGCTGAGGAGCTCAAGCGCCTGTTGCTCGAGAGCGATCGGCGCCATCTGAACACAGGCTCCGACTCCGAGGTGTTACTCAACGTTTTCGCGCACGAGCTCGGTCGCCTATCCGCAGACGAACTAACGCCGGACGCGATTCTCGGTGCAGCCGAGGCCGTTCATCGGCGCTGCTCTGGCGGATACGCGGTCGTTGCGATGATCATCGGGTTCGGGCTCGTTGCGTTTCGCGATCCGCACGGTATTCGCCCGCTCGTGCTCGGGTCGCGCGAGACGGAGCAGGGGCCGGAGCGCATGATCGCATCCGAGAGTGTCGCGTTGGACGCGCTCGGCTTCGAGCTCGATCGGGACATCATGCCCGGCGAAGCCGTGTTTATCGACACAAAAGGCGTCGTGCATCGGCGCGAGTATCAGAACGGCGCAGTCTATTCACCGTGTATCTTCGAGTTTGTTTATTTCGCACGGCCGGACTCTGTCATCGATCGGCTGTCCGTGTACAAGACGCGTTTACGCATGGGTGAATCGCTCGCGGCCAAGATACTGCGGCTTCGTCCTGAGCACGATATCGACGTCGTCATTCCAATTCCGGATACCTCGCGCACGGCAGCCGTGCAGGTCGCGCATGAGCTCGGCGTGAAGTATCGCGAAGGATTCATCAAGAATCGCTATATCGGCCGGACATTCATCATGCCGGGCCAGGCAGAGCGGCGCGCCTCCGTACGCCGCAAGCTCAATGCCATCGATCTGGAGTTTGCCGGCAAGAACGTATTGCTCGTAGACGATTCGATCGTCAGAGGGACGACCTCTCAGCAGATCATCGCAATGGCTCGAGAGGCCGGTGCTAGAAAGGTCTATTTCGCCTCTGCAGCGCCACCTGTGCGCTATCCCAACGTCTATGGTATCGACATGCCTGCGGCGAGCGAGCTCGTTGCGAATGGCCGCAGCGTCGAGGAGATTCAAGAGATTATCGGCGCGGATTGGCTTGTCTATCAGGATCTCGAGGATCTGGTCCAGGCTGTACGGCACGAGAACGCGGCGATCGAGGCATTCGATACGTCGTGTTTTTCCGGCGAGTATGTGACTGGCGACGTATCACAGGCCTATCTAGACCGGCTCGAGGTCGCTAGGGCCGATGCCGCCAGAGCCAAGCGAGACGCACGCGTCCTGCGTGAGGAGCGCGATGGGCTAGGTGACGATGATGCGATGCAGGCGGCCGGCGGCTTGTAGCGCCCGACATCGAACGACCAGGATTCCAACTCGATGCGTTTTCTGATAATCGACGATGACGCAGAGTATCGGCGTGTACTTCGCTATCACCTCGAGGTCGAATGGCCAGATGCGATGATTCAAGATTACCAGCCGAGCTCGGCTGGTCCGCTCACTCAGGCGTTTCCGCTAACGGATCTTGATCTCATACTCCTCGGTTATCCGCTGCAGAACGAAGAGCATTTTGCACTACTGCGCTCTATGCGCTCACGCTCCGGCTGCCCGCCTGTCATTGTCTTTGCCGCCGGCGGTGATGAGTTTCTTGCTGTCGACGCCATGAAGGCCGGCGCCGCAGATTACTTCCCCAAGACGCGCGTCACGCATCAGCGCCTCGTCCAAGCCGCGCGCATGCTTCTCGCTCACTCGGCGGAGCGCGCTACGGTTTCCGGGTCCGCCCGCAGCGACGGGCCAGCACTGAGCGGCTTGCGCAAGCACTCGTTCATTGCCGAGCTGCATTCAGGCGATCTGTCGAGCGTCTACCTCGCTCAGGAAGATGGCACGAGCGAGCGCCGAGTTTTCAAAGTGCTCAAGCACATGCCCGACACCGGTGTCAGCCATTTGTTCGACCGCTTTCTGCAGGAATACGAAATCATTGCCAATATCGAGCATCCGAACGTCGTGAAGATCTACGATCTCGGTATTGCTGATGATCACGCATTTATCGCGATGGAGTATCTCGCCGGCGGTAGTCTTGCGAAGCGGCTGAGGCGAGGGCTGGGACAAGCAGAGGCGCTCGACTACGCGCGTCAAATTGCGCTGGCGCTCGGTGCTATCCACAGCGCAGGGATTCTTCACCGCGATCTGAAACCGGCGAACGTCATGTTTCGGGACGACGATTCTGTGGCGCTCATTGATTTCGGGCTCGCCAAACAGATGAAGCTCGAGGCCGCGATCACCGGAACAGGACAGATCTTCGGTACGCCTTATTATATGAGCCCCGAGCAAGGGCATGCCGAGTCGCTGGACGAGCGCTCGGACATCTACAGCTTGGGTTGTATTCTTTATGAGATGCTGACGGGTAGGCGCCCGTTTGTCGCCGACTCACCGATGGCCGTGATTTATCAGCACACGCACGCCGCCCGTCCGGCGCTCGTGGACGCTTTCGACACGATCCAGCCGCTGCTCGATAGGATGCTGGCGGTCGATCCAAACGATCGGTTTCAGTCCACCGCTGAACTCGTCGAGGCGTTTGACGCCGATACCGTCGCAGCCGAGCCAGCCTAAGCGCGCGGCGGCTGCGTTCTTAAGCTCGCGCGAGGGTCTCGAGTGAGAAGCCGGATTCGCTCCAGCGCAGCACGCTGCCGCTGTCGTACCAATCACCGAGAACGATCCGCGTCGCGGATTGGCCCTCGACGATAAATTCATGCACGGCGGGACGGTGTGTATGACCGTGCAGTAGCATGCTCACGCCGTGTTGTCGTAGCGCCGCCTCAACCGCCGTCTGATTGACGTCCATGATCTCGGCTGGTTTGACCGCCGTCTCGGATTTGCTGCGCTCGCGAAGATCGGTCACGATCGCGCGTCGCTCATCCAACGACTTGGCAAGAAACTCGCGTTGCCAGGCAGCGTCACGGACCATCGTGCGTAGTTCCTGATACGCGGTGTCGTCGGTGCAGAGTAAATCGCCGTGCGTCAGCAGTACGCGTTCCTCCTCGATCTCCAATACGTGCCATTCGTCAAGCAGCTCGCAGCCCGTCGCTGCTGCGAAGCGCTTGCCGATCAGAAAGTCCCGGTTGCCATGCATGAAGTAGCATGGCACGCNNCGTTCGCCCGCGATCTCGGCGACATGCCATTCATCGAGTAGCACGCAGCCTGTCGCAGCTGCGAACCGTTTGCCGATCAGGAAATCTCTATTGCCGTGCAGGAAATAGCACGGCACGCGTTCTCGTCGCAGCTCAGCCAACGCGGCGATAATGGGCGCGTGTCCCGGATCGGTATCGTCGTCGCCTATCCAGACTTCGAACAGATCCCCGAGGATATACAGCACCGACGCTGCGCGGGCGTCTGTGCGCATGAACCGCAGAAATTGTTCGATGCCATCCGGTCGCTCCGCTTGCAGATGCAGATCCGAGATGAACAGGGCAGTCACAGTCTCCTACTCGGAGAGAATTTCCGCGCTTTGTATAACGATCGTTTCCAGAGGCACATCGCGAGCGAACTCGCCAGCTGCCCCGGTTGGTTTCTGGCCAATCTCGTCGATGACGCTCATGCCTTCTATCACCCGTCCGAACACCGTATAGCCCCAGCGAGTCGGGCGCGGGTTCAAATCCATGTTGTCGGCCAAATTCACGTAGAACTGCGAGGTACCCGAGTGTGGTGCGCTCTGGCGCGCCAATCCGACCGTACCTCTGAGGTTGCTGAGGCCGTTGCCGGATTCATTGACGACGGACTGGCCGACGGGCTTTGATACGAAGTCCGTCGTAAAACCGCCGCCCTGCGCGACGAACCCGTGAATGACTCGATGGAAAATCGTTCCTGTGTAGTGGCCCTGCCTGACGTAGTTGAGAAAGTTGTCGACAGTGAACGGTGCGCGCTCTCGGTCGAGCTCCATTACGAAGGGACCGAGGTTCGTGTTGATCTGAACGCGCGGGCTCATCGATTGCTCAACGGCGGCCTGCGGAAGCTCTTGAGCGCCGGCGACCCCGCATAAGAGCAGGATGTAGGCCAGAGTCTTGATGATGCGCATGGTTGTTCCTGATCCATGACGTGTCAAAGCCAGGATGATAGCCAATTCGACGTCCCAGTTGCAGGCCTTCAGTGCCCGCTTCGGTCCGCGGCAGCAAGCGTGTTCGACATAGGTATCGCTTCAGTCATCGGCTAGGCGCGATATGCCGACATCCACGATGGTGCGGGATCCTGTCGTTTGACGCGTTCTCGAGACCACGCTTAAGATGCGCTCTTTGGGCCTCGAGCACTCGGTCCCCGGCGGGGCATGGCGCAGTCTGGTAGCGCATCTGCTTTGGGAGCAGAGGGTCGGCGGTTCGAATCCGTCTGCCCCGACCACCTTTCTCGGGCCCGATGCATCATCGTGGCGGGGGAGCGAGTACTCTGTCACTGAAACGCAGTCGTATTTATGAGTGAATGGGTCGATGCTGCACGACCTTCTGTTCGAGATCTCTATTGCAACGACATTCTGGCTGCTGTCGCTCGTCGTTCCGTTCCGCAGGATAGATGCCCCGCCTGAAGTACGTTGGGATTTGTTTGCCGTCTGTTGCGCGTTCTTATTTGCGCTCGTGATCGATGAGGTGCTCGTCATTCCCGCCGGCTGGCTTCACGTTCGCATGGGTGCGTGGCAGGAATCGGTCAGCCAGCTGTCTCCGTGGGCGTTGCTGGTGCTCTATTTGGTCGTCGCTGATCTAGGCCTTTATTGGGCGCATCGGATATTACACACGCACACGCTGTGGTCTACACATGCATTTCACCACTCGCCAAGGCATGTCAACGTTCTTGCTGGGCTTCGAGCGTCACCGGTTCATATTCTCGTGCTTTTCTTGCCTTTAGTGATCGCGTACAGCTTCTTTCCTTTTCCCGACAGGGGCTCATTTGCACTCGTTGTGTTTGTGGTGGAGATTGCGAATCAACATTACATTCACTCGAACATCTATGTCCCCATGGCGCGGCGGCTCGAAAGACTGTTCGTCACTCCGCGTATGCATTTCGTGCATCACAGCGCACGAAAGGACTACTCCAACAGCAACTATGGATTCGTGTTCTCGATATGGGACCGGATGTTCGGCACGTTTACCGATCCAGATTCAGTCTCTCTGGGTGAAGAGTTGGGCCTCGATTACGAAGACAGTAGATGGCGTATGTTAATCGGCCTCCCGCGACCCGAGGTCTCTCCGGGCAAGGAAATTTCCGCCAACTAGCGAGCCCGGTGCGCGGAACAGGGCTCGTGAGTGGACACTCGGTCGGCGTACTCAGTCCCCCATGGGTTGCGTGCGATGCCCGCTGGTCGAATCGGTACGTTGGTCCCACGGCCGCCGGTCGACAAGATCTAGTTGATCCGTCCCCAATTTCCGATACTGATTTGGTAGCATTGCGCACCAGGCGCCCGTAGCTCAACCGGATAGAGCATCGGCCTTCAACGAGGGAAGGAGCCTCTGGCGAGAAACGGAATCGCCAGAGTGGACTGCACTGTAACGGGGAACCCTTAACAGATCATGCTGATGGTAATCCCGTGGAAACCCGGGGTCTCGAAATGCCGCGCTCAGAGAGGCGGTTGAGGCCCGCGATGCTCGAAGGCTCGCGCGAGCGAGGGTAGGGCGTCGAAGCACCGCCGGCGGCGGTAGTCTGGGGATCCGTAGAGGCCATACGTGCAGCACCTGAGACGGTGAAGAGATGGTCCAGGCCACAAACTCGAATAGGGGCTGTGAAAACGGTAGTGGTAAGCTAAGCCGAGGGTTGCAGGTTCGAGTCCTGCCGGGCGCGCCATGATGCCGCATGGTAGTACGAGTACAGATAACAATGGTGGGCGTAGCTCAGTTGGTAGA
>JABAOE010000413.1_pt2 | contig 38617 bp, 41 predicted proteins | sample 7062141 | NCBI WGS metagenome assembly JABAOE01 (sample SAMN14538627, study PRJNA623070) | marine sediment metagenome | biome: marine biome [ENVO:00000428]; feature: marine pelagic biome [ENVO:01000023]; material: deep marine sediment [ENVO:00002113] | place: India: Gulf of Khambhat ...
AGCAGCTGAAAATGGCCACCGGCTCGCGTCTGGGATACACCGGCGCCCTGGTCACCTCCGACTCACTGCCGGCCAAGAAGCTCTATGGCATGATTCGGACGGGCCGGGATTTCAGCCGGGAACTGATCGACACCTACGGCACCGTGACCTTGGGCGAACTGGAAGTGCTCGAGCCCGCTGAGAAGCAGCCCGCCGGGGCCGATCAGCCCTGAAATTCGGACAGGCACTCCAGCAGTCGCAGCACCGGACTGGGTATGCCCAGCGCCTGCCATTGCTCACGCTTGCACCACCGGCCCCGGCTGTCCTGGATGCCGGTTGCGGCGTCCGGCGGGCAGCAGGCAGGATGGATGGTCAGCTTGCGGTGCGTGAGCCGGTGGCCGAAGCTGGGCAGGGTGGATAACGATCGGGCATCCAGGCCGAACCGGTCCGCCAGCGCCTCCAGCGAGTCGGCTTCCGGCAGGGACCACAGCCCGCCCCAGATGCCGGCCGGGGGTCGCTGCACCAGCAGCACCGCCCCGTCGTCCCGCTGCTGGATCAGCACGAACAGGTTCTTTTCGCGCACTTTCAGCCCCGGCCGCGGTGACGGCAGCCGGTCAACCTGTTGCCGCGCCAGCGCCACGCAGTCCCGGGACACCGGGCACGCCTCACAGGCGGGCCGACTGCGGGTGCACAGCGTGGCCCCCAGGTCCATGATGGCCTGCGTATAGTCCGCGCCACGCGCAGCAGGCAGGCGAGATTCGGCTTCCGCCCAGAGCCGGTCGTGAACCGCGCGCTGGCCTGGCCACCCCTCGACGGCCGCATGCCGGGCCAGCACCCGCCGCACGTTGCCGTCCAGTATCGCCAGCGGCCTGTCGTGCGCCTGCGAGATGATGGCGTTGGCCGTGCTCGCGCCGATGCCGGGCAGGGCCTCGAGCTCGGCGGCGCTGGCGGGCACCGTACCGCCGTGCTGCGCCATGCAGGCGCGCGCGGCCCGGTGCAGGTTGCGGGCGCGGGCGTAGTAGCCCAGGCCGGACCAATGCGCCAGCACATCGTCCAGCGGCGCATCCGCCAGGGCGGCGAGGTCGGGAAAACGCCGCACGAAGCGCTCGAAATAGGGGATCACGGTCGCCACCTGGGTCTGCTGCAGCATGATCTCGGACACCCACACCCGGTAGGGGCTGCGCGGATGCTGCCAGGGCAGGTCATGGCGGCCGTGGCGGTCCCACCAGGCCAGTATGCGGTCGGCGAAACGTTCCACCATGGTTCAGTCGAGCGGCAGGATGGCGTGGATGAACGAGCCGGCATCGAAGGGGCGCAAGTCCAGCGCGCTCTCGCCGACGCCGATGAAACGGATCGGTATCGCGAGCTCACCGGCGATCGCGAACAGTACCCCACCGCGTGCGGTGCCATCCAGCTTGGTCAGGGTGATGCCGGTGACCCCGATTGCTGCATGGAACTGGCGTGCCTGGCTGAGCGCGTTCTGGCCGTTGCCCGCATCGACGACCAGCATCACCTCGTGGGGTGCGGATGCGTCGACCTTGGCCAGCACCCGCTTGATCTTCTTCAGTTCCTCCATGAGGTTGGATTGCGTGTGCAGGCGCCCCGCGGTATCCGCGATCAGGACGTCGATGCCCCTGGCGCGGGCCGATTGGAGGGCATCGTAAAGCACGGCGGCGGCATCGGCGCCGGCGCCCTGAGCGACCACGGGCACGTCATTGCGCTCGCCCCAGGCCTGCAGCTGCTCGACGGCGGCAGCGCGGAAGGTGTCGCCCGCGGCCAGCATCACGCTCAGGCCATCCTCCCGCAGACGGCGGGCCAGTTTGCCGATGGTGGTGGTCTTGCCCGCGCCGTTGACACCGACCATCAGGATCACGAACGGGTGGTGTTCGGGATCCACGTCGAGGAACTGCTCGCAGGGTTCGATCAACTCGAACAGTTCGGCCTGCACGGCCGGCAGCAGCATCTCGGGCTCAGTGATCAGGCGCTGCTCGATGGCCGCGCGCAGGCTGTCCATGATGCGCTGGGTGGCCTGTACGCCGACGTCGGCGCTGAGCAGGGCCGTTTCCAGCGCTTCCAGCACATCCTCGTCCAGGCCGGGGTGTCCAGCCAGGGCCCCCTTCAGACGGGTGACGAACTGGCTGCGGGAGCGCTCGAGGCGGTCGTCGAGCGGCTCCGCGCCCGGTTGTTCTGCCGGCCGCAGCTGCACACCTTGCACCGTCCCCGGCCGCGACCGGTCCTTTCGGAAAATGCGAAACATGGGTCGAATATGGGGATGGGCGTCCTCAACGCCAAAGGCAAAGACGCTATGCTATCAGCTTGGTGGCCTTGGATCAGGCGGCGCCGGAGAGAACGGCTTGCGGGGCAAAAAGGCGCAGAACACGGTGCGGATTATCGGCGGCGATTGGCGCGGCCGCCGGCTGCCGGTGGCCGATGAGCCGGGCTTGCGTCCCAGCGGCGACCGCTGTCGGGAGACGCTGTTCAACTGGTTGCAGGCCCAGCTGCCCGGCGCGCGCTGTGCGGACCTGTTTGCGGGCACGGGCGCACTGGGGTTCGAAGCCGCCTCGCGCGGCGCCGCGCAGGTGACGCTGGTGGAACGCAACCCGCGCCTCGCCGCCCAGCTGCGCGAGGCGATGCTGGGGCTAAAGGCGCGCCAGGTCGATGTGGTCGCCTCGGACGCGCTGGCCTGGTTGCGCGACGCCCCGCCGGAGAGCCTGGACCTCGTGTTCGTGGACCCGCCTTTCGAGCAGCGCATCGGCGGCGAGCTGCTGGGGCGGATTCGGACCGTGCTCCGTGCAGGGGGGCTCGTCTACCTCGAATCGCCCGCCTCACGCGCCATGCCGGAGCCGGGGCCGGGTTGGCTGAGCTGGCGGGAACAACGGCTCGGCGCGGTCCGCATGCAGGTCTGGCGCAAAACCGCCGAGCCTGCCTGAGGCCCGCACCTGCCGGGGCCGGCCCGGCTTCGCAATGCCGGCGGTGGCCGCTTCGGCAAATCTCCTCCCGGCTTTCGGTCTTACCTCGTTTCGGGTGGCACGCTACAATAGGCGCCTTCCTCGGCGCGCGCTAACGGGCATGGCGATAGCACCCCATATTGCGGTTTATCCGGGCACCTTCGACCCGATTACCCATGGTCACACCGATCTCGTCTCGCGTGCGGCGCGGGTGTTTGAACGGGTGGTGGTGGCGATTGCCGACAGTCCCCAGAAGGCACCCCTGTTCGGGCTGGAGGAACGCATTGAGCTGGCTCGCGGCGAGCTGGCCACGCTTCCCAACGTGGAGGTGGCGGGCTTCGACAACCTGCTCATGGACTACGTGCGCAGCCGGGGCGCTCGCGTGATCGTGCGCGGCCTGCGCGCGGTATCGGATTTCGAGTACGAATTCCAGCTGGCGAGCATGAACCGCCACCTGGCAGCGGAGGTCGAGACGCTGTTCCTCACCCCGGACGAGGACTACAGCTTCATCTCCTCTTCGCTGGTCAAGGAGATCGCCCGGCTGGGCGGCGACGTGTCCGAGTTTGTCGGCGACGCGGTCGAGGCGGCATTGAAACAACGTCTCGGCGACTAAATGGCCCTGAAAATCACCGATGAGTGCATCAACTGCGACGTCTGTGAGCCGGTGTGCCCCAACCAGGCCATTTCGCAGGGCGTCGAGTTTTACGTGATCGACCCGCAGCGATGCACCGAGTGCGTGGGCCACTTCGACACGCCCCAGTGTGTCGAGGTCTGCCCGGTGGAGTGCATACCCCTGGACGAGGACCACCCGGAGAGCGAGGAACAATTGTGGCAAAAATATCGGCGCCTGAGCGCCACGGCGTCAACCTGATCCGGCTGTCCGGCATCCTGCTGGCCCTGTTGTGCGGGATGGCGCAGGCGGCCAGCCCCGACCCTGCCTGGGGTCGCGATGGCATGGTGGTGACCTCGGTGCGGCCCGCGGCTGCGGTCGGCCAGGCGGTCCTCCAGCAGGGTGGTAACGCCGTCGACGCGGCCGTTGCCACCGCCTTCGCGGCGGCCGTGGCCCACCCGTTCAGCTCGGGCCTGGGTGGCGGCATGTTCGCTGTCACCTTCTTGGCCGGTGACGGATCGGTGACCGCGTTGGACGCCCGCGAGACGGCCCCCGCGCTGGCATCGGCCGAGTTCTACGAAGCCAACCCCGAGGCGATTCGCAGCGGCGCCCGCTCCGTGGGCGTGCCCGGGTTCGTGCAGGGCCTGTGGGCGCTGCATCAGAAATACGGCAGCCGGCCGTGGCCAGAGTTGGTCGACCCGGCGATCCGACTGGCCGAAGAGGGGGTCGAAGTCGGAGTCTGGCACAACATGGTCGTGTCCTGGGTCACCGAGCGTCTGGAGGATTTTCCGGAGACGCGGCGCATACAGACCGTGGACGGCGCACCCCCGCCGTTGGGGTGGATGCTGAAGCAGCCGGAGTTGGCCCAGACGCTGCGGGTGGTGCGCGACAGGGGCGAGCAGGCCCTGGCGGTCGGCGACATCGCGCGGAGGATCGAGCAGGCCACGGGCGGGGCGGTCACCGAGCTCGACCTGGCACGCTATGCGGTGCGGTGGCGGGAGCCGCTGAGCGGCGAGTATCGGGGCTACCAGCTGGTGTCCATGCCGCCGCCGAGTTCCGGCGGCATCTTGCTATTGCAGATGCTCAATGTGCTGGAGCGCTACGACCTGGCGGCGCTGGGCAAGGGTTCCAGCGAGTACGTGCACCTGCTGGCGGGGGTCATGAAACTGGCCTTCGCCGATCGCGCGGCGCATCTCGGCGACAGCGATTTCTATCCGGTGCCGGTCGAGCGCCTGGTTTCCGCGGACCATGCCGCGCAACAGGCCGCACGCCTGCGCGCCGATGCGCCACCGGAGCCCACGGCAGCGCCACCGGCGCCGCCGGATGATGCCGGCACCACCCACATTTCGGTCATGGACCGCGACGGTAATGCAGTGGCGCTGACCCAGACCATCAACTCGGTGTTCGGCTCCAAGATCACCGTGCCGGGGACGGGCATCGTGCTCAACAACGAGCTGGACGACTTCTCGATCGGCCCAGAGCTGCCCAATGCCTGGGAGGCAGTGGGCTCCGCGGCCAACGCCGTGCAGCCAGGCAAGCGCCCTTTGTCATCGATGACGCCCACGCTGGTGCTGCGGGATGGTCGCCCGGTCATGGTGGTCGGCTCGCCGATGGGCACCACCATCATCACTGCGGTGTTGCACTCACTGGTCAATGTCATCGACTTCGGTTTCGACGCCCAGCATGCCGTGAATGCGCCCCGTTTCCATCACCAGTGGCAGCCCGACAGCCTGTGGCTGGAGCCGGATTTCCCGGCCGATGTACGTCGTCGGCTCGAGTCCCTGGGCTGGCAACTGAACGAGCGCAGGTTCATGGGCGCGGCGCAACTGATCGTGTTCGATGCCGTGGCCTGCCTGTTCTGGGGCGGCGCCGATGCCCGCAGGGACAGTGGAGCCGCCGGGGTCAACATGGCCCCGGTTGACGTGCAGCGGCCTAATTGCGCCACCGCCGGGACACCCGCGGTCCTGCCCTGAGCGGGCACGGCGGAGCGCAGCGACCAGGAATGTAGCGATGAAAAAACACCGAGCTTGGCCCGTCTTGTTGACGATACTGGCGGCCCCCAACATCCACGCGGACATCGACTGGCACAGCATCGACCGCGCCGCGGCCGAGATCCAGCCGCAGGTGGTCGAGTGGCGCCGCTGGTTTCATCAGAACCCCGAACTGTCGAACCGCGAGTTCAACACCTCGGCCCGCATTGCGGAAATCCTCGAGGATATGGGGTTGCAGCCCAAAACCGGCATTGCGCACACGGGCGTGGTGGCCGTCATCGAGGGCGGCAAGCCCGGCCCCCTGGTGGCGATCCGTTCGGATATCGACGCCCTGCCGGTGACCGAGCAAACCGGGCTGCCGTTCGCTTCCACTACACGGACGGAGTACAACGGCCAGGAGACCGGCGTGATGCACGCTTGCGGGCACGATGCGCACATGGCCATGTTGCTGGGGGCGGCCAGGATTCTCAACGACCGGAGGGCCGACCTGCCCGGTTCGGTCATGCTCATTTTCCAGCCCGCGGAAGAGGGCGCGCCGGTCGGTGAGCTTGGTGGCGCGGAGTTGATGCTGGCAGAGGGCCTGTTTGCGGATGCCGTGCCCGAGGCCGTATTCGGTATCCACATCGGGCTGAACGCCCCGCCCGGCGAACTCGTGACCAAGCCCGGGCCCATGATGGCCTCCGCCGACCGCTGGACCCTGGTCGTGCGTGGTCGCCAGACCCATGGCGCGCGGCCCTGGGGTGGTGTCGACCCCATCGTGGTGTCTGCCCAGATCGTGATGGCCTTCCAGACCATCGCCAGCCGCCAGGTGGACGTCACCCGGGCGCCCTCCATCATCAGCGTTGGCCGCATCCAGGGTGGTATCCGCAACAACATCATCCCGGAAGCGGTGGATATGGAAGGCACCATTCGGGCCTTCGATCCGGAGATGCGCGCCTACATCCACGCGGCCATGGAGCGCACCGCGGTCGCCATCGCCGAGAGCGCCGGCGCCACCGCCGAATTCGCGGTCGACCCGCGCGGCACTCCGGCGGTGATCAACGACGATGCGCTGGTGGAGCGCATGTGGCCGGTGTTGCAGCGCGTGTCCGGGGAGCGGCCGATGCAGCGCCTGCAACCGCGGACGGTCGCCGAGGATTTCTCATTCTATGGTGAAGTGACGGACAGCCTGTTCGTGTTCCTGGGCAGCGTGGCTGCCGGCCATACGCTGGAGACCGCACCGAGCAACCACTCGCCGTTTTTCGATATCAACGAGTCCGACCTGGAGCAGGGTGTGCGCCTGTTCGCGCACCTGGTGGTCGAATACCTGAGCTCGGGGAAGGATTGACGCGCTAGCGGCGCTCGCGCCACAGCAGCCAGGCGATCCATGCCGGCACGCACACGCCCAGCACGCTGGCCCAGGGGGGCACTTGCCAGCTGCCGGCGGTGAGCGGCACGTCGAAAATCAGGCGTAACAGGTGGGCGATGGCAACCAGGGAAAACAGGGTGATGGCCAGCAGCGTGCCGGTTTTCATGTCTGCGCCCTCCGGGGCTTGCCTGTCCTGATCATAGTCCATGCCAGCCTCCCGGCGGGCTGCAATCGGTTATGGTGAGCCGGTATCATGCGGGAGCGGCCCGCCCGCCACGGAGGCCAGATGTCCGAGTTCACCGCCCCCGAAGATCTATCCGCCTGGATCGCCAACAGCCTGGCGTCCGGCGAGCACGTCCTGGCCACCAGCAACCAGGGAACCATCCTGTTGTACCGGGACGGGGCGCGGGAATTCGTGGTCAAGACCGCCATGGGCTTCGGGCCGCTTCGGCGCGCGCGCCAGGCGACGCTGCGACGGGAGTACCAGGCTTACCGGCGCCTGGCGGGCATGCGGGGCGTGCCGGCTTGCCTGGGCCTGGCGCAAGGGCGGCACTTGTTGCTGGAGCACGTGCAGGGCAGCCCATACCGGGAGGTGCATATCCCCGACCGGGCGCACTGGTTCGCGCAGTTGCTCGCCATCATCCGTGAATTTCACCACCGCGGGGTGGCGCACGGTGACCTCAAATCCAAGTCCAACCTGCTGGTGACCCGCGATGGCGCGCCGTGCGTACTCGATTTCGGCACCGCCGTGCTTCGCAAGCCCGGCTTTCGCCCGCTCAATCACCGGCTGTTTGCCTATGCCCGGCAGCTGGACCTCAATGCCTGGGTCAAGCACAAGTATCATGGCCGCTACGAGGATGCCGAGCCCGCCGATCGTGAACTCCTGAACTACAGTGCCTTCGAATCGCTGCTGCGCAGCTACCGTAATTGGCGGGATGCGAGATGAGCCTTGCCCTGCATGACGGCCAACACCCCCGCGAGCGCAAAGCCCGCGATGCCGCGCGTGGTCAGGGGGTCGGGGGCCAGCCGGATTGTGCGTCTCGGGCGTCGCGCGGCAGGCATCGCGCCAGGCGCTCCAGGCCTTCGGCGATGGAGATTCGGGGCACGTAAGCGAGGTCCCGCTTCGCGGCCGAGAGATCGTACCAGTGGGCCGTGCACAGTTGCTCGGCCGCCCAGCGTGTCAGCGGGGGCTCGGAGTCGATGCGCAGCAGTTTCCAGCCCGACTCCAGCACGGCGCCCGCGGCCAGTGCGAGGGCGGCGGGGACGGGCCGGATCGCTACCGGATGGCCGGCGGCGCCGAGCAGGCGGGTGATCACCTCTCCCTGTGGCAGCGGCTCGTCGTTGCTGATGAAGTACGGCTTGCCGGCGCAGCGCCCGGCGCCCTGCAACTCGTCCAGGGCCAGCAGATGGGCGTGGGCGGCGTTGTCGACGTAGACGGTGTCGATCAGCTTGTCTGCGCCCGGCAGCGCGAGACGCCCCCGGCGAACCTTTTTCAGCAGCCGCGGCAGCAGGTGCGGGTCGCCCGGCCCCCAGATGAGGTGCGGGCGCAGCGCGGTGGTGCGCAGGCTCGGCGCGTTGGCCGCCAGCACGCGCCGCTCGGCAACGGCCTTGGTGGCCGGGTAGGGTGAGGCGAAATGGTCCGGGCAGGGCAGGGACTCATCACCGCCCTCGATGTCCCCTCCCGCATGGACGATGCTCGGTGAGCTGGTGTGCACGAGATACCGTATCTGCAGGCTCCGGCAGGCCTGGATGACGTTGTCCGTACCGGTGACGTTGACGCGGTGGTACTCGTGCGCGGGCCCCCAGATGCCGGCCTTGCCGGCGGTATGGATCACCGCATCGCAGCCCGCCAGGGCGTTCTCGAGCGCAGCGGCGTCGGCGACGTCGCCGCGAATGCACTGGATACCGAGCGTTTCCAGGTCGGGCGCCGGCCGGCGCTGGTAGGCGATGACCGTGTCTCCGCGCGCGTTCAGCTGCCGTGCGATCGCGCTGCCCAGGAATCCGCCGCCGCCGGTGACCAGGACCTTCATGCCATTCTCCCTGCGGCCCATGCGGCCAGTCGCTCGCGCCCGATCTTGGCGTTGTGGCGGATATCGACCGGGAAGCGGCGGTGGAACAGCACCGTGCGGATGTCCGCCAGGCGCGGGTCGTCGGCCGCCATGCGCAGCAGCTCGGCGCGTATTTCCTGCCGCCGCCCGCGGCCCACGCGGCCTTCCGTCTCGGCGCACAACACGGCCCGCCGCTCCGCCCCGGAACCCACCCCGACCAGCGCGGTGCGGCGGATGTCCGGATGGGTGTTGAACACCGCTTCCACCTGGTCCGGAAACAGCGTCGTCCCGTCCAGCTCCACGCGCTGCGATTTGCGCCCGCAGTACCACAGGCGTCCCGCATCGTCGAAGTAACCGATGTCACCCATGCGATGCCAGACGCGCCCCTGGTGGTCGCAGGTCTTCGCCTCCCGGGTCTGCGCCTCCCTCTGCCAGTAGGCGTCGGTGGTGGTCGGGCCATGCACGATCACCTCACCGGCGGCGTTTGCGGGCAGCAGTTCGGATTCGTCCAGCAGGGGCACCGCGTGCTCGCTGATGGGCAGGATTCCGACGCGGTTCGGCGCCACCGGGCGGCCGACGCAGATGCCGGCGCCGGTTTGCGTACGGCGCTCGATCGCGGCGTCGAGCTCCACGCTGGAGGCGCTGGCCACCGGCAGGCACTCGGTCGCGCCGTAGGGCGTATGGACGAGGGCGCCCGCCGGCAACGCGACCTGCAGTCTGCGGATCACGTCGATAGGAACCGCCGCGCCGGCGGAAATGACCCGCCGCACGCTCGGCAAGCGCAGGCCATGGCGATGGGTGTGGTCGGCCAGCACCCGCACGAGGGCGGGCGAGCCGAAGATGTTGGTGACCTGGAAACGCTCGATTGCCCGGATCAGCCGCGCAGGATTGGCGCGCGCCGGCCGGCGCGGATCCATGGCCGGGACAACGGTGGTCATGCCGAGCGCCGGGTCGAACAATGCGAAAGGCGGAAACGTGGGTAGATCGATCTCGCCCGGGCGGATATCGAAGGCCTCGCGCAGCATGGCCACCTGGGCGGTGAAGTGCCGGTGTCGGTAGACCACGCCCTTGGGCACGCCAGTGCTGCCCGAGGTGAACAGAATGGCAGCCAGCTCGCCGGGCCTCGTTGCCGCCAGCACGCTGCCCGACTCCCGAGTGCCCAGCGCGCGCAGGCTGGCGGTATCGATGCCCGCCCCGAATCGCAGCCGGCCAACGGTCACCAGCCTGGAGATGGAATGGGGTGCCCATCGCAACGCCACGCGTGCCATCTGCGCCCGCGGGACGCCGATGAACGCTTCCGGCGCGGCCTCGGCCAGGCACTGGCGCAGGTTTGCCAGGCCAATGCCCGGGTCGATCAGCACCGGCACCGCGCCCGCCTTGAACAGGGCGAAAAACAGGGCAAAGAATTCCAGGCCCGGCGGCACCATCAGCGCCACCCGCGTGCCGCGTTCGATGCCATAGGCCAGCAAGCCCCGGGCGTACTGGTCGCTCAGCGCATCCAGTTCCCGGTAGCTGCAGGAGCGGTAATCAGGCGCGCCCCCGTGCATGCCGACCGGGTAATGCAGGGCGGCCCGCTCCGGCTGTGCCGCGGCCTGCGCGGCCAGGGCGCCGGCCACATTGCATGGTTTGTCGGTGTTCCACTCAACGTTCATCGAGAGCGGTGCCGGCGGCGCGGGTGCGGTCGAGGAAAGCGGCGATGGCAGCGGTAAGCATCGGCCCTGCATCCTCGAGCACGTAGTGGCCGCAATCGGGGTAGGCGTGCAGCTCGGCATGCGGCAGCAGTTCCCGCCAACGGGCCAGGAAATGCCGGTCAAACACGAAATCCCGCTCACCCCAGGCAATCAGCGCGGGCCGGTCGCGGAACGCCTCCAGGCGGGCCTCGGTGTCCTCCAGGATCCGGAAGCCCGGGTTTTCCGGGCCCAGCGGGATGTCCTGCACGAAACGCAGGGTGGCGATGCGGTTGCGCCAGGAGTCATACGGGCCGATGTAGGCTCTGCGCACCGCCTGGCTGAGCGGCTTCTTGCAGGCGAGTCGCGCGGCGAATCGGGCGAAGGCATTGCAGCCGCGCACCAGTGGCGCCCCCAGTGGCGTTCTGCCGGCCAGCCACAGGGTTGCCGGCAGGCGCTTGGCAGCAGGCATCCGGAACGCCGCGGTGTTCATGATCACGGTACTGGCAATGCGCTCGGGGCAGCGGGCGGCCCAGCCGAAACCGATCATGCCGCCCCAATCGTGCACCACCAGGTGGACGGGCGCAGCCGGCGCCAGGTGGTCGAGCAGGCGCTGCAGATCGGCGATCCGATCCTGCAGGCGGTAACCGTAGCGGGCGTCGTCCGGTTTGTCGGACAAGCCACAGCCGAGATGATCCGGCACGATGCAGCGAAAGCGGTCGCGCAGCGCCCGCACCAGCCCGCGATAATAGAACGACCAGGTGGGGTTGCCGTGCAGCATGAGCACCGCCGGCGCACCGCGTGGGCCCTCGTCCAGGTAGTGCATCCGACCGCCAGGCTGTGGCAGCCAGTGGGACGAGAACGGGTAGAGTTCCTCTGGAGGGCTATACATGCCTCACCTGCGCGCCCTGGAGCGCGCCAGCGCCCGCCAGCGTGCGCGTTGCCTTACCAGACCACTTCTGCCATTGCGCAGTTGAGGCCGGAGCCGATTCCCAGCAGCGCCACGCGGTCCCCGCGGTTGATTTTGCCGAGCCGCACCGCTTCGGCCAGCACCATCGGCACCGAGGCCGGGCCCACGTTGCCCATTTCCGGATAGATCGCGTGCACCTTGCGGGGGTCGAGGCCCAGCATGCTGACCAGCGATTCGGTGTGCACCTTGCTGACCTGGTGGATCACGAACTGGTCGAGTTCGGTGACGACCCAGCCCAGTGCCGCGCAGGCGGCCTGGAAAGTGCGGGTGGCCAGTTTGAGGCCCTCCGTGAGGAGGGTGCGCGTGTCGGTCACCATCTGGTGCATGTGACCCCGACACAGCTGGTTGAACTCGGTGGCCGCCCGGGTGACGCTGCCGAGGTAGGAATGACCCTCCGGCGACAGGTCGCGGCGGGCCATGATCATGGCGGCCGCCCCGGAGCCCAGGGTCAGCGAGGCGAATTCGGCCCGGAACTGCGCCTCGTCCATTTCCGTTTCAAGCATGCGCTCGATGGTTGCCTCGGTGATCGGACCGCTGGATTCGCCGTCGACGATCAGGGCGTAATCCACTTCCCGGCGCTCGATCATGCGGGCCGCGATGTCCATGCCGTTGAGAAAGGCGAGGCAGGCATTGCCGACGTCGAAATTGAGACAGTCTTCCGACAGGCCGAGATTGCCATGCACGATGCAGGCGGTCGAGGGTTCGAGGTAGTCGCGGCAGACCGAGGTGTTGATGATGACGCCGATGGCCCGGCGGTCGATGCCGGCCTGTTCAATGGCCTGTTCCGCCGCCAGCGTGGCGGCGTCCGAGGGTTGCGTTCCCACCTGCCAGAAGCGCCGCGCCGCGATGCCCGAGAGCTCCTCCAGCAAATCACCCCGTACCCCCAGTTTCTCCAGCGTGGGGCGCAGGCGCTCCGCGATTTCCCGGGAGGTCACGCGCACCGGGGCTTCCACGGAGGCAAGTGATTGAATGACGACGTTTTTGAACAGCATTGGCGCAGCCGGCATACGGGGGAGGCATACACTAATCCCAGAACGCCCCGGGTTCAAGCTTCACGAGGTGCGCGGTGAGCGGATATCACCATTCAACCGGTCGAACGGATGCTATAGACTGGCGGCAATCGAGTGGGGCCGCCCCGGTTCGGCCGGGGACAGCGGGACGCACCGAACCAGTGAATGCCAGTTCCCAAAGCGTGTTGCAACCCGGGGATTTTGCGGTCCGCGAGCTGCCGCTGGCGCCGCTGGAGGCCCCGACCGCGGGCACCCTGCATCTGTGGTACCTGGACCTGGACCGGCTCGGCACTCCCCTGCAGCCGGGAGCCGGCACCGCCGGTGTCGCTTCGCCCGGCCCCCGCTTGCGCCGCACGGTCCGGCGCTTCTACCTGCGATTGATCCTTGGCGCCTACCTGCACCGGCCCGGCAAGGACGTCCGCATACTGCGCCAGACGCGCGGCAAACCGGTGCTGGATGCGCAGTCACATGATGTGCCGCTGGACTTCAGCCTCGCCGCCAGCGCTGGTGCCTGCCTGCTTGGTATTTGCGTGGCGGGTCGCATCGGGGTCGACCTGGAGTCGGCCGGGCGCGAAGCCGGGGACCCCGTCCGGCTGGCGCGGCGTTACTTCAGCGCCCGCGAGGCGGATGCGCTGGCGAAGCTCGAGGGTCCGCGGTTGCAGCGCGCGTTCATGCACACCTGGGCCTGCAAGGAGGCAGTGGTCAAGGCGGCGGGCCACGGCATCGCCAACCAGCTGTGCCGGTTCACCGTGGCCACCGATCCCGATCGGCCGCCGCGATTGCTCCACATGGAGGGCGATGGCGGGGCCGGCTGGTGGCTCGGCAGGGTGCATCCTGCCCGTGGCTTGCTGGGGGCGGTTGCCGTGTCCGCGGCCGTTACCTGCGTGAAGGGTTTCCGCCTGCGCTTGCCGGCCGGCTGAATCCGCGGGGGCTGAATGCTCAATCGCGGACGGCGGCGTAGCGGGCCCGCCAAAGCAGCGCGGCTGCCGACGCACCGAGCAGCGCACCGGCTACCACGCTCAGCTCGGGCGCCAGGCTGTAACCGAGCCAGGCCAGCAGCATGGACAGCAGGCCAATGACGGACAAGGTGGCGGCCAAGCGGCCTTCATGCTCGACACTCAGGGCCAGCAGGACGAAACCGCCCGCCCACAGGGAGGCCGCCAGCACGTCATGGGCGCCGCTGTTGAGAGCCCAGGTGGTCAGCACCAGCGCCAGCGCCACCGGCAGCAACAGGGTGAGGCCGCGCCGCAGGCCGCGGGTACGTAAACGCAGCATCCCGTCGAGGCCGATGCGGGGGGTGCGATCGCACCGGGCCACGGTCGGGCAGGGGTTCTGAATGGTGATCGTTTTCATGTCTCGCTCCAAATGTTACTTACACATAAGTAAGTTTCATGTTCAAAATTTTTTCAGTCGACAAGGCCCAGGTCGGTGCGAATCTGGGCGATGATTCCACCCAGCACCGCCGGCCCGTGAATGCGCGCCATTTGCCGCGCTCCCTGCAGGGTGGCGAAGATGCCCATCGCGCGCTGGCCGGCATCGCCCTGGAAGTGGAATTCACCCTGTTCGCGCCCGGTTTCGAGCACCCGCGTCAGCCATTTCAATGAATCATCCATGAACCGATCCGTGGCCTGCCTCACCGGCTCCGGCAGTTCGTCGTAATCGACGGAGAATGCACCGAAGGGACAGATGCACAAACCTTCGCAGAATTGCCGCTCAGTGAAGACGAACAAGCCTTCAAGCTGTGGCAGCGCGCGACCGCCGTAGGCCATGAACTCGGAGGTCTGGTCGCGCAGGGTGCGATGGAATTCCTCCACCAGCGCCAGCGCCAGGTCCTTCTTGCTGGCGAAGTGATAGTGAATCGCGGCGTTGCGCACCCCGAGCTGGGAGGAAATGTCCCGGTAGCTGAAGCCGTTGAAGCCCCGCTGGGTCAGCAGTTCGGTGGCCTTCTCCAGGATGCGCTCGCGCGTGTCGCTCAGTCGTGTCATGGGTCTGTTCTTACCTACCTATAAGTAAGTATAGCTGTGAATCGCATGGAATGCAAGCCATCGTGATGTGCTTTCAGCCGCGCAGCGCGCGCAGGAGCAGCCAGCCACCGATGAGGAGCAGGCCGGCACCCAGGCCAGAGAATCCCCACAGGTACCAGGGGCCCGATTCCATCGCCACCAGCAGTGCGCCGGAAATGCTGAGTGCGCCGCCCGACAGGGCCAGCAGGGTGCGCTGGTGAGAGCGCTCATGCTCGCGCCGCAGCCGGGCCAGGTCGTCGGAGGCGATGCGCGTCTCCAGCTGCCCGCGGGTGGCCTTGCGCAGGTAGTCGTGCAGCAGCCCCGGCATCTCGGGCGCGGTCGCCAGCCAGGACGGCAGTTTCTCGCGGAAATCCCGGGCGGCATGTTCGACGCTCTGTTTCTCCCGCAGGATGGCCTCCAGTTCCGGTTTGGCGACGGCCCAGATGTCGAGGTCGGGGTACAGCTCGCGGCCGAGGCCCTCGATGTTGAGCAGGGTCTTTTGCAGCATGATCAGCTGCGGCTGGATGGTCAGCCGGAAGCGGCGGGCCACCCGGAACAGGCTGAACAGCAGTTCCCCGAATGAAATCTCGTTCAGCGGGCGGGTGAAATTCGGCTCGCCGACGGTGCGCACGGCGGCCTCCAGCTCATCGAGCCGGGCGTCGGCGGGAATCCAGCCCGCGTCCACGTGCAGTTGGGCCACGCGCCGGTAGTCGCGGTTGAACAGCGCCATGAAGTTCTCGGAGATGTAGTAGAGGTCCTTTGGCGTGAGACTCGCGACGATGCCGAAGTCCAGCGCGATGAAGGTCGGGTCGGCCGGGTTGCTGGCATCGACCAGGATGTTGCCGGGATGCATGTCGGCATGAAACAGGTTGTCGCGAAACACCTGCGTGTAGAACACCCGTATACCGCGGGTCGCCAGCCGCTTGAGGTCGACGCCCCGGGCCCGGAGCGCCTCGATATCACCCACCGGCACCCCTTCGACCCGCTCCATCACCAGCACGTTGCGCTTGCAGTAGGACCAGTAGATCTCCGGTATGTAGAGGTCGTTGGAGTCTGCGAAATTCCGACGCAACAGCGAGGCATTGGCTGCCTCGCGCTGCATGTCCAGTTCGTCGAACACGAAGGTCTCGAACTCCCTGACGACCTCGGTCGGCTGGGTGCGCTCGCCACCCTCCCAGTAGCGCTCGGCCAGGGCCGCCAGGGCCTTCAGCAGGTCGACGTCACGCCGCAATTGCCGTTCGATACCGGGCCGGACCACCTTGACCACGGCGCGTCGGCCATCCTCGAGGGTCGCGGGATGCACCTGCGCGATGGATGCCGAGGCCAGCGGCTGCTCATCGAACGCGGCGAACAGTTGCTGGACGGGCTGGCCGAGCGCCTGCTCGATGATGGCGCGCGCCTCGGACCCGGGGAAGGGCGGCACCCGGTCCTGCAGGTGGGATAGCTCGTCGGCGATGTCCAGCGGCAGCAGGTCGCGGCGGGTGGAAAGGATCTGGCCGAACTTGACGTAGATCGGCCCGAGGTCCTGCAGCGCGAGGCGCAGGCGTTCGCCGCGCGGGCGTCCGGCCATCTCCCGGCTGCCGGGGCGCATGCTGCCGAGCCATCGCACCGGCCGGAACAGGTGCAGCCCGGTCACCAGCTCGTCGAGCCGGTAGTGCGCCAGGATGGTGCTGATGTGCAGCAGGCGGACGAACTGGCGCAGCGCGTGGATCACGCGTCACCGCCCTGCAAGCGGGCAATCCGGCTCGCCAGGCGGTCGACCCCATCCCGCAGCGTATCCACCTCGGCGCCGAACTCCGCCAGTTCGCGGGGGGTCGCCAACAGCCCGGATTCCTCGCGCAGATAGCTGCCGGCCATGCCGGCAGTGCTTTGGGCGGCCTCCCGCAGGGCGGCAATGCCCTGCCGCAGCCCGGTGGCGAGCTGGTAACCGAGCACGTCACCCAGCCATTCGGACAGCTGCCCCTCCCAGTCCAGGTCCAGCTGACTGAATACGCGTTCCATGTCGCGGGCCAGATTCGCATCGCCCGAGATCGTCACCCGCGTGCCCGGCAGGCCCCAATTCCCGATGTCACCGGGTGCCGACATGGCGAACAGGGCCAGCGGCGTGCCACTGATCCGGGTGTCCGGCTCGCCCTCGGCCTCCAGGCGTACCCGCACGGCGCCGTCTTCGAAGGTGAGGAACAGGGTAATCGCGAGTCCCTCGAGGTCCAGCTGCAGCAGGCGTCCGGACAGCCTGGCCAGGCGTGCAGCGGATTCCGTGTCCAACGCCAGCACGCGATTGACCGCAGCCTCGAGGCCCGCCGCGAAGACCGCTGGCAGCGGTGTGCGGTACTCAACCACGACGGCCCCGGTGGATCGCGACGATACCGGCGCTGAGGTTGCGGTAGCCCACCTCGGTGAATCCCGCGTCTCGCATCATGGCCGCCAGCGTTTGCTGGTCGGGGTGTTGGCGAATGCTCTCGGCGAGGTATTGATAACTGTCCGCATCGCCCGCCACGATTCGGCCCAGCAGGGGCAGCACTCCAAACGAATACCCGTCATAGAGCCTCTGCAACGGCTCCGGCCCGACCCTGGAAAACTCCAGTATCAACGCCCGCCCGCCCGGCTTGAGGACCCTGCGCATCTCGCGCAAGGCGGCGCGCTTGTCGGTGACGTTGCGCAGGCCGAAGGCAATGGTCACGGCGTCGAATTCGGCGTTGTCGAAGGGGAGCGCCTCGGCGTCGGCCAGCGCGTAGCGTATGGTTCCGACCCGCCCACGGTCTTCCATGCGGCGCCGGCCGAGTTCCAGCATGGCCGGATTGATATCGGTCATCACCACCTCGCCGGTCGGGCCGACCCGCGACGCAAGCAGGGCGCTGACGTCCCCGGTTCCGCCGGCCAGGTCCAGCACGCGGTCGCCCGCCCGGATGCCGCTGGTCGCCACAAAGTGGCGTTTCCACAGCCGATGGACGCCCAGCGACATGAGGTCGTTCATGAGGTCGTAGCGCGGGGCCACGGATTCGAACACCGCGTGCACCAGGCCCGCCTTGTCCGCGGTCGGCACCTCGCGGTAGCCAAAATCTGTCACGCCGGGTTTTGACCCGCCCATCGCTGCCTCCGCGCAGCGCGGCCCGCTGGCGGTGCCGCTGCTGCTGGTGAATGGTCTATTGCCGGCTATTGTAACCGCCGACCTCACAGGATATAGCGGCTGAGGTCTTCGTTGCGTGCCAGCTCCTCGAGATGCTCGTTGACGTACTCCGCGTCCAGTTCGACGGTATCGCCCGAGCGGTCCGGCGCCTCGTAGGAGATGGCGTCCAGCAGGCGCTCGATCACGGTGTGCAGCCGTCGTGCCCCGATGTTCTCGGTGCTCTCGTTGACCTGCCAGGCAATCTCGGCGATGCGTTGCACGCTCTGCGCGTTGAATTGCAGCCGCACACCCTCGGTCGCCATGAGCGCCGAGTACTGCTCGGTGAGCGAAGCTTGCGGTTCGGTCAGGATGCGCTTGAAGTCCTCCACGTCGAGCGCCCGCAGCTCCACCCGGATGGGCAGCCGGCCCTGCAGCTCGGGGATGAGGTCGGAGGGTTTGCTGAGATGAAACGCGCCCGAGGCGATGAACAGGATGTGATCGGTCTTGACCATGCCGTAGCGGGTGGACACGTTGCAGCCCTCCACCAGCGGCAGCAGGTCGCGCTGGACGCCCTCGCGGGAGACATCTGCGCCGGCATACTCGGAGCGTCGGGCCACCTTGTCCAGCTCATCGATGAACACGATGCCGTTCTGCTCGGCATTGCGCAGCGCCTGCTGCTTGATCTCGTCCTCGTTCACCAGCTTGGCCGATTCTTCCTCCAGCAGCAGGGGGAAGGCATCACGAATCTTCATCTTGCGCTGTTGCTTGCGCGCCCCGCCCAGGTTCTGGAACATGCCTCGCAACTGGTTGGCCATCTCCTCCATGCCGGGCGGGGTCATGATGTCGATGCCGACCTGGCTCGCCACGTCGAATTCGATTTCCCGATCTTCGAGTTCACCCTGCACCAGTTGCCGGCGCAGTTTCTGGCGGGTGGCGCTGTCGCCCTCCACCGTCGAGTGGGGCTCATTGGCGAAGCCCACCCCGCGCGGCGCGGGCAGCAGGATGTCGAGAATGCGGTCGTGCGCGGCGTCCTCCGCGCGTGCGCGCACTTTTTCGACTTCCTGGTCGCGGGTCATCTTGTAGGACATGTCCACCAGGTCGCGGACGATGGACTCGACGTCCCGGCCGACGTAGCCCACCTCGGTGAACTTGGTGGCCTCGACCTTGATGAAGGGCGCGTTGGCGAGTCGCGCCAGGCGCCGGGCGATCTCGGTCTTGCCGACGCCGGTGGGCCCGATCATGAGGATGTTCTTGGGCGTGATCTCGTCGCGCAGCTCCTCGTCCACCTGCATGCGGCGCCAGCGGTTGCGCAGGGCGATGGCCACCGCGCGCTTGGCGTCGGACTGGCCAATGATGTGCTTGTCCAGTTCCTGGACGATTTCACGGGGCGTCATTTGCGACATGGCTCATTCCACCGTCAGTGTTTCGATGACGACGTTGCTGTTGGTATAGATACAGATGTCCGCGGCGATTCCGAGCGAGCGGCGCACGATCTCCTCGGCGTCCAGTTCGGTGGATTGCAGCAGCGCCCGCGCGGCCGCCTGGGCAAAGGGACCCCCCGAGCCGATGGCGATCAGGCCTTCCTCGGGCTCGATCACATCACCGTTGCCGGAGATCAGCAGGGAGTTCTCCTGATCGGCGATCGCCAGCAGCGCTTCCAGACGTCGCAACACGCGATCGGTGCGCCAATCCTTGGCCATTTCCACCGCGGCCCGGACCAGGTGGCCGGAATGTTTCTCCAGCTTGCCCTCGAAGCGCTCGAACAGGGTAAAGGCATCGGCGGTTGCGCCGGCGAAACCGGCGATCACGCGGTCCTTGTAAAGTCTCCGCACCTTGCGGGCATTGGATTTCATGACGGTATTACCCAGCGTCACCTGGCCGTCGCCGCCCATGACCACCTGGCCACCCCGACGCACTGAACAAATGGTGGTTCCGCGATACTGTTCCACAGCAGTGCCTCCCGCTTACGTGCACTGATAGGTGGGGGTATCGGCCGATGAATGCAAGCGGCTGGAGCCACCGGAGGGCTGGCATGCAGGTCCGCCAGGATTTAGGCTGGGCATTCCCGGCCTGGCCCACGGAGGAGTGCGGGCGGTGCCCCTGATTTCGGCCGACAACCTGTTTGCGCTGGTCGCGGTGATCGTCGCCGGCGCCGCGTTCGCGTTCTGGGCCGAGTCACAGCGCTGGGGGCGTCACGCCGCGGGACCGGTGTGGGCCATCGTGTTCGGCCTGGTGCTGTCGAATACGGGCCTGATACCGGCGCAGACGCCGGTGTTCAGCATGGTCAGCGATGTGCTGGTGCCGGCCGCCATTCCACTGCTGCTGTTGAAAGCGGACATACGTCGCATCCTGCGCGAGGGGGGACCGATGCTGGTGGCATTCTGCATTGGCGCGGCGGGCGCCACCGCGGGGGTCCTGGTCGGCTACAGCCTGCTGCCGCTGGGTGAGGAAAGTGCCGAGCTCGCGGGCGTCTTCACCGCCACCTATACCGGCGGCTCGATGAATTTCGTGGCGGTCGCCAAGGCCGTCGGCTTCGATGATTCCTCCCGGTATGCGGCGGCGATGGCTGCCGACAACCTCGTGGGCACGCCCTACCTGCTGGTGTTGGTGCTGCTGCCCGCGGTGGGCTGGGTGCGCCGCATGTTTCCGTCCCGAATCATCGAGGAGGCGGAGCGCGAGCACCGGGAACACCCGCCCGGGCTGCCCGACGGGGGGCTCAATTTTCGTGATCTCAGCGGGGTGCTGGCACTCAGCCTGGTCATCTGCGCCGCCGGCTACGGGCTGGCCGCCGGTCTGGGTCTGGCCAGGTTTGGCATCCTGTTCGTGACGGCCCTGGCCGTGCTGATAGCCAACCTGTTTCCCCGCGCCATGGCGCGGCTCGAAGGCGACTTCCAGCTCGGGACGTTCTTCATGTACCTGTTCTTCGTCACCATTGGTGCCTCGGCGCACGTGGGGGAGCTCGCCAGCGACGCGCTGGTGCTGGTGCCTTTCGCGGTCATCATCATCGCGGTCCACCTGGTGGTGCTGATGCTGGCCACCGGCCTGTTGAAGATCGACCTGGCCGAGGCGCTGGTCGCCTCAAACGCCTGCATCATGGGGCCGGCTACCGCTGCCGCGATCGCCGCCGGCCAGGGTTGGCGCGACCTGGTGACGCCAGGCGTGCTGGTGGGCGTGCTGGGATATGTCATCGCTAACTTTCTCGGAGTGGCGGTGACTGGCCTGCTGCAGTGACCGGGGCGGGGATGCTGGGCGTGGTTGTGAATCTGCTTCTCACCGTCATGCTGCCGGTCGGTGCGCTGTCATTTGGCATGGTGTGGTGGGCGCTAGACCGCGGCCACGTGGAGGGCAACCGTGGCTCCCGGGCCCTGAACCGGGAAATCAAGGCGCTGGCGAAGGCGCGCAAGCGGAACCGAAAGGGTGGCGATGACGCCGGCTCCGGCGGGCCCGGCACGGACCCGATGCACCGCAAGTGGCTCAAGTTCGGCGGCGGCTTCTACGGCATGGTGGCCCTGTATACCTACCTGCGCATTGAATGGCGTGACCTCAGCGATTTCGTAGCGGGCCTGGGCGGCCTCGCCGAGTTGCTCGAGCGATTCAACGTGGGGATGCTGGTCAACCTCCTGCTCGAAGCGATGTTCAACTTCGTGGTGGCCGTGGCCTGGCCCGTGCAGTGGTTGGTCGCCCGTCCGCCCGCTCACGCCCTGCTCTGGGTCGTGGCCGCATACGCGGGCTATTGGCTCGGCATGCAACTGGCCCAGCGGGTCGTGGCCGGTGCGTGGCGCCCCGACGCCCGGCCCGGCAACCCGGGCGGCGGCGCCTAGGGCCAACCGCACGGCCCGCTTCAGCGTTTGCGGCGCGCCCGGGGGTGGGCGCGGTCGTAGACCTTGGCCAGGTGCTGGAAATCCAGGTGCGTGTATACCTGGGTGGTGGAAATGTCCGCGTGGCCCAGCAATTCCTGCACCGCGCGCAGGTCGCCCGAGGATTCCAGTACGTGGCTGGCAAAACTGTGGCGCAGCAGGTGCGGGTGCACACTGCGCGGCAATCCCTGGCGAATGGCCCAGTGACGGATGCGGGATTGGATGGTGCGCGCCGCGATGCGCCGGCCGCGGCGGCTCACGAACACGGCCGGTTCTTCCAGTGGCGCCATCTCGGCCCGCACCTTGCGCCATTCGAGCAGCGCCTCGCAGGCCTTGCGCCCGACCGGCACCAGGCGCATACGGTTGCCCTTGCCGGTCACCGTCACCTGCCCCGAGGCCAGGTCCAGCTGCGGCCAGTCGAGGGCCACCAGTTCCGACAGCCTGAGCCCGGAAGAATAGAACAACTCCAGCATCGCCTTGTCCCGCAGCGCGATGGGCGTGCGTTCGCGAATATCGAGCAGGCGCAGGACGGTATCGATGTCGAGGGTGCCCGGCAGGTGACGCGTGCTGCGCGGCGCCCTGATCGCCGCGGCCGGGTTGTGTTCCGCCAGGCCCTCGCGCACCATCCAGCGGAAGAAGCCCCGAATCGAGGAAAGCAGGCGCTGCAGGGAGCGGCCACCCAGGCCCTGGCGGTGACACCGGGCTACCAGCGCCCGCACGTGATGTTCGTCCACCTGCTCCGGCCCGGTGATGTCCTGGGTATCGAGGAACTGTGCCAGCCGATGCAGGTCTCGCCGGTACGCCGCACAGGTGCGCGGCGACAGGCCGCGTTCATCGCTCAAGTGGGTGATGAACTGGTCGAGCTGATGTTCCATCGGGCACCAGCATACACCGCGAATGCGGCGAACTCAGGCTGAGCGTCGCTGGGCCCTGGGCTCCTCGGTCGCCAGGCGGCTGGTGACCACCGTCGCCAGCAGGTCCAGGAACAGCGTTCCCATGCCAGGATAGAAGCGGGCCGGGTCGCTGCTGCCGACCGCCATCAGCCCGTCGTCGCCGAGCGGGATCAGCGCGGTCGACTGGACCCATTGCGCGCGCTGGCCGAACAGGAAATCCAGCTTGTTGCGGTTGAGCCGGCCACAGACGGTCTCGCCCTTGTCCAGGTGGGACTGGAATTGTTGCAGGTCCGGTTCGTCGCGCCGCACGCTGAATAGCGGTGTTGTCTCATCGGTCGCAACTTCCCGGTCGAGCAGCGAAATGTTGAGAATGTCGGCATTGAATTCTTCGAGCAGCGCCCGGCTGAGATGGTCGAAGAACTCACCGAGATCGTCGGTGGCCATCAGTTCCAGTGTCAGCCGATGCAGGCGTGACATCAGCTGTTCGTTCTCGGACGCCACCTGCACGAGCTGGTCGAGCTTCTGGTTGAGCTTGCGATTCTGCTCACGCAGCGTATCGACCTGCTTTTCGATCAGGGACACGGCGCCACCGGCCTCATGATTGAGGTCCAGCGCTTCGAGGATGTGCGGATTGCGGAGCAGAAAATCGGGGTTATCGAGTAGGTAGGTGCTTACGAGTTCAACGATCGACGCGTTCTTGTCATTCATGTCAACGTCCCTTCGAAAACATGTGCCGCGGGGCCGGTCAGGGTCATCGGTGCCGGCGGCCCGGGCCAGTCTATTATAAGTTCACCGCCGGCCTGCTTGACAACAACCGGTGCTTCGACCTCGTTCGCTGACTGCAGCAATGCGACCGCGGCGCAGGCCCCGGATCCGCAGGCCCGGGTTTCGCCGGCGCCCCGCTCGAACACCCGCAGGGCAATCGTGTGCCGGTCGATGCATCGCGCGAATCCTGCGTTGCAGCCATTCGGGAATGTCGGGTGACGGGAGAGCGCCGGCCCCCAGCGTGCGATGCGCTGATCGGACAGGTCTTCGACCCGGCTCAGGGCGTGCGGGTTACCCATCGACACCGCCCCGACACGCAGCCGGTCCCCGACGACGTCCAGGGTGTGCCAGCTGCCCCTGTCCGGCGCATCGAAGGGAATGGTTGCGGCCTCGAAGTCGGGGCGGCCCATGTCGACGGTGATGCCATGCTCTGCCCGGCAGGTCCCGCGCACCCTGCCGGCGGGCCCCTGCAGTCCGAAAAGCCCGTCCCGGGTCTCCCCCCGCATATCGAGATACAGGCCGATGCAACGCACCCCGTTGCCACATTGCTCGGCGCGGCTGCCATCGGCGTTCCAGACTTCGAAGACCGCCTGGCAATCAGGGTGGTCGGCCGGACGCAGCACCAGCAGCTGGTCGCAGCCGATGCCGGTGTGACGGCAGGCCAGGCGGGCCGCCGTCGCTGCGTCGAGTTCGAAAGCCTGGGCCCGCGCGTCGACCAGCACGAAATCATTGCCGGCGCCGTGCATCTTCTGGAAGGTGACCGGCATGGATCAGGCGTCCGAGGCCTGTTCCCGTTCGGCATCGGCTTCGTCCGCGGTCGCCGCCGGGGGCGACTCGTCCTCCGGCAGGTAGAGTGGGCCGCGGTATCCGCAGCCCGCGCACAGGAGGCTCAGCAGGGCGGCAGCCAGCAGCGTGCGAAATTGGGTCATGGGCAGGCATCGCCGGTGATACGGACTGCTACACTATACGCCATGAAAGCACGCATATCAGCGCGTGGCGCGGAGCAGGGGCATGCCCGGGGGGCGCTGCCGGAGACGGTGGAGGTCGAGACCGGCGCCGAGCCCCGCAACACGGTCATCTGGCTGCACGGGCTGGGTGCCGACGGTCATGATTTCGAGCCGGTGGTACCGATGCTTGGTATCGGCGCCATCGGCGCCACACGCTTCCTGTTCCCGCATGCGCCCGTCCGTCCGGTGACACTCAACGCCGGGATGCGCATGCGAGCCTGGTACGACATCCGGGGATTCGAGACCAGCCGCGACCTGGACGAAGCCGGCATCGGGCACAGTGCCGACCTGCTGCGGGCGCTCATCGAACATGAGAACCAGCGGGGCATTCCCTGCGCGCGAATCGTGCTGGCGGGCTTTTCCCAGGGTGGCGCCATGGCACTGCACGTCGCCTTGCGCTACCCCGAGCGCCTCGCCGGCCTCGCGGTGCTGTCCGCCTACCTGCTGTTCCCGCAGCGCCTGACCCACGAGTGCAGCGAGGCGAATGCCGGCCTGCCCGTGTTCGTGGGCCACGGCAGCCAGGACCCGATGGTGCCGGCCTTTCTGGGGCGCGATATCGCGGACCGGCTCGGGGCCCTTTCCTACCAGGTGAGCTGGCACGAATACCCGGTGCCGCACTCGGTTTCCCAGCAAGAGATCGAAGATGTGGGTGCCTGGCTGCGTAACTGTCTCGCTGCCTGAGCCATGACGGGTGTCAACAGACTTGCGGCACCGGCCGGTCCGGGTGTTTACCCGCCCACCTTCTGTGACTGGCGCCTGCTGCTGGCGGTGGTGGCCGTCGCGCAGCTTTCCGTGTTGCTGATCGGGCTGGGGCGGGGCGCCCTGCTGGACTGGCGCTGGTTGGGGGCGACTTCCGCGTATGGCGTGTGCCTGGCCGTGCTGTGCGCCGTGTGGATATGCGTCACCCGCGCCTGGCTGCGGCGCTTGTCCGCCCGCGCCGCCTGGCTCACCAGTTGGTCGATCATGGTGCTCATGGCGGTGGCATTCAGTTACGGGGCGGCGGTGGTGGGCACCGTGCTTGGCGTCGGTCCCGGCCCGGCCGGCCTGACCGATTTCATGCTGCTGAGCGTGGTGCCGGTGGCGCTGGTCGGCATGGCATTTCTGCGCTATCTGTTCGTTCGTGCCCAGTGGCAGGCGCAACTGACCGCCCAGGCCGATGCCCGGGTAGCGGCCCTGCAGGCCTGGATTCGCCCGCATTTCCTGTTCAACAGCCTGAATACCATCGCCAGCCTCGTGGCAGAGGACCCGGAGGGCGCGGAGCGCGCCACGGAGGACCTGGCCGACCTGTTCCGTGGCAGCATGCGCCGCGCCGACCGGATGATCCCGCTGCGGGAGGAGTTACAGCTGGCGCGAAAGTTCCTGGACATGGAGCGGCGCAGGCTCGGCGAGCGCCTGCAGGTCGACTGGGAGGCGGGCGAATTGCCGCCGGCCGCCCCGGTGCTGCCGCTGTTGCTGCAACCCTTGCTGGAGAACGCCGTGATGCACGGCATTCAGCGGCGGGCGGAGGGGGGACGGGTCAGGGTCTACGGACGGGCCGAATCGGATAACATCGTTATCACCATCAGCAATCCGCTGCCGGCGGCTGCCGGCGCAATCCCCGCGGCGGAGGCGGGCCACGGGATGGCGCTGGGTAATATCCGCAAACGGCTGGAACTGGCTTATGGCGGCCGGGCCAGCCTGGTGACCGAGGAGAACGAGGAGCGATTTTTTGCGGTCCTGACGCTACCCCATGCTCAAAATTCTGATCGTTGACGATGAACCCCCGGCGCGTGCCCGCCTGCGGCGCCTGCTCGGCCCGCTGCCCGGGTGCGAAGTAGTGGGCGAGGCCGGTTCGGGGCAGGAGGCCTTGGCGCAGATCCAGCGCCTCGCGCCGGACCTGCTGTTGCTGGACATCTCCATGCCCGGGCTGGACGGCATGGCGCTGGCGAGAACCCTGCGGGGCCAGGAACGCGTGCCAGCGGTGGTCTTTTGCACGGCCTGGCCGGACCAGGCACTCGAGGCATTCGACACGGATGCGGTCGACTATCTGGTCAAGCCGGTCCGGGTCGAGCGACTGCGCCAGGCGCTGGAAAAGGCGCGCCGGTTTCGGGCGCCGGAGCCTGCGGACCCGGCGGCCATGCCGCGCCTGCGCTCCCGGGTCGGCAGCCGGACACTGCTGGTCGAACTTGACCAGGTCATCTGCGCGCTGGCCGAGCACAAGTACACCACCGTGATCCATACCGGGGGCCGGTGCGTGATCAACGAACCCCTGATCGACCTGGAGCGGGCGTATCCCCAGTACCTGGTGCGAATCCACCGCAACGCGCTGGTGGCGCCGAAATTCATCCGCGGCCTGGAGGGCCGGACTCGCGGTGCCACGCTACTGTTGCTGGAGGGCACGAATGTGCGGCCCGAGGTCAGCCGCCGCAAGCTGGCCGAAGTCAGGAAGATCATCCGGGAGTGGTCATGACCGACCGACTGCGAATCGCCACCCGCAAGAGCGCACTGGCCATGTGGCAGGCACGGCATGTCCGGGACCTGCTGCAGCGCGAGCATGCGGGCCTGGAAGTGGAGCTGGTTCCCATCGTCACCGAGGGGGACCGCATCCTCGACCAGCCGCTGGCCCTGATCGGCGGCAAGGGCCTGTTTCTCAAGGAGCTGGAACGCGCGCTGCTGGATGGCGCAGCGGACCTGGCAGTGCACTCCATGAAGGACGTACCGGCGGACATGGCGCCCGGACTGGCAGTGGAGGTGGTGCTGCCGCGGGCCAACCCCTTCGATGCCTGGCTCAGCCAAGGGCACGTCGGCCTCGATGAGTTGCCACCCGGCAGCCGGGTGGGCACCTCGAGCCTCAGGCGCCAGAGCCTGCTGCTGTCCGCGCGCCCGGACCTCGAGGTAGCGGACTTGCGCGGCAACGTGGATACGCGTTTGCGCAAGCTGACGGATGGCCAGTACGACGCCATCATCCTCGCCAGTGCCGGCCTGGAGCGCCTTGGCCTGGAGCGCCACATTTCCCAGGTGCTGCGGCCGCCGGACTGGCTGCCGGCCGCCACCCAGGGCATCATCGGCCTGCAGCACCGGGCGGACGATCCGGCCACGCGGCGGCTGCTCGACCCTCTGAACGACGAGCAGGCGCTGGTGCAGGCCCGCTGTGAACGCGCCGTGACGAGGCGGTTGCAGGCCACCTGCCAGGTGCCGTTGGCGGTGTACGCCGAGCCCGAAATCGGCAAGCTCGAGCTCCACGCGATGGTCGGCACACCGGATGGCACGCGGCAGCTCGTTGCCCATGCGGCGGGTCCATGGAGCGAAGCCGAGGCGCTGGGCGAAGCCGTTGCGGAGCAACTCCTGCGCGCCGGCGCCGGCGAGATCATAGCGGCCCTACTGCCCCACTGACGGACCCGGGGGCCGGTGTGCGCATGCTACACTGCCCGCAATTCAGAGGGCGGTTCCGGTCTTGAATTTCTCACACGTTCTCATCAGCCGTCCCGAGACGGAAGCGCGGCAGTTGGCGGCATCGCTGGCCGACACCGGCCTCGAGGTGGTGGTGATGCCGGCCTTCCGCTTCGGCCCGCAGCAAGCGGACATCGATTTTGCCGCGGGTTGGCCGGCTGCGGGTCGCAGGCTGGCGGTATTCGCCAGCCCCCGCGCCGTCGAATTCGGTCTGCGCCAACTGCCGACGGGTTTCCTGCGAGAGGCCCGCGTTGCGGCGATCGGGCCGGCGACCGCGCGGGCCCTCGAACAGGCGGGCGAGCCGGTGGCGCTGTTGCCGGAGCAGGTCTACGACAGCGAATCGCTCCTGCAGGCACCGGAGCTGGCGGATGCGCCCGGCGTCGCCATCATCTTCACCGCACCCGGCGGGCGCCGGGCATTGCAGACCGGCCTGGCCGCCCTCGGCTGGAGCGTACACATGGCACACGTGTATCGACGCATCGCCCTGGCCGCGCCGGTGACCGGGATCAAGAAGCTGAATTCAGCGCGCCGTATCATCAGCGTATGGACCAGCGGCAACGCGATGCAGGCGCTGGCCGAGGCGTTGCCGCCCCAGACCTGGGAGAAGGTCCTGGCGGGCGCGTGGCTGGTGACTTCCGCGCGGCTGGCAGAGCAGGCGCGCGCCCTGGGCAGCCGGGCGACTGAGGTGACCGAGGGGCCCGGCAACGATCGCATTCGCGAGAGCATCACGCGTTTGCTGGTCAACGTTTGAGATCGGCCGCCATCGGTCCGGATGCGTCCCCAGTGGCTTTTGGTTAGCATCAAAGCGGCACCGCACGCGAGGAAACCGGGACAGTGAGCAACCACAACAGCGAAGCGGAATTCGATCCGTTTGCCACCGAGGAACAGAAGCCAGGTTCGCGCGGAGCGGCCACAGCGCTGGCGGGCCTGGCGCTGATCGTGGCCCTGGCGGCCGCAGCGGCGAGTGCCTACCTGTGGTGGCTCGGACGGCAGGACGATCGGGGCGAGGCTGAGCGATCGGCGGCGGTGCAGCAGCTGCAGAGCGCGCAATCGGGCGCCGAGCAGGCGCTGCGGACGCTGGATGGGCGATTGTCCGCGATGGAGGCGGACGATCCGCTGGCCGACCTGGCCTCCCTGCGGCAGCAGCTCGCGGATGTGCAGGCACGGGGTGCCGATCATGCCCGCCTGGCCGCCGGCGAGGCGGCGCGGCTGGATGCCGCCGAGGGCGCCCTGGCCGAACTTTCGGCCCGCACGGCAACACTGGAGACCGGCATGGCGGCGCTGGCCGCGCGGGGCGATACGCCGGAAATGCGGCTCGACCTGGCCGAAATCGCCTACCTCTTGCGCCTTGCCAGCGAGCGCCTGCAGCTGTTTGGTGATGCCCGTGCCGCGGACCGGGCGCTGGCGATGGCCGACGAACAGCTCGCCGCGCTCGATGACCCCCTGTACCTGCCGGTGCGCCAGCAGATCACTGCCGCGCGCCGGGCGCTGGAGGCCATGCCCCGCCCCGACACCGTTGTGCTAAGCCAGCGCCTGGCGGCCTTGCAGGCCCGGCTTCCGTTCCTGACCTTTACCGGTGAGCGCCCGCCCGACGCGGTTGCAGAGCCCGCCGCGGACGAAGGCGTCTGGGCGCGCCTGAAACGCAGCCTGGCCGGGCTGGTCACGGTGCGCCGCCGCGTGCCGGAAGACGATTCGGTGCTCAGCCTGGAAGACAAGGACTACATTCGCCAGGGGCTGTGGCTGCAGCTCGAGACCGCGCGGCTCGCGCTCATGCGGCTGGATCCGGAACCCTGGAGCCTGGCCCTGGGGCGAGCCACGCACACCCTGGAGCGGCGCTTCGAGCACGGTGATCCCGCGGTGCGGGAGGCCATGGCCGAGGTGAGGGCACTGCAGGCGGTCGAACTCGTTGGCACACTGCCCGACATCAGTGCGCCCTGGTCCCAGCTCAGGCTGCTGCGCGAAGGCCGCCGGTCGGAAACGACGGTGGCCCCTAACGGGGCGCCGCCGGCCAGCGCCGAACCCGTTGCGGAGCCGGTGCCCGCGGCTGGAGATGCCGGCGGATGAGGCGTTCGGTGCTGTTCCTGGTGCTGCTGGCCCTGCTGCTGCTGACCGCGGCCCTCGCGCCGCTGTTCCGCGACGACCCCGGGCAAGTGCAGATTCATTTCCTCGACTGGACGCTGGAGACCAGCGTGCCGGTCGTATTGTTGGCCATCGCGGTGGCGTGGCTGGCAGCGCAAGTGCTGGTCTGGATCTGGCGCCTGCCGGCCGATACCGCGCGCCGCGTGCGCGAGCAGCGATCGCTGGCCCAGCTCGAGAAGGGCCTGTTGGCCCTCACGGAAGGTGACTGGGGCGCCGCGGAGCGGGCCCTGCAAAAGTCCGCCAGCGCGCACGGCAAGAATACCGCGCGCTACCTTGCCGCGGCCCAGGCGGCGGACGGGCAGCAGGCAACGGACCGCCGGGAGTACTACCTGGAGCAGGCGAACACCGGCGGCACGCGCAAGCGCTTCCTGGTCGAGTTGACCCGGGCCCGCATGCTGATGGCCAACGGTGCCCGCGCCGAGGCATTGCCCATACTCGAAGATTTGCACCAGCGCCGGCGCCGCCATCCGCAGGTACTCGAACTGCTGGCCAGGTGCTACCGGGAGCTCGGCGCCTGGGACGCCCTGCAGGCACTGGTGCCCGCCCTGCGCCGGTCGGAGGTGCTGGAGGAATCCGAGCTGGAGGACCTGCAGGTGGAAGTGGCCCGCAGCCGGTTGCGGGACAGCGACGGCGGTGGGGCGCTGGAGGCGGCGTGGAAGCAATTGCCGCGGGCCATGCGTGCCGAGGTGCCGGTGGTCGAGGTGTTTGCCGAGCAGGCAGGCAAGCTGGGTCGGTCCGAGCTGGCCGAACCGATATTGCGTGCGGCCCTCAACCGCCACTGGAGTCCCGCGCTGGTGCTGCTGTATGGCGATCCCGGCGCGGACGATCTCAAGCGGCGGCTCAAGCAGTGCGACAAATGGCTGCAACAGTATCCGGACGATGCCGGCCTGCACCTCGCGCTTGGGCGCTTGTGCGCCGGCGACGAACTCTGGGGCAAGGCGCGCGAGCACCTCATCAGGAGCCTGGAGCTCGAGGCCAGCAGCGCCGGTTACGATTCGCTGGGACAGCTCCTCGAACGCCAGGGCGAGCTGGAGCTGGCGATGGCCTGCTTCCGCAACGCCCTGCGCCTCAACCAGGGCAAGCCGCCGGTGCCGTTGCCGGGCGACCATGCCCGGCTGGTTTCGCCGGAGACCTGAGCGCGCGGGCCTTTACAGGGCCCCGTAGCAGATAAAGGCGCCGAACGCGAAAGCCATTGCCAACCAGGCGCGGATCGCCCACGCGGGACGCCGCTGCCACCAGCGGATCATCCGATCGAGTCGCTCGCGGCCCATCACGGGAATCAGGACGGCTGCCACCAGCATCAGGTAACCGAGGAAGCGAAACAGGTCCGGAAAACGGGTCCGGTGCGCGGCGAGGATGAACACCAGCCCCAGCAGCACGCGGATGGCGACCGCCAGGTGAATCCCCCACGGCGCTTTCCAGAAGCGGAGCACCCGATCGATCAGACGCGCGGGTTGAAGTATGCCCCACAGGCTCAACAGGGCCATCGTCAGGCCGAACACGGCGATCAGGCCAGTCAGTGCGTTCGCTGGCATGGTGTGCTTCCCCCGAGTGGTGGGATGCCTTCAGTATAGGCGGCCTGGGCGCGGGGGGTACGGCTGCCCCTAATGGGGCCGCGCCAGGATTCGCACCGGTACATCCAGTCCGAATTCAAAGGAATCGTAGAACAGCCGCGACTCCGGCAGGCCGTGTTCAAAAAACGCGTGTCGGGCCTCATCGATCATGGCCGGCGGTCCGCTCATGTAGACGTCGTGCCCGGACAGGTCCGGGTAGGCTTGCAGCACCGCCTCGTGCACCAGGCCCCTGAAACAGCCGGCGGGCGCGTCGGCGCCCGCCTCGGACAGGGCGGCGCGGTAGCGGATGTGCGCATGCTTGGCCGCCCAGGTCCCGGGCAGGTCATGCAGGTACAGTTCCTCGGCGGTCCGCGCCCCCCAGAACAGGTGTATGCTGCGCCGATCGCCGGCCTCGAGCAGGTCCTCGATCATCGATTTCAAAGGGGCAAAGCCGGTACCGCCCGCCATCATGATCATCGGACGTGCCTCGTCGTGCCGGACGAAAAAGGTGCCAAGCGGGCCTTCCACCCGCAGGATGTCCCGCTCCTTCAGGTGCTCGAACACCCAGCCGGTGAAATCACCGCCCTCGACGTGCCGCACATGCAGCTCGATCTCGTCCTCCAGCGACGGCGGGTTGGCCAGCGAAAAGGCGCGGCGTTTGCCGCCAGGCAGCAGGATGTCAACGTATTGCCCGGCCAGGAACTGCAGTCGCTGCGACTTCGGAAGCTTGAGCCGCAATCGCATGACGTTTGGCGCCAGCTTGGTCTTTTCCAGCACCCGCGCCGGCATCATGCGCACCGGAATGTCGCGCAGCGCCGCGATTTCACGGGCGGCCACCACCAGATCCTCGAGCGGCTCCGCCTGGCACAGCAAGGTGTAGCCGGCGGCGATCTCGGCACGCTCCAGGGCCAGCGGCGGGTGAAACGGGTAGTGCACCTCGCCCTGCTCGATGCGGCCCTTGCAGCTGCCGCAGGTGCCGTTCTTGCAGCTGTAGGGCAGCATCACGCCCTGGCGCAGGGCGGCATCGAGGACCGATTCACCTTCGCGGACGGTGAACTCGGCGCCGCTGGGGCTGATTGTGACCTTGTGTCGGGCCATGGACGATGTGCGTAGCCACCCCCTCGGGTGGGGAACGGAGCAGCCGCGTATTGTCGTATATTCCAGGTTCGGTGCACAAATCGCGGGTGGCGCCGGCACGCTCCGCGGCTCGGCCCGCGTATGCGATAATTCCGCGCTCCTGAAAGCTGACCGACCCCTTTTTGCGTGTCCACATTCCTGAGCCAGATCAGCGGAGACCTGCTCGCCATCAATGCCAGCCAGCGCGGCACCATGGTGGAGTTCCTCGGCATCACCGTGTGCGCGGTGGGTGCCGGGTTCATCTGCGCACGGATGCCGCTTACCGAACGCACGATCCAGCCGCATGGCATCATGCATGGGGGCGCGTTCGTGACGCTCGCGGAGTCGCTCGGCAGCCTCGCATCCGCCTTGCTGGTGGCGCGCACCGAGGGTGCGCGGGTGGCGGGCGTGGAGGTCAGCGGCAGCCACCTGCGGGCGGTGAATGCTGGCGTGGTGACCGGCATCTGCCGGCCGTTGCGGATCGGGCGCACGCTTCACGTATGGGCCATCGATATCCGGGACGCGGACGGCCGCTTGTGCAGCAGCTGCCGTCTCACGGTCAGCATCAGCCAGCCGGGCGGCAAGGCTTAGGACGCCTGAGTGATGTGGACTGATCGCCTGACGCCGGTGCGCATTCTGGCGCGGCTGTTGCTGCTCATGGTGCTGGTCGGCCTGTTGTTGCTACCCACCGTGGTGTGCCAGACGCGGCCGGGTCACGCGTTGCGCGGGCCACGCCGCACCCTGGCGGAGTTCATGCTCAACACCTGGTCGCGGGCCCTGTGCCGCGTCTTCGGCGTTGCGGTGCAGGCCTCGGGCCAATTGCTGCCGGGACCGGTGTTGGTGGTGGCCAACCATATTTCCTGGCTGGACATTCCCGTGCTGCACAGCCTGGGCGCCATGTCGTTCGTGGGTAAATCGGAAATCGATGATTGGCCATTGTTCGGATTTCTGGCGCGGGCGGGCGGCACGGTGTTTCATCGTCGCGGTAGCCACGATTCCGCCGACGAGGTGGCCGCGCGCCTGGTCGAGCGCTTGAACGCGGGCCACCGGGCCGCCATTTTCCCGGAGGGCGGCATTCGCCCCGGGGAGGCGATCAACGTCTTCCACGCGCGGATGTTCCGGGTCGCGGTCGAGGCGCCGTGCCCGGTGCAGCCGGCCATGATCCGCTACCTCAGGGGTGGCCGGCGGGACCCGGAGATGACGTTCCTCGATGGCGAGGGTTTTCCGGCCAACGTATTGCGCCTGCTGGGGCGCCCATCCAGCGTGGCGGACGTGCATCTGCTCGAGCCGCTGGCGGCGGTCGACCGGCCCCGCAAGGAGATCGCCAGCCTGGCCTACCGCGCGGTGCGGGCGGCGTACGATTACGAAGTGCGGATGGGATGAGCGAGTACAGCGATACGTTTCGGCCCGCCCCCGGGTTGCGCAGCCCGCACCTGCAGTCGCTGCTGAACAGCAGCGCCCTGCGCCGCTGGGTGGTCGGGCGGCGCGCGGCGCCGCTGAAGTCGGCGCAGCAGGAGTGGTTGCTGAGTGGCGGGCCGGGCGTGCGGCTGGTCGGCCATTATTCGCCACAGCGCGATGCCAGTCGCGGGCTCGCGGTGCTGCTGCACGGCTGGGAGGGGAGTTCCCAGTCGAACTATATCCTGGCCACCGGCGCGCGGCTGTATGGCGAGGGCTACGACGTGTTCCGCCTGAACTTTCGCGACCACGGCGAGACCCACCACCTGAACGAGGGCATCTTCCATTCCTGTCGGCTGGACGAGGTCATCGCGGCGCTGGCCGACATGCAGCGGCGGGGCGGGTTCGGGGCCTGGGCCCTCATCGGGTTCTCTCTCGGCGGCAACTTCGCCCTGCGCATCGCCCTGCACGGCGCGCGCGCCGGGCTCGACATCCGCCGCACCATCGCCGTCTGCCCGGTGCTGAACCCGGCCAATGTGCTCCGGGCCATGGAACAGGGCCGGCGTTTCTATGAAAACTATTACGTGCGCAAGTGGGCGCGCTCGATGCGTATCAAGCAGGCTCACTTTCCGAACCTCTACGAGTACGATCACTGGCACCGCCTGCCGGGGCTGCGCGAACGCACCCGGTTCATGGCCACGCGCTATTACGGCTACGCCACGCTGGAGCAGTACTTCGACGGTTACGCCATCGATGGTGAACGCCTGGCCGCCCTCGCCGTGCCCAGTCTCATCGTGACGGCCGCGGACGACCCCGTGGTGCCGGTCGCGGACACGCAAAGCCTGCCAGCCAACCCGCTGCTGGAATTGCTGGTGACCCGCCATGGCGGGCACTGCGGTTATATCAGTAACTGGAAGCTGCAGAGCTGGGTGGAGGATCTCATTGTCCGGGACCTGCAGGACCCGGCCTGAGCTCACTCGCTGAACTGGAAGTCGCGGTACTGCTCGCGCAGCGCGTTTTTCTGAATCTTGCCGGTGGCGGTGTGCGGTATCTCGTCGACGAACAGCACCTCGTCGGGCATCCACCACTTGGCGATCCTGCCCTGCAGCCAGTCCAGCACGTCTGACTTGCCGAGCTCCGCGTCAGCCTGTGCCACCACCAGCAACAGCGGCCGTTCACCCCATTTGGGGTGGGCGATGCCGATCACCGCGGCCTCCGTCACTCCGGGGCAGCCCACCGCGGTGTTCTCTACTTCGATGGACGAAATCCATTCGCCGCCGGACTTGATCACGTCCTTGTCGCGGTCGGTGATCTGCATGTAGCCCAGCGCATCGATGTGTGCGATGTCGCCGGTGTCGAACCAGCCGTCCGCGTCGAGGATCTCCTCGTCGTGCTTGAAGTAACCGCTGGCAATTGCCGGGCCCCGCACCAGCAGGTGTCCGAAGCTCTTGCCGTCGCGCGGCAGCTCATTGCCGTCGTCGTCGACGACTTTCATCTCCACCAGGTAGGGGGAACGGCCCTGTTTCAGCTTCAGCTGCACGCGCGCCTCGCCCTGCAAATGCGCGGTGGCGTGCTTGATGCTGCCGGTAGTGCCGACCGGGGACATCTCGGTCATGCCCCAGCCATGGATGACCTCCACGTCGTAGACGTTTTCGAACTTCTCGATCATCATGCGCGGGCACGCCGCGCCCCCGACCACCACCGACTTCAGCCACGGCAGATCCTTGCCGGTCTCCTCGAGGTACTGCAGCAGGCCCAGCCACACCGTGGGCACCGCGGCGGTCGCGGTCACGCGCTCCTGGTCCAGCAGCTCGTAGATCCGCTCGCCGTCCATGCCGGCCCCGGGCATCACCATGCTGGCGCCCGCGGCCGGCGCGGCGTAGGTCAGTGCCCAGGCATTGGCGTGGAACATGGGCACGATCGCCATCACCACGTCGCTGGAGGTCAGCCCGAACACGTCCGGCTGGTTGACCATCAGCCCGTGCAGCACGTTGGAGCGATGGGAGTACAGCACGCCCTTGGGGTTGCCCGTGGTGCCGGAGGTGTAGCACAGCGCGGCGGCGGTGTTCTCGTCGCAGCGGACCCAGGCGAAATCCGCGTCGGCCTGCGCCAGCCAGTCCTCGTAGGCCACCATGTTGGGGGGTCCCGACTCCGGCAGGTGCCCGGCATCGGTCAGCACGATGTATTTTTCGATGGTGGGCAGCTTCGGCGCCAAGGCCTCGAGCAGCGGCACGAAGGTGAGGTCCACGAACATCAACCGGTCCTCGGCATGGTTGATGATGTAGGCGAGCTGCTCGGCGAACAGGCGCGGGTTCAGCGTGTGGCAGATTGCGCCCAGGCCCATGATGCCGTACCAGGTCTCGACGTGGCGATCGGTGTTCCACGCCATGGTCGCGACCCGGTCGCCCATGCCGATGCCTTCCATCTGCAGGGCCTTGGCGACCCGCAATGAGCGTGTGCGCAGGTCACTCAGGGTGCAGCGGCGGATGGGCCCTTCCACCGCTCGGGTAACGATCTCCCGTTCGCCGTGGTTGAGCGCCGCATGGTCCAGGATGGTGTGGACCAGGAGGGGGTAATCCTGCATCAATCCGCGCATGGGCTGTGCTGAGCGATCGGCTGTCGATGCCCCAATATTAGAAGATTGGGGCGCCTGAAGGGAATCGACCCCACGGTCCCAGCGTGGAAAGCTGATGTCCTGCCATTGAACGACAACGGCGATTCACGGCGTTTGGTCACTTCCAGCCAAGGCCGAGCCTGGCAGCGAGGCGACTCGCCTTCTCGCCCGAGCTAGGGATACTCCGGCGGCTGATACGGGTCCTGCTGGCCGGCCTTGACTGGCGGGTACTTGATCAACGTGGCCACGTGCTCTTCCAGCTGTGGCATCGCAGCCTTCGGCACCCAGGTATGGGGGAACAATACATTGTCCGTCTCCCTGGGGTCGTTCATCAGGTTGTAGAGGCGAGGCATCGTGTAGGCGCGCAATACGCCGTTCCATCCCGTCTGTTCCTTGAAGTGGAGCTTCCAGTTGCGCCACTTCACGCCGAAGACGTCGTTGCCCATGTAGACGATGAAGCCCTCCCGGCCTGATTCCTGCGTCGATCCAAGGAAGAATTCCGACATATCGATCCCGTCGATGACCCGGTCGTCCGGGACCTTGCCCCCTGCTATCGCAGCCAGGGTCGGGAACAGATCCATCGCGTGCACGATTTCGTCGCTTTCGCGACCCGCTTCGATCCGGGCGGGCCAGCGCACCGCGAACGGCACGCGAAGCGCCCCTTCGTAGCCGGTAAACAAGGTGGAACGCCATGGGCCCGCGGATCCGTTTATCGCCGTCTCAACCGTCATCGACGTCTCACCCGCGCTCAGGGCCTCGGGACCATTGTCTGCGGTGAAGATGAAGATCGTGTTCTCCGCCAACCCCAGATCATCGATCGTATCGAGCAACTCGCCAACATAGCTGTCGATCTGCATCAGCAGATCGCCCCACGGCCCATTGCCGGATTTGCCGACGAAGTCGGGGTGCGGCATGGTCGGAAAATGCGTGGCCGTGTACGGGAGGTAGACGAAAAACGGCTTGTCCGCCTTCGCCTGGCGCCGCATGAAACCGATCGCCCGATCCGTCAGATCCCGATCGATCAAGGGCCGATAGTCGAGCCGATAAGGGCGCACCTTTTCGGGAACGCTGCCCTTCTTGCCATCCATGACCCAGGTTTCCGCGACACCGCTTTCGGCAAATCCCTGCAGCGACGAATAGGGCGACTCGTCGGTGGAGTTCGGCACGCCATACCACTCGTCGAACCCCTGGTCGGTCGGGAAGCGCCCCTCCGTTCGCCCGAGGTGCCACTTGCCGAACATGCCGGTGGCGTAGCCGGCCTCGGAGAGCATCTCGGCCATCGTCACTTCCCACTGCACCAGGCCGTACACACCCTCGCCGATCGGTACCGTCGCGTTCCCGCTGCGGATGGCGTAACGGCCCGTCATCAGCGCCGACCGGGACGGCGTGCACTGCACTTCCACGTTGAAGTTCGTGAGTCGAAGTCCCTCGGCGGCCAGCTCATCCAATTGCGGCGTCGCAGCGCCGCGAATGATGCCGCCGCCGTTGAAGCCGGGCTCGCCCCAGCCGAAGTTGTCCATGAAGACCAGGACGATGTTCGGCTTGTCCTGGGCATGGGCGACCGGCATCAACAGACCGGAGAGGGCGACCAACAACAACGATCTCATCAGGTTCATCAGCATCTTTCCTTTGCTTCCATTAGCGGCGACCGGCGCGTCCCCTTGCCGTGGCTAGGGCGTGTACCAGATCGGCGAGGTGTAAGCACGCTCCTGGCCCTTCATCTGGACGGTAGCGGGCATCTCGATCCCGAAGAACTTCGAATCGTAGGCCTGCCAGGTCGGCGTTGGAATCTCCAGCACGCGCGCATAGTAAAAGGCCCGGTGCTTGGGATTGAAATCCGGGTCAGTCCAGACAGCGCGCAGCTCCGCGTCGCCGATGGTGTTGAGATAGCTCGCGTCTCCGACATCGACGGTGTCGCCAACCGGGGTCCGGCAGCGACCGTCGGCGTCAATGGTCCGGCCATCGGATACGGCCACATCGTACACCCGCTCTTGCCGCTCGCCATCGCTGTCGATCCAGCCCTTGATGATCTGGATGCGGTCGAGATTTCCGGACCACGGGTCCTTCAAGGCACCCACCATGAATGTCGGAGCGTGCTTTTCGGCCGGCTTCTCTGCGAGGTCACCGCCCATCGGCACGCCCTTGCGATAGCCGATGGATATCACGTCG
>JABAOE010001148.1_pt2 | contig 38471 bp, 40 predicted proteins | sample 7062141 | NCBI WGS metagenome assembly JABAOE01 (sample SAMN14538627, study PRJNA623070) | marine sediment metagenome | biome: marine biome [ENVO:00000428]; feature: marine pelagic biome [ENVO:01000023]; material: deep marine sediment [ENVO:00002113] | place: India: Gulf of Khambhat ...
CCTGGGCACATGCGAGCATCGCGGAACTGAGATCTACACCTATCAGTCGTCCCTCAGGGCCTATCGCGTCGACAAGCAGTGGAAAGCTCAACCCGGTTCCACATCCGAGATCAACGACACAGTCTCCACGTTTAAGGCGCAAGAGGTTCACGGCCCGCGCACGGTATTTGTCCATGCGAAGTCCTGCGAGTTTATACAGCTTTATCGCAGCGTCATATTGTTTCGCTTGACGTTGGTATGCCGCCTCGACGACTTGCTTGGAATTCGGCATGTGAAGATCTCCCGACGACTACACGCTGTGAAGGGCTATCCGACGACCACGGCCTAAATCAATACTCAGGCTGCGCACACATCTTTTGTCTTCATCCCAAGTTTCTTCCTTCCAAAACATCATGGTAAAATGGTTAATTATTACAGCTACAAGGCTATTTGAATTGCGGAGAAAGCAATGGTGCTCATTGGGAAATTGTCCCAAACGACTGGATGTCATATTGAAACCATTCGGTACTACGAGAAAATAGGCCTATTACCCAAGCCTCGCCGTAGCGGAGGTGGGCATCGGCTGTATGGATTGGACCACATTAAACGAGTTGGATTTATCCGGCGAAGTCGTGAGCTGGGATTCTCGATGGATGACATCCGATTTTTATTATCGTTGGTTGATGGCCGGCGGTATACCTGTCGGCAGGTCAAAGCAGTGACTGAACGACATACGGCATCCATTCGGAGAAAAGTGGCAGACTTACGGAGACTACAAAAAACGCTGGCCGGAATTGCCGCTCGTTGCCCAGGAACAGAAAGTCCGGACTGCCCCATTATTGAGACCCTCTTTGACGAAGGCTCCCTCCTACCACAATAACGTTATCGTTAGAAGGGACGCCGAGGCCTCTTTTTATCCACACCGATAGCCTCGGCGTTATTGGCTCGTGGTACTCTTGCAGATGGCGAATTGCATCTCCCTATACTGTTTACTGACCCTTGCGCACCATGTTTAGATGCTCAGCCGCCAATTGCGACGCCTCGTCCGCCATCTTCCTGTAGTTCCGAGCAATCTGACGGCAATGTGCCGCCTCGTCGGCGATGTCAGTCGCACTATACAGCTCTGGGTGATGCTCATAGGATTCAGCGGTATTGTCCCAGAACCGCGCTTTCGCTTTGAAGTCTGCGGCTTGTTCGGCATAATGCGATGCCAGTTGCCGATGTTTGCCACTGGCAATTGAACTCTCAGGCGAATCCACCCCAGCAAAGCTTGGCACTGCAAAGACCAACGAGAAGGCCATCAATAGAGACACCAATTTGATTGCATTTAACATCATATCTCTCCTTTTTGTTAGGCAGTGACCAATTTCACCGCCTGTTTTGAGAACTAGGCAACCGACGTACCATAGTCATCAAGATGTGGCTCACGACTAATCGGGTTAGATGAGTAAGAATTTGATCTGACAGACAGTTAGTCTACCCCCCCATAGATACCCCTAAGAGCCTTCTCTCCTTGGCCAGCGAGACACGGTCGATGAATGGCCGCGTGGGCACCTGACCGTAAAACCAGTGATCCCCATAACATGAGCGTTCGTCGTATTCCGGGAGCCAGCTATTCATGTCGGCTTACGACTCATCCGCGTCGGATCGACCTTCTTTCAGCACAACATCCCTTTCGGAAGCATTTACCCAGCCCATTGGTCTAGGCGATGTCGAACCACTTGTTTCACGTCCCCCTGTCCTTCCTTGCGGCTTTGCCCTGTTCAACACCCCAACGCGAGCCTCCCTCAACACCGATTGCATTGGAGCATGGCGGTTCATTGCGCCTTCAATCGCTTCTGCGTGGTCTCCAGATTATGCCGGAGCAAAACACACCGGACCCCCCCCGGAGAGATCGCTACCCCCTGTTTGTCCAGTTCAGCCGCGACGCGCTTTACCCCCCAGACAGGATGAGCCATGGCCATTTTCACAATGGCCTGTTCGGTCGCCGCTGACACCCGATTCTTCAGCAGCGGCTTCTTTCGCGAAATGTCTCGAAGTGCCGCTTCGCCGCCTGCCTGGTGTTGTCGCTTGATCCGATAGAAACTGTCTCGACTAACGCCCATTATCTGACACGCCTTGGACACATTATTTAGTTGGTTCGCCAGCTCCAACAGAGCCATCTTCATCTTTACGATCTTCTCTTCGGACAGCACGCCTTCTCCTCTTGATAGAAGACCAGGTTTCTTCGTCCCTAAACATTAGAATCTGTAGTGCCTACAGGTACTACGGTACAGGCCTACTGTCAGATCAAATTCTTACTCCTTCGATCGCTGTGTCGGATTTACGGTTTTAAGGTCTCTTTCCGGCCATTAAAGCATGATGCAAAAAGGGCCAGCTGACGTATTTGTGATGTCGCATACTGCGTCATAAGCATTTGGTTGGAAGCCTCTTGCACGAGTGACTTTTCGCAGAGACCATCTTTCTCTGTTGGAAATGAACCGGCTCACGGCTATTTTCAGGATGCACCACCATCCTCTCTTCCATTCGAAAGCTGAACTCAGCAAGGCTCATGGGATGAGACCTTCCACACATTGCTTCACATCAAAGCGCTTGGCTTGGAGCCATCTCACAGTCGTTCTTCGTCCTGTCTTTACCCAATAGTTTCACCGTGGAATTTCTTTGCTCTCTCCCCGTTTTTTGGTCTCATAACACTGGCCATTTCAAGCGAGAGAGTTCCCCCTACGGTTGTGGCCCGTTTGGCATCTGTTACAACCTTAGACTCGACGGAAAACAAAATGTTGTTTCGACCTTCTATGTACCTATAGACGGAATTCTGCTCGTAGCGTTACAGTTTTCACCGACATAAAACTTCAATTTCTCGTAGTTCCTTCGAAGGCACAGTCACAGTTCATAAAGCCGTGTCCGCAACCCTTGCAGGAAGCGAGGAGCAAATGCCTGAGAGCTTGCCGCGCGCGATGCAACCGCACTCTGACCAAGGTGAGGGTGATACCCAAGTCTCCTGCCACTTTTGTTCGCGATTCGCCATTTAGGTCGATGCGCTGTAAAACCTCGGCATACTCGGGCTTCAGTGCTGGGATAAGTTGATAAAAACATGTGCACACTGCCTCAGGGTCCTCACTGAATTTGTTTACAATCACCATAGGTTGAAGGCGAGAATATTCCCTCTCAGCTTCCTGTCTAGCCGCTTTGGCGCGCCAATAGTCAACCAGGGTGCTCCTCAGCACTCGATAAAGCCATTGCAGAATACTCTCTCGCTGTTTGATATCCGACGATTTGCTGATGGCTCGAAGGCAGAACTCTTGCAGAACCTCCTCAGCTAGATCCGTACTTTCCAGATGACGGCTAAGAAAGCGAATGAAGGCTCGCCGATTCTCGCTGAGCATGTTTGCGACATCGGTGTGTATCACATTGCTGAAGTTGTACGGTTCTGCTTTCGCGGTCACTGTCAAGACTTCCTCTTCGAGGTGTTTCGAAACAATAGAAAGCCGGTAGATCTGATGCTTGGCCTCACGGGGAAAGACGCGCGCCACCGTCATGGCACCGAGCTGCGCGCTTTCGGTCTGTTGAACACCGTTCGTCCCTTGTACGCCTGTCCCCTACAGGTCAATGCGTCAGATCGATCTGCCGGTCTGATACTTACTTTTGAAAGATTAGCCGGGGAACTTGAATCTCCCCTATCGCCACCGCCACAAGTTCCCAGCCCCCGCTGCCGTATTCATTTAAGGTCCTTTGTAAGGCGTGGGTACCTCCCGGCACATCGACTACCTTGTACACAAACCGCTTCTTGATCTCCTGAGCGCCTAACGGCGCATGTATGAGCCACAGTCCAATCGTAAGATTCACCACGAGCAAGGTGATCGCGATTCCCCATCTCCAACTCATGCGACTTCGTTTCATACAGTGGATCCTCCTCTTACCTCGTGTCCTGTATTGCTCCCTGCTTGCTCACCTCGGTCTGCCAACGCCAGATGACGTAAACCGCGGGAATCACTAAAAGCGTGAGCAGCATGGCGGACAGTACCCCGCCGACCATTGGTGCGGCCAGCCGCTTCATCACATCCGCTCCGGTTCCGGCCGCCCACATGACCGGAACCAGGCCCAGGATGTTGGCCGAACCGGCCATCGCCATCGGACGGATGCGTTCGACCGCACCGTGATGCACGGTCTCGACGAGATCCGCCAGCGTCCGGAGTCGTCCTGCCTCTCGGCGCCGTTTACAAGCTTCATCGAGATAAGCGAGCATCACCGCGCTGGTCTCGGCGGCCACGCCGGCCAGCGCGATGATCCCCACCCACACGGCAATACTCATGTTGTAGCCAAGCCACACCATGTACCACAGGCCCCCGACTAGGGAGAGCGGAACCCCCAGCATAACCATGAGGGTTTCCGCCACGGAGCGAAACGTGAAGTAGAACAGCACGAAGATGATCCCGATCGTCAACGGCACAAAGATCATCAGCCGCTCTCTAACTCGCTCCATGAACTCGTACTGGCCAGACCAGGCAATCGTATAGCCAGGTGGCAACGTGACCTTCTCCTGTACCACTTGCTTGAGTTCGTCCACGTAGCTCCCGACGTCCCGCCCACGCATATCGACGAAGACATAGCCGGTCAACATACCGTCTTCGTCCCGGATCATCGGTGGACCTTGCACAAACCGGAGCGTAGCCAGCTGTGCGATCGGCACCTGGACGCCCGTCGGCGTCGCGACGAGCACGCGGCGCAGCTTCTCCGGGTCATCTCGCAGCTCACGGAGATAGCGGACGTTAATCGGATAGCGCTCACGCCCTTCGATCGTGGTGTCGATGTTCTCACCGCCGATCGCCGATTCGATGATGCGCCCCACATCCATGACCGTCAGTCCGTAGCGGGCGATTTCCTCTCGGTTAATGTCGAAATCGAGAAAATACCCGCCGGATACCCTTTCCGCATAGACACTCTTCGTGCCTGGGACCCCTTGCAGCACCATTTCCATGTGCTTACCGATTTGTTCGATCTCTTGCAGATCCGGGCCGAAGATCTTGATGCCGACCGGCGTCCGTACTCCCGTGGTCAACATATCAATCCGGGCTTTGATGGGCATGGTCCAGGCGTTGGTCACGCCAGGAAATTGAAGAGCCTGGTCCATTTCGTCGATCAAGTTCTCATACGTCAGGCCGGGCCTCCATTGTGTCGTCGGCTTTAGTTTGATTACCGTCTCAATCATGCTGAACGGCGCAGGATCAGTAGAGGTATCGGCTCGGCCTGCCTTCCCGAACACTTGTTCTACTTCCGGGAACCCTTTCAGCTTGCGATCCATTTGTTGCAGCAACTTAGAGGCTTCGGTAACAGAAATGCCGGGGAGGGTGGTCGGCATATACAAGATCGTACCTTCGTACAAGGGGGGCATGAACTCTGTGCCCATGCGCTGGAAGGCTGGAATGATGGTCATGGTCAGCCCAATCGCCCCAATGATCACCGCGACCCGATATCGCAATGCCACCCGCAGCACTGGGGCATAGAGTCGTTGCAAGAGACGACTGACTGGATGGCGTTGTTCGGTGATGATCCGGCCGCGAATGAGCAGCGCCATCAAGGCCGGGATCAGAGTAATCGCCAAGACAGCGCTCATGGCGATGGCCAGATTCTTCGTCCAAGCCAGTGGTTTGAACAGCCGGCCTTCCTGTTCCTCCAACGTGAACACGGGCATGAAAGCAATGGCGATCACAAGCAGCGAGGCAAAAATCGCGGGACCGACCTCCTTCGCTGAATCGATGAGGACCTGCGTCCGGTCTCCAATGCGACCCCCTCGCTCCCATTCCTCCAGTCGTTTATGCGCGTTGTCCACCATGACGATCGCGGCATCCACCATGTCGCCGATGGCCACGATGATCCCACCGATCGACATGATGTTCATTCCGATGCCCATGAGATACATTGGAATGAACGCCAGCAGCACGGCCAAGGGTAACGTCAGAATCGGCAGCAAGGCGGAACGCATGTGCAGTAAGAACCCGATGATCAGCACGCTCACAACGATCAATTCCTCAATGAGATTCTCCTGGGCCGTAGCAATCGACTCCTGGATCAGATCACTGCGATCGTAGGTCGTGACGACGGTCACCCCCTTCGGCATGGAAGGCTCCAGCTCTTTGAGTTTGGCCTTGATCCGTTCGATAACTGTCAGGGCGTTCTCCCCGAAGCGCATGATGACGACGCCGCCGACTACTTCCCCTTTCCCGTCCAGTTCGACCAGTCCCCGCCGCATGTCAGGACCGAGCCGGACCGTGGCGACATCGCGAAGCAGGATGGGCGTTCCGTTGGGATTCACGCCGATGGCAATTTTTTCGATATCGCCCACAGACTGGATATAGCCCCGGCCTCGAATCATGTACTCGACGCCGGAGAATTCCACGACCCGCCCTCCTACGTCTTCGTTGCTTTGGCGAATGGTCTCGACGATGTGGGGGAGCGAGAGTTTGTAGGCGAGGACTTTGGTTGGATCGAGATTAACCTGATATTGGCGCACGAAGCCCCCAACCCCAGCCACTTCGGCGACGCCCTCCACACTGAGAAGCCAGTAGCGCAGGTACCAATCCTGGAACGAGCGCAAGTCGGCGAGGTCGTGCTGCCCAGTTTTATCGATGAGGGCATATTGAAAGATCCAGCCGACCGAGGTGGCATCCGGCCCTAACTGCGGGGCGACCCCGTCGGGGAGCCGACCTGCAAGTTGGTTCATATATTCGAGAACCCGGCTCCGCGCCCAGTAGATGTCAGTCCCGTCTTTGAACAGAACATAGACATAGGAAAAGCCGAAGTCGGAGAACCCCCGAACCACCGTCACTTTGGGCGCGGACAGGAGGGCCGTGACGATCGGGTAGGTGATCTGATCTTCCACCAGGTCGGGAGAGCGGCCCGGCCACTTGGTATAAATGATAACCTGCGTATCGGACAGATCCGGGATGGCATCCACTGGCGTGTTCTTCATTGCCCAGAGCCCGGCGGCGGCGAGGCCGAAGAGAAGGAGGAACACGATGAACCGGTTCCGTGCGCTAAATTCAATGATACGTTCAACCATCGTTGCTCGTCCTTCTTAATTCGTGAAGCATTGCACCTTCGAGACGGCGCTTCACAAATCTTGTCTCATGGCCTAATGCATGCCTGCCATGCCACCGACCGCAGCTTTCAATTGGCTTTCAGAATCGATGAGGAAATTCGCTCCTGTCACGACATGATCACCTTCCTTGAGCCCTTCTTTGACTTCCACCCAGTCTCCGGCCTTCGCCCCGAGCGTGACACTCCGCCACTCCAGTTGACCGCCACCGTGATGAATGAAGAGCACCTGCCGCTCGCCGGATTCCAGAATGGCATCCCTCGGGACCACCAGCCTCGTGCCAAGGGGAATCGTCAGGGAAACGTTGGCGTACATATCGGGCTTTAGCTTCTCGCCCGGATTGTCCAATTCGAACCGGACCTTGGCTGTGCGTGTCTTGGGATCGAGCGTCGGATAGATAAATGCCACGTGGCCGTGGAGTTTGGCGTCCGGATCGTAGGACAGCGTCACGGACGCCCCCTGCCCCACCTTGATGAATGGTAACTCGTATTCGTAGATGTCGGCGAGGATCCAGATGTGGGAGAGATCCGCAATGAAGTAGAGCTCGGTGCCAGGCGTCACAAAGGTCCCGGATCGGGCCTCCATGCGAATCACCGTTCCCGTGACGGGTGAGTGGATGGGAAGCGTCCGCAACACCGCCCCGCTCTGCTCAAGATCCCTGATGTGGTTATCCTTAATGTCCCACAACTCGAGCCTACGGCGAGTGGCTTCCAGCAAATCCTTGGCACCGCGAGCCACTTCCGGGAATTCGCTTTTCCCCAATTCACGATGACTTTGTAGCGCGAGCAGATATTCCTCTTGTGTCGCCACTAAATCCGGGCTGTAAATCGTGAACAGGCGCTGCCCCTTTTTGACATGGTCACCGATGGCACTGACCAGCAATTGCTCGATCCATCCCTTGAATTTGAGATTCACACGTCCTACTAGGCGCTCATCGATCTCGACTCGGCCCACGGTCCGGATCATTTTGTCGAGCCGGCGGTAAGCTGCTTCTTGAAACTTGACCCCAATCGTTTGCAGCCGTTCTGGAGCAATTGTCATCATGTTCGTATCAGATACCGGCGTGTCATGCGTGGCATGCTCGTCTTGGCTCTCCTGGACCGGCATTGGCTCGGTGAGGGATTGCTCCTCCTTCGGCAGACCAGTTCCGTCTTCCTTCAACGGTTCGGCCAGCATTGACGCCGGTTCGCGGGTCACGACCCAGAACGCCGCGGCGCCCCCTACCAAAACCATGACGACTCCTAAGACAAAAGCAAGCGTTCGGCGTGTCATCGGTGTTTCACCGTTTTAATGTCCGGCATTTCCGACTCCCTAGATTCCGTACTTTTGCTGGAAGCCCCAGCAGGGAGCCCTTGTAGCTGGCCACCGGTCACTTCTTCCAATCGTGCCAATGCCTTCTCATGCGCAACCATTTCCCCATGCAGCTCCAACTCACTTTCTTGTAACGTGAGCAAGCTGTTCAAGAGGGTTAAGAAATCCACCTTCCCGACCCCATAGCCAGCCTGCGAGGCCTGAAGCGCCAGGGTGGCCTGGGGAATGATCGCGTCCCGCAAGATCGCAACGAGCCGCTCGGCCCGTTGGGCCTGGACGAAGTCATCCTTCACCCGAAACAGGAGGAATTGCCGCGTGTTGACGAGAGTGTCGCGAGCTCCCGTGAGCTCAGACAAAGCCTGCTGGACACCCTCCTGTTGTTTGGTGCGGTAGTAGAGGGGCAAGCGAATGCCAAGCATGACCCGAAACCCGTTGTCACCAATGCGGTCGTTGTGAAGGCCGAGGGCACTCACGTCGAAATCCGGATAGTATTCTCGTCGTGCGAGCGCCAGCACCTGTTCCCCTCGTTCTACACCCTTGGCAGATGCCTCTAGGATCGGAGAGAATTCTTCCGCGCGTTGATTCAAATCTGGCAATGAGAGCGTCAGCATATTGACTCGGATCTCATCCGGGGTTCCGAGTGGATCGGCGGGCGGGCGGTTTAACAGCCGATTGATTGCGGCGTGGAGACTCTCTTTTTGTTGATCCAACACTGCCAATCGATCGAGTACGCGCGAAATCTCAACCTGTGCGCGGAACACATCTTGTTGGGCAGCCTGACCCACGGCATACCGCGACTTGGCTGTTTTCTCGAACTGCATCAGCAAGACCTTATTCCGCTCCACAACCTCGATCGCTTTATGCACAAAGTGCAAATCAAAGTACGCCTCTTTGAGCCGGGCGATGAGGCGCAGACGCACGGCCAAATATTCTTGTTCAATCCGGTCGGCCTCACGCTGTGCCACCTCCCCTCTCAGACGGAGTTTTCCGGGAAACGGAACCTCTTGCCCGATTCCATACATGGTTCCCTGCAATGGCTCCCGCATCGGCATCCGCTGGTAACCGAGCCGAGCGGTAGGATCTGGGAGTGTTTGTACTTGCGGGACGACGGACTTTGCTGCCTCCCACTGTTGGCGTGCTGCCTTTATCTCGGGATTTACCTGGTTCAATTCTTCTATGAGACCTGCGAGTGAGACTCGCGCCTCGTTGTGTATGGGAGGGGGGGCTCCCTCAGTGGAACCCCCCCGCGGTTCCGGTGCCCCATTTGCTTGAAATGGTGACATCGTGACGGAGACGAGAACCGCTGACAATATCCGAGCCAGCCTCAAAACAGTGATGGTGTGTATCATGGCAGCACCTCCTGAAAGATCGATCCCAAATACCCCACATGAAACCCAGGATTGAGAAACCGTTCCGCACGTGTATATCCGCCCCAGATACTCAGCCTCAGTGTGACACCAACTTGAGACACGCTCTGTCCTGCGATCATGCGGTGATGAGTGCTGTCACCCATATACAGTAGTCCGTTATGATGAACACTTCCGGTTCCGGAATTGAAGTCTCTGTTCATGCTTTCGTGACTCTCAAAGAAATCACAATGTGACTTTCCGTAGTCGCAAGGCGTTGCTGATGACCGAGACCGAGCTCAGGCTCATCGCTGCACCGGCAATGATCGGGCTGAGCAGCAGGCCAAAAGACGGGTACAGTATCCCTGCTGCCACCGGAACACCCAGTGCGTTGTAGAGAAAGGCAAAGACCAGATTCTGCCGGATGTTTCGCATAGTGGCACGACTGAGATGAATGGCTTTGGCAATGGCGCGGAGGTCACCTTTCACAAGAGTGATGCCTGCGCTCTGCATGGCGACATCGGTACCTGTGCCCATCGCAATGCCCACGTCTGCTTCGCTCAGGGCTGGTGCGTCGTTGATACCGTCACCGGCCATCGCGATCTGCAGACCTTGCGCCCGAAGACGCCTCACGTAACCAACTTTGCCCGCCGGCTCAATCTCGGCTTCCGCAGCATCGAGGCCAAGCGTTTTCGCAACCGCAGCAGCGGTACGACGATTGTCTCCTGTCAGCATAATCAGTCGTAATCCGATCGCGTGGAGCTCGCGGATCGCTTCGTCTGTGGTCGGCTTAATCGGGTCAGCAACGGCAAGAATGCCTGCCGGTTTGCCATTCACGGCCACACAGATCGCCGTTTTCCCTTCTTCTTGAAGTGGCGAAGCTAATGATTCAAGCGGGTCCAGATCGGCGATCTGTTCATTTCGTAGAAACTCTGGCTTGCCAATCAGTACCGTACGGTCGGTCACCGTGCCCTGTACGCCACCTCCGGTTACAGAACGGAAGTTTGTCACCTGGCCGATGGTAAGGCCTTCATCTTTTGCGCCCCGTACAATCGCGGCAGCAAGCGGATGTTCGCTACTCTGCTCCAGCGATGCCGCAACCTGAAGCAAGTCTTTCGGGTCGAACCCGCCGATGGGGGACACATCCATGAGCTTGGGTTTGCCTTCCGTGAGTGTACCCGTCTTGTCCACGACAAGTGCGGTGACTTTTTCCAGCCGTTCGAGCGATTCAGCATTCTTCACAAGCACGCCTTCCTGTGCACCGCGACCGACACCGACCATGATCGACATCGGCGTAGCGAGGCCGAGTGCGCAGGGGCAGGCGATAATGAGCACGGCCACGGCATTGACGACGGCGTGCGCGAGCTTTGGGTCCGGTCCCCACCATAGCCATACGATAAATGTGATTCCTGATACAGCGAGCACAACTGGCACGAAAATACCTGCAACTGTGTCGACGAGCCCCTGGATAGGTGCACGGCTGCGCTGGGCTTCGGCCACCATATTCACAATCTGCCCCAGCAAGGTGTCGTGCCCGATCCGCTCAGCGCGCATAATGAAGCTGCCGGGACCATTGACGGTCCCGCCAGTCACCTTATCGCCCACGCTCTTTTCCACAGGCACCGGCTCGCCCGTGATCATGGACTCTTCCACGCTCGAGTGTCCTTCAACCACTTCACCATCGACCGGCACCTTGTCGCCCGGAACGACGCGCAACCGGTCGCCGACTCTCACCTGATCGAGCGAGATCTCACGGTCACCCCCCGGCGCTACCTGCCGCGCCGTGGGCGGTGCGAGATTGAGCAACGCTCTGATAGCGGAACCTGTGCGGCTACGGGCACGGAGTTCAAGGACTTGTCCGAGGAGGACGAGCACAATGATGACCGCCGCGGCCTCAAAATAGACGCCGACTTGACCTTCATACTGCATCGTGGGTGGGAAAAGTTCGGGCGCAAACATCGCCACCGCACTGAAAACGTACGCCGCGCCCACACCAATGGCGATTAGCGTGAACATGTTCAAGTGGTGCGTCACAATGGAACGCCAGCCACGAGTGAAAAACGGCCAACCGGCCCATGCCACCACAGGCGTGGTGAGTACAAACTGAATCCAGCGGGAGGCTGGACTGTTCACCCAGGCCTGATGCCCCAGCATAGGCAGCATATGCGCCATTGCCAGGATCACCACCGGCAACGTCAGTCCGGCGCCGATCCAGAACCTTTTCGTCATGTCATGAAGCTCAGCGTTCTCCTGTTCATCTGATCCCAACGTGATGGTCTTCAGTTCCAATGCCATGCCGCACTTGGGGCATGTACCGGGATAGTCTTGCTGCACGTCCGGGTGCATCGGGCAGGTATACAGCCGGTAGCCCGCAGCAGGTCTAACCCCAGCGGGATTCTGCTCCAATGCCATCCCGCATCGAGAGCAGTTTCCCGGCTTCTCGGCTTCTACGCCAGGACACATCGGGCAGCTATATGTCCCCGAGACCCTTCGTGTTGAGTGGTTACTCCGCACCCCCGCTGGGGGGGAAGGCTGAGAGGAACCAAGTAGTGTACTCTCGCGTGTCGTCTGCAAGGGATCAGACAGAAACTTCTGCCGACAGCGTTCACTGCAAAAGTAGAACGTTTTCCCGTGGCGCTCCGCACGCAGCGCGGATGAATCATCCACTGTCATGCCACACACTGGATCTGTGATCATGGCTCGACCTTTCGGAGCCGCCTAGCCTGACGGGTGACCTTCACCATCTCCAACACCACCAGCGGGAAAGCGCCCAGGGCAAGGAGCAGGAAGCAATCCGCAAGCGGTAGAAAAGAAGTCTTGAGGAAGCGGCCCAGCGTCGCATTATGATGGCTCCACACTTGGAGGCTAAACGAAGCAGACACCACAAGAGCAAGATTGATGTTCGAGAGCAAAGAAATACGCCAGACAGGCTTGGTTTCACTCCGACCGCCGAAGGCTCGCAGAAGTTCGGCGAACACAAGCACGGCAAAGGCTTCTGTGCGAGCCATTTCTTCGGTTCCCGTCTGCAAGGCATAGAGGTACACCACGAAGGACGTCCCGGCCGTGAGACAACCGGTGAAGAACATCATTCCGAGGAAACTTCGATCAGTGATTCGTGCTGATCGGCGACGCGGGTGGCGCCTCATGACGTCCGGATCGATGGGGTCGGTAGCGAGGCAGAGGGCGGGCAAGCCATCTGTCACGAGATTAATCCAGAGCAGATGAATCGGCAGAAGCGGGGTCGGGAGTCCCACGACTACACAAATTGTCATTAGGAGGAGTTCCCCCGTGTTGCCTGCCAGCAGATATTGGAGCGTCTTACGGATGTTGTCGTAGATGCCGCGACCCTCTTCGACCGCAGCGACGATCGAGGCAAAATTATCGTCGGTGATGATCATGTCCGATGCCTGCTTGGTGACTTCCGTGCCCGATTGCCCCATAGCAATGCCGATGTCGGCTCCTTTAATCGCAGGGGCATCGTTTACCCCATCGCCAGTCATCGCGACTACCGCTTCATTTGCTTTCCAAGCGCGAATAATGCGCAGCTTGTGTTCAGCAGTGACGCGGGCATATACGGCAACCTGAGTGGCACGTTTCTGCAGTTGTGGCTCGGAGAGTTGGTCTAACTGTGTCCCGGTGAGAGCAGTGTCGTCACCTGTCGCAATGCCAAGTTCATGTGCAATGGCCATTGCTGTCTGCGGATGGTCCCCGGTAATCATCACAACGCGAATCCCGGCAGCCCGACATTTGGCAACGGCCACTTTGGCTTCTTGACGCGGGGGGTCATACATCCCTGAGAGACCGACAAACACAAGATCGCGTTCTACAGCTGTTGCAGTGAGATCGGTCGAGGATGCTTCATCCAAGTCGCGAACGGCTGACCCAAGGACGCGCAAGGCTTGTGCAGCCATCGCAGTGTTCTGTGCCACAATGTGTTGACGATCCTGCTGGGTCAGGGGTCGAACTCCTGACTCTGTGTAAAGTTGGGTGCAACGTTCCAGCAATACATCAGGCGCGCCGTTGGTAAAGGCACGGAGCCTTCCATCCGACATCCTGCGGATCACTGTGCTGCGTTTACGGTTGGAGTCGAAGGGAAGTTCATGCTGCTTTGGCAAATTCTGCTCGATGCGCTCCTGGTTCCCACCGGCCTTACGGCCTGCAATAAGCAAGGCGCCCTCAGTGGGGTCCCCGATGACGTTCCACGTCCCGTCTTCCTGAACCAGATGGGCATTGTTGCAGCCGAGGAGGACCGTCGCCAGTTCGAGCAATGACGCGACATGCGGCGGCTCGGTCGCTTTACCCACGATGCGGACCTCTCCTTCCGGTCCGTAGCCTTCACCAGTTACATCATAACGTTGCCCCGCGACGTATAGGGCGCGCACGGTCATTTTCCCAACTGTCAAGGTGCCGGTCTTGTCCGTACAGATGACCGTCGTCGAACCGAGCGTCTCGACCGCCGGCAGTTTACGTATAAGCGCGCGTCGGCGTGACATGCGCAACACCCCGAGCGCAAGTGCTACAGTGACGACGGCGGGAAGTCCTTCCGGGACAGCCGCCACAGCGAGACTCACTGAGGTCATGAAAAGCTCGAAGGGTGGGATCCCGCGGGCCAGTCCAAGCACAAACAATAACCCGACAATGCCCAACGTCGCCCAGACAAGGAGATGCCCGAACGAATCGAGTTTCTTTTGGAGAGGTGTTCCCCCTTCTGCTCCTGCTTCTTCAATGAGTCCGGCAATGCGGCCCAACTCCGTCTTCATGGCTGTCGCCACCACCACGGCCTGGCCGGTGCCGGCCGCGACGCTGGTTCCCATGAACACCATGTTCTCTCGGTCGCCGAGCGGGACGTCGCGCTTTTCCAGCATGACAGCTCTTTTCGTCACCGCCTGTGATTCGCCGGTTAGCGCCGACTCAATGCACTTGAATGAGGCCGCCTCCAAGAGCCGTGCATCAGCCGCAACGAGGTCGCCAGCTTCCAACGTCAGGATGTCTCCTCCGACGACACCCGAAGCCGGAACCGAAATAACCTCTCCATCGCGCCAGACTTTGGCGTGGGGCGAGGTCATCTTTTTTAGCGCCGCGATGGACTTTTCAGCCTTGAATTCCTGGTAGAAACCGATGACGGCATTCAACAAGACGATAGCAAGGATGGCGATAGCATCGATCCGTTCTCCCAGCAGACCGGAGATTACGGCGGCAACAATAAGGATCCAAATGATGAGGCTTTTAAACTGCGCGAGGAATATGTGGAGAGGACTGATCGGCTTGCCCTCTTTCAGCTCGTTCAGGCCTTGTGCTGCAAGCCTCCGCGCGGCCTCTACTCTCGACAGTCCGGTCGGTGTGGAACCAAGGTGGGCCAGCACTTCCTCGGCTGTCTGATTATGCCAAGATTGGCCTTGCGGCTGTGAAGCAAGTGCGTCTGCTCGGATCATACCGGGACTCTTGTTGGAGTAACGCGTTGTGTACAATCTGTCGTCCGCTTATTCCCTACGAAAACAACAGTTGGGTCGAAAATCATGAGAAGCACAGATACCAATGCGGTGAGAAACCAGATGACCACGTGGATCGTGATGAAGACATACTCCTCTGTGATCTCCATACCGTTCGACGCGTAGTTCATGAGCTGCCTACCCTTTCACTCGAAAGCGGCGGGTCGTTCCACCGACGAATTCACAGACCATCCCATCGACACATAATGAAATCGGCGCTGCCCCACGTTCATGCCCACGGACCATGAGAGAGTCATGCGTTAGCCGAAGGTCAAGTGAGTGCCCACGGTATCGAATACGCATGTCGAGGCGTCCCAACTCCCGTGGCAATTGCGGATTGAGTCGTAGCACATTGTTTCTTGCTTCGATTCCCGTCGCCACGCGTTGTACCAAATCCACGGTCCCCGCCATGGCGCCAAGATGAACGCCCTCTGCAGTGGTCCCCTGTTGGATATCGCTTACGTCGCTCTGCAGCGCGTCAGCGAAGAACTGCATTGCGCGGGGTCGGTCAGATCGTGCCAGAACCCAGGCATAAACCACTCGACATAGCGTCGAGCCGTGGGAGGCGCGGTCCGCATAATAGGCGACGTTCCGTGGGATCGTCTGGTATTCGAACGGATACCCGAGGCGTTCAAATAATTCAGCGAGTTCCTCCGCGGAAAACACGTAAAACAGCATCAGAACGTCGGCCTGCTTCGAAAGCTTGTAGTGGTTAGCGCTGTCCTTTTCCGCTTCAAGGATCAGATCGAGACGCTGAATATTGCCGTATCGTGTCCGATAGTCCTCCCAATTCAGTTCACGTAATTGATCGTACCCCTCAAACTGGCTGATGATTCCGCCGTCGTGAAACGGGACATACATCCTGCAACTGATATCGCTCCATCGCTCGATCTCCTCGGCCGACAAGTCTAGTTGCGTCATAAGTTCAGCCCGACGGAAATCGGACAGTAACTGAAGCACCTCCAGCGCCCGGCATAGCACCCATACCGCCATGATGTTGGTATAAGCGTTGTTGTTGAGGCCTGGTGTTGAGGAGTCTGGATACCCATCGTGAAACTCGTCGGGGCCCATCACGCCTCGGATTTCATACCGTCCACGACTTTCATTAAAGCTCGCAATGCTCGACCAGAACCGGGCGATTTCAAGGATTATTTCCGCACCATAGCTGTGCATAAACTCGATATCGTTAGTCACCTGGAAATATTGCCAAACGTTATACGCAACAGCACTCCCCACGTGACGCTGCAAGTAGGAGTTATCGGCGACCCATCGCTGCGAGCGCGGGTTCAAGTTCAGTTCCTGTGTTTCCTCTTGCCCGTTGCTTCCGCTCTGCCAGGGAAACATGGCACCCTTGTATCCAGCCGCTGAGGCGGCCGCTCGTGCCTCCCCCAAGCGACGATAGCGGTACATCAAGAGCGACCGGGTAATTTCAGGCATGCGATAATTAAAAAAAGGGAAAATAAACAGCTCATCCCAAAATACGTGGCCTTGATAGGCTTCCCCCGTCCAGCCCCGCGCTGGCACACCGATATCGAGTCCGATGGAGTTCGGCGACACGGCCTGGAGCAGGTGAAACATGTTCAACCGAAGCAGCATTGGGACGTTCACCTTGACCCCATCAACAGCCGGCTGAATATGGACATCGAATCGGCGCCACAGGTGTTTCCAGGCAAGCCCATGGTTCACCATCACTGCGTTGAAGCGTCCTGCGCGTGCGACCGCCTTGCGTGCTTCCAGCCCACATTCAGAAATTGCCTGATCACGTGAGGTGTAAAGTGCGACCGTCTTCTCCAGGAGGAGGGTATCGCCCTTCTTAACGTCGACAACAAATTCCTGCCCAATATAGCCAGCCTCGTCGATTCTGTGGCGATGGCTGGCTGTGAGCTGTCCATTGACGAACGCTTGTGTGCGGGCTGCCTCTGCGAGATAAACATTCGACTGACGAGTCCGCACCAGCAAGTACACACTCTCCTCGCCAATGACGTGGCCAGCCAACGGCTCAAGGTGCTCGTTGTTGAACTTTCGGTATAGCTTCGCGCCACCATTGCGGACACGCCCATCGATCGCCGATCGTACCGTGACGGGTGCTGACCAGTTGTCGGCCGTGAGCGTGACCTCTAAGGCGCCCAGATGCGGATTCCGCATTGACACGAGGTATCGCTCCTTCAGCGTGCTGCATCGCCCTTGCTTGTCCTCGAACATGATGTTCCGCAACAGGACACCACGCCGTAGATCAAGCTCTTGACGATATGACTGGAGCTTGACGGATCGTGCGTCAAACCAGTCTTGTTCACCGATGCGAAACTCGAGCGCCAGCCAGTTTGGAAAATTAACGAGATCCTCGTTTTCGACTACTCGACCAGCGATGTCCGTGTGTAACCGATTGTATCCACCGGCGAGGTACGTCCCCGGATAGTGAATGCCATCAGCCACTGCCCCCATCGCGGCACCGCGCGTCGCAAAATAACCGTTTCCCAAGGTGCACAGAGCTTCCCGAATACCTTCCTGCGCTGGCTCAAAACCTTCCAAGCCCCATGACCAAGCCGCTGGTGGCTCACTTGCAACCCGCACTTGTGCAAGGTTCATCACTACGACATCGGCACCAGCGTCGTGCAGCGGCTTCATGTGTCCCTTTCGATCGACACCGATGACGCAGGCAAATCGGCCCGCGCGCCCTGCCGCAACACCTACAATTGCATCCTCTACGACGGCTGCCCGTGATGGGTCGGCCCCAAGCCGGTGAGCGGCCTCGAGAAACATATCTGGCGCTGGCTTGCCCTTGAGATGGAGACGCGTGACGTCTCTCCCATCCACCCGTGCATCGAACATATGTGCGATTCCCGCTGCTTTGAGCACCGCAGCACAATTATTGCTCGAGGACACGACGGCGGTCTTCATCTCCTGGGCCCGGAAGTTGAGGACCAGCGCAATCGCTGCTTCGTACAGATCAACCCCGTGCCGAGCCAGGTGTTCTAGGAAATAGCTGTCCTTCAGATTGCCGAGGCCATGGATGCTTCGTACCTCGGGCCCGTCGTCAGGAGCACCCTCCGGCAATTCGATGCCGCGTGACTGAAGAAATGCTGCCGCCCCATCATATCGAGGCTTCCCATCGACATAACGACGGTAATCGGTCTCAATATCAAAGGGAGTGAATGGCTTGCCTACCTGGCTGCCATGTTGCTTGAGAAAATCGTCGAACATCTTTTTCCAGACCATGGCGTGTACGATGGCCGTTTTGGTCAGGACGCCATCAAGATCGAAGAGAACCGCGTCGTAGTCACGTGGCGAAATCGTGATGACGGAGCATAGGCAAGTCACGTCGTTATCATCCTTTGAAAGCGAGAGTGTAACCTCTCACGTCAACACCTAATCCATGAAATCAAAGAGAGAACCCGTACGATCATTCCAAGCTAATCAGCCAGGATGTACAGGACGCAGCAGAGAACTGGAGGTATGAATCAGATTCGAAGGACCAAGGGGGGTGCAGTGGGAATTGGAGTGATGGAAGAGTCGCTGTTCAGAGTACTTTGCTGAGGTATGCAAACTAGTATGTGCATGTCGCCAAAAGCAAACGAGTTCGGCTCCTGATTGGACAGGACAATTGCACCGTACCTCACTTCGCGCTCAGCCGACGACGTCATCGATGGATCACAGTCGGTAGTCTTATCCATCGGACAAACCGTATTCAAACCCTCATCCACAGATGAGATGGATTCTTCAGCCATCGAGAAGTCGGGAACGACGCACATAATCCCGATCACCTGGCACAGAATGAACACCAACATCGTAAGAACCGCAGCAGTTCGATACCTCCCGTCCAGTGTTCGAACCGGGGTGAACAACCTCGCTCTGGGATGAGGCGCTCGACCTTCGCTGGTACTTCCAGCTCCCGAAGGGCACCTGTCAAAAGTTACTTGATTCATATGGGACACCAACCGCATCAACCATGCCAATATGCACTTAACACCATTATTATAGCGACATACAACAATTATCTCGCTGTCTTAGGTTAATTAATGTGAACCACGCGATATTCATGCAAAATGTTCGAATGGGGTATTTTGGGCCTCGATGCTTTTGGCATCAGTAGCATAATTCTACAAGGCATATCGCTCTCCTCCATAAGACGATGGCAGTCTGGTTCGCTCTCTGGTGACGTAGCTACTGACCTCCTCACTGATGTGTCGTCTGCCTCTTGCGTGTGAATGTATGAAACAAGGTATCTGGGATCTCCAGAGACGAAGGCAATCTGCGTGAACCTTTAACGGAACCGTCTTAACCTAGCCCACGATCTCCAACTTTCTCTCTTTCGCTCTTCGATAATAAGTGAGATTTCGTTGTGTAGAAGGTGTCGTAGTTCGGATCTTGATATGGAGGGATCACGGACATGCGGCAGAGTGGTCTGCTCTTGTTCGCTCTCTTAGGGAATTCCTCCTGGTTCATTTACTTCCATTCTAAGATATCGGCGGGGACGTTAGCACACGCAGGAGGCGTGATCAAACGTGAGTTGCCTGCCGCATTATTGTGCTCACGTTGTGCTCAAGGCCACTACACTCCACCGCATTCCAACCAAGTCCAGTCCAATTTTCAATGAGGGTTAGCCTATCTTAGCGGGCTTAGCCTGCCACGATGTTTAACATTTTCATGTGTTCAGCACTCATTCGTCCCAGGACTGCGGTGTCCAGCCTTCGATCGTGTCACCCGTTGATTCGTCGAAGATATGAAATTCTCGGAGTAAGCGGAAGGCAAAGCGGTGCCGCGTCATGAAATAGTGCAAAAGGGATGGCACTGCAACAGCGATTGAAAACAACCCATTCCGCTCTCGCTGAATGATACCTTCCGCTTCCCAGCGTGAAATCGTGGAGACCGACACTCCAAGGAAACGTCCAAATTGTCGAGCAGAGAGTCCAGGGTGTCGCATAGCGTGTCACATATCAAATTTCCGGTCTGCCTCTAGAGCACTTGCGAGCTCACGTGCACCCCCAGTAAGACCGTCAGCTAGGACCCGTTCATGGTGAGCTCAAAGGAATAGGGCCCATCGGGTCCTGAGCGCATCGACAACGTTTCTGGTTAACCTGCTATCAATCAACCGAAGAGAACCGTGAAGAGGTCCTCGTGCGCAAGGCTAATACGTGCTTACCGGACTAGTCTTGACCTCTCGCCGCTGCCCCTTGCGATCAAGTCAGGGATTGGCCTATCGGATCAACTTGGTTTCCCGTAGAGGTCTCTGCGTTTCGAACTGCTTCATAGATCGCAACCGATCGGAACGGATCCAGATCGGCGTGATTCCGTTGTGGGCAATTACCCAAAAATCCACGGATCGCAGGCCCAGCCCAACCTGCACGAGAAATTCCGGTTGTGCTGGTCCCTGGATACGCCCATCGCTCGACTCCCAAAAGACCGGCTTGGACTCCGGGGCCGCTGGTTCGATGACAACCTCGGGACCCGAAGCATCGGCGACCACCCTGACTCGATCCGGGACTTGCCTCAAGAGGGAACGGGCAGTGGGCTGTGATACCTCAACAGGGCATCCTGGCCGAAGCATGATTTCCTGGCCGGACAGGAGCCGATAACGAAGCGGTCGACCTACTGCCTCAATCTGCATCGGGCCTCTCTTCGAAAAGTTCCGCATCATCTATAGCCGGTGTAGCGGATGTAGCGGCTCCATTAGGAGACACAGTCAAAATCCCCTTGTCGTCCGGGTTGAGATACCGTGCCCACGGATCAGAGAGCTGCTCGGCCGTATAGCCTTTCACAACGCCTGCCCCAATCCGGACATTTTTAGAAGTCACGCCGTAAGGCCGGAGCAAGTTGGCTAATCGCCTTGAATCCAACGGCTTTCCTTTCAGATCTCCCCAGGGAGCCTCCTCGAGAGCAATCAAAGCGGCGAGAATGTCAGCCGTCGCCATCACAGATTGTTCACCGAAAACCTGTCTCAAATCCGCCAGCAGTCGGACCCCAAGGCTACCTCTGTCTTCCCGAGCCTCCGCTACAAGCGCTACAGCCGCTACTCGCGCCCGCTTCGGCCAGGACCCGCCGGCAGCATCGGCCACTACCAAGAGGGACTCCCACACGTCGGCTGGCCGGTCAGTGATGCCTGCGGGCATCTGTGGGTCCAAATTGAGGCCCGACCGGACAGCGCGGGCCCAAGTGGATAGGCGAGTACGGAGGTGGTGACCCTCGGGGGCATGACGCCGTTGTCGGTAGGGTTCGACAGGCTCATGTGGTGCCCGGGGCCGCATTCGGATGATCACGGATCTCGTCAGGATCGTATTCGGCAAATTGCCGAGCCCCGCCATGGCAACGGCGCAGAAGGCGGGTAATTCCTGAGGTAGTACCGTCGCGCCTCTGACAACGCACCGGCCCGCCATTGCCCCTCGTCGATGGCCTGCGTTGATCAAGCCTCGAATATCTTCGTGTTCCTTGGCGCGAGCACCAAACACCGTATCGATTTCGTCTAAGAGGAACGTGGGCAGGCCAGCAGGATCCGACACCTTCCGAAACATATAGGCCGGTGTATTATTTACCGATTCAACCGGACGAGGGACGAGCGTCTCACTTACCTCAAGCGCACGAGTCTTACCTGATGATGGCTCCGGTGAAAGGAATGCAATCCGCGGAGTCGATTCCCATGCGTCCATGAGGTGCGTGTGAGCGATCCACAGGGTATGTGCGACGTGGGCGGCGTCCGACGGGTACGCCACCAATCGACCAAGAAACGAATGCACGTCCTCGAGCGGGTTATCCTCAGCTGTCTGACCATTGAGCGGCGCCCGGGCCTGCCGTTCTATTCCGGCCACCTCATCGGGCATGAGGAGCGCACCTTTCTGCGTAGGCTTTCCATCGCAAGGCATCCGCAACGTCCTCGAGAAGCTGGGCTCGTTCGAAATCAGCATAGGCTATGCCCACCGCATTCATGGCTCGACCGCGGCTCGCATCATCAAGATCGCAGGTCAGATTACGGGCGGCAGCAAGGACTCCCTCGGCGCGGCGCCGCCGATCCAAGGCGCCCAGCTCGAACGCAAAGGCAACCGCCGACAGATCAACGCGTCGCGGTTGGGCACCGAGTTGTTGGCTGGGAAGACGTGCTGTCTCGCCGATGAGATCCGCAAGCGTAAGACCGACCGCGGACACAACCTCTGAGGCTCGACAACCGGCAAAGCAGTGAATTAAAACTCGATCGCTGAGCATCCGGATGCTGAGATCCCGGTGCCGTCGTGAACCATGGGCGGCGCAGTGGCCGAGCCACTTGTCAGGCCCCGTGGCCTTCGCATCCGTCGCCTTGAGAATGTGGGACAATGCCTCGTGCATGGGGGAAGCGGTCCTGTTTTTCCTCAATCGCTGGTCGGAGTCACGGTTCGGCTCACAAGCCAGGCCTTCACGTCTGATTCGGCATACTTTACGAGCCTGCCAATTTTGACGTACGCCGGTCCTTGCTGCCGAATTCTCCAACTCTGGAGAGTTTTGATTTTACATCCTAACAATTGAGCCACTTGCCCCTCGTTCAGCAGCACTCTAACGGTTTCCATCTTGCCCTCCCGTGAAAGGTCATACTGGGCAGCAGGATGGCGGAATTGCGGAGGCGTGACAATGGAGAACGGTCGCGAGCGTTCTACGGGTGGGCTAGTCGACCGAGGCAGGGGGCGGAAAGCTTTTGAGGAAGGTCTCCCGATGATCTTTCGGCCAGCTGGCCGGATGATGGAGGTCCATCGGCGTGATTCGGTCGAGGTGAAACCGTTTGACCCAGACACGCTGATACTGGTCGATCAGCCCGGTGGCCGTGTAGCGCCGCCCGGGTCGGGATTCGAGATGGAAACTGAGCCGCTCCGCGGCCTCATCAAGAGAGAGCTTCCATCCCGTCTTGAGCGCAAAGAGCGTGTGAGCAAGCCAGTATTGCAGGCCCCGGCGCTTCGCCACGGTAAAGGCGTTCCACGCGCCCTTACCGTGGCCCCGTAACTTGAGAACCCTGTCAAGGCTCACCGTACCGTTGCCCGCCAAGACCTGTTCAAAGGCCTCACCCAGCGCCGTGAGGATGCGGAAGGGCGGATACATCCCAATCTGAAGCGCGTTCGTGAAGGCGTACAGCAAATCAATGGGGTTCCCGGTTTCAATAAACCGATCGTGATAGGTCCGAATCCATACCGTGGCTTCATAACGTTGTTGTGAATCCCAGATGCGTGGCCATGCTTTGCCTTCTGGCAGTTCAACGGCTTCTGCCGGAATATCGACGAGTGTGATTCGGGAGCGCGGCGTCTTAGGCCGACGTGGTCGTCGTCGTGTCGTCCGTTGTCGCATGGGTCAACATCCTCTGGGCGTTCACCTCGAGCGCGGCGCGCACGGATTCGAGTTGGAGCCGGGCATAAATCGCCGTCGTTTCGGGCCGACTGTGATTAAGGGCCTTGCCGATCACCGGCAGACTGGCGCCCGCGGCGACGAGCCAACTGCCCAACGTGCGCCGCAGGTCGTGGATCCGAACATCCCGTAAGCCGGCGTCTTGTCTGATCCGTCGCCAGGGCTTGCTGACATTGACGAGATGATCGTGTCCCCACCGGCCACAAAACACATGGGGATTGTCCTTGAGCCGAGGAAGCTTCGAGAGTTCGTCGATCACAGAGCGTGGCAAGGGAAGGTAGTGTGGGCGGTCCGCTTTGGTATCCGGAATTTTCCAGAGCCCTTGCCGGAGATCGAGATCATTCCACTTCATCGTCAAAACTTCGGACCGTCTCGCGCCAGTGAGGAGACCAACAAAAAATGCGCCGCGCACGTAAGGATTCGGCTCTCGCTGCAAGGCCTTCCAGAGTCGGGGGAGCTCCTCCGGCGTCACGAACCGATCGCGCGTCACTTCCTTAAACAATTTGATCCGCGAGGCCGGATTCTCACCGCTATACAATCCCCAATCTTTGGCCAGAAAAAACATCGTGCGGACCAAGGCCACCATCCGATTGGCCCACGTCTTATGCCCCGCCGCCCCCATCTCCGCCTGGCGCGCATAGACATCGGCTCGTGTGATGCTCGTCAGCCGGCGAGGGCGCCAGCTCGCCAAATGCTTGTTGAGCATACCGACATCATTGCTCGCAGATTTCTTATGGACGGCGTGCCGCTCGAGATACAGCCGTTCGAGATCCTGCCATGTCGCCGAGTGACGCTGCTGTCGTCGCTGATCCACGGGATCCTGCCCCGCCGCGATATCCCCGATCGTCTCCTGGGCCCGCTTCCGCGCTTGGTCGACGGTGAGCACCCCAGAGGGGCCGAGCGTGAAGCGACGCGGCCGACCATGGATCCGTTTCTCGATCACAAAACTCTTGGCCCCGTTCGCCGTGATCCGGAGTGCGAAGCCTTGGAGCACGTCATCCCGCAGGAACCGTTGCCCCGACGCCGGAGGTGTGGCTTCCTCAATGAGGCGCTTCGTCAACTTGGGCATAGACCACCCGCCGGATCTGGGCACCATCTGGGATCCCACCATGTAGACACTATGTAGACGGGAGAGAGGGCACGAGGGGGAAATTCATGGGAGCGCATGGGCCAAACCGTATGCCGAACTACTGAATAGATCAAGCGAGATCGGAAGAGAGCGGACTGGGTCGAGGTGGGTCCCACAGACTACGGATCTGGGGGTTACAGGTTCAAGTCCTGTCGGGCGCACCACTAAATCAACAGCTTCGGCATTCTCCCTTATTACCCGTTGTTCCGTGGTCACGGTTTCGGTCACGGTTCGGTCACGGTTTTAGTCACGGTTCTAAATCTGCTGCAATCACACTCCATCACCATGCCACGGCACCTAACTCTTGGGAAAGCTGCGAGATTGTCTCACTCCATCACACTTAATCATCATTGGTCACATGCTCATTCGGTCGGTCTACGGATCTTGAGACTTAGGGTTCAAGTCTTGTTGGGCACACCTTTAAGTTAACCGGATCTGCATTTCTCACAACCACGATCCCGTTCATGCCTCCCGTTAGTACGTTAACTGCGAGGTGCCACATCTGCCTCCCACGTGACCTTGGCCGGACACCACTGCCAGATCCCGAGCGTGATTATACGGGTGAGTGCAGCAGGCACACAGGACACCCGCGAGACTTCGACGTTGCGATTTGTAAGGGTTGATGGTTCGCCACAGCGCCGGAGGTACTCATCAGCTCGGATTTCGTTGAGATCCGCATGAGGAACAAAGAAAGCAACAAGCGGCACCGGCAACACAGCCATTGAGGAATCGTCGTGCCAGTCTGAACCCGAACACTTGGCTGCGGCGGTGTTGGTTTGCTTGACGGGATCATTGACCAGGGTGGTACAGCCGCTGAGCACCATGCTCAAAGCTATTGCGTAAGATAGAGGCTTCATGGTCTCCTCCTTCCCTAAAGACAAAAGTAATAGGTGCTTACACACAAGTCACAAGGTTATCCGCACGCTCATCATCGGTTAGTTCGCTTGAATCCGACGAATCGTCTGCATGATGCTGTCTTCTGTCAGCACTCCTCCTTTGACATATTCCTGCACAACTCCCTTCTCGTCGATGAACACACTGACCGGCAAACCGAAGACTCCAAACTGATTGGCTACTGTGTTATCCCGATCCATTAGGACAGGGTAGGTGTAGCCGTACTGTTGGAGATATTCACGCACCGTGTCGTCTTCTTCCAGTTCATTGATCGCGAGCACGACAAATCCCTTTTCTCGCAGCTTGTCATAGACCAGCTGCATCGCTGGCATTTCTTTCGTGCAGGGCTTACACCACGTCGCCCAGAAATTTACCAACACGATTTTTCCCCGATACTGACTCAGGCGCTGTGGGTTACTATCGAGAGTGGGCAACTGAAAATCTTCGGCCTGGGTGCCGACCGCCGGAACCCGTGAGCCCATCGCCCACACCAGGCTGTCGGTGATGAGGACAACGAGGCTCACGGCCAGCAGTCCGACCAACGTGTGGATGGTCGCGTTCTTTCCGCTCATGTTTGACCCCCAGTCACCAGTCCCCCCCATCTCAACTACCCCCTATCAGCTGCAACGATTTGGTAAGCCCAAAGATAAAACTGGTCCCTTGGGCCAAGTTGTTGTTGAAGTCCTGCTGGATTGGGATCTGTGCGTAGAAATAGACCGAGGTCAGTCGTGTTAACGGATTATCAATCAGGCCATCCAGACTGACTCGAAACCCTGGCGAAAACGCGAAGTGAGTCGAGCCGGTGTTAGGCACACGGCGGTCCCTAATGGTCGGGTCGAGCACGACTGGATCATCAGGAAACACGGGGTCAGTCGGTAATGCGGATCGCTCCAGCGACGCGTTGATTTGGTCATACCCCAGATACCGCCACGTAAACTGCCCTGTCAGTGCGAGCCAAGGAGCGGATTGGAGGGGAATCCCACTGGCTCCAATGTTGACATTGAACTCGTCCCCAAAGTTGTAGCCGTCGTTATTCTGAAACGTGTGCCGATACCGGAAGTAGAGAAACTGGTTGAGCCGATGCGGAATCAGTTCGTAGGTCTGATAGATCGACCCAATGAGTCCAACGTTGCCCCGCCCCAGTTGGGTGGGCGACTCCATGAGTCCTCCCGCATCGTCCAGGGCATCTGTGGTGCCGGTCGGCACTTGCACGCCGAATCCCCCGACGACCATGCTCCGCAACGTAGGCAGGACGTTGTATTTTACGGTGAAGGTCACGTCGCCGATCCCCGTGTCGCTGAACGGCACTGATTCACCCTCCCCAACGGGCCCTTCTTCCCCTAAGCCGTCAATGTGCTGGTGCCGTCGCGAGAGATAGGGAATCGTCACCTGGAGACCCAACCGATCAGTCAGGCCATAGTTGAGATCGAACGTGGCCGTCTGGGTGATTGTTCGGACTTCGCGATGGTGATCCAGAATCAGACGGCGACCCTCTTGATCGACGGCCGCGATGATACCACTTGTGCCGTCCAACAAGCGCATGGGGGTGTAATTGTAGAACGCGTTGAATGTCAGAAGCCCTTTTTGCGGGACTTGTTGTTGTGAGCCGATCACGACAAAACAGCTCACTGCGCCACAGGAGGCGTGGGCAGGTTGGACGCCGAGCCAAGATAAAATGATAACCGCCAGACTGAGAATACACCCGAGTTTGAATTGGTTCCGTTCCATACTCCAAAGCCTTTCTCTCTAATGGATGAATACACCTCGTCGCTCTCCGTCTGACCCTCATCACGAAACACTTCGGATGAGAGGCAGAACACAGCCGTTTTCGAGACCGATGAAAGACGAGAGGTTTGAGACTTATGAAATTAGAGAGCGGACCGGAGGGGCACGGCCAGGTGGAACGTTGCGTATCTCATTGGAGAAATTTGTGAGGAGGAATTCCAAAACAGGAGCAACCGGACTGAGTTCCGACAGAACCGGAACTCCCGCACTCTCAAGCCCTGTTCCGGCAGCACACGCCCAGGCGCAGAGCACGGTGGTGTGCATGCCTGCATGATGCTTGGCTTGGTGCTGTGCATGTTGGACGGCATGTACCTGCGCCAATCCCCCGACAGCAAGAACNNCAGATACTATCTTAGGCAAAAGGCGGGGCATGTCACAAAACCCTTCCTTATTCGCGGAACAGCGAATCTTAGTGAGAATCCCCGAATGCTGTCAAGTGACCGCTCATGGGGTAACCTGAAATCTGGTCACGGTTCTGAATCTACCGCAATCATACTCCATCACTATGCCATGGCACCTAACTCTTTGGAAGGCTGCGGGAATGTCTCACTTCACACACTGATCATCATTCATCACAGTCTCCCTCGGTCGGTTTATGGATCTGGCGATTACAGGTTCCAGTCCTGTCGGACACATCGCTAATTCGATGGGTTGCACACTCTCCTCCACTGAATCCATTTCCTTTTGACTATTGAACACCTGTTGACATTTCGGAACGATCGTTTATAATTCCGCCCCTGAACAAGAGATATGGCACCGAGACCCACAGAATTCGACCGTGAGGAGGTCCTACTCAAGGCCATGATGGTCTTTCGGGACAAAGGCTATGAAGCCACGTCGATGCAGGATCTCGTCGAGCAGATGGGGATCAACCGCTTTTCTCTCTACGCCACGTTCAACAGCAAGCAGGACCTGTTCGTCGAGGCACTGCAGGCATACTACGATCTCGTCGCCATTCCGTTTTTCGACCGACTGAAGGATTCAAACAGCGGGCTCAAGGTGATTGAGGCGGTGCTCATGGAGTTGGTCTCGCGAATCAAGAAGCGTGTGTCCTTCAATGGGTGTCTCCTCTGCAACACCATTGCCGAATGTGGGGCCGCATGCGACGCACGAACGGAGAAGATCCTAAAAACGTATCTCAAGCTCGTCGAGGCGGACTTCCGTGCGGCGATTGTACGGGCCAAAGAACTGGGCGAGATACCGCCGGACGTGGACGCCAGCAAGCACGCGAAGGTGCTGACCACCTACTCGACGGGGNNGTGTCGCAAAAGTGATGAGTGAGCGGGAGGCACGTGAGTCCGTGCAGGCAATGGTCGCCTCTATTCGATGAATTTTTTTGGCTTATTTCTAAACGTACGTTCCGAAACAGTGCTGGTTTGATCGAGTTACTCACTTACTAAAAGAAAGGAGATGCCTCATGGATGAAGAAACCCGTGAACGATATCTACGAAGTGTGCTCATTGCGTCAGGGTTCGCGTTCATCGTGGTGATCGGTTTACTGATGAAGTTTTGGCCCGCTGGATTTGCCTGGACACCCAGGCAGCCGGAGTACGAGCAGATGATTCTCGGCGTCTACGCGACGCTGGGGATATTCCTCCTACTAGCCAGCCGAACACCGCTGATGCACCGGAGTCTGATCGTCTTCACCGGCTGGTCGAGCGTAGTGCACGGGGTTGTGATGGGCATCCACGCGCTCATCGACCCGACGGAACGGACACACCTCATTGGGGATGTACCAGCCCTCGTGTTGATTGGCGCTGTTCTCTTAGTGTTTGCCCCACGAGACAGACAACTCGTGAGGGTGATGGGACCTCACATGTCCACTAACCCTGCTTCTGTCAATGAATCAAGATGATTCTGTCAACCAACCCAACAAGGAGGCCATTTATGAGTACACCGATCTTAGTAACTGGTGCTTCGGGAAAAGTCGGTCAGGCTGTTGTGAGACAGCTTCAGGAAATGGGAACACCCGTGCGGGCTGCCGTGCGTAACATCGACCAGGCAGCCAATCTCAAGGGACCAAACACAGAACTCGTGGCCTTCGATTTCGATCAGCCAGAATTGCTTGGAAACGCGGTGGCTGGGATCAGTGCTCTGTGTCTCATTACCCCACCCCACTTTAAACAAGTGGAATGGGCAACTGAGACCATTGACCGAGCCCTTGAAGCCGGAGTACGGCGAATTGTGCGCCTGTCGGTACGGGTAGCAGATTTGACGCCCAGTACTAAGATGACTCGATGGCACCGGACGGTTGAACGATATCTGAAGGCGACCGACTGCGAGTGGACCATTGTCCGTCCCACGCCATTCATGCAGAACTTCATGGGTTTGGCGCCGCGAAACCCACAGGGATACTTCTTTCCGCTTTCCAAAGAGGTCCGCGCGTGCCATATGGATATCCGAGATGCCGCGCTTGTACTCGCAAAGGCGTTAACAGAGTCTGGGCATATGGAAAAGACGTATACCATTACAGGCAGTCACTCCCGAACCTTTCATGACATGTGCGATATTATGTCGAAACAGACTGGTAGAAAATTTCCCTGCAACTATGTCTCCGAGGAAGAGGCCCGGAAAGTGATGCTCTCAGCCGGAATGCCGGACTGGTTGGCTGAGCTTGTCCTGGAGCTGTTTGCCATCATTCGCACAGGTGCTGTGGCCGAGCCACTCGAAGGCTATGAGCAGCTGACAGGCAGGAAGCCGACGCCGCTTGAGCGCTTTGCGGAGAATAACCAGAACGCACTTCCACAGTTTGCCTAAAGGCCGGCAAACGCGCAGGATGCGCGGCGTTCTGCGTTACGAGCAATTGTCTGCCAGGCAGAGTCCTCAAGGGGATTCTGCCTGGCTCTACGCATGTGAGCCACGAGAGACCTTGCCGGTGGTAAGCTGATCAACGGGAAAACGCGGAACCAAAGGAGCGGCCGCCATCAGTTCGCAACGCCTAGGTCTCGAAGAAGTAGGCGCTCGTTTCACAACATGAAGTGCCAGATGGAGGAATCTATGGCGATCCGTATCGTGCGACTTGGAAGTCCTCGTGATCGGAATGAAGGTCTGCGTATCGGAACGGTCAGGCGACCACCACGTGGTGTGCCGAAGGCGGAGTATGCGACCAGGGACCTGTATGACGTCTGGTTTCCCGAACTCGCACCAAGTGACGCACTGGTGAAACAAGGCCTGGCCGCGACCAACGACACCACCTGGCGTCGATTTGTCCGCTGCTACCGGTCCGAGATGAAGACGCCTCAAGCCGAACACGCACTGACTCTGCTCGCTGCGCTGTCACGCCAAACCAATCTGTCGGTCGGATGCTATTGTGAGCGGCCGGACCGCTGTCACCGGTCTGTCCTTCGCGAGCTGCTAGCTGTTCACGGTGCCGAGCTGGTCTGAGGGGCGACATGGCGCACAGAATGCGCCGGGAGAAGTTCTCACAGAAGCCGACAGATGAGCCGTTGAGCAGAGTGAGATCAGGTCACGGTTTTGGTCACAGTTCGGTCACGGTTTTAGTCACGATTCTGAATCTACCACAATCACTCTCCATCACCATGCCACGACACCTAACTCGTTAAAAAGCTGCGATTAGGTTGCGCGGGGGTTGCATACAGCCCATCAACAAGATCTCTATTCCGATTAGGAAACAAGTGCCCGTAGGCGTCCATCGTTATCGTGATGGATGAATGCCCTAGCTGCTCCTGGATGTACATTGGATGAGCTCCTTGCTCAATTAATTGAGACGCAAAGGCATGTCGCTTAGTGTACATGTCTATTTCCTGAATCAAGCTTCCAGCCTGCCAACAAAGCCCTCTTTTGTCTCCGGCGTACATTTCCCCTATAGGACCCATTGCCCACCGGGGGGTGTGTGCCAACTCCCCTACTCCTGTGTGTATATTGGGTGCAGAACGAGGAGCAACATGTCACAACATGGCCCCTCCTGTCCCTTTGAATCGCTCGCAATTACGGGACTTCAAGTGTTTACGCAGCACCCCGCACATTTCGTAAACCATAACCTCATGCTTCAGGGCTTCTCCAAGCGTGGTCTCCTCTAGTCCATTTCTCCCCCTCCTTTGGTGGTACCCGTTTCGAGGAATGCAGTCAGCAGACCCACAAGCTAGGCTTTGTTGATGATCGGAAGGCAGAAGGAGACCCCATGACGAACCGAAAAAATCCTGTACGACACCAGACTCGATTCCCGGTCAACTGGCCACTGGTATATGGCAATGATAAATTCCTCGCAGAAGGGACGGCGCTCGATCTAACTGCTATCGGGTGGCGCATTGCGGGGCCAAGTCCGGTTGTACCTGGTCTCCGGTTGACTCTTCAGATCTCAGTTCCAGACAAGCCAGAACCCCTTCGTATCCAACGGGCAACGGTGTTGTGGGCGAAAGGCTATGAGTTTGCCATCAAAGTCCATGAGATGGCACCAAGCGATCAGGCATGGGTCACCGACTTTCTCAATAAGAAGCTAGGGCTTTCGTGGATCGCACGGTCAGCCAGGCAAAGGATTTCGTCTGAGACCAGAGGCGCAGTCCCCAGCAGAGAGGCTGGCGTTCCGCATCCTTTGTCTCTCCGTCCTGAGGATATACTGCGCCTGTCCCTCACCTGTTACACTCCTTCGACCAACGCTTCAGCCGAGGCCCGATGCGATGGCGACTCGCGCTACCAGGATGACGAGGTCCGCACAGCGTGTAACTGCGTGCCGGAAGAGGTCTGGTACCTGATGGTCCGTCTCGTTCGAGGTATGATTACCATGAGAGCCTATCGCGAGCAGACCGGCCAGGATTCGATCGCCAACAATTAAGGCTATTTCTTAGAACGAGAGCCTAGGCGTACATTCCCACTATGGGACCCATTGCAAACATATTGGGGGCGCGTACCCCTCACCTCTAACTTGCACCGCTCTCACAGCACTCCTAGAATAGGTTCTTCGCGAGGTTCCCATTCCACTCGATCACCGAATCCTACTCTATCAAGATAATACGTGATGGTCGGCTCCCGAACGTTGGTCTGGCTCGTGTTCTCTCATCATCTTGCCATCCCACCCTCTCTGTTACCCTTTGCCCCTACATAGGTTGGGCTCTTTCCACTACCTCTGAGCTATTGGCCTATTCCTTAGCACATGAGATAAGTCCTTATGAAACAGAGAACTTGGCACGAGAAACCGATCAACAAACCGACTGTCGTGTTATCTCCAAAAAATCTAGCTTTTGGCCTGACTGCTGCAGTTCTCTGCATCATTCTGGCACATGTATCCTCTGGTTTTCTAAAGTATGTCCTACATCATGACACCCAGCTAGGGCTTCACCGATTATTCGATCTGAATACGGAGAACAACATCCCAACATGGTTCTCCTCGTTGGCACTGCTCTTGTGTGCGGCGCTTCTCGCAGGGATCAGTGTGCACAAGAGACAAGTGGGCGATCATTATGCAAACCATTGGGTGGGCCTTACCACCATTTTTCTGTTCATGTCTGCGGACGAGGCAGCAAGTATCCACGAAATGGCCACCCCGCTGCTTCAGTTTGCTTTTACCTTCGACAGTTATCTATTGGATAGTTGGGTCATTCTTTACGGGATGGTGGTCCTCATAATTGGGCTCGTATATCTTCAGTTTCTCGCCAGCCTTCCGCCTAGGACCCGATATCAATTTCTTATGGCTGGAATCCTCTACGTTGGAGGTGCACTAGGCGTCGAAATGCTTGGAGCCAACGCATACGCTATGTATGGCAAGGAATCGTTGATATTTTGGAATTTTTATACCTTAGAGGAAAGCTTGGAGATGTTCGGCATAGTAGTATTCGTCTATGGGCTTTCGTCATATATGGGTGCACATATCAAGGAGGTGAAATTCCAGATTGTAGAGCGACCATCAATACGTCACACAGCCTTGGGAACTGAGCTTAAGAGTCTACCGAGTGCCGACCTGCCTGCTGCATAACTTCACCCCAAAAGTGATGACCTAGTTTGGTGTAGAGGCCCCCACGTAAATTCACGTCGTCAATTGCCTATTTTCATCCCGGAAGTACATTCCACCCATGGGACCCTTTGCGCACTAGATGGAGGCGTGTGTCGATTAAGGTGGGGTAGTCAGGTTCCGTGGTTGCAGGTAGATGCACCTTCTTGGCCTACTCCTGCCCTACATAAGTTTCTGTTTCTGGTGTTATCCCAGCGTTTCTTCCTCGTCCGATAGAACTACAGATCTGGGGGTTACAGGTTTAAGTCCTGTCGGGCGCACCATATTTCAATGCCCTATATATTTTGTGAAATAGCGAAGTTCGAACTGTAGCGCTGACGTAGAATTGACCAATCGGAAATAGGACTACAACTTACTATACGACTCCCTCCCGCTTGGTAACTACCCTTGCCGAATTTGCAGCGAGATCCCACAGTTTCTTCTGTTCCTGTTGATCTGATTCGGACGGGAGTGGCCATTCATAGTTGAAAACCTCACTCTTTACTCGTCTGCATCATATCAATCAGCCCGATGAGAAATTCCTTCACTTCATCAGGATCCTGCAACGTATACCGGGCTGCTGTTACTGTAGGAGTCTGAGCCACCCGAACTCCCAAACCGCAGTCCTGCACTGCCGTAAAAGCATCTTCGTCGGTTTCATCGTCCCCGATATAGATTGGAACAGTATCTTTGCCTAGATGGAGAGCCTTCAACACCCATCCCACAGCTTTGCCTTTATCCCAATCGACAGCCGGCCGCAATTCCATGATATGTTTCCCTCCAGTCATTCGTAACCGGGGATGGACCTTGGCAACCATTTCCACGATCTGCCGAACCTCCGGCATTAGTGATGCCTCGACGAAACGCATATGCACGGCTACCATAAACGCTTTGCGTTCGACGTGGACACTCGTAATGCCACTAAACGCTTGACGAAGTTTCTTTTCCGCCGCTCGAAGGACAGGCCAACAGGTCCGTCCTTCTCCGTGCGACCATCGAAGGTTGCCGGGTCCCCTGATATCGAAGCCATGACATCCGGCATAGACTACTGTGTCCACTTGGACCAACTTCTGCACATCCATCCGGTCCCGCCCACTGACAATCGTCACCGGACACTGCCGAGCAAGTTGGGTGATGATCGCTCGCATTTCTCGCGACAGCGTAGCCGACTTGGGCTGGTCCACAATCGGGGTCAGAGTGCCATCATAATCTAAAAACACGGCCAGCCGTTTCGCCCGCACCTGCACCTCTTCAAGCCTTTTCAACTGGTTGGCCTGATCGATGCACGAGCCCTCATTCTCATTCTTCCAATGATCGGGGGTGAGTTCAGTAATGCCCATGCCCTGGCAGACCTTAGCGTCAGGTTGGCCTCTACTCAGGGTGACTTCGACTCTACCCAGCTTGGCGAGAATCTTTTCCACGGTGTGACGCAAACGTGGCCTACGGCCCTCCTTTCGGTCCACCACTCGCACGGGATTTCGACCTCGTTCAGGGAAGATAAATCGCTAACACTCTTCCTCGGGGTGATTAGTTGGATTCTGAGACGAGCTGGTACACTGCACCTTTGCGATCGACCATATAAATCTCTCCTGTTTCGTCCTCTCCGAAAGAGGAGATCGCTGCATTAGTCTTAAGTACCCACGGTTCACCATCGACCCGTCCCCCCAGTGCTGTGCGGACGGCAAAGATTTCGCCGCTACAGTAGTCCCCGTAGAGGTAGACGCCACTGAGTGACGGGATTGCATTGCCTCGGTACACATATCCTCCAGTAATCGAGCAACGTCCGCCTTGATGGCCATACTCAAGTACTGGGGATGTAAATCGCTCCTGGCCACAAGGCTCCATGCGAATAAAGCAATGATTGCCCTCCATGACCCGCCAGCCATAATTTCCACCCTTCTTCACGACATTGACTTCCTCCCACTTGTTTTGCCCAACATCAGCGAGCCACAAGTCTCCAGTTTCTCGATCAAATGAAAACCGCCAAGGGTTTCTCAGTCCTGTCGCAAAGATCTCGGGCCGGCCCTGGCCGTCGACATATGGGTTGTCGGCCGGAATGCCATAGGGGGGAGGCGTATTCACGTCGACCCGCAAGAGTTTCCCCAATACGTCATCCTGGTTTTGGGCACGATTTTCCGGATCGCCTCCAGCCCCTCCGTCCCCCATTCCGATGTAGAGATATCCATCGGGACCAAAGGCGATCATCCCACCATTATGATTGGAGTACGGCTGGGGAACCACGATTAAAACATGCTGTTCGGAATCCACACGGTTCGCCTGACCGGTTCGCCGATACTCCGCAATTACCGTCGCACCGTCTTCCCTTCTTGTATAATTTACAAAGAACCGTCCGTTCCGTTTGTATTCGGGATGGAAGGCCAATCCCAACAGCCCTCGTTCACCGCCAAAACTGACGCGGTCTGAAATATCGAGAAACGGTTCCTCACGCAGTCTTCCTTCCTCCACTATTCTGATGGTCCCTGGCTGCTCGACAATGAAAAGCCGTCCGGATTGGTCTCCAGCATGGGTAAGAAACACGGGGGCCTTAACGCCAGACATGAAAGGAAAGAAAGAGAATGTACTGTGAGACACAACAGGCTGTAATTTCACCGAAGGCAGTGTATCTTCCGCTAGCGCGGCCAACGGCAGAGAGAAGAGTAGCACGCCTACCGCCCACGAAGCTGCAAGAAAAGATTTCATCCGTAGTCACCTCACTTGCTCACGTTCATACCAACCATTACCGCTGCCAGTCTGTCTCCTTGCTAACATGCCTGTTCCCGTTTCGATTCGTATTCACTTCGAAAACACAAGGAAGCTTTGTTTTGCAAGAAAGTCATATTCAGCCGTAACGCGATACCCCGCTGCTTCCATCTCGTTTAAAATCACCTGAACCGGCGTGATGTGGCCAAAAATCATCGGAAACCAAGCGTTTTCAGTGAAGTCAACAATGGCAATCCGTCCACCCTCGCGGAGGACCTTTCTGAGGTCTGCCATATACTCGACCCGTGTAAGACCAGCAAAATGGTCTTCCTTTTTCTGTAGATGGTGGTAGGTATTACAAACGAAGATCAAATCTACCCCGTCTTGCGGAAGCTGCGGATCGTGGTAGTCACCCAAGATGACCTGGACGTTCTTATACCCGTCTGTCTCGGCACGCTGTGTTAAATAGTCGACCATGCCTCGATCAACCTCTGCCGCATAGACTCTTCCGCTCGGCCCGGTAGCATCAGCTAAGCGAAAGGTAAAGTAGCCGCCACCTGCACCCAAATCGGCAATCGTCTGTCCCGGCTTAATTTCGAGTGTCGTAATGACCCGTTCTGGCTGCTGCCAGTCATCCCGTCCTATTCCCTCATAGCCCAATCGCTTGAGGGTGGTCGAGCTATTACTCAGAACCAGGCTCACCAGGGTCAAAAGTATGAGCATTACAAGAAGTACTAATCTTTTCATCAGTCGCTTTCTGTTCAATCCCGAGACCCAGAATCCGATGCACCCAGCCGAGGACAGTGCGTATGGCCAGACACAACCAGCGTGATGCCCTTTAGACGCCGGCCTGGCGTATTAGGAAGGTCCGGGACGCTTCGAGTTGAAGTAATCAGTTTAGACCGGCGATAATCTTCCTATAGTCATCTTCCGAATAGGCTTTGAGCGTTGTGGTTCGCACATTTCCCAATGACCCGAGTTTCAAGACGAAGCTGGCCAACTTCTCGTCATTAGGCATCTCAGTAACCAGCGCAAGATCAAAACTCCCTTGCGTCAAATATACAGTCGAGATCTGACCACCCAAGTCTTGAGCCAGCTTTTTCGCTGCATCCAGCCGCTTCGGCGACTCCTTGACATACTTGACTCCCTGATCCGTCCAATTCAGGAGCAGCAAATAGATTGCCATGGTGTCCTCCTCGTGTGATACGTGTTACCTGTTTGCTCTCCCTCTAGGTTGCCCCAAGCCTTACCAGGCACCCAGTGGCACCTAGAGAATACACCAACCGAATTCTCGTCACATTGGGATGGTCAGACCATAATGGCAATGGAAGCCTCGTGAACTAGTTCATTGTAGGAACCATACAAAGAAGAGTGCAAGCACACTTGCGGTGCCATGAGCGGACAGTCCTTCTACTTGAGTCGGCTAGAGATGTCGATGAACTCCGACTAGTCCACGGAGACCTACTGACAGAGCGATTATTGGAGCTCTTTCCCTTAACAGCAGAGGTGCTTGTGTAGGACTTGATACTCTCTGAGGGTGGCCTTAGGATGGGCACCCTGTTATCGAGAGGTGGATCATGGCTATCGAGGTTGAGGGGTGTTGTGCGTCATGCGGTTTTCTCGCCAGGTTTAACGAGGATTATGATGGGCGACCGCCGTACATCTACGAAATGCCTACTGCTCAACGAAACGATGGACTACAGAGAACGATTCGACTTGATGCTGAACGAGCGATGACGCTAGTTCCCCGCTGCTATATCGATGCCGCGGATATTTCGGATGAAATTGCGACGGGAATGCGGTTGGGAACGCCCGATACCCTGGCAACCTTAGAGGTGTTTCATAAGGCCCGAGACTGCAAGAAGTGGCGGTCCTATACCCCTGGGTTTTCTCCCCAGGAGCATTATGAGAAGGTCAGGCAGGATGAATTGGAAAAGCGAAGGAGGGAATTCGAGTTTAACCTCTCCGAGAGGAACCGTCTCTCGGATGAGAAGGCAGAGCGATCAAATTGGATCGTGGTGTGGGTGCTCGGGTTATTTGCGTTGATTGAGGTGGTTGTTGGGGGCATCAGTCTCCTACAACTAGCCTATCCGAATGGCTGGCCCTGGCTCATGAATCTCGTGGGCAACCCTCCTAATCTCCCCAATACTAGCCCTCTAGATTTGTTTACTCATAGATAGCGATTTAAACCAAAACCTTCTGTTGTGATACCCCATAATCACTCAGCTGTGCGAAACAGTACCCCCTCGCACTGTATACGCGTTTGATCACGATTCCGAATCTATTGCAATCACCCTCCCTCACCATTAGGTCTTCCCCCGGGTTTTCTCGTGACCCCTGCTGCTCGGATCACTTCCCCTGATTAATGACTTGCCGATCATGCTTCTTCTGAAGGGGACAAATAGGAAGGTTACCCAACTTATCAAACACTTGAGCAACCCCTCGC
>JABAOE010000006.1_pt1 | contig 38437 bp, 37 predicted proteins | sample 7062141 | NCBI WGS metagenome assembly JABAOE01 (sample SAMN14538627, study PRJNA623070) | marine sediment metagenome | biome: marine biome [ENVO:00000428]; feature: marine pelagic biome [ENVO:01000023]; material: deep marine sediment [ENVO:00002113] | place: India: Gulf of Khambhat ...
CGCGCCGTGGCGAAGGATGTCTACGACGGGCCCTTCGTGTTGGGCGCGGTGGGCCCATTCGAGGCCGCCGATCTGGAAGAGCACGTTGCCTAGGCGTTAGGGGTTAGGGATTAGGTCTTAGGCGGGTCGATTCCTAGTACCTAACGCCTAATGCCCTCCTAGAACAGCTCGTTCGCCAGTGCCTTGCGATACGACACGGTCAGCGGGTGCTCGTCACCGAGCAGCCCAAAGACATCGACCATGCCCTTCCTGGCCTCGTCGGCGTGATCGCCGCGGCCGGCGACCACCGCCAGCAGCTGGTCGAGGGCCGCTTCGTGCTCGCCGTTGGCGGCGAGAGCCTGAGCGAACTCGATCCGGGTGGCATGGTCGGCGGGGTCGGCGCCGAGCTTTGCTTCGAGCGCAGACAGGTCCATGTCCTGGGCGGCGGTGACGCGCGCCGCCGCTTCGAGCTTCCCGACCTCGGAGGTTCGCGGCAGCTTGCCGAGCACGATGAGGGCGGTGTCGGTGTCGCCGTTGGCGATCAACAGCGAGGCCAGGCCCGTCCCTGCTTCGACGTGATCAGGCACCTCCTCGAGCACCTGGCTGAAGAGGGCGCTGGCTCCCGCCTCGTCTCCGTCGAGCACGAGGTCGCGCGCCCGCTCGACGGTGCGATCCAGTTCGGTGGGGAGCATGGCGTCGATGAACTGCCTGATCTGGGGCTCGGGGATGGCTCCCATGAATTGAGACACCGCCTCGCCGTCGCGGAAGGCGACGACCGTCGGGATCGACTGGATGCCGAACTGCTGTGAAAGCGCCTGGTTTTGATCCACGTCGACCTTGACCAATTCGAACTGGCCTCCGTAGGACTCGGCGACTGCTTCGAGCGTGGGTCCGAGTGTCTTGCAGGGCCCGCACCACTCGGCCCAGAAGTCGACCACGACCGGCACTTCGTGGCTGCGCTGCAGTACTTCGGCCCCGAAGTCCTGCTGATCGATGTCTTTCACGTTGGCCATGGCGTCACGGTAACCGGCCGGATGCGGCATCCATTCCGCATTTGCAGGTGTCGCGCCTTGCTACCGTCGGGGGCAGCCGGATCCGGAGGCAATATGGCCACACCGTTCGGGCGAGTGCTCACCGCCATGATCACGCCCTTTGATTCGTCCGGGGCGGTCGACCACGAAACGGCTTGGGATCTGGCGCGTCATCTCGTCGATTCCGGGAACGATGGGATCGTCGTTGCCGGAACCACGGGTGAATCCCCAACGCTCGATGCCGACGAGAAGGTCGCGCTGTTTCGAGCAGTCGTCGAAGCCGTGGGGGACCGGGCCGTCGTGATCGCGGGGACGGGGACCTACGACACGGCCGAGTCGATCCATCTCACCGAACGTGCCGTGGACGCCGGAGCCGCCGCCGTGATGGCGGTGACGCCGTACTACTCACGCCCGCCACAGCAAGGCCTGTTCGAGCACTTCACTGCGATCGCGGACGCCTCCGAGGTTCCCGTGCTGTTGTACAACATCCCTTCCCGCACGGGCCGCCGTATAGAGGTCGAGACCCTCATTCGGCTCGCCGAGCACGACAAGATCGTCGCAGTCAAGGACGCGGTCGGTGATCTGGGGTTCACGACGGACACCGTCGCCGCTTGCGGCGATGCGCTCGCCGTCTATTCCGGCGACGACATACTCACCTTGCCCACGATGGCCGTCGGCGGCGTGGGCATCGTGTCGGTGGCGGCACACATCGCCGGAGAGCAAGTAGCCGCGATGGTGGCCGCTGCCGCCGGCGGTGATTGGGATGAGGCCTTGCGGCTTCACCTCGCTTTGGCGCCGCTGTGCCGGGCGCTGTTCGCCGAGCCCAATCCCATGCCGGTCAAAGGCGCTCTCGAGGCGCTGTGGCAGCCGGTGGGGGCCCCTCGCTCGCCCTTGGTAACTGCCTCGCCAGACGTGGTGAACGCAGTCAAGGAGGCGCTGGCGATCGCCAGAGCCGGATGAGCGTTCGTGTCTCGTTCCTGGGTGGCCTCGGGGAGATAGGCCGTAATTGCTCTTCGATCGAGATCGGAGGTCGGCTGGCTCTCATCGATTGCGGCCTCATGTTCCCCGACGAGCACATGTTGGGTGTGGACTTGGTCGTTCCCGACTTCTCATCGATCCTGGAGCGGGGCGCCGACCTCGAGTGTGTCGTTCTCACCCACGGCCATGAGGACCACGTCGGAGCGCTCGCCTATCTCCTCTCTGAGGTTCAAGTACCCGTGTTCGGGGCCCCACTTGCCCTGGCTCTGGCCCGCTCCCGCCTCGAAGAGGCAGGCGTCGACCATGACCTGCGATCGGTGCCGATGAGCGAATGGGTGCAACACGGCAACTTCAAGTTCATGCTGGTGCCGGTCTCACACTCCATCCCTCAGGGAGCCGGCGTCGCTTTCGACACTCCAGAAGGAGTCGTGCTCCACTCGGGGGACTTCAAGCTCGACCCGACCCCGATCGACGGCACGCCCACGGACCTCCCTGAGTTCGCCGCTTTGGGTCGGCGCGGGGTGCGTCTTCTGTTGTCGGACAGCACGAATGCGGAGCAGCCGGGATTCGTGCCTTCCGAGTCGAGCCTGGCGCAGCCGTTGTACGAGATCGTCGTCGAGACCCAAGGACGCCTCGTCGCCGCCTGTTTCGCCAGCCACATACACCGTGTGCAGCAGATCGTCGACGCCGCCGTCGATGCCGGCAGGTATGTCGCCTTCATGGGACGGACGATGATGCGCAACGTCCCCATCGCCGACGAGATGGGGCTCTTCAGCGTCCCCAAGGATAAGGTGCTGCCGCTCGAAGAGCTTCTGGGCTTTCCGCCGGAGAAGACGGCGATCGTGTGCACCGGTAGTCAGGGCGAGCCCTTCTCGGCTCTTTCACTGATGGCGGGCGGAGATCACAAGTGGGTGAACATCGAATCCGGCGACACCGTTCTCATCTCGGCCCGACCCATCCCGGGCAACGAGACGAAGGTCTCCGGCGTGATCAACGGTCTGATGCGGCGCGGGGCGAGGGTGTTTCACGGCAACAACGCCGATGTGCACGTCTCGGGTCACGGTGCCCGCGAGGAGCTGAAGACGTTCATAAACGTCGTCAGGCCGCAGGCCTTCGTCCCCGTGCACGGCGAGTACCGCCACCTCTCGGCCCACGCTGACATCGCTGAGGAGATGCGGGTGCCGGAGGTGTTCCTGTGCGAGGACGGCGACGCCGTGGTCCTCGATGGCGGGGTCTCCCACCTGGAACGAGGTGCCGTCCCGGCGCCGCTGGTGTACGTGGACGGCCTGGAGGTTGCGGGCACAGTCCAGGGCGTCATCCGCGACCGGCGCCATCTCGCCGACGATGGCGTCGTCGTCGTGACGCTGGCGGTGGATGGGGCCAGCGGGGAGATCGTGCAGGGCCCCGACCTAGAAAGCCATGGGTTCATGGACGATCCCGAAGAGGTCTTTGATCTCGCCACCGCTCGCATCCGCTCGGAGGTGGGCCGTCTCGACCTGCCGATCGACTACCAGCAGGCCCGCCGCCGCATCAAGGGGGCCGTCAACTCGGTGACCCGCGAGGAGACGGGGCGCCGCGCCGTCGTGATTCCGGTGGTGCTGGAGATGTAGGAGCCCGTTCCCGACCCGGTCGCCCAAGAGCGAATCCACGTGTTCGACCGGCTCTGTTTGTAGAGCCGTCGAGTATCCCGTTCCCCGTTTCCCGTTCTGGCTCGGGAAACGGAAATCCGCTTCAACCTCGAGGAGGTGCGGGCAAGCGCGTTTCTCGACTTCGCGCGAACTGACATCCAGAACGGGCAACGGATCGATTTCACTCACGAAAACCCGGCGACCGTTTACCCTCAGGCACCTATGGCATCACGGAAGCCCGCCCGCGGCCGGGGCTCAGGGCGGGGCCGGGCGACCGGAAGCAAGACCTCCGCGAAGAAGCGCGCGCGCCGTTCCCTGCTGGCCGCGATGAGGGAGAGGGTTCGCGCCGGCTTCGGGAGACAGGCCGACGACGTCTGGGGCATCGTCCTTGTCGTCCTCGGCGTGCTGGTGGCTCTCGCCTACTTCGGCCTCGCCGGCCCGGTCGGCGAGGGCATGACCGCCGGCTTGGAGCTGCTCGTTGGGGTCTGGGGTTATGCCGTGGCTCCACTCCTGGTTGTGCTCGGCGGGCTCTTGGTCGTGGCCCGCCCTCGTCATGACTACGGCCGGGTTGCCGCAGGGTTCGGGCTGACCTTCCTGGCCTCTCTGGGGATGTTCCACCTGATGACCGGCACCGTCTCGCTTGCCGACTCGGTCGATCTCGTCAAGGAGCGGGGCGGGGCCGTCGGATCGCTCGTGGCATTCCCTCTGCGCCGTGTGGTCGGGTTTTGGGGGGCCTTCGTCATCTTGCTGGGGCTCACGACCCTCGGGGTCCTGTTGATGACGCGCACCTCCGTGCGCGACGCCGGCCGCACTTTGTTCCAAGGTCTTGTGGATGGGTGGAGGAGGATCACAACGCGCTCCCAGCGCCCCGTCGTCCAGGTCCGCTCCATCGAGCCGCCGCCACCCGCCGAGCCCGTGCCGGCTCCGGCCGCGACCGAAGTTGCCGAAGAGCCCGACCCGGCCCTTGCGCCGCGACGGCCCGTCATGCCTGCGCCGCGGCTGGCTCTGATCCCCGGCTACGAGCTGCCGCCGCCGGATCTGCTCCGGCTGGGCGGCGGTGCCGGCCAAAACAAGCGTTTGCTCGACGACACCGCCCGGGAGCTGGAGGAGACGCTCCTGCAGCACGGCGTCGACGCCCGCCTAACTCGGATCGTGCCCGGTCCGACCGTGACTCGCTACGAGATCGAGCTGGCCCCGGGTGTGAAGGTCGCCCGGGTGACGGGCTTGGCGCACGACATCGCTTACGCGCTCGCCACCCCGGACGTGCGCATCCTCGCGCCGATACCGGGAAGAAGCGCCATTGGTGTCGAGGTGCCCAATCGGCGCCGTCAGTTGATAACCCTCGGCGACATCGTGCGCAGCCCCGAGGCCAAAGCGGCGAGTCATCCTCTGGAGGTTGGCTTGGGAATGGACATCTCGGGGGCACCGGCCTTGCTCAACCTCGCCGATTTGCCCCACGTGTTGATCGCAGGGGCCACCGGCGCCGGAAAGTCCTCGTGCATCAACGCCTTGGTCACCTCGATGTTGATGCGTACTACGCCGGACGAGGTGCGTCTCATCCTCGTCGATCCCAAGCGAGTCGAACTGGGACAGTACAACGGCATTCCCCACCTCTTGACTCGTGTCATCACCAACCCGAAGAAGGCCGTTGACGCCCTGCAGTGGGCGGTGCGGGAGATGGACCGGCGCTACGACCTGCTCGCCGACGCCGCAGTGCGGGACATCATCGGCTACCACGAAAAGTACGACACCGGTCAACTCGACGCGGAGAGGTTCGACCGGTTCCCGTACATCGCCGTCGTCGTCGACGAGCTCAACGACCTGATGATCGTGGCGGGCCGGGCGGTGGAGGATGCCATCGTCCGGATCGCCCAGATGGCTCGAGCCGTGGGGATTCACCTCGTGCTGGCCACTCAGCGGCCGTCGGTCGATGTGATCACCGGTGTGATCAAGGCGAACATCCCGTCGCGGCTCGCCTTTTCGGTCGCCTCTCAGGCGGACAGCAGGGTGATCCTCGACTCGGCAGGGGCCGAGAAGCTGATCGGACTCGGCGACATGATCGTGGTCACCGCCCACGACCCTAAACCCGAACGGATCCAGGGTGCTTGGGTAAGCGAGGAAGAGATCCATGCCGTTGTGGATTGGGTCAAGGCACAGCGAGAGGCGAGTTACGAAGCGGGGGTCTTCGACGAGGCCGATTCGCAGCAGGCCGAGATGGCCGAGTTCGAAGGCGAAGACCCCGAGATCGTGCGCCAGGCGATCGAACTGATCGTCCGCTCTCAGCTCGGCTCGACCTCGATGCTGCAGCGCAAGCTTCGCATCGGCTTCGCCCGGGCCGGACGCGTCATGGACATCCTCGAGCGCAAGGGGATCGTCGGCCCGTCCGAGGGGTCCAAGGCGCGGGCGGTGCTGGTCGACGTCGACGACCTCGCTTCGATCCTGACGGTGGATGCGTGAGTAAGGGGTTAGGTGCTAGGTCTTAGGAAGAGGATCGCCTAATGCCTAACGCCTAATGCCTAACGCCTCTCTACCCTCGCTCCGCGATGGAGATGATCCGCCTGTTAGACGTCGACGGCAGCCTCCTTGGGGACGCACCGGTCGACACGGAGGAGACGCGCCGACTGTTCGCGGCGATGGTCACCGCACGCGTCTACGACGCCAAATGCTCGGCGCTGCAGCGCCAGGGCCGTCTCGCGACTTACGCTCCGTTTGCCGGGCAGGAAGCCGCTCAGATTGGGGCGGTGGCTGCGCTACGGCCGGACGACTGGCTCGCGGCCACCTATCGCGACGCCGCCGCGATGTGGGCTCAGGGATATCCGTGGGTGAGCCTGCTGCTGGGCCGCATGGGCGACGAGCGGGGAGGTCACTCTCCTGAGGGCGTGAACGTGCTCCCGCCCTCCATAACAGTCGGGGCGCACATGATCCACGCCGTTGGGCTGGCATGGGGAGAGCGGCTGCTGGGCGGGGACCGCGTCGCGCTCACGCTGTTCGGTGACGGGGCGACCTCTGAGGGTGATTTTCACGAAGCGATGAACTTCGCCGGGGTGTTTGGTACCGCCACTGTGTTCGTCTGTGAGAACAACGGCTTCGCCATCTCAATGCCCCGAGAACGGCAGAGCGCTGCGGTGCACCTCGCCGACAAGGCGATCGGGTACGGGATGCCCGGTCACGTCGTCGACGGCAACGACCTCTTTGCCGTGGTCGCGGCGGTCGGTGATGCCGTGCGCCGTGCCCGCGCCGGGGAGGGCCCGGCCTTCATCGAGGCCGTCACCTACCGGATGGGCCCGCACACCACGACGGACGACGCCGGCCGCTACCGGCAGGACGCCGCTGTGTCCGAGTGGGGGAAACGGGATCCCGTGGATCGGGTGCGCGCCTATCTGCAGGCTGAGGGGGCGTGGGAGGAATCCTGGGAGAAGGGGCTCGCCGACTCTGCTTCGGCCGAGGTCGAGTCGGCGGTCCTCGAGGCTGAGTCACTCGAGCCGATGGAGGCGTCGGCCATGTTCGACCGCATGTACGAGCAGCCCACATCGGCGCTGGATCGGCAACGATCCGCGCTGCGCCGCGAGGTGAGACCGGATGGCTGAGCTCAACATGGCTCAGGCGATCACAGACGCACTTGACGTAGCGCTCGGCGACGACGACCGCGTGGTGGTGCTCGGCGAAGACGTGGGCGTCACCGGCGGGGTGTTTCGGGTGACGGACGGGCTTCAGGAGAGACACGGCTCAGACCGGGTCGTCGACACCCCCGTGGCCGAATCGGGCATAGTCGGAGCGGCCTTCGGCATGGCGGTGGCGGGTCTACGTCCCGTCGCCGAGATCCAGTTCCTGGGCTTCGCCTACCCGGCTTACGACCAGATCGTGAGCCACGTCGGACGGATCCGTAATCGGTCCAACCACCGCTTCACCGCGCCTCTGGTGATCCGGATCCCCTTCGGCGGCGGAATCGGTGCAGCCGAGCACCACAGTGAGTCCTCCGAGGCGTTGTTCGTCCACACACCGGGCGTGAAGGTCATCGTGCCCGCTACTCCCCACGACGCCAAAGGATTGTTGCTGTCGGCGATTGCCGATCCGGACCCGGTGATCTTCCTCGAGCCGATCCGGATGTACCGCGCCGTCCGCCAGGAAGTCCCGGAGGGCTCCTACTCCGTTCCGCTGGGAAAGGCGGCGACCGTCCGAGAAGGCGATGATCTTGTCGTCGTCGCCTACGGGGCGATGGTGCGCGAGGCGCAACGGGCGGCGGACGTGTTGGCGACCGAGGGCGTGATGGCCGGCGTTCTCGACCTCCGCTCGCTGTCACCTCTCGACGAAGATGCAGTAGTTGCCGCGGTGCGGGCGACGGGCCGCATCGTCGTCGCCACCGAGTCGCACCGCTCGGGCGGCATGGCCTCCGAGGTTGCAGCCGTCGTTCAGGAGAGGTCCCTCTATTCCCTGCTGGCACCCGTCGAACGCGTCAGCGGGTGGGACACCGTGGTCCCGCTGAAACGCACGGAAGCCCACTACGTGCCGAGCGCGGAGCGGATCGTTCGCGCCGCCCGGCGTGCGCTGGGAGTCTGATGGCGTTCGAGTTCTTCCTCCCGGACATCGGCGAGGGCCTCACCGAGGCCGTCATCGTTCGCTGGTTGGTAGACGTCGGAGACCAAGTGGGAGTCGATGAGCCCTTGGTGGAGGTAGAGACCGACAAGGCCGTGGTCGAGATCCCGGCGCCGCGGCCGGGAGTCCTTCTCCACCAAGGCGCCGCCGCGGGATCGACAATGTCGGTCGGCGACCTCCTCGTCGTGATCGGTGACGCCGGTGAAGAGTGGGCGCCTCCCCCGGACGGCGGGCCGGCAGACGTGGCCCCCATCGTGGGAACGCTGGAGGAAGCACGCGATGGCCTCCCTGACTCGGGTGTCGTCGAGCGACCGGCTGCCGGTGGATCGCGCCGGGAAGCGCTTCCATTGGTGCGACGGCTTGCATCGGATCTCGGTGTCGAGATCGAGGGCATGTGGGGCAGTGGTCCAGGAGGTCGAGTCACCCGTGAGGACGTCGAGGCAGCAGCACAGGGCTCCGGCCCTGCCGAACGGGTTCGGATGAGCCCGACCCGGCTGGCAATCGCCCGCAACCTCAGCCGTTCGTGGCAGGAGATCCCGCACGTGACCACCTACGGAGATGCCGATGCGGCGGGGATCTTTGCGGAGAGGACCCGACTGCGAGAAGAGATCGAGAAGCCGGTTCCTCTTGAAGCGATCCTGATGGACGCGATCGTGCCCCTGCTCGATTCGCATCGCGGGTTCAACGCTGCGGTCGACGGCGATGACATCATCTATCGGGAAGCCCGCGATGTGGGGTTTGCCGTCGACACGCCGCGCGGGCTGCTGGTCGCGGTGGTTCGTGACGCCGACACTCGAGACTTGGTGGGGACTGCGGAGGAGATCGTGCGGCTGGCTGCCGCCGCAAAGAAGGGGCGGATCACTCCGGCTGAGATGCGAGGCGCAACCTTCACAATCTCCAACATCGGTGCTGTGGGCGGAGGCTTTGGCACGCCGATCATCCCTCACGGCACATCGGCCATCCTGTCGGTGGGGCAAGCCGAGGAGCGTCCGGTAGTGAGCGACGGGGCGGTGACGGTGGGACGGCGACTTCCCCTTTCGCTGTCCTACGACCACCGGATTGTCGACGGCGCCCAGGGCCGTGCCTTTATGGCAGATGTGATCGCTGCTCTCGAGGCCCGGGTGTGAGCGATCTGGACCGGATCCTGGCCGAGTTGGTCGAGCTGGCCGACCGAGCCCGGCATGCCGCATCCGCGACGGAGAAGCTCGATCTCGAGGAGCGGCGCGACGAGCTGCACCGAATGGCGCGACGGGCTGCTCCGGTGTCTAGGGGAGAACTGCAGCGGCAGCTCGAGCGGCTCGTCGCCGCCTGGGAGCGCTTGCAGCGGCAACGAATCGACCTGGTCAAGCAGGCGGGCGACCTCGCCGCCGGGAATTTTGGCTTCACCTCCGACGCCGTTCGCCTCAACAGGAAGATCGACGAAGCCGCCGGCCGCGCCGACCTGGAGCGCAGGATCGCCGAGCTACGCACACGCCTCGCCGAGCTGGAGGAGCGGGGCGGGGGCTAGCCGCCGAGGATCTCGAGCACCGGCTCGTGCAAAGAACCGTTCGTCGCCAGCGCATTCCCGCCGCGCACCGTCAGGTTGCCGGTGATGTCACTGAACCGCCCACCTGCCTCGGTGACGATGACTTCGAGCGGCGCCAGATCCCACTCCTTGGCGACCGGCTCCACGACGATGTCGACCGCCCCGTCGGCGAGGAACATGAAGGAGAGGAAGTCTCCGAATCCTCTGACGCGGGCGCATCGGGTGGTGAGCGCGGCCATGCCCTCCCCGAGACCGTGCGCCGCGGCGTCCTGCATCGAGTTGAAGGAGAGATGCGCCGCGGAGATGCGGCTGGTCTTCGAGACTCTCATTGGATGGGAGTTGCGGTAGGCCCCGAGCCCCCGTCCCGCCCACCAGCGGTGGCCGATGGCTGGAGCCGACACCACGCCGATGGCGATGCCATCGCCGTCCTCCAGAGCGATGAGCGTGGCCCAGACGGGGAGCCCTCGTACGAAGTTCACGGTGGCGTCGATGGGGTCCAGTATCCAACGGCGCTCGGCGCGGCCGACAGTCCCGAACTCCTCGCCCGTTATCGCATCGGTGGGTCGCCGCGTCTCCAACACCTCCCGGATGGCCAGCTCGGCGGCTCGGTCGGCTTCGGTGACCGGTGTCGTGTCGGGCTTGGCCTCGACCTCTAGGTCTGCGGTCTGGAACCGGGGCAGCGTCACCGCATCTGCGGCATCGGCGGCCTCGAGGGCGACTCTGAGGTCGTGGCGAAGCACGGCGACATGTTGGTCGGGAGGGCGGCGCGGGGCAACGTTCCGGGGCGGGATTCACTCGTGGGCCGGGCCGGTGAGCCACTTAGGCCGTTCCTAGACTCGACTCCATGGCTCCCGATTCTCCGAGTGTGTGGTTGACGACGCTCGGCTGCGCCAAGAACCAGGTTGACTCGGAGAAGATCAGCGGCGTCCTGGCCGAAGCCGGATATCAGCAGGCCATGGCGGCCGCTGATGCAGACGTCGTGATGGTCAACACCTGCGCCTTCATCGAAGCGGCACGCCGTGAATCGGTGGACACGGTTCTCGAGCTCGCCGCGGCAAAGCGGTCCGATGCGCGCGTGGTTGTGCTCGGATGCATGGCGCAGCGCTACGAGGACGAGTTGGCGAGCGTCCTGCCCGAGGCCGACGCGGTGATCGGCATCGCCCGCTATGGCGAGCTCGTGGGGCGCCTCGATGAACTCACGGAATGGGAGCCGGTCCGGCTCGCCGCGAGCCCGCTCGACATCCTCGACGACGTACGCCGGCCGGCGCCGCTGGCCCCCTTCGCCTACGTGAAGATCGCCGAGGGCTGTGACAAGGCTTGTTCGTTCTGTGCGATCCCCCAGTTCCGCGGGCCGCAGCGATCACGCTCTCCCGTGGCGATCAGGTCGGAGATCGAAGCGCTGGCCGCGCAGGGTGCCGGCGAGATCGTCCTCGTCGCTCAGGACCTCGCCGCCTACGGGCGTGATCTCGATGCCCCTGGCGGAGTGGTCGAGTTGCTCCGCTTCGTGAGCGACGTCGATGGGTTGCGCCGCCTGCGGCTCCTCTACCTGTACCCCAAGGAGGTCACCGACGCCCTGGTCGCCGAGATCGCGGCGAACCCAATCGTGGCGGCGTACTTCGACCTGAGCCTGCAGCACTCCTCCGGCCGGCTCCTGCGCGGGATGAAGCGGCCCGGTGACGGCGCATCGCACTTGCGGCTCATCGACCGCATCCGCGCCGCAGTGCCCGATGCCGCGCTTCGTTCCGCGTTCATCGTCGGGTTTCCCGGCGAGACCGACGCCGACGTCGACGACCTGTGCGACTTCCTCGAAGAGGCCCGGCTTGATTGGGCGGCGTTCTTTCCGTACTCGGCAGAGGAGGGGACGGCTGCGCTCGAGCTGCCGGGCATAGTCGACACCGATGTGGTTGCACAGCGGATGCGGCGCCTCCAGGAAACCCAAGGGAGGATCAGCGCCGATCGCAATGCAGAGCAGGTGGGACGGAGCTTCGAGGTGGTCGTGGACACCGTCGAGGCCGGCACGCCGGTGGCCCGGTCGTATCGCGAAGCGCCCGAGATCGACGGTGTGGTCCTCTTGGACCGCGGCGCTCAGGGTCAGTGGCTGACCGCGCGCATCACCGGCGCCTACGAGCAAGAGCTGGCGGGAAAGGTCATCTCATGATCGTGGAGACCCTCGGCGTCGGGACCGAGTTGCTCCTGGGTCAGGTGGTGAACACGAATGCCGCCACCATCGGGGAACGGCTGGCGATGGCGGGACTGGATCATTTCCATCAGGCGGTGGTGGGGGACAATCTGGAGCGGGTCAAGGACGCCATAGGTGCCGCGGTGGCGCGGTCAGACGCCCTGATCATCACCGGCGGACTGGGACCGACTCAGGACGATTTGACCCGGGAAGCGATCTGCCGTGCCGCCGAAGTGGAGATGGCGTACTCGGAGGAGCACGCCGCCCACCTGCGTAGGTGGTGGGCCCGTCGGGGCCGGGAAATGCCGGACACCAATCTACGCCAGGCGGAGTACCCGCAGGGTGCGGAGCTGATCGACAACAGGAAGGGAACCGCTCCCGGCTTGAAGATACGAGTCGGAGACGCGTGGGTCTTTGCGGTGCCCGGCGTGCCCCAGGAGATGGAGCCGATGGTCGACGAGGTCGTCATCCCGTTCCTCGTCGGTGAGGCGGGTCTGAGCGGGACCGCAATCGCCAGCCGCGTGTTGCGCACATACGGGGAGTCGGAGAGCCGCATCGCTGAACTGCTCGCCGATTTGTTCCAGGCGGCAGAGAATCCGTCCCTGGCGTATCTGGCCAGCGATGGTGAGATCTCGGTGCGGCTCACGGCCCGGGCCGAGTCGAACACGACGGCCTCCGACCTGATCGAACCGCTCGAGGCCGAGGTGAAGCGCCGGCTCGGCTCTCTCGTCTTCACGGTTGGCTCCGAACCGACCGAATCGATCGTGCTGCGCGCCTTGGCGGAGAGGGGCTGGACGATGGGCACCGCCGAGTCCGCCACCGGCGGCCTGGTCGCCTCGCGGATGACGCGGATCCCCGGCTCCTCGGTGTCATTCCGCGGCTCGATCGTTGCGTATGCCACGGATCTCAAGCGGGCACTGCTCGAAGTACCCGATGCCGTTGTTTCCGGTGCCGGGGTGGTGAGCGAGGAAGCCGCCCTGGAGATGGCGCGTGGTGGTGCTCGGGCTCTGGGAGTCGATGTGTGTGTGGCCGTCACGGGCTCGGCCGGTCCCGACCCTCAAGAGCAGGATCCGGGGACGATGATCCTCGCCGTACGGACTCCGGAGAGTGCTCGCGCCCGGACCATGCGACTGCCCGGCGACAGGGAGCGTGTTCGCGCCTATGCGACGACCGCCGCCCTGCACCTGGTTCGTCTCGCGGTCGGCGGGCGATGGTGGCGGTGAAGAGGCTCTTCGTCGCGATAGACCTCACGGACGAGGCGCGTCATGCCCTGGTCGCCCGTCTCGACGACGTCGCTGTTCCCGGCCGAGCGGTGGCGCCATCGCGATGGCACGTAACGTTGCGCTTCATCGGCGACGCCGATGATCCGATCTGCGATCGGGTGACAACGGAGCTCGATGGGGTGGATCTCGGCGAGCAGTTCCGGGTGCGTTGGGCCGGGTTAGGCACCTTCCCCCGGGCAAGCCGGGCGACGGTGTTGTGGATCGGCCTGGAAGAGGGGGAGTCGCAAATGCGGGAAGTGGCCGAGCGGGTGGAAGCCGCGGTGACGGAGGCCGGCCTACGAGCCGCAGATCGGCCTTTTCGGCCCCACCTGACCCTTTCCCGGATCCGGCCCCCACAGGACCTCAGGGCGCTGCTCGATGCGGCGCCGGTCATGAAAGTGCCGATGGTCGTGGACCGGATCTCATTGTTTCGCAGCCATCTGGGACGGGGTGGAGCGCGCTACGAGGTCCTGGAGTCGTTTCCGTTGCGCTGACTGCTTGGCATCGAACAGATGTTCGGCTAGCCTGGCGATGCCCGGCCGGATACCATTCATGTAATTCACCGTGGATCGTGTCACAGCCGGCGTATACGTTGCGGTTTCCCACCGAGAAGGAGTCACCAGTGGAGCGGGACAAGTCACTCGATATGGCCCTCACCCAGATCGAGCGTCAGTTCGGCAAGGGCGCCATCATGAAGCTCGGTTCGGACAACATCGTGAAGATCGCTGCCATCCCGACCGGAGCTCTCTCGCTGGACCTCGCTCTCGGGATCGGAGGAGTGCCGCGTGGCCGCATAGTCGAGATCTACGGCCCCGAGGCCAGCGGTAAGACCACACTGGCGCTGCATATCGTTGCCGAGGCTCAGCGCAACGGTGGGGTAGCGGCGTTCATCGACGCCGAGCATGCCCTCGACCCGGTGTACGCCAAGGCTCTGGGCGTCGATATCGACGAGTTGCTCATCTCCCAGCCAGATACGGGCGAGCAGGCTTTGGAGATAGCCGACATGCTCATCAGGTCCGGCGCTCTCGATGCCGTGGTAGTCGACTCGGTAGCAGCCCTGGTGCCTCGCGCTGAGATCGAAGGGGAGATGGGTGATACCCACGTGGGGCTCCAGGCGAGGCTGATGTCGCAGGCCTTGCGAAAACTGGCCGGGACCATCAACCGGTCCGATACCACAGCCATCTTCATCAACCAGATCCGCGAGAAGATCGGGGTCATGTTCGGCAGCCCCGAGACCACTCCCGGCGGCCGGGCCCTGAAGTTCTACTCCAGCACCCGTATCGATGTGCGCCGCATCGAGACGATAAAGGACGGGCAGGCATCGATCGGCAATCGGGTTCGGGCGAAGATCGTCAAGAACAAGGTGGCGCCGCCCTTCCGGCTTGCCGAGTTCGACATCATGTTCGGGGAGGGGATCTCCCGTGAAGGGAGCCTGCTCGACGTGGCCGTCGAGCACGACATCGTCCGCAAGAGCGGTGCCTGGTACACCTACGAGGACGACCAGCTCGGCCAGGGCCGCGAGAACGCCAAGCGTTTCCTGCGAGAGAACCCCGAGATCGCGATGCAGCTGCAGGCTCAGGTGCTGGAGACCGTCGGCCTCGCTGACGGGCCGACCGACGGAGAAACGGAGCCGGACTCCGAAGGTGCGCGACGCGCCGCAGCTGGCGACAAGCCCGATGGCTCCGCTGAGTCCGACTGAAGCCGGCACGCCCTCAGTTCGTTGCCCGGAGTACGATGCTGCCTCACGCGCATATCAGAACTGAAACCGGAAACCTAGGACAAGGCGAGTAGAAGCAGGTCGGCGCCCGGTGGGCGGGCCTGCGGCGTGACTGCGATTGTGGCGACGGATGTGCGCGTCGAGCCGTGAGGCTCGGCGTCTTCTTCGTTGGGGCTCGTCGAGAGGAGGGATGGAGATGGCGACCGCGTTGCTCGCAACGGGCGTCGGGATCGCCGCCCTGCTTCTCGGCTTGATTGGCGGTGGGCGGCTGCGTCGGCTGAGATTCGGGAGGGCAGGCGGGACGGCCGAGGAGCTGGTGCGGTCGGCTCGGGCGGAGGCGCAGCTAGTCCTGGAGCGTGCTGAGGGTGAGGCGCGGGCCATCGCGGATGCATATCGGGAGCGCGAGGAAGAGACGCTTCAGCATCGACGCGTGGAACTGGAGGCTCGACAAGAGCGGCTCGGTCAGCGGGAGGGAACGCTGGAGCAGCGCGCCTCCAATCTGGCGCAGCGCGAGGCACACATCATCGACCGGGAGAAGGAGATCACGGCTACACGGCGCAGCGCTGACGAGTTGATGGAAAAGGCGCGAGCCGAGCTGGAGTCGTTGGCAGGCTTCGACTCCCGCGCCGCCAAGGAGGAGTTGATGCAGCGCGTCGAGGACGACGCCCGGCGCGACGCCATGGTGTTGATGCGTGATATGGAGCTCAAGGCGCGTGAAGAGGCGGAGAGAAGAGCGCGGCGCATTCTGACGTCGACCGTGCAGCGCCTCGCGTCGGAGGTGGTCGCTGAGACGACGGTGGCCGTGGTTGAGCTTCCCAGCGACGAAATGAAGGGGCGGATCATCGGAAGGGATGGGCGCAACATCCGAGCGTTCGAAGCAACGACAGGCGTGAACATCATCGTTGACGACACACCGCAAGCAGTAGCTCTTTCTGCATTCGACCCGGTGCGGCGCGAGGTCGCGCGTCGCGCTCTGGGGCGGCTCATAGAGGATGGCCGCATCCACCCGGCCAGCATCGAGGAGGCCTACGAAAAGGCGTTCGGCGAGGTGGACCAGAGCGTGCGGGACGCGGGTGAATGGGCGATTCTGGAGGTCGGTGTGTCCCGCCTCCACCCGGAGTTGGTGAACCTGCTCGGACGGCTCAAATACCGGATGTCGTACGGCCAGAACGTACTCCACCATCTCATCGAATCCGCCAAGGTGGCGACGATGCTGGCCGCCGAGTTGGGTGCCGATGAGGAAGAAGCGCGGCGGGCGGCCTTCCTCCACGACATCGGCAAGGCGGTTAGTCACGAGCTGAGCGGATCGCACGCTCTAGTCGGCGCTGAGATCGCGAGGAGGTTCGGCGAGGATCCGGCGGTCGTTCACGGCATTGAGGCGCATCACAACGAGGTGGAGCCGCGGACGTTGACGGCCATCATCGTGCAAGCGGCGGATGCGGTGTCGGCTGCCCGTCCCGGCGCCCGGCGCGAGGCGATCGAATCCTATGTGCGACGGCTCGAATCACTCGAAGAGATCGCCGGCTCGTTCGAAGGCGTCGACAGAGTCTTCGCCATGCAGGCGGGCCGCGAGGTCCGCGTTGTCGTGGATCCCGGAGCGGTCGACGACCTTGCTGCCCACGACCTGGCGCGGCGGATCTCAAAACGCTTCGAAGAGGATCTCCAGTATCCGGGGCAGATCCAGGTGACCGTCATCCGGGAGCTGCGCGCCACCGACTACGCCAGATGACCGGCCTGGGCCTGCCCACGGTCAGGGAAAGGCGAGTTCCGACCAGATCCGGCTTGCGCTACCTGGTACGCACCTTCGGCTGCCAGATGAACGAGCACGACTCGGAGCGGATCGCGGGGATGTTCGAGGAAGACGGAATGGTTCCCGCGGCGAGAGTGACGGATGCCGACGTTGTGCTCTTCAACACCTGCTGTGTGCGGGAGAACGCCGACAACCGGCTGTACGGCAACCTCGGGCAGCTCAGGGAGGAGAAGGAGCGGCGTCCCGACATCCGGATCATGGTCTCGGGATGCCTGGCCCAAAAGGACCGCGAGGCGGTGCGGAAGAAAGCTCCCTGGGTAGATGTCGTGCTCGGTACCCACAACCTGCACCGCGCCGTCACGCTGCTCGATCACGCCGACGAGTGGGGACCGGTGACCGAGGTCTGGGATCAGACCGGATCGGTCGACGACATCTCATCCACGCTTCCGGCGCGGCGCGACTCAGCGCATTCGGCCTGGGTGACCATCACCATCGGCTGCAACAACGCCTGCACCTTTTGCATCGTCCCTGTTGTGAGGGGGGCCGAGATCTCGCGGCGGCCGGGCGACATCCTTCGTGAGGTCACTGCCGTCGCCGCGGACGGTGTCGTCGAGGTGACCCTCCTCGGACAGAACGTCAACTCGTACGGACGCGATCTCGCCGTTGACGGGCGGCGGCGCCCAATCTTCGCCGATCTGTTGCGCCGGGTGGGCGAAGTGGAAGGAATTGCCCGGATCCGTTTCACCAGCCCCCATCCCAAGGACATCAAGGAGGATGTCGCCGTTGCCATGGCCGAGACTGCGGCTGTGTGCGAGCAGCTTCACCTTCCCTTGCAGAGCGGCAGTTCCAAGATTCTGCGGGCGATGCAGCGCGGCTACACGCCCGATAGGTTCCTCGACAAGCTGCGGATGGTCGAAGCGATCGTGCCGGGGGTGACCACCTCGACGGACGTCATCGTTGGGTTCCCGGGCGAGACGGACGAGGATTTCCAGGCGACGCTGGACGTGATGTCCGCGGCCCGCTTCGACAACGCTTTTATGTTCATCTACTCCCCACGGCCCGGAACCCGGGCGGCCGAAATGGACGGGGCCGTTCCTCCTGAGGTGGCTGCGGAGCGCTTCGACAGGCTCGTCTCGCTGCAGCGTGAGATCACGCTCGAGAAGAACGAGGCGTTGGTCGGTGCCACGGTCGAGCTGCTTTCAGAGGGGCCATCGCCGAAGGACGCCGCCTTTGCCTCGGGCCGGACTAGAGGCAACAAGATCGTGCATGTTCCCGGTGAGGTCTCTGCAGGGTCTTTCTTCGAAGCGGTCGTCGAACGGGCGGCGCCCAGTCATCTCATGGGGCGGGTGGCTCGCTGAAACCGATCGCGGCTCTGCTCGGCCCCACGGCCGCTGCCAAGAGCGCCGCCGCAATGCTGATCGCGACCGAGGTCGGCGCCGAGATCGTCTCTGTTGATTCGATGCAGGTCTATCGGGGAATGGACATCGGAACTGCCAAGGCTTCGCCCGACGACCAGGCGCTGGTGCCGCACCACATGATCGATGTGGCGGATCCCGCCGATCCGTACTCGGTGGCCGAGTTCCGCGAGCAGGCGGAGAGGAGTATCGCTGCCACGGACGCGCCGCTCCTCATCGTGGGAGGAAGCGGGCTCCACTTTCGCTCACTCGTCGATCCATTCGAATTCGCGCCGTCCGACTCGGAGGTCCAGGGTCTGGTGCGCGCATTGGATCTGGACGACTTGATCGAGGAGTTGCTCGAGGAGGACAGCCTGGCAGGAGAGCACGTCGACCTGGCGAACCGCCGCCGCGTGGAACGTGCCGTCGAGATCCTGCGCTTGACCGGGATGACGCCCTCCGCCCGCGCGGCGACACCCCAGGCGGCAGAGGTGCGCTCCTATCAGCCGAAGCGTCCCGTGGTCGCGGTCGGTCTCGATCCGGGTAACGCGCTCCCAGGGCGAGTGGCGGAGCGTTTCGAGGGGATGCTGCAAGCCGGGCTCGTGGCCGAGGTCGAGGGCCTGATGCCGCACTGGGGGCCGACGGCCTCCCAGGGCGTCGGATACCGGGAGATGGCGCGAGTGGCGGTGGGGGAGTGGAGTCTCGAAGAGGGCCGGCGCCGCGCCGTCGACGCGACGACGGCCCTGGCGCGGCGACAGCGGACTTACTTCCGGCGCGACCCGCGGATCCATTGGCTGGAATGGGTTGAGGAGCCACGACGGTTGGCAGACGCCGCTCTGCTCCGCTTCGAGGAGACTGCGTGGATTTCGTGAAGATGGAGGGGCTCGGTAACGACTTCATCGTGCTCCGCGGTCCGCGCTCTCCTTCGCCCGACGAGGTCGCAAGGTGGTGTGATCGGAGGCGCGGCGTAGGCGCCGATGGGGTCCTGGTCGTCACCGCCGGCGACAGAGCGGGCGTCGAGATGGAGTACTGGAATGCCGATGGATCGTGGGCAGAGATGTGCGGCAACGGACTCCGGTGCGTGGCCCGCTACGCGGTCGAGTCGGGCCTCGTCGATGACTCGTCGTTTGAAGTGGCGACACCGAGCGGACCACGCCGCGTCGTGGTGAGCGATGAGTCTGTGCGTGCCGAGTTGGGAGAGGTGTCCAGCCACGGCGAGCTACAGCATCTCGCCGGCTACGAGCTGGCCTCAGTGGCGGTGGGCAATCCGCACGTCGTGGCCTTCGTCACCGACTGCGGCGCGGTGCCGGTGGCAGAAGTTGGCCCCGTGATCGAGCTCGATCCGTCCTATCCGGACGGTGCGAACGTGGGTTTTGCGACCGTGCTGGGCCCCGACCGTATCGCGCTGCGAGTCTGGGAACGGGGGGCGGGGGAGACCCTGGCCTGCGGTAGCGGGGCCGCCGCCGCCGTCGCCGAGGCCCTCCGCAGCGGCCACACCGGCCCGTCCGTCACCGTGGAGCTGCCCGGAGGCGAGCTGCTCGTGGAGATCGTCTCCGGATCTGCCTGGATCGAGGGGCCAGCGCGCTCGGTCTTCGCGGGTACGCTGCCCGAGACCTAAATCACCGACCGCAGGACGGCGACGACGCGCCCCAGGATCTCGACGCCGTCATCGAATGTCACCGGCTCGTAGGCCCGGTTCTCGGGAATGAGAACGACTCCGCTGGCTTCGCGGCGGAATCTCTTGACCGTGGCCTCCTCACCGTCGATCAGAGCGGCTACCAGGTCACCATCGTTGGCTTCGGGCTGTCTCCTGACCACGACGAGGTCGCCGTCGAAGATACCGGCGTCGATCATGGAGTCGCCGCGCACGCGGAGCATGAAGACCGGGTCATTGCCGACCAGCTCGGTCGGGAGGGGAAAGATCTCCTCGATGTCCTCCTCGGCGAGGATCGGGCTTCCTGCGGCGATGCGACCGACGAGTGGGACGTCGCGCACCGGAGCCCGCCGCAGATCGGCGTCGCGTCCGGTGTCGACCACTTCGATCGCCCTCGGTTTGCTGGGGTCGCGACGCAGATAGCCGTGCTCCACCAGCGTGGACAGGTGACTGTGCACCGTCGACGGCGAGCTGAGCCCCACGGCATCGCCGATCTCCCGCACCGAGGGGGGGTAGCCCCTGCGCTGCACGGTCTCGAGTATCAGGTCGAGTATCTGCTGTTGCCGGTCGCTGATGTTGGACGGTGTCATCTCTCCAGTCCTCCCTGTCCCGGGCCACGGTACCGATTCCACGCGTTCGAGGCAAACATATGTTCGACTTGACAAGCGAACAAGCGTTCGATAACTTGGTCACCCCAGAGCGAACACGCGTTCGGGTCATGGCCCTCGGGGTAAGGCACGGCGCATATCGCGACACCACCGACGAGCAGGGAGCGAGCAGCCGCCATGACGATCTCCGCCAGCACACCGCTACGGGTTGTGGTTCTCCTCACTTCTATCGCCCTGGCGCTGCTCCTCCTGCTCGCCGGCTCGGTCGCCGCCGGCACGGCGGCGCCGGTGGCCGGCGACGTGGTGACGGCTGTGGTGGAGCACAAGGTGCGACCGGGAGACACCTTGTGGAGCATCGCCGCGGGATACACCGATCCCGGCGACGACGTGCGCGCCACGATTCACGACATCAAGGTGGCCAATCAGCTCGAGTCGAGCGCGCTCGGTGTTGGCCAGGTGCTCGTCATCCCCGTCGAGTTCTAGAGCCCGCTCGGGTGGTTTCGGAGTACGCTCGCCGTGCCATGCACTGTCCTTTCTGTGGCGTAGACGACTCGCGCGTCGTCGACAGCCGGCCAGCCGAGAGCGGCAACGCCATCAGGCGCCGGCGCGAGTGCGAGGCGTGCGGTAATCGGTTCACGACCTACGAGCGTCGCGAGCACGCCGTTGTGGTGCGCAAGCGAGACGGTCGTGCCGAGCCGTTCTCATCGGCGAAGGTCATCTCCGGTGTGAGCCGGGCCATGGCGGGCCGTGAACTGACTGCGGAGACGCTCGATCACCTGGCCCGCTCGATCGAGGCCTTTGCCGAAGAGCAAGGGCCCGAGGTGTCGACCGAGGAGATCGGCCGCCGTGTGCTCGAGGCCCTCCGCTTGCTCGATGAGGCCGCCTACTTGCGCTTTGCCTCGGTGCACAAGGAGTTCGAGGGAGCGAGTGACTTCGGGCGTGAGGTGGCGGCGCTGGAGGAGGGCCCGTAGCTGCTCACCCGGTCGCGGTCAGCACCTCTGCCTGGTCGATGGCGGTGCGGATCTCGTCCATGCGGTCGGCGATGACTAGCGACACGGCAGCGAGGGCAGCCTCCATTTCGGCGTCGAGCAGTTGGCGTTGCGCGGTGATCTCGACGATCAGGGCTTCGGCGGTCTCGACGTCCCCTCTGCGCAGAGCCAGCAAATAGCGGTCACTCCAGTCCGGGATCGACTCCAGAGCCTCGTCCACGCGTGCCAGGTAGTCGGCGAATTCTGGGTCGGGCTCCAGGCCGGCGAGGGTTCCCAGTGTCAGCGTCTGCATATCGGCGATGGCCTGACTCGCCGGATCGATCAACTCGTCGGGCGCTTCGAAGGGAAGAGGTGGCACCGCAAAGAGGGATTCGGAGGCAGCGAGGTAGGTGACTGCGGTGTCGAGCTGTGCGGAGATCGCGGTAGCGACGTCGACGATGGACAACAGGTGCTCCTGAGCAGCCGCCACATCTCCGAGCGAGCCTTGGGGCACGAACGGGGGGACACCGGGGAGGTCTTCGGCGGCGACGGAGAGCAGCTCCTCGGTGGCGACGCTGAACGCCAGAGCAGCCTCGATGTCCACGGCGGGCAGCGCGCCGTCGAGCTCGTCCACGGCCGCAGAGAAGCTCGCTAGCCCAACCCGATAGAGGTCAAGGCGTTCCTCAGCTTGGGCATCCGAGATTGTGCCTAGCCCGCGCACGGCGATGATGGCGATGGCTGCGAGCACGATCGCGGCGCCGATGATGGGCCAGCGAAACGATCGGTCTCCGGTGACCACCTTCTCCAGCGGCTGCGGTCGCCAGTCGAAGTCGATGTCGCCGACCGCGTCTTCAGCGGCACTCGGCGTGCTGGGCGATGCGACCTGTGCCGGCGTCGTGTCCAGCATGTCGATGATCGATCTGCGGTTCGCCTCGCGACGCCGTCTGCCTATCCGCATCGCAGCCTCTCTGTTCCTGCGGGCATAATCGACTCAATGCAGGTCATGCTCAAGCGCTTGGACCCAGATCTACCGGTTCCGGCTCGTGCCAATCCCGGGGATGCGGGGGTGGATCTCGTTGCTGCCGCCGATGCCTCCATCGCGCCGGGAGATCGCCATCTGATGCCGACCGGTGTGGCGGTGGCGATCCCGGAGGGATACGCCGGGCTGGTCACGCCGAGATCTGGCTTGGCGGTGCAACGCGGCGTCGGCATCGTGAATTCTCCGGGTCTGGTCGACAGCGGGTATCGGGGTGAGATAAAGGTCATCTTGGTCAATCACGGGCGGAAACCAGTTGATATCGCCAGGGGCGACCGGATCGCTCAATTGGTCGTGACGCCGGTCGAATCGCAGGATTTCGTGGAGGTGGAGGAGCTTCCGGAGAGCGCTCGCGGCGAAGGTGGGTTCGGATCGAGCGGGGCATGAATGGGCATGTGCCTTTGGTATATTGGCGAGCCCAGCGGACGTAGCTCAGTTGGTAGAGCGTCACCTTGCCAAGGTGAAGGTCGCCGGTTCGAGACCGGTCGTCCGCTCNNAGGCAAGGGTCTGCAAAACCCTCTACCCCGGTTCAATTCCGGGCGCCGCCTCTACGGCCCCGGCCTACCATCGGGGAACGGACATACCAGGGCGCTTAGCTCAGGGGGAGAGCGCTTCCTTGACGCGGAAGAGGTCACAGGTTCAAATCCTGTAGCGCCCACTCAGCATCTCCCAGCTCGAGTCCTGAAAGGCGAACGTGCCGCTCTGGCCGGACCGCACCGACCTGATCAGATGGGCGATGGCTCAGATCCTGCAGCGTCATTTCGCGACACCCCTCATTGCTGGGTGCTCGCCGCCGGGGCCGTCTACTCCCGCTGCGGCTCGGACATGACTTGGTGGAGAGGCTTTCGCGTCAGGTCGGGCACTTCACAGTCGGCCGCAGGGAACCCCACGGGGAAGATGGCGAAGGGGCGCTCATTCCCGGGCCGCCCTAGCAGTCGGGTGAGGAAGGCCATCGGGCTCGGAGTGTGTGTCAGTGTCGCCAGGCCGGCATTGTGGACGGCGGCCACGAACAGGCCGGCGGCCATACCGACGCTTTCTTTCACGTAGTAGTTCTTGAATGTCGATCCGTCGGGGGCGATCCCGTACCGTTGCTCGAAGAGAGCCACGATCCAGGGGACCACGTCCAGGTAGGCCTTGTTGGAGTCGACTCCCAAGGGCTCGAGTGCCTCTCGCCAGTCGTCGGGGAGTCGGCCGCCCTCGTAGTTCTTCTTCTCCTCCTCCTCGGCTGCAACCCGTATGGCGTGCTTCGTCTCGGGATCTCCCACCAGCGCGAACGTCCACGGCTGACGGTGTGCACCGCTCGGTGCGGTAGATGCGGTGCGGATGATGTTCTCCATCACCTCGCGTGGAACCGGATCGGGTGCGAACTGGCGCACCGAGCGGCGCCCATCCATCGACTCATAGAAGGCAGCCGATCTGGTCTCGACTTTCCTCAGAGAAAGTCGCTCGGGGCGATAGGGGACGAATCGCGCCATCGTGACACCCTACGCGTCGCTCGATACGTCAACACGTGAGTCGTCCCGCGGCAGGCCGAGTTGGCAATTGCCTCTAGGCGCTGCCCGCTGCCCGTTCGATGAGAGTGCGGAAGAAGCCGACGGCGGCATCGGCGTCGGCGAGCCTGATTCGCTCTCCGGTGCCGTGGAACCGCTTGAAGTCGTCGGCGGAGGACACGAACGGCTCGAAGCGGAGCACCTGATCGGCGATGCCCACGAAGCTCCGCGAATCGGTGGCCCCGGTGAGGATCCAGGGGGCGACGGCACCCACTGAGAAGTGTTCACGAATCGCCGACTCCAGCAGCTCGAACTCGGGCGACGCCGGATCTGAGACCGGGGGCGGCTCGCGGAAACGCTCGACCTCGACGGAGATCTCCGGACCGACCAGCGAGCGGACGTGCTCGAGCACTCCGGCCAGACTGTCTCCGGGCATGATGCGGAAGTTGACCAGGGCCGAGGCCTCCTGAGGAAGAACGTTCGATTTGACGCCCCCTCCGACCATCGTTGCCGCCGCGGTCGTGCGGATGAGGGCATCGGTCATCGGGTTGGCCGACATGCGCCGTTCGATGACGGCGCCAAACGTCTCGGTGCGCCGCAGAACGAAGGCACGCGCTCCCGTGATGAGGCGGGAAATGGCTCGGAGGAAGCCCCGTTGCGCCTGCAGGCGGGCCGGCATGGGGTTGGTCTCGATGGCGCGGATCGCAGCGGCGATCGCCCCGATTGCCGTCGAGGGTGGTGGAGCAGAGGAGTGCCCACCCGTTCCACGCGCTGTGAGCTTGATGTCTGCGTAGCCCTTCTCCCCGATGCCGACGAGAGCAATCGGGACCTCGACGCCCGGGAAGAATTCGACGGCAACGGCCCCACCCTCGTCAACCACAAGCGAGGCGTGCACGCCGCGTTCCTCGAGCAGGGCGGCGATCGCGGCCGCGCCGGTACCTCCGGTCTCCTCGTCGTGTCCGAAGACCACGTACACGGTTGCCGTCGGCTCGAAGCCATCGGAGAGGAGCCCTTCCACCGCCTCGAGAATGGCGATCAGAGATCCTTTGTCATCGAGCGTTCCTCGTCCATAGAGGTGTTGCTGGTCCCGTTCTCCGCCGAACGGAGCCAGCTCCCATTCTTCCTCTGTTCCGGGTTCGACGGGCACGACGTCTTGGTGTGCCATCACCACGATCGGCTTCGCGACCTCCTCGAAGCCGCGCCACGTATAGAGCAGTGAGTGGTCGGCGACGATCTCACGCTCGAGGTGGGAGTGAACGAGTGGGTACGTCTTGTTCAGGAAGTCTCGAAATGCGAGGAATTGGCTGAAGTCGACGCGTTCGGTCTCTTCGTGCGAGACCGTTGGGATTCGCACCGCGGCAGCGAGATGATCCAGAAAGGCCTCTCCGGCTTCACCGGGAGCAGCACCAAGTCGGGCAACTCCCTCGGCACCCTCATCTCTTCGGCCCCACCGTCGCCTCAGGCTGATTGCCGCGGCGGCTCCTATTCCGGCTCCGGCGACCAGGCCAGCGCGTTTGCTGGGTTTCATCGGCCGGATGCTCCGCGTTCCCGGGGAGGCGTCCACCCGTCGACATTGTTTCGGGGCTCCATTACTGCCGCCACATGACGAAGGCGGTGAACCACGAGCCCACGGCGTATCCGCCCAGCACCAGGGTCTGGAACCCGGTCGATCCGAAGTCGACGCAGGCACGATCCGGATTGCCACCCGCCGCTACGCAGTTGGCTACCAGCCGCTCTGAGCTGTATTCCAGCGCGGCGCAGAACAGAGCAACGATTGCGGCTCCACGAGCGAAGCTTCGGATCGTGTCGAGACGATTTCGTTTACGGGCGACCAGGAACACTGGTGTCGCCAGTGCGAGCGCGGTTGCCCCGAAAAGGATCAAGGCGACGAGGGCCGCTATCACTCGGTGACTCCTTTGCTCGTCGCGGCTGTCCTCGGTCATCTCGAAGAAGACCATGCCCACGAGTGCCCCAGCACACGCTACCTCACTGCACGCGGCGTCGATCCGGCTTGGGGTTCCGTCAGGGACAAGCGGATAGCCCGTCGACCGATATCCTCTCGCGCTATGCCTGCTCGGATCGGTCGCACCCTGCTGGTCGCGATCGCCGTTCTCGTTGCGGTCGAGGCGACTCTGCACGTCGCCGGCGCGAGGATCGGCGATCCGCAGTTCTGGTATTCGCCACGGGCACAGCAGGCCGCCGCGGCCATGGAGCGGCTCCACGAAGCAGAGCTCGCCGCAGACCTAGTGCTGGTTGGTTCGTCGATGGTCGAGTTTGGCTTTCGGTCCGAGCTCCTCGAGGATGCGCTGCCGACGGTGACCCGTGTCGGCAACGTGGGCATCCCCAAGGGCTATACGACGGTTACCCGCCGTTGGGCTCTCGAGGAGGTCGTGCCGAGGCTGGATCCCACTCGGGTCGTGTGGGGGCTCACCAGCCTCGATTTCAATGCGGGGCGCCCGACACCGGCGCTTCCGCAATACGAAGAGGCGCGCGCCGGGGCGCCCGGCTTCTTCGGGTGGCTCGATCGCGGGATGTGGTCGGTTTCCATGATCTCGCGATATCGGGATCTTCTCCGCGGGCCATTGGCGCTGTTGGACCTGCTTGAGCAGCCGGCTCCTGAGCCGCCCGAACTGCCGCTGGAGGATTTGCTCAGTCCGATCGAGTGGCCGGATGTGTCTCAGACGGATGCCGCATTCCGAGCATTGCGTGGCAGCCTGCTGCACGAGTTCAGCATCGGCGAGCAGCACGTCGCGGACTTCCGATACACCGTCGCGGCATTGCAGGAAGCACTAATCGAGGTAGTGCTGGTCCTGCCGCCCGTTTCGGCCGAATTCGTCGCAGCTCACCCCGAGGGTGAAGAGACGTTTGCTGAGTTCAGAACCTGGATTCGCAGCGAAGCGGAGGACCTGGGGGTACCCATCTTCGATTACAGCTTGGCGATGCCGGAGGAGAGGTTCCTCGACTACAACCACATCGACAGGACGGGGGCGACGCTGCTGACTGAGATGCTCATCGCCGACCTGTCGAACCTCGGCTGGTAGTCGATGCTGTTCAACTCCTTCGAGTTCTTCGTGTTCCTGGCGATAGTGCTGGGCCTCTACTGGCGCCTCCGCCGCAGAGCACAGAACGGGCTGCTGGTCGTCGCGTCATATGTGTTCTACGGATGGTGGGACTACCGCTTCCTGTCGCTCATCGTCATCTCGACCGTCGCCGACTTCTTCATCGCGCAACGCATGCACGCCAGTTCGACACGAGGCGTCCGCCGGCGCTGGCTGTACGCATCGCTCGGCGTGAACTTGGGGATCCTGGCCGTCTTCAAGTATTTCAACTTCTTCGTCGACTCGGCCGCTTCGCTCCTGGAAGCAGTGGGCTTCTCCGCCGACACTCCGACGCTCACGGTGATTCTGCCGGTCGGGATCAGCTTCTACACGTTCCAGACGATCTCGTACACGTTCGATGTGTTTCGCCGGCGCATCAGCCCGGAGCGCGACCTGATCACATTTGCGGTCTACGTGGCCTTCTTCCCCCAACTCGTCGCCGGCCCCATCGAACGCGCCCAGCATCTGCTGCCGCAGATCCAGGCGAAGCGCCGCGCTCCGAACCTGGACAGAGCATGGAGTGCCGTCTGGCTGATTCTGACCGGGCTCTTCAAGAAGGTGGTCCTCGCCGACGGACTCGCCGCGGTAGTCGAGACCCGATTCACATCGCCCGATCAGCACGGCGCAATCTCGCTGTTGATCGGTATGTACGCGTTTGCCATTCAGATCTACGGTGATTTCTCCGGCTACTCGTCGATGGCCCGCGGCGTGGGGCGGCTCTTCGGTATCGAGTTGATCCGCAACTTCGAGCAGCCGTACCTGTCGAAGAACATCTCCCAGTTCTGGCGGTCGTGGCACATCTCGCTGTCGACCTGGCTCTGGGACTATCTGTACGTCCCCCTGGGTGGGAATCGGCGTGGCCGGCGCCGTCTCTACATCAATATGGCGCTGACGATGCTCATCGGCGGGTTGTGGCATGGGGCGGCGTGGACGTTCGTCGTGTGGGGCGGGCTGCACGGGCTCTATCTGGCCATTCACCGCATGGTCGGTGCCTATGAACCGCGAGGCAGACCGCAGTCTCCTCGGATTGGCGACCTGTGGGGGATCGTCGTCACGTTCCATCTGGTCGCCTTCGCCTGGGTCTTCTTCCGCGCCGAGTCTTTCTCGGCGGCGTGGGACTATCTCGCCGGCTTTACGCGACTGGCGAGTACGGCGGCAGGAGACGGAGGGTCTCTCTCGTCGCAGTTGGCCAGCATCGTGGCTTTTGCTGTGGTCGTCTTCGGCCTGGATTGGATCGACCGCAACAGAGAGAAGTACCGGCCTCTGCAGACGTGGCACCCGGTGCCGCTGGGCGCGGCCATGGCAGTCATGGTCACCGGCCTCCTGGTGTTCAGCGGCGACAAGCTGGTGCCGTTCATCTACTTCCAGTTCTGATCTCACTCACGGACCCATCTCTCGGCGCGCGAAAACGCCCCCGAGGGGGCGTTTCGCTCCGTGTCTCACGACCGGAGGAGGAGCCCGCCGGCGGAGGAGCCGGTCTGCGTCGTTCAGACGCCTGACGCGGCCGGTGACGGTCGAGCGCGGTGTCGATGCGTCTTGGCAACCCTCGCTCCGGGCCTCTTCGCGGGGATTCCACGAGTTCCCGACCACGGTGAGGGGGCTCCCTGAGTCGAGATACGGCTGCCTCGACGATCGGTGCCCTGCCGTTGCGTTGTCGTCACCTCAGCTGCGTCGTTGTAGCCCGGCTCCTCCTACCAGCGGATTCAGGCACAACGGTGGCTACCTCTTCGCGTGGGCGTTAGGGCCAAAAGACCGAATCACACCGGAGGAGCGGGGTCGTATTGGATGGAGCGGCGCACTTCCCGCGCCCGCTCTGGCGAACTGAGGCGGCTCACCAGATGCAGGGCCATATCGATGCCTGCGGAGACGCCGGAAGCCGTGATGATGTCGCCGCTGTCGACAAATCGATCATCGGTCCGGACGTCGATTCTGCTTCCCAGCGCGGCGAGGTGCTCGATGGAGCCCCAGTGGGTGGTCGCTGGCCTGCCGTCGAGGAGTCCGGCGTCGGCGAAGACCAGGGAGCCCGTGCAGACGCTCGTCATCAGCGTCCCGGCGTCCCGCATGCTGTGCAGCCAGGCCCGGATCTTGTCGTCGCCGAGTTGGGCGCGGGTGCCTCTTCCTCCGGGGTAGACGAGCACGTCCAGCTGCGGCGCCGACTCCCAGGTGTGGTCGGCAAGGACGCGCATCCCCTTGGCGCAGACGACCGGGCCGTCGTGGGGCGCCAGCGTGAACACGTCGACTCCGTCCTCCGGCCACGACCGAGCCCACATCGCCAACACTTCCCAGGGCCCGACGAAGTCGAGCTCTTCCGCCCCTTCGAAGACCGCCACGCCGATCGTTGTCATTACGGGAGTCTCCCATGGCGGCGCCGGCGAGGGGGCAGCCCCCTTCCGGAGCAGGCCGGGCTCGCCGTCCGCCCTCCAGTCGAAGCGATGGTGCGGGTGTACGATTCGGCGCCCGCGACACCTGTGGAGGCGCTGTGGCAGACACCATCCCGGCGAGACTGTTCGACCAGGCCGAGAGGCGGCCGGGGAGTCCCGCTTACCACGAGAAGATCGCCGGCGAGTACCGGTCCACCTCGTGGGGGGAGTACGCCGAAAAGGTGCGCCGCGCCGGAAAGGGTCTCATCGCTCTCGGGTTCGCACCAGGTCAGCACGTGACGATTCTCGGGTTCAACCGGCCAGAGTGGGTCATCATGGATCTCGCCTGCATGGCGGTCGGCGGCGCGCCGGCGGGCATCTACATCACGAACTCGCCGGAAGAGGTGCAGTACATCACGCACCACGCTGAGGCTCCACTGATCCTGGTTGAGGACAAGGCGCAGTTGGAGAAGGTCAACGCAGTCCGGTCCGAACTGCCTCATCTCGAGTACATCGTGACGATGCGCGGGGCTCCCGAGGTGGACGACCCGATGGTGCTCACCTGGGAGGAGTTTCTCGAGCGGGGTGACGGGGTCGACGATTCGGCGTTCGTGGAGCGTCTCGAGGCGCTCGAACCCGACGGCCTGGCGACGCTCATATACACGTCGGGAACGACGGGCCCTCCAAAGGGTGTGATGCTGACGCACCACAATCTCACGTGGACGGCCGACGCCGCCCATGGTGTCGTCCCCATCCACGGCGATGACCGTCTGGTTTCCTACCTCCCGCTGAGCCACATCGCCGAGCAGCAGTTCACGATCCACATCTCGATCTCGACCGGCTACCAGGTCTACTTCGCCGAGTCGATCGAGGCTTTGGCGGACAACATCAAGGAGGTCAGGCCGACGCTCTTCTTTGCGGTGCCCCGGGTGTGGGAGAAGTTCCACGATGGTGTGGCCGCCAAGTTGGCGGAGGCGTCGGGCATCAAGGCGAAGCTGGCCGAGTGGGCGCAACAGGTGGGACGCAAGGCGGTTGAGGTGCGCAACTCCGGCGGCGACCTCTCCATGTTCCTCGGGCTGCAATCAGGCCTGGCGGCCAGGCTGGTTCATCACAAGGTCATGGATGCCCTCGGACTCGACGAGTGTCGCATCGCCGTCACCGCGGCGGCTCCAATCTCGACCGAGGTGCTGGAGTTCTTCGCCGGCTTCGGTCTCAGCATCATCGAGGTCTACGGCCAGTCTGAGGGGACCGGGCCGACGACGGCGAATCGCCCCGGGCACACGAAGTTCGGCTCCGTCGGGCCGGCGTATCCGGGGTGCGATGTACGGCTGGCCGACGACGGTGAGATCCTCCTCAAGGGAGGCAACGTGTTCGCCGGCTACTACAAGGACGCGGAGGCGACATCGGAGACGCTCGTCGACGGCTGGCTGCACTCCGGGGACCTCGGCTCGTTCGATGAGGACGGCTTCTTGACGATCACCGGTCGCAAGAAGGACATCATCATCACCGCCGGCGGCAAGAACGTAGCGCCGAAGAACCTGGAGGCAGCGCTCAAGGACAACCTCCTCGTATCGGAGGCCGTCGTCGTCGGGGACCGGCGGAAATATCTCACTGCCCTCGTGACGCTGAACCCGGAGACCGCCGACAACTACGCCGTCGAGCGAGGCATCACCGGTCCTCTGTACCAGTCCGACATGATTCGCAAGGAGATTCAGGCGACGGTCGACGAACTCAACGATCGCGTGGCGCGCGTGGAGCAGGTCAAGAAGTTTGAGATTCTCCCTCGCGAGCTATCAATCGACGACGGCGAGCTCACCGGGACGCTCAAGGTGAAACGCAACGTGGTCAACGAGCACTTTGCCGACTCGATCGAGTCGATGTACGCCGAGGATTGACCGCGAACCGATGACCCGAGTCGCCGTCCTGACCTCGGGAGGCGATGCCCCGGGAATGAACGCCGCCATTCGAGCGATCGCCAAGGTCGGCGCCGGGCGCGGCATCGAGGTGCTGGGCGTGGAAGGCGGCTACACAGGCCTGATCGGAGGGCGGTTCCGTTCGCTTACCCGCATGGCCGGGGAACGACTCCTTCCCGAGCGGGCGGTGGATCTTGCCCTCGGCGAAGGCGGCACGATCTTGGGATCTTCGCGATCAGATGCCTTCCTCACCGAGGAGGGGCGTGCCGCCGCGGGCGCCGCTCTGGAGGGGACGGCAGGGTTGGTGGTGATTGGTGGCGACGGCTCGCTGCGCGGAGCGCATGCCCTTGCCACCGAGACGGGGGTCCGGGTGGTCGGCGTCCCGGCGTCGATCGACAACGACGTCGGGTGTACGTCGTTGGCCATCGGGGTGGATACCGCGCTCAACACGATCGTCGAGGCATGCTCCAAGATCTCCGACACGGCGCGGGCACACCGGCGCGCCTTCGTGGTCGAGGTGATGGGGCGCCAGTCGGGCTACCTTGCCATGGCGAGTGCAGTCACGGCCGGAGCCGACGCCGTGCTCTTCCGCGAGCAGGGACGCGTTGCGACGGTGATCGTCGACTCGGTGGAGCAGGTGATTCGTCAATCATTCGACGGCGACTCGGGCAAGCGCCGCGTGCTCATCATCAAGGCCGAGGGCGTCGAACTCGCGGCAACAGACCTGGTCGACTCGCTCAACGAGCGGCTGCGCGATCTCGACGGCGTCGAAGCTCGGGCGATCGTGCTGGGACACCTGGTGCGGGGCGGGAGCCCGTCGTACCTGGATCGGATGATCGGAGGGCGCCTGGGCCTGATGGCGTTGTACACCCTCGCCGAGGGCGGCGGCGACGAGATGGTGGCTTGGCGGAGCCCTCTCGAAGGCGGTGTCGCCACGCTCGACTCGAGGGTGCAGCGCTTTCCTCTCGAACGGGTGGCGGCGGAGTCCGAGGCCCTGCTCGACGGTTCCAGCCCGGTCATGCAACGCCGCATGCAGATGATGGAGACGGTCGAAGGAGTGCTGGCCCTGTAGCGGGCTCGACGCGATCGGCTAGCCGAAGCCGGGTTTGGCGACCATCGCCCAAACGACCACAACCAAGATGGCGAGGTCGAGCAAGGCCACCTGGGAGATGCGGCTCAACCTGGCGTCGGCGCCGGGATGGTGACCCTCCAGCTCGGAGGCGAGCTTGGTCGCCTGGGGCCCGAGAAAGCCCATGCCGAGTATGGCCGAGGCAACGACTCCGCCGATCCCCATGATGATCCACGCCTGTTCGAACTCGAACACGTCCGACTCGATGACCATCAGGATGCCGAAGATGGTCAGCAGGATCGCGGACGGGTTGAAGACGCGGGTTGCGGCGAACTCCATATCGCGGGTGATGCCGAGCTTGTGGTCGTGGTCGGCGCGCTTGGCTCGTTCCGTGAGAACGGCGCCGAAGATTCCCCCACCGACCCAGATGATCGCCAGCGATACGTGGAGGAACTTGTACACCTCGAACTTGCTCATGTGCTCCTCCTAGAACCCGGGCTTGACGACCATGGCCCACACGGCGACAAACTGGAGGGCAATGGCGGTGCGCGACGCGATGCCGACACGCCTCATGATCACGCCCACGTGAGGACCGCCCCCGGCCTCCATTGCCGCCACACCACGATCCAGATTCGGCTTGATGACGGCCAGTGCCAGAGCCAGCGACGCCGCGACGGCGACGAGGCCGATGATGATCCACGCTTGGGTGAACTCGATTCCCGCGTTGTTGACCACCAGCCAGATCCCCATAGCCAGTAGGACTAGTGAGGCCGGTATGAAGAGTCCGACGCTGAATCGCTGCATGCCGCGGGCAAAGCCCAGGGCGTGGCCCGGAGCCGCCTTCTTGGTGCGGGCAGCGAATATTGCGGCGAGGAACGCGCCGCCGACCCACGTCATCGCTGCGGCGATGTGGACGAATTTCAGCGCTTCGCGCAAATCCAACGGTGCCCACTCCTGTTTCGACGGGCCTGGAACCTAGCGTCGTGGAGTGCTGCTGGCGAGCGGCGCGGCGCCCTGGTAGACCGAGGCCATCGAACTCTCAGCCGAAGCGCGACGCGATGCCGCCCGGATCGTCTGGATTGTGGGTGTCCGCTCGACCCCGCCGGGGCGGCTGCCGATATGAAGCTTGTCCTGGGAGGCCAGACGGTCCAGGTAGAGACCGTGGTATTCGACCTGTTTCACACCCTCGTGGACCCGCAGGCGCAGGCACCGCCCGGCTTCAACCGGCTGCACCGAGTCGCCGAGATCATGGGCCTTTCGCAGTCGGACATCGACCTGTGGTGGGAGCAACGGGTACCCGTGTTCGTTTCCGAGCCCGTGTCTCCCGTGGACGAGCTCGTGGAACTCGCCCGAGTCCGCCGGATAGTGATGTCTCCGGGGCACGTCGCCGAGATCGACAGGGCGATGGGCACGTATCAGGACGACGCCCTGCGCAGCCCGGTGGCGGGTGCCGAGGCCACCCTCGGCAGGCTGCGCAGGGATGGACTGGCCACCGCCATCCTCAGCAATGCCCACGTGCGCGACGTTCGAGCCTTCCCCGAGTCACCGCTGGCTGATCTCGTCGACGAGGCGTGCTTCTCCTGCTTCACCGGCGAGGTGAAGCCGGATCCCGCAGCGTTCCAGGGTGTGTTGCAGCGTCTCGGCGCCGATGGGCGAAGCGCGCTCTTTGTTGGGGACGGCGGAAGTAGCGAGATAGAGGGTGCTCTCGAGTCCGGATTCGCGGCCGCGATCGCAGTCACCGGACCGGCGGGTCGGGGCGGCTGGCGCCGCGGTCCCGAGCAGGAGCGGATCGAAGCGGCGGCGGGTGCGGTGATCGGCGATGTCGGCGATCTGTTCGGCTTGGTGGCCGATTAGACGGCGCGGCGCACCTCGAGAGGCTCTTCGGAATCATCGAAGAGCGAGGCACGTGACCATCCCAGGTTGACGATCAAATGGCTGGGCGGGTAGGGGCCATCGGCGGCGAGCATCTCTGGGATCGTGACGGCACGCGCCAGATCGTGGTTGCATTGGCCCGATTCGCAGTTGCGGTATGGATCGTCGATGGGATGGTTCACCCATTCGCCATCGGCAAGCGATCCCCAAACCTTGACTAGTCCGAACTGATCAGCCCGACGGGGCTAATCCCACCCCAGTTCGTGAAGGCGCGAATCGTCTATCCCCAGGTGATGGGCCAGTTCGTGGAGCACGGTTCGGCGGATCTCGTCGCGTAGCTCGTCCCCGCTGAGTCCTAGAGCGAGATGGGGTCCCATGAAGACGACGATCCGATCGGGGAGAAAGCCCGAGTAGTCCACTCCTCGCTCGAGCAGGGACACCCCCTCGTAGATGCCGAGCAGACCCGTGCCGTCGGGATCCTGCTCACGACTGGGCCACTCGGCGACGACGACCCGCAGGTTCTCGACGCGGTCGGTCACCCATTCGGGCAACGACTCGAGCGCCTCGTCGACCACGGATTCGAACTCGGTGCGCCGCATGAGGCAGAGCATACGGGCGCTACAGTTTCCGCCCCGGGGCGCTTAGCTCAGCGGGAGAGCGCTGCCTTCACACGGCAGAGGTCACTGGTTCGATCCCAGTAGCGCCCACTGCGCTGAACCCTCTATGCGGCAACGGCTTCAGTATTTCCGTGTCTGGAGGCAGGCACCTTCGATTCGTCCAGATCGAACGAACACGAACAGATGCAAGCCCGATCCGGTCCAGAGCATCGGCTGCGGCCCGGTCGATACCCTCGAAGAGGTGCCCATAGACGTCCAGGGTGACCGTGATTGAGGTATGCGGCTAGGCGGTGCTGGGCCACTGCGGTACGCGGGGCGACGACATCTAGGATCAACGTTGGGAGTGACCAGTCGGACCCGGCGCTAGAACTCGTTTCGATCACACGGAAACTGATGATCGGGAGTCTTGCTTCAGTCGAGCGGCTCATCCCTTGGTAGGAGGGTTTCGCAGTTGACGGCGATTGCGGAGAGGCAGGTGTCGATTCCGGGGCCTCCGTCTTCGCCTTCGTCTCCGGGTCCGTCGCCGGAGAGCAGGTCGTCTCCGCCTTCTCCGAAGAGATTGTCGATGCCGCGTCCGCCCATCAAGGCGCCTCCGTCGTCGCCGCCTCGCAGCGTGTCGTTGCCTCCGTCGAGGTTGAGGAACTGCCAATCCCCCCACAGGGAATCAAACCCAGGGCCGCCTTTGAGAACATCGTTGCCGAGACCCCCAAAGAGCCAGTCGTGGCCGGGTCCGCCGTCGAGGATGTCTCTCCAACCGGTGCCGCCAGCTCCGATCCATCCCCACGACTCGTCACCGTAAAGAGAGTCGTTGCCGACATTGTCCTCAAGACCGCGCAACAGGTCGTCGCCTGCTTCACCGAGCACAAGGTCGTTGCCGCTTGGTTTTTGCTTCTAGCTCAGCCCCCGACACAGAGGCGACACAGAGGTTGGGGCGGTGACTAGCTGTTTGTGACGCGCATCGAACCCTCAAGGCGGGATCCGTCTCCTGCCCGCACGCCGCAGATCACGGTTCGTGATCCTTCGGCCCATGACACTTCTGTCGGGAGGAGAGTGAAAAGGTCAAGGCTGCTTTGCTCGAGAGGTATCCCAACGAATCCCTCGAATTCGGGGAGACATCCCTCTGCAGCAGCACTGCCGACGTCGTCGGGAAAGTCATCAGCAGGTAACGAGAACTCGAAGAAGGCTTCTATGTCGTGCGGGGATTCACAGTTGATCAGCTGGGCCATGCCGCCCTCCGGCTCGTCGAAGCAGTCCCCGACGTCGAGGCTTGAAACAAGCACTGGTCCGTATTCCGCCAAGGCTGGGTCCAAGGCGGTGCCAAACTCAGTCTTCGCGTTGTTGTGGAAGTTGAAGAACAGCTCCAGCTCGGCACCCCGCTCCAAATCTGCGCCCCGCAGCCGAACCGTGTCCCAACGGCAGGTCATCAATGCGAGCTGACCTTTGAGGATCCGTAGCCCAAGGGAACTGAACTCGTCCTCAGCTGAGTCCGACCAACACTGGTCCGCTTTCGTTTCCACTCCGCCGAGAGTGAGCGATGTCAGGAATTGATCTGTGCTGTCAACGCGAATGTCTAGATCGCGTTCGCCGGTAATGAACTCAAAGACCACGATCACCGAACCGCCAGGATCCGCGAGTACCCATTTGAGACTCAAATAGAGCTCACGATCCATCCTCGGATTTGAGAAGTCACAGCCCGAAGTGGTGCGGTAGAAACACCAGTCGTTACCGGCGTCCGGGTCCGGATGCCGGGGATAGGGACCGTAAAGGACCGACCTGGGGTCCATACCCGACACAGCGAATTCGATTGCCTGCTCCCCATCGAGTCTGAAATCGGATAGGACAGTGCAGTACGTTCCCGCGCCCATCTCCATGCAAACGTCGATGCCTTCATCGGACTGAGTAGCCGACGACGAGCCGATAGCGGCATCACTCATGAATTCGACAAAGTCCCTCGCCCGATTGAACACCTTGGTCATACTCGAAGCGGCGTCGACGACTGAGTCACCAGTGAGTGCCTCTGCGAAACGAGCGGCAAAGTGCTGCTGCGGTGACAGGGTTGTTGTCGTCGTGGTCGGTGCTGTAGTTGTTGAAGTTGTTGTCGGCGGCTGAGTCGTGGTGGTTGTCGTCGATGTCGTTGTTGTTGTGGTGCTCGGCGGTGCGGTTGTGGTTGTGGTTGTGGCAGCGTCGCTGGTGCACGCCGCGACTACCAACAGAAGTGCGATACAAACCACTGCGATTTGCCGGGCGTTCGCTTTGCCATTCGCTCTGAACATGAGCTCTCCATGCAGAACTTCGCTGGCGTCTCCTTCAGAAAGGTACACATCGGGAATCGACGATGAATCGGGGATGTCCCCCATTCGGCCCACCGGCGAAGGCCCTCAGGGAGTACGGGGTATCTCTCAGCAGGGGACGGCTCGACATCGGACGGGCAGGGAACATATTGGGAACAAGACAGCCCAAATCTGCCGTAATCGGCCACAGGCGCTCGGGCACTAGCGGACTGACAGACCCGTTATCGTTCAAAGGGATTGGGGCGCTTCTTCAGGTCAGACAGCCTGCGCGGAAGACTGGCGGTTTGCTTTCACACGGCAAGGTCACTGGTTCGATCCCAGTAGCGCCCACCGAGCGAACGCTTATGGATTAGGGGTTCTTTCGCGTTTGGGGATCAGCGGAGTCCGGCGACGGTGCTGAGTTCCAACGTTGTGAAGGCCATTCCGTCTTCGGTGTAGACCTGGGCAATCTGTTCGTATTTGGCGTCCTGTCTCCTTACCTTTGCGAGCTTGGGTTGGCTGATGTACACAATCCGGTCTGAGTAGAGCCCGAGCTTCCCGGGGTGATGCGGTTTCCTGCGGCGGCTCGCGACGTTTCGATGACTCCGAAGGGTGCTTCATCCGGCATGGCTCCTCCCGAGATGCCTGGTCGAACTATCTGAGGGTGTCGGAGGCCGTCCGACGCTCCTAGCGCCGGTCCGAGGTGTGGAAAGCATCGACGCACTGTCGGGTGCCCGTCTGTCTACGGTCTCCGGCGCTGGTACCAATCGATTGACCTGAGGGGGTCTAACAACGAGGCGACTTGGACTGGTATTGGGCGTAGTGCTGCTGGTCGGGATGCTGGCGGCACCTGCTGGTGCTCACGGACAGAATGCCGACAGGTTGGCAAAAGCCGGCTGGACCTGCTTTGTCGCAGGTCCCAACGGTTGGACGCACTGCATTTCACCGGCGAATGGTGCCGGGGCAGCGAAGGCCACAAATGTCATGGTGTTCGGCGTGGGGGGCCACCCGTTTCTCGGCACCGAGATACTGCTTGACGCATCGGTCTATAACGGTCAACTGTGCATGACTGACCCGGTCTTCGGTGTCGCCCATCCATACCATGACCTGAGCGGGGTGGGAGATGGTCCATATGCCTGTCACCACTTCGATACGCCTGATCCTGCTCCTTGAGCAACAGCAGCTAGGTGGGGACCCTCGGCGAGCGCCGGGGGTCCCCACGCGTAAGCTGAGTGCGGGGAGTCGTTTCGAGCTCCGTTCTTTACCTGCGGCTGGCGCCTGGCGCGGAGACAGTGCCTTGCCCGGCGTTGGCGGCGTGGGCTCAAAGACGGTTCGATCCCAGTAGTGCCCGCCGGACGGGTCGATTCCGCTGACGATCCCCCGACTCCTTTTCGAGGTTGTTCGTCTCAGGTTGATGGGAACTCAGCAGCGGCGATCGGCGCGGGC
>JABAOE010003989.1_pt1 | contig 38429 bp, 44 predicted proteins | sample 7062141 | NCBI WGS metagenome assembly JABAOE01 (sample SAMN14538627, study PRJNA623070) | marine sediment metagenome | biome: marine biome [ENVO:00000428]; feature: marine pelagic biome [ENVO:01000023]; material: deep marine sediment [ENVO:00002113] | place: India: Gulf of Khambhat ...
AGGTCTTCGGCAAGCACGACATGAAAGACATGGCAGGCGTCTTCGACAATACGGTCAAGGGTCTACGTGATAAGACGGAAGTCTGGTGTCACACGTGCTGGGGTAATCCGTCCCAGCAACGCATGTTCAAAGAGGTGCAGAGCTACCACGGTGCACTCGAGATCTATAACGAGGTCGATGCCGACGTCGTCACGTTCGAGTCGTGCAGCTCCGGGATGCGAGATGTGCCCGAAATCGGCAAGATCGTCACCGATAAGAAGATCGCAATCGGCATGATCGATCATCATTCGCTGCAGATCGAACGCCCCGACGACATCGCCGACAGAATTCGCGAGACACTCAAGCACATCCCGGCCGAGCGACTCATTCTGTGCTCGGATTGCGGCATGGGTCGCGAAGGCATGAGCCGGCGACACGCGCGCTACAAGATGGCTGCGCTCGTGCAGGGCGCGAATATCGTCAAGAAGGAGCTCGGTCTGCCTGAAGCGGACTGCCTAGCGGCCGACGGACGTTACTCGCTCGTGCCGACCGAGGACTGAGCGAAGACGACTCGAGACTAAGTCCGACGCACTGGGAAAGTCAGAGCGACTCGAGCATCCGCGTGAGCTCATCGAGATCGGGCTCGGCGTCCTTCGGACCCAGGCTCACGCAGTTCCAGGGTTGGAGTTGCTCCTCGGGTGCCCAGACCCATTCGCGCCCGAGCGTCACGGGCTCGGTGTAGTTGACCGGGTCCTCGACGGTCAGCGTCATGCGCAAGTCCATCTGCCCGGGTTCGCGCCAGTAGCGCTCGGTCAGCCGCGCATCGGCGCTGACGGGATGGCCTCTGAGATTTCGCAGCACGCCACCTGCCGTGTGCGTCGTCTCGATCACGAGGGCACCATCCTCCCAACGACCAATGGAATACCCGAGGTTGGTCCGCGGATGATCGGCGGGCGGTGGGTCTGCATACATATGGATCCGCCGCGTCGTGGCGAGACGCTCGAACAGCATGATGATCGTGTCACCGTCGTCGATGAATTCGATCAAGTTGTTGTCCCAGAGAATACCGGGCACCTTCTCCGCGGCGCAGTCATCCACGCTACGCGCATCCTGCGCGCCAGGGTTGTAGGTATCAAAGAATTCTTGCGCCTGTGGCGTGAAGGGATACACGTCGGGCTGGGTCACCGGCGGCATCGTGCGAAACAGCGGNNCAGCGGCGGTGTGTAGACGCCGAAAATATCGATAGCGCCCTCTGAATCCTGCGCCATCGCTGGCGCGTTCAGGATCAGAGAAGCGGCGACAATGACTGCGCTCGAGACTTTCATTTCTTTGCTTACCCGGCCGGTCGTGTCGGAGCTCGTATTCGTTTTCCGGTAAGTCGTGCCCAGTACGTTATACAATTGGAGCGCGACGATCTACCCCGCATCAATGCACTTTAGAGGACTTCGACGTGGCACGCATCGTAATCTCACTCATGGCAGTCGGCCTATCAATTTCAGCCTACGCCCATCATTCCGTTGGCGCCTTCTACGACAGCGGCACGGTCAGTCGAATCTCAGGCACCATCGGAAGCGTCCAGTGGGTGAACCCCCACGTAAGATTTACCGTCGACGTCACCGCTGCGAACGGCCAGACAGAGCGCTGGCGTGTTGAGGCCGGCGCGCTGAACTCGCTCGACCGCCAAGGCGTACCGCGCGATCTGCTTAGCGTTGGCGAGGACATCACCGTCATCGGCTACGCCTCTCGCCGCGGCCGACCCGAGATGGTTGCAGCTTCCGTCGACCTCGCCAACGGCGAGAACGTCGTGCTCTGGTCGGGGCTTTTCGGTGGGCCCGAGGAGTCCAATCCCGCACCTGACGCAGCCGAGCAAATAGCAGCAGCCGCCGCCGAGGCGGCGCGCTCGGCACGAGGTATGTTCCGCGTCTGGACGATTGGTCTCGAATACACGCACGACGCGACAGACGCCGGTGACGAAACCGCATTGCCGCTGACTGCGTCCGCGCGGGCAGCGCGTGAGAACTTCGACCCACTCGTCGACGATCCCGGTTTGAGCTGCACCGCACCCGGCATGCCTGCACTGATGGACAACCCGTTTCCGATGGCGATGGCCGAGGACGACGGGGACGTATTAATTCGCATGGAGCAATGGGACGTTGTGCGACGTGTTCACATGGATAGCGATGCAGACCCGGCCGCTCAACCGGCATCGCCCTACGGCTACTCGACCGGCCGCTGGGAGAACGACAACACGCTCGTCGTCACAACGACGAGAATCAATTGGCCGTACTTCGACGACATCGGTACACCGCAAAGCGAGCAGCTAGAGCTCATCGAACGGTACACGTTGAGCGATGACGAAAACCGCCTCGACTACCTGTTGACGGTCACGGATCCCGAGATGCTGACCGCGCCGGTCACGTTCGATGGTTACTGGGTCTGGATACCGGGCGAGCAAATTAAACGCTACGACTGCGCGGTGCCCGATCTCTGACGGTGCTGGCGGACTCAACGTCTCCCGAGGACGCGCCCGCGCACAAAGCACGTGAGCCCAAGGGTCGCGAGCGTCGCGACCAGCAACCCGCTGAACGTCAAGAACAGCTTGTACGGCAAGCTCTCGAGCTTGCCCGTATGCAGTGGATAGGCTGCATGCCATGCGCGCTCGATACCCGGCAACGTTACAGCGTCGAAGCGTACGTCCATATACCCGCTCGCAGCCTCGATGTAGACACGGCTCATGCCGTCCGGATGCCACTCGTCCGGTTGCTTCACACCGATAATGCGGTACGGGCTCGCGCGGTTCGCAACAGTGACCGAGCGCACCTCACCTGCCGGGAACGTAGCAAGGGCTCGCGTCATGGCCGGTAGCCATTCGCCCGTGTCGTCACCGGAGATGTCATCGAGATTGACGATGAGTGAATCGCTGTAGGCCTGCGTTTGCCGCACGGGATCCAGCAGCCATGCCTCCGTCTGAAAGGGAAACGCCAAAACCGCGCCCGTTACGAGCGTCAGCAGGAACGGCAACGCTTCGAGCACGCCAATGTTGCGGTGTGTCACGAGCAAGTGCGCCCGCTCGGTGCCCTTCGGCCTGAAGCCCAACCGTAGTCCACGTCGCATCGGCCAAAACGAGACAAGTCCAGCGAGCACGAGCACCGTCATCGCGAGCGCAACGAAGCCAACGATCGTCAGTCCTCGATTTCCAAGCAGCAAACGATGATGGAGATCATAGAGCCACTCTTCCCAGCGCTCGTTCAGGAACCACTCAGCGACGATGCTTCCTTCAGCGTCAACGTAGGCGTAGCGCGTTTCGGTGAGCGTGACCTTCGTCAGTGGAAAATCCCGTGTTGCGAGCTGGATAAGGCCGATATCATCGACATCGAACTGCGCTTCGATGGATTCGACGATTCGCGCAAGCGCGGGCGGCTCGGGCTCGAATGCGACGCGGGCTTCGGGAATGACGAGCTTCAGATACGTCTGTTTCCAGACGAGCAGCACGCCCGTTAAGCTGCTGAGCAGCACGAACAACGCAAGCGCGGCGGCGCCCCAGGCGTGAACCGTCCGGGTCACTGTGAAAACACGCTTCAGCGGGAGTTCCTTCGTCCGACTACCGCCGCGTCAACGCGGGAAGATCAGGGTGCGTCTGCGAGCCGGCTTCCCGCGATCCAGACCGAATCGATCTCTCGCGTCGCGCGAATATTGTCGAACGGGTTCGCGTTGAGCACGACGAGGTCGGCCCAGCGCCCGGGCTGCAGGGTCCCGAGGTCGTCGAGACCCGCGGCGCGCGCGGCGCCACCCGTGGCGGCGACGAGCACCTGCATCGGCGTCATGCCAGCGTCAACCATCATCTCGAGCTCTACGTGCTCGAAGTAGCCCTGCCACTGACCGACGTTCGTCCCCGTATCGGTACCGAGACCGATGAGCACACCGGCATCAGACAGGATCTTGAGATTGCGCTCGCCGCGTTGCAAGCCGATCTTGTCGGCCTGACGGACCTCGCTCGTGCGCATCTCCTCCTGACGCGCCGGGTCTCTGACGACTTCGATCTCGGCCGCATAGGGCTCGGCGCGCTGCAGGAAGAACGGGTCGCTTAGGAAATCCGGAATGCCCTCGTAGACGAAACGCGCTAGATCACGCGTCAACGTCGGCGTGTAGCCGACGTTGCGACGCTTGATCTCATCGATGAGCGCCGTGTCGACATCTTGGTCACGGACGCTGTGCGCAAGCACGTCGACACCTGCGTCGATGAGCCCACGCGCATCTTCGAGGTAATACATATGTGCCGAAACGTCGAGGCCGCGGGAATGCGCTTGATCGATCAGCGCACCATAGACCGCCGGCGTCATGTCATTCGGGTTTCCCGTAACGTGAATTTTGACGACGTCGGCGCCCGCATCGGCGTAGGCATTCACGCGCGCACGCGCCTCCTCGGCCGTCTGCAAATTCTGCAGGCTTGGCCCGGCAATGTATGCGCGCGCACCGTCGAGCGCCTGACCGTTGCGCTGCTCATCACGCAACCTCAGCGCAGGCTCGAAGTTCTGCTCCTCGATACCGAGCACGACAACGGTCGTTATGCCGTAGCTCGCGTACTGGCGTAACTGCGCCATGAGGCTATCGCGTGCGGACGCTGCCTCGAAGCCTTCGTTGAGGTGGCCGTGCGCGTTGACGAAGCCCGGAAGAATGGTCTTCCCCGTGAGGTCGATACGCTCAGCCTCACCCGGAATCGAAACGGCATCGACGGCGCCCACGGCTTCGACTCGGCCGTTGCGGATGATCAGCGTGGCCCGCTCTATTGGCGCACTACCAGTACCGTCGAACAAGCGCGCACCTGTCAGCGCAACGACGCCGGACTGTTGTGCATGCGCGACGGAGACGAAGCCGGCTGCCGCAACGAGCGACGCTGCCAGCATCAGAGACGTGATTATTCTTTTCATTGAAACGCTCCCGTTGCGGCGTTAAGCCTCAATCCCATTCCTTCTCTACGCCATCGGCAGTCGTGACGAATCCGAGCAGGCAACCGCTCGAGCCATCGCGCAGCGCATGACAACGCACGTGGATCTTATCGCCAGGCTGCACCTCGTCCGGCGCGATACCGCCGCGAACGAGCGTCGTCGCGCCGGCCGCTTCCATGGCCCAGGTCTCGGTTTCACCGTCCTCGTTGACGACATCCATGTATACCCACGCGTGCGGGTTGACCCAATAGACATCGGTGACCGTGCCGTCCATCTCGACGTACTCCGTCATCGCATAGTTGCCATGGGAATGGTGCGCCCAGGCCGTCAATGCCAAAACGTTTGCAGCAATGACAGCGATGCTCAGTTTCTTGAAGTTCATGTCTAGATTCACCTCTTACTACTATAATTTCAGTCACGACGTCGCAGGCGTAGCGCGCCGCAATAATCAATCCCTGAATGCGCAGCCCTCGCAGATCTTGCGCACATCCTGAAACGTACGGAACATAATGCCGTTGCCGTCGTCGTCCAAGAACTCCAGAGACTGCTGGAAGATCCCGCCCGGTGGCGCGCCCGGTTTGACGGTCGCGTCGATGACGTAGAGCTTGCTCTCGAGCAGATAGATCCCCGCGAACGTTCGCGTCCCGTCGGGATTGGTCGTGTGCAGCTGGTGCCCGTCGACACGCCCGATGTAGTGATAATTATCGTACTCGACGGTCTCGGCGCGCTCCCTAATCTGCCTCGCCACGTAGGCAACCGACGCGCGCACGTCCACCTCGCCATAAACGCTGATGTGGGCACCGAGCTCGCGGTGCAGATCCACTGCGTTCGTGAAGTCGACGACCGTCAGTGTGTACGTCCCCCCATCCGTCTCGGCCTTGTAGACGCGGGCCGGCACAACGATGCCGTACTCGCTCTCAAAATCGACCGTCTCGACGTCGAACTCACCGGCCGGTGCCAGGATTCTAAACCGGTCTTCCATGCTCTCGTACTGCGCAAAGCGCTGGGCGAGCACCGAGCTCGAGCCGAGCATGATCAAGGCCATCGAGATGAGTCGGAAAATATGCATTGTTAAGCCCCCTGGGCCAGGCTGAGTTTTTTCGAATACTGCCAGAAAGCCAGGCGCTTGTCCTCCATCACGACGCGTCAAATCAATCGCTTAGCCGCGTTTGACCCGTCTGCGAAACGCCGGCGTCAATTCATTGGACACGATCGAGCTCAATAAATTGCATCATCAGCTACTCGACCCGAATCAGTGCCCAGATGCCCCATGCACCCCAGACCGAGATGACCGGCAGCACAATCCAGTATGGCGCCTCGTTCGCTAAGACCCATCCATCCGCACCACGCGCTGCAACGACTGCCGCTAGACAGACCACCGGCCAGTAGACCGTTATTCCGAGTGCCGCAACGAGCATGTTGCGACCCCACGATTTGCCGAGCCCGTAGCCGACGAGCCCCGCGGCCAATACGGGGATGTAGACCACGAGATCGCCAAACGCGAAGCCGTACCAAAATGCAGTTCCTACCTCAGTGATGACGGATGCGGACTCTTGCGTGCCCATCGCGACGCCTAGCTCGTAGTCAAACGCGGGAATTCCTTGCGCGTAGATCAGGTAAGAGAGCAGCAGCCCACCTGGGCCCAGTAGTGTCCAATACGCAAGCCGTCGTCTCGGCACGTCATTCACCTCGGTAACTCTTGAGATCGCCAGCATTCATCGATTTCCTGGTCCAGGCCTGGAACANNCCCGTCCACGTCGACGGTCTTCCCTTGCATATCCAGCGCGCGGACAGTTTCCTCGCCACAGATCACCAGCGCGATCGGCTCGATGCTCGCGGAGAACCGATAACCGTTGTTCGAGCAGTGTCGATACGACTCGACGGATTCGATTGCAATTAGCACCAAACGCTGATCGACGTGCAATTGCCTTGGACGAAGGATCGTCATCTAGGTCGTTCCGCCTCGCAAAATCTTGACGCCTCGCCAAACAGACGGCGAAAGCAACAGCCCGAGAACGAGGCCCAGAATGTACAGCGGTACGAGGCGAATGCTGCCGCTCGAGTCCACCTCGAACGTCGGATCGAAGAACTCCGGCTCTATCTGAATCGTCGCATCGCGCACCGCGCTTAGCATACCGGCGATAGGGCCGATGACGCTCCAAAGCCTACCCGTGTCCGCCGGATCACCGAGACCGATCCGAAACCGCAAGAAAATGCTCTGCTTGCGTACCGCCTGCCAGAGGTCGCGGGCGAACCTTAGTATCCGGCGACGAAACCGGCCGTCCTTGATGGCAGCGAACACGTGTCTGGGCCCGCCAGAGGATTGTGCCTTCCTGCGCTTCTTCTCGCTCGGGACCGCGCGCTTCTTTGACTCGTCGCGCCCATCAGCTGAGGGGATTCGCACGTCGACGAGACCAAATGCCCAGCGCACGCGAACGTTCTGCTCGAGCGCTTGATGCCAGGCAAACTTGAAATCGAGCGTTATCGGTATCGCCAGCAGGCCGACGAGCAACACCATAAAGAGCGCGACGCCAACCAGCACCGGAGCGCCGTCCGCTATTCTGACGCGGACTCGGTCTTCGCGGTCGCGGCCTTGCCGATACTCTCTGCCACTTTCTCGAGCACCGAGGCGGTTCCCGATTTGATCGGCTCAACGCGAACCTGATTGTCATCAACGATCACAAGCGCCACGGGTTTTACGCCGCCGCCACCACCCGTGCCGCCTCCTTGACCGCTGCCTTTCTCTGGCTCCGCACCCTCGCCGCCACCGACGCCGAATCCGAAACCGACACTGATGAGTGGAATGAGCGTCGTGCTCTCGATCTTGATGGGCTCACCGACGACCGTCTTGGTGTTGAGCATGCGCTCGATCTCACCGACGGTCTTGTCGAACAAGCTTCCGATGTCTTCCATGGTTGTCTCCAGCTAGATGGGCGGCCGCCGCAGGGGGCCCGATTTCGGCCTTCCGGACCGTGTCGTAGGCCTTGAAAGCCGACTTCAACACCGCTCACTCCAATCCACTATTCGGGAATCTACCTAGCAAACATTGCGGTTTCGCGGGGTGTCGAGCCCACCCCGCAAGTACGCCGGCGTTCCTAGAGCGACTCGTCGCAGATATGGTATGGTTTGCGTCTCAATGACGCGCACGGACCCATTCAGGAGTCAGTTATGTATACACCTCGCACGCTTCTTGGTTTAGGCGCGGCAGCGCTTGCGCTCGCGGCACCGCAACTCTCGGCGCACCACGGCTGGGGCGGACAGAGCCAGGATCAGACCAATCTCTCGGGCACGCTGCATAAGGCTGTCGATACCAGCGGCCCGCACGCAACCATGCAACTCATGGACGCGGATGGGCAGGTTTGGGACGTCACGCTGGGTCCGGCGTCGAGAACGCGGCGATCTGGCCTGGTCGATGCAGCTATTCCAGTCGGCGCACCGGTAACGATCCGCGGTCAACGCAATCTCGACATGAACCGGTACGAGATGAAGACCGTGCGCGTGACGCACGAGGGCACGAACTACGACGTCTATCCGAACCGCATTAAGTAGTAGTCAGCGCTATTAGATCTAAACCCTAGACCTGTTGGTCGAGCTTCTGACGTGGCTCGAGGGCTCTGCCCTCGGTGAGGCCATGCGCGGCATGGGCGTGTGGACCTACGGCGTCATCAACCTGTTCCACGTATTCGGCATCGCCACACTGTTTGGATCGATCGTCGTGCTCGACTTACGCCTGCTCGGGCTCTGGCGCGTAATCCCGTTGGGCATGGTGGCGACGCCGACACTGCCGCTCGCGGCGACGGGGCTGACCATCGCCATCCTGAGCGGTGTGTGCATGATCGCGACCAATGCGATCGACTACATCGATAACCCGTTTCTGCTGATCAAGTTTCCGGCCATCGGGCTCGCGCTTCTCAATGCGGCTGCGTTGAGCCGCGTGCCAGCATGGCGCGAACGTCGATCGCGAGAACCGTCGGCGGCCGAGCACCGACAGCTTGCGATCGCCGGTGGAACCTCACTCGCATGCTGGCTCGCAGCCGTGGGAGCCGGTCGAATGCTCGGTTACTGGTAGGAACACGCGCAGCCTGGAATACCCAGCGCTGCGCGAGTTGACGTCTGAGAGTGTGCTGAGTCGTTCAGGCGACGGAACAGGACATGTCCTGCCCGCAGCACAGCGGAGATTTGATCTTGCCGTGACCGTTCGGGCATTGCGAGATCTGAACTTCCTTACCGTCGGGCAGCTCGAGCATATCGTTCTCCAGGGGCGCGTCGCAATGACCGCAGGTCGCGTTGACGCTCATGCCGCACTTCTCACACTGATAGGTTGCCATATCGTCCTCTCACTCCATCGTTAAGCAATAATATCGTTTGCAGATTTCCAATCGCGATCGCCCTATTCTCCTGGATACGGCCGCCGGAGGAAAGAGGATCCAACGACACAATTGGCGGGCGCTTGGTAACTCGACTACGATGGCGGCGAGCTATGCCTGCGCGCTTGCACACAATCGGCTGCCCCGTGTTGCTCCTGACCTTGCTCTGGACGGGCAGCCTGGCACATCACTCCTTTGCCGCGTTCGATATCGATACGAAGCTCGTCGTCACGGGGGAGATCCTACGCTTCGACTGGACCAACCCCCACACACGTGTCTCGTTACAAGTCGTTGACCCCGACGGTAGCGCCGTGGTCTGGGATCTCGAAGGCATGGCCCCCGACTATCTAGGCCGTCGCGGTTGGACGCGGTCTACCATACGCCCCGGCGAAATCATGTCCGTTACAATCTACCCGCTCAACAGCGGTAGACCGGGCGGAATGTTTTTGCGCGGGACGCGCGAAGATGGAACTGTCGTCGTCATGTTCTCGCGCTAATGTCAAGCTCACGGTGCCGTCGATGGCTGAAACTCAACGCGCTGACTGACGACCCGAGGTTGCGCGTTGCCTTGCTGCTCGTCGCGTTGCCGGCCTCCCCCGCCATCGCCCAACTCAATCCGACGACGCAAGTTACCGGCTATTTGACGGTTGGTACGGATGCACGCAGCCGAGGCCTCTCCCAAATCTATGACGGCAGCACCGCGGTCGAGGTGGGGATGAGCCTCGATTTTCCGTCCCGCATTTTTTCCGGAGCAGCCATCAGCAACGTCAACTACGCAACCGGCGTTCGCTGGGCGGAACCACGGGAAAGTTTAATTAAGCTCTACGCAGGATATGGCTGGGAGGGCACGAACTGGACGCTAAACGCCTCGCTGGGCCATTACCGGTATCCGGATACGACTTTCGACTACGACTACAACGAAGTTACGCTCGTTGTCGGCTACAGGAACCGTCTCTTCTACGATTTATCGATGACCAACGACTTCCTATCTTTGTCGAGTACTGCTTTCAACCACTCAATCGGATTGACGTGGCCGATTGCCGGGAATATTGAACTTAGCGCAGCCTTGGGCGCGTTCGAGTCGCGAGGCCGAGAGTCCAACTACACGCATTTCAACGTGGGTGCCACGAAGGTCTTCGGCCCGTTCAGCATCGATCTGCGTTACTACGACACGAGCCGGGAAATCGTCGCTCACTACGGTTCGTCAGCGGCCGATAACTGGGTTCTCAGCGTTTCGTATGGGTTCAGTCTGAGAGATTGACAACTTCGTAGACGGGCTCGCAAACAGAGGATTCCGTCAGCTTGGCCAAAGCTTGACAGGCGTTGACAGTCTTCCCGCCCGCCGATGCGATTGACGTCTCTCTTAACAAGCTTGCAATCTGGCTTGCGCCAAACTCCGGAGCTTCCTCGAGTACGAGCGCAACGAGACCGGTGACATGAGCCGCGGCAAGCGATGTTCCCGACATGAATGCGTATTCCGCTGCCGGTACGGTCGTCAGTATCTCGTCCGACGGCGCAGCGATCGAGTCCGGCCAGCGGGCGTTACGGGGACTTGCGGGAGACTGCGCAACCAGAACGCCAGCCTGGGATGCGGGGAACCCGTCGGAGGCCTCTTGCGCAGGTAGAGCCGTTACGACAACGATGCCGCGCTCGACAATTCGCTTCAGTAGCTCAGCGAGCAGCGGGTCATGGGGACCCGTCAAGCTCAGGTTGATCACGTCTGGCCCAATATCCAGCGCCGTCTCGAGCGCTTTGGCCAGAGAGAACGTCGAGCAACGCGAACCCGACATGCCCGGTGCAACGGCCCAACAGGCGCGAAGTGTTGCGATCGAGACGTCGGGCGCGATCCCGACAATGCCTTGCGCGTTGTTTGCGGTAGCCGCGATCACACCCGCAATGGCGGTTCCGTGCACCTCGCCGGCGCGAGGACTCGGCGCATGACCGACTAGATCGGCCTTAAATTCCACCTTCCTGCGTAGCTCCGGATGGCGCACGTCGACGCTCGAATCGATGACGGCAACCATTGTGCCCCGGCCCGTTGCAACCCGATGCGCTGATTCGAGATCGAGTTGCGCAACGGAGGTTTGTAGATCCACGTAAGTGTCGTCATAGCTGCTCGCCAACGTCTCGAACAGATTCATTCGCTGCGCAATGACGATGCGCGAGTCCTCTGACAAGCGTTCGAGTAACAACTCTACCGATACGTCGGGACCGACTTCGTAAACCTCGCAGTACACTTCCATAGACCGAATCGGCCAACCGTCGACACGTGTGAGCGCATGCTCTCGCGCGAGCTGCTGCAGAACACGCTCGACAGCCGGAGCGGCACCATAGCTGCGGCGCCGTTGATGGCGCAGCTCCGGTGCACCGAGCAACGCGACGCCCACGGTCGGCGTTTGCGGAATCGCAACGACGATCTGACGGGTTGCGGCATCCTCCACGGCAGCTGCATCTCGCTGTGGGAGTCCCGTGCAAGCCGCAACGAGGAGCAATGGCGTGCAGCAAAGTAAGCGCCAACGCATTGCTATGGTGCCTCTCCGATAAACGATTGACCGACGAATCGCACTCTGGGATCACCGCGTAACTGCTCGACGATCGCATCGAGCGCGGGACCGTCAGGNNTCAGGCATTGGATCTATCCGGATCGTGTAGCGGCCGAGCTCCGTAGGACCGTTGACGATGACTGCCCCACTCGCCTGCAGCAGCGTGCGCAGCTCCATCTCCGCAAGCTCCGGCGTGAAAATGATATCGACGGTTCGCGAGCCAGCTGCTGTCGGCTCGGTCAAGGTCTCGAAGTTCCCGGTGCCAGTAAGGGGCGCGTCATCGAAACGCTGCCATACCGAAACGATAACGGCGACTGCTGCGAGCCCGGCAGCCAGCGCGAATCCATCGACGGGCAGCCAGCGACGCGTGGCGCGATGACGAACCAAAGTTGCCTGCGGGTCGAGCTTTGGCTGCAGGCGCTCGAAGCCATGGGCCGCCGAGGAGATCGGCGCCGGCGACTCTTCGCTCAGCAGGCCGTGCAGGCGGCGCTCTTGCTGCAGCAACGAGAAACACTGCACGCACTCATGCACGTGTGTCTCGACGAGCGCCGTTTCCTGCTCGCTCAGCGTGCCGTTGACGAACCACGGCAGCAGCTCGGCGACGGTCTCGTGGCAGCTTTGCGCGTTCATGAGTCGGACTCTCGCTCCAACGGGCGTAACGCCCGTCGCAGCTTCTCGCGCGCATGGAACATCCGTGTCTTAACAGTGTTCACGGGGCAGTCGAGAATCGTAGCTATCTCCTCGTAAGAGAACCCATAGTAGTGCGTCAACTCGACCACAGCGCGTTGCTTCGGCGAGAGCCGGCGCAGACCCTGCTGCAGCCAATCCTGCATCTCCGCTCGATCAGTATGTTCCGATCCAGGGCCAGGAAGTTCATTCCAATCCGAGACTTCCTGCGATTTGAACCGATCGATCCAACGGCGCTTTTTCTCCGCGAGCTGCAGCGCCTTGCGATAGGCGATCCCGAGTATCCAGGTCGAAACTTTCGAGTCGCCGCGGAACTTGGAGCTCGTCTGCCAGATGACTAGCATGACGTCGTTGACGCCTTCCTGAGCCTCCTCGACTTGACCGGTAATTCGGCAAATGAATCGGAGCAACCGATCGTAGTACTTCTCGTAAAGTGCCTTGAAGGCAGACCGATCGCCTGCAGCAATCTTACGTATCAGCGATAGGTCGGCTTCGTTTGAAGCCGCTTGCGCACTGCGCTCATTCTCGACAGACGCGCGGGACACGTTCAGCTGTCCCGTTGGACGCTGTTAGGACCAGCAACCGCTAGATCGGTGCCGAAAACGCTGATTTCCATCATTCGACTCGTCGCGCACGCGTTGAACCTTTCAAAGATCTACGCGAACTCATAGGTAGTTACAACCCCTATGAGGCTTCGTCCATGACTTCCTCCAGGCAGTTCCAGGCCCCGATTGCTCTAGCGGTTCTTGCGGTTTCCTCTTTGCTCGTCGCTTCCTGCGGTTCCGGTAGCGGTGGCGGTGGAGGCGGCGGTGGCGGTGGGGGCGGAGGAGGCGGTGGCGGTGGCCCCGTGCTGACCGCGACGTTTCAGTCTATCCAGGACAACATCTTCTCGGTGCAGTGTGAGTTCTGCCACACCGGCGCCACTGCGCCGCGCGGCCTGCGGCTCGATTCGGCTAACAGCTTTGCCCTGCTCGTAGGCGTTCCGAGCAGCCAACAACCCGCGTTGCAGCGTGTCGAGCCCGGCAATCCGGACGATAGCTATCTGATACGCAAACTCGAAGGGGGCCCGATGATTACCGGGGGACAAATGCCCCTTACCCTACCTGCGTTACCGCAGGCGGATATCGACGTCGTTCGGCAGTGGATAACCGATGGCGCGTTGCCGACGCCGGCGCCGCCACCGGCTGCACCGATTCGAGTGAGCTCGATGTCTCCGCTACCGGATACCGACCAGTCCATGCTGCCGATGACCTTAACGGCGATATTCGATCGTGAACTGAACGCGAGCTCGGTCGATGCGACGACGTTCCTCATCGAACGCGCCGGCGGGGACGGCACATTCGGCGACGGCAACGAGGTCACGATAACACCGGACTCGGTCACCGTACCGGGGGTGAACCCGCTGACGGCAGTTGCGAACCTGACATCGACACCGTCAGTGGCCGATCGCTATCGTGTGACGCTCGTCGGAACGGGCGCAGCTGTCATTCTCGATCTTGACGGCAACGCGCTCGACGGCGAGTTCGCGGGGACGTTTCCGTCTGGAGACAATACCGAGGGCGGCAACTTCGTCGCCGAGTTCAACGTCGTAGGCATACAGCCGACGCTCACATCGATCCAGGACAACGTGTTTACGACGACCTGCAGCGGATGTCACACGGGCGGTGGCGCAGGCCTTCCGGGTAGCATGGACCTGACCGCGGCCGCCGATAGCTTCGCGAATCTCGTGAACGTGGCGAGCGTCCAAGAACCGACGGTCGATCGCGTAGTTCCTGGCGATGCAGATAACAGCTATCTGATACACAAGCTCGAGGGCGTCGATGCAGGTGGGCAACCGATTGCGACGAACCGGATGCCGCCGGGAGCGCCGCTCGACCAGAGCACGATCGACGTCATTCGCCAGTGGATCGACGCTGGTGCAGCGATGTAGCCGACCACCGCGGACTGATTGGACATGAACGCACAGGCTCGCTGCGCGCGATGGACGACTCAGCTGACTGTCTATCGCCACGTCGTCGGACTGTTCCTCGTTGCAGCTGCGACTCTCGAAGTCGGAACCGCACGCGCCGAGCCGTACCTAGCAGTTGAGAACGGCCTGCATTGCCGCTCGTGTCACGTGAATCCGACGGGCGGTGGAAAACGCAACGCGTTCGGAACGCTGTACGCGCGCAATCAGCTATCCGGGACGATCGCTTTTCCAGGCCAGGGACCCGGCTGGACGGGCGATCTGAATAACTGGCTTGGCGTCGGGGGTGACTATCGTGGCGGGTATGTGGACACGGAGATTCCGGGCGTGCCGACGAGCTCCGATATTGAAACGAGCCAGGGAACAGCTTATCTCAGAGTGGAGGCGATCCCCGAGCTCCTGTCGTTCTATGTCGACCGGCAGTTCTCACCCGGTGGCTCGACGACTCGCGAAGCCTACGCGTTCCTGAGTCTCGCCAACAACCGATACACGGTGAAAGCCGGCCAGTTCTTCTTGCCATTCGGGCTACGCCTTCACGACGACAGCGCATTTGTCAGGGAACGGTCAGGTATAAATTTCGATACGCCCGATGATGGCGTGGAGATCGGCCTAGAGTTACCAACCTGGTCAGCACAGTTTGCCGTCTCGAACGGGACGGCCGGTGCCGGCAGCGAGTCGGGACGGCGACAGTACAGCCTGTCCGCATCGCATGTGCGACCGGGCTGGCGAGTCGGCGCAAGCCTCAATCTCAACGAAGATAACCTGGGCGATCGATCCATGGTCGCTATTTTCGCGGGCTACAAGACGGGACCCATCTCCTGGCTCGCCGAAGTGGATTTCATCACCGATGAGATTCCGGGACAGCCGGATCGCGAAATCTACGCCAGTCTGTTAGAGGGCAATTGGAGAATCCGCAAAGCGCACAATCTCAAATTCAGCTACGACTTCGTAGACCCATCCGACCGCACAAGCGAGGATGAGCGCGAACGCTATAGCCTCGTCTGGGAATACACACCAGTGCAGCTCATACAATCGCGGCTCGGCATTCGCTTCTATAACGGCGTCCCGGAAGATCCCTTAAGCAATCGCGATCAGCTTTTTGCGGAACTCCACGTTTACTTCTGAGGCAGCGTAGCGCTCGCTGCCATTCCGGCGACACCTTTCTCACTCATTGCCGTCAGCTCGATCGATGAACCTTCTCGACGGCCGAGCAGCGTCATTCGCTCGCCGAGGAAGAAAGCGCTCTTCGCACGAAACGAAAACTGCTCGAGCGCTGCTTGGCCGGTTTCGTGTGTTACGAGGTCGGCCAACAACACAGCGGTCAGCGGCCCATGAACGACGATTGCGGGATAACCTTCGCCCTGGGTATAGGGTAAGTCGTAGTGGATTCGGTGCGCGTTGAACGTCAGCGCCGAGAAGCGAAACAGCAGCGCTTCGTCAGGTACGATCTCGCGCGAAAAATCGGCCTGAGGTGGATGGGCTTCACCTTTTGGCGCACCGCTTTTGGCCGCAGTCGCGGGCCGGTACGCGATGTCTTGCTCCTCGACGAGTTTGAGGCCGTCCGCGTCGCTGAGCTCGTAGGTGACCGTCACGAATACGAGCGGTCCCGAGCGCCCTTCCTTGTAACGCACGGCCGCAATGCGTGCGACCCGCTCGACGCGTTGGCCGATTTGTAACTCGCCACGGTAATCTACGCGCGCGCCCGCGAACATTCTGCGCGGAAACGGCACGGGTGGCATGAACTCGCCGAGGCGCGCATGACCGTCGCGCGCCAGATCTGCCGTTCTCGTCAGCGATGGGAACAACAGCCAATGATAGAGCGGTGGCAGGAGATCGCCCTCGGTAAACGCCGCCGGATCTCGATCAAGCGTCGCTGCGAGCATCTGCACAGGCGCGAGCGTAATCACGTCCTCACGCGTCTCCTCGCGGCCCTCCCAGCTGCGCAGCAGATCGAGATCGACGTCGCTCATGCGGCGCTCCCGAAGCGACGGCGGATTTCCTCCGTGTGCGCGCCCAGCGCAGGCACACGCCCGGCCTGCGCGTTCTCGCCGTCGACGGTCACGGGCGGCGCAACGAGATCGATATCGCCCGTAGGGCTTGCGATTGTCATTCGCCGCAGCTGCGGATGTGAAGACAGATCTGCAACCGAGTTGACGGCACCGAACGCAATCTGTGCATCCCTCATGCGTCGGCTGATTTCTTCCGACGGCAACTGTTCAAATGTGCCGCGCAGCGCCGTATCGAGTTCTGCTCGGTGCTCGCAGCGCCGCGTGTTGTTGGAGAAACGCTCGTCGTCTGCAAGCTCGACTTGCTCGAGCACGTCGGCGCAAAGCCGCTGCCACTCTCGCTCGTTCTGGATCGAAATGATGAACTCGCGCCCATCACCTGATGGGTAGACGCCGTACGGCGCAATTGACGGATGGTTGAGTCCGACACGCTCGGGCGCTGCACCGCCGTAGTCTTGGTGCAGAAGCGGTACGGTCATCCAGTCGGCCAACGCGGAGAACAGCGAGACCTTGAGCGAGCATCCGACGCCGGTTCGCTCGCGTTTAAGCAGTGCCTCGACGATTGCCGTGTGTGCGTACATGCCACAGGCAATGTCGCAGACGGATACGCCAACGCGACCCGGTCCCTCGGGCGAGCCCGTGATCGAGGCTAGCCCCGTCTCGCACTGCACGATCAGGTCGTAGGCCTTCATTGCTGCGTACGCGCCGGTCTCCCCATAACCGGAGATGTCGCATGTGATCAGACGCGGGAAACGTTCGCGTAAATCGGCCGAGGAAAGACCGAGTCGTCCTGCTGCTCCCGGCGCGAGGTTCTGCACGAAAACGTCCGCCTCCTCTAACATTCGGTGCACACAGTCTTTGTCGGCATCTTGCTTTAGATCTAGAACGACCGACTTCTTCCCGCGATTGAGCCAGACGAAATACGCGCTTTCACCGTGGACTACGGTGTCGTAACCGCGCGCAAAATCGCCTTCTTCACGCTCGATCTTGATGACTTCGGCACCGCTGTCGGCCAGGCGCGAGGTGCAATACGGCGCCGCAACGGCCTGCTCGATCGAGACGACCAGCGTTCCGTTTAACGCGTCTTGCATCGTACCGGGCCTAGAATGACTTCGGCATGCCCAATACGTGCGTACCGATATGCGAAAGAATCAGATTCGTCGAAACCGGCGCCGTGCGGTAAAGCCTCGCCTCGCGAAACTTGCGCTCGATATCGTATTCCGCAGCAAATCCGAAGCCGCCGAATGTTTGCATGCAGATGTCTCCGGCACGCCACGATGCCTCCGATGCGAGCAGCTTTGCCATGTTTGCCTCGGCTCCACACGGCTGCTCGGCATCGAAACACGTCGCAGCCTTCTCGACCATGAGCGCAGCAGCTTCGGTCTGCACATGTGCCTCAGCGATCGGAAACTGAACGCCCTGATTCTGGCCAATCGGCCGCCCGAATACATTCCGCTCGCTCGCATACGCGGCTGCATGCTGGACGAAGAAACGCGCATCACCGATGCACTCTGCACCGATGAGAATTCGTTCCGCGTTCATGCCGTCGAGAATGTAACGAAACCCCTTACCTTCCTCGCCGATGAGGCAGTCTGCCGACACGCGCAGGCCGTCGAAGAACACGCTCGTCGTCGCATGATTGATCATCGTCTCGATCGGCGTGATCGTTACGGACTTGCCGACGACCTCACGCAGATCGATAAGAAACACCGACAAACCGTCGGTAGGCTTGGGCGAGGCGTCGCGCGCGGCCGTGCGCGCAAGTAGAACCATGAGATCGCTGTACTCAGCACGTGACGTCCAGATTTTCTGCCCGTTGATGACGTAGCTGTCGCCATCGCGCTCCGCGGTCGTTCTTATACGTGTCGTGTCCGTGCCGCTCGTCGGCTCCGTGACTCCGAACGCCTGCAATCGGAGCTCACCGGCCGCAATGGCGGGCAACCATTTCCGCTTTTGTGCGTCGCTACCGTGGCGAAGAACCGTGCCCATCGTGTACATCTGCGCGTGGCAGGCCGCGCCGTTTCCACCGCTCTTATGGATCGTCTCGAGAATGATGCAGGCTGCCTTGAGATCGAGGCCGCTGCCCCCGTAGTCCTCTGGGACGAGCACGGACAAATAGCCCGTTTCGCTGAGCGCCTGAACGAATTCCGTTGGATACCGCGACTGCGCGTCCTGCTCGCGCCAGTACTCACCCGGGAAATCGTCACAAAGGCGCCTTACGGCCCCACGAATTTGCTCGTAGCTATCGCTGTGGCTAGCAAACAATCTTCAGATGTTCCGGCCCGGCTACTCGATCGCCAGCAACTCGACCTCGAATACGAGCGTGGCCCCGCCGGGAATCGGCCCCTGGCCGCCGTCGCCGTAGGCCATGTCCGACGGACAGCCGAGCGTGCTCTTGCCACCAACGGCCATCTTTTGCACGGCCTCGGTCCAGCAAGGAATCACGCCGTTCAGCGCAAACGATATCGGCTCACCGCGGTCGACGGAGCTATCGAAAACCGTGCCGTCACGCAGCGTGCCATGATAGTGCACGCGGACCGTGTCGGTTGCTGCCGGGCTGGGGCCTGTGCCTTCGGTAATCGGAATATAGACCACGCCTGTGACACTCTGCTCAGCGCCCGGCTGTCGCGCCATCTGCGCGAGAAATGCGGCCGATGCCTCTTTCTCTTCCGCCGCACCCGCCGAGGCACGTGAATTGGCCAGCGCTTGAATCTGTGGACCGTAAACCTGCATATCGACCCGAGGCTCGTTGCCGAGCACCGCGTCCCCGAGTCCTGACTGGACGATCGCAAGCTCCTCAGCGGACAGCGAGAACTGGCCGATGTTCGAGCCTAGCGCCATACCGAGCGCGTACAACGTCCTTTCCTCATCGGTCTCTAGCGCCTCTTGAGCAGCTACGACGGAGGCGCTGAGACTGAGCGCGACCGCGGTCGCAACCAAAAGCTTGTGCATGGGGACTCCTAAGTGGTTTGAGGCAGCGTGAAAACGCACACGCTAACCGAACTGAACGGCCTTTTCCAATCGGTGTTCTTCACGAATCGAGCCGCTATGGACGAACAGCGACGCCGACCGATTCGAGCTAACCTCGCGCTAGCCGCTCGTAAAACCGATCTTCTTGTGACTACCGTCGCAAAACGGCTTGTTTGCAGAGGCACCACATCGGCATATCGCCGCCTGGCGCCCGTGCCAGGCACTGCGCCCGCCGCTGCTCGAGATCGTGAAGTTTCCCTTGAACAGCAGTGGTCCGTCTTTGACCGCCTTGATCGCGAGCGGGCCGCCTGTCTCTGCATCGGGTTCACCGGTTTCGCCGACAGCCCCATAGTCCTTGAATCCGGCACCCTCATGGCTGTTATCGCAAAACGGCTTGTTGGCCGACTGTCCGCAGCGACACAGTGCTGCCCTAAACTTCAGACCCGGTGCATTGGTCGGTGCGCCCTCGATCTCTAGCTGCCCGGTGACGAAGAGCGGACCGTTATAGGCCACGTTGACCGTGTTCTCGGGCCTCGCCTCCTCGGGCTTCGAACCGTCCGCGAACGTGACAGACAGTGCACCCGTTGGGCACCGCGTTACGACATCTTTCACTTCGTCATCGCTAGCGGCATCTGGCTGACACCACGGCTGACGCCCACCGACAAAAAGATCTCCCTTGGCTCGACCACATTCGCCGATGTGTATGCACAGGCCGCCGTGCCAAGCAACCTCTGCGCTTTTGCCGGAGTACTTAACGATCTTGTCATCCGCCATCATTCGATCCTCAAAAAGTCGGCGTCTCTAACGCTCTGGTCGATGAATTCTGCTATTGAATCGCACCGGCCGGCAACGGTGGATCCAGGACCGCGCAGTCGTAGGGCTGTAGCGTCTCACCGGGTACCCACTCCCAGCGCGTCGTGAACGCGACGACGGACTCGGTCATCGTGCCCGGATCTGTAACCGTTGCCTGCCAATCGAGGCTACGCTCGTCTTGACTGAGCATGAATCGCTCAACGACCTCGACGGCATCACTTTGTGGCGTTCCGTGCTCGTCCATGAACGGATAGTCGATACCCGTCGTCGTGACGACGAGCGTTTCGTCCTCCCACCGGCCTATCGAGTGGCCCATTCGGCTCGCCACCGCCTCGGATGCTGTCGTCGTGCTCATCTGGATCGTCCGTACGGCATCCCACTCCTCGAGTCTCAGCTCGATGTCCGAGCCGCGCTCGACGAACTGAATCGGGTGGGGGCTCATCATCGCACCGGGCATACCGAGCGGCTGACAGCCAAGCTGCGGATCGTCCGTGACTGAGTCCCACGCTTCTTTCGCCGCGCGCGCCTCCGGCGTAAGCGGCAAGTCCGGGTTACGAAAGCGCTCGGCCACGACCCAGACGCGGAAGATGCCTTCGGGTTCGCTTCCAGCGTACGCGTTCCTGCGATCAGCGCGCCCACGATAGATGGCCTGCCCCGTGGACTCGTCGGGACCAAGCAATGCTTCGCTACCGTCGGCAAACTCGACGTGCGTCGCCAGCAGCAGTCCTGCGCGACGCCGCGACGGTTGCCCTGTAATACTGACGCGCTCGCCGACCGTGAAGATCTCACCTGTTACGCCGTCGCGCCGCAAGCCGTTGATGTTGCCGAGCACCTGGACCTGCCAACTTTCTTCGGTGCCATCGTTCGAGACGCGCAGCGTCATGGCCGGGTGCGGGTTACGCCAGGCGACGCTAAGCAGCTCGCCCTCGATGACCTGCAGCTCGCTCGAGAACTCCGCGTGCGAATGGTGGGACGCCGCGCTAACCGACCATAGAGCAACGGCGATTGCGGGAATACACCGCACTAGAGGCTCTGGCCTACGAGCTCACGCGCTCGGCGAAAAGCGCCCCTGCTGCATCGACGAACGGTCGCTCGGGATTTGCGCTGCACCAGTCGACGATCCAATCCCACTGCACCTCGTAGTCCGACAAGTCGACGAGCGCGAGCCCGTCCACCTCACGCGCGGCGTTGCGACCGCTCAAGTAGCCCTGCATCCATGAGACATACGCGCGCCGTACGTTCGGCAGGTCAGCGATGTCCGTCTGCATTTGCGCGCAGCTGCGCGAGCCCGCGCCCGTCACGGCCGTGACCTGCGCATGAGCCAAAAGCGGCCAGCAGATCCCGAGCGTCAACAGAACAACGAGCCCGCCCGGGACGCTGCGCATTGCTACCAAACCCCGGGCCACGGCTTGCCAACCATAAAGTCCGGGTTTGCGCCTTCACGCGGCCGGAATTTCTGGATTCGACCGTTGTTGACGGACGCCGTGTAGAAATTACCTTCGGTGTCCGTCGACATGCCGTGCACGCCCCACATACCGCCCGGGTACTCACCCCAGCTCCCCCAGGAGTACAGGAAGTGGCCGTCTAGATCGTAGCCGAGTATCTTGTGCGTGCCTTGATCGGCCGCCCAGAGCTTGCGGTCGCTTGTAACGATGAAGCTATGAATATCCTGCGGCTGCCCGCGACGACCCTTCCAAAAGCTCCACTCGTACAAGTACTCGCCGTCTTCGTCGAAGACCTGCACACGACCGTTATCGCGATCGTTGACAAACACGCGTCGCGTCGTCGGGTCAACGGCGATACCGTGCACGTTATTCCAATAACCAGGACGATCTTCCCGGCCCTGACCACGGCCCTCCATGCCCCACTGCGCGAGGATATTGCCGTTCATGTCCATTTTCAGGACGCGCGTGCCGTCGTAGCCGTCGGCCAGGTACATCGTATTCGCGTCCATGAAGACGAGAAAAGTCGGACGGTTTAAATGCGTATCGTCGGTGCCGCCCTCTCCAGGCACACCGAGCGTAAGCACGAGCTCTTCACCGTCATTCGTGAACTTGCGAACGTGGTGACCCTCGGCGTCGACGATCCAGACGTGCTTGTCGGGATCGTAAGGGCTGATCTCCACGTCGTGCGGACGCCACCAGAGATCGTCCCACTGCGTCCAGCTCTCGATGACCTCACCCTCACGGTTGACGACCATGACGTAGTGTTCCCACCGCCAATCGACACCGGGACGCCCACCGTCACTCGGCTCCCAGCTCGGACGGTTCGGGATTGCACCACCGGCCTGCCGCAGCGGCAGTCGAAAGATCGGAAATCGGATACCTACGCCAATCTCGGGGCGCCATTCTCTCGGCCCTGGTTCGAGAATGGGCAGAATACCCTTCTGCACGAGATAGACGCGNNCCTCTAGCTCCGGCATGCTCTCGGCCAACGGCTTGGGCCAGTTCGCGACTGGCTCATAAGGCCCGTAGATATCCTGGCCGCCCTTGAGACCCGGAACGGCCGCGAAGCCAGCACCTGGTAGTGTGCTTTCCTGCGCGACGCTCAGGCCTGCGACCAACAGGCTGGTCGCCGCGCACACGATCATCGATCTGGATATAGCCATCTTCCTTCCCCTCGTTATCCGCTGTTTTTCCTCCACGAGTAGCCATGAACCAGGCTCTCGAGAGGTATGGTTGCGACGATAAGCCGCTGAACCCGTCCGGGTCAAACGCGCGCGGGGTCGGATGCGTGCTATTTTTGCGCTGGCTTCCTACCTCTTAGAACGATATGCGTCCGGCCGGGCTTACTTAGACGCCGATCGTTGAGCTTCTCGACGATCGCTTCGACTGCGGCCGTCACCGCAGCAAGCGAACCCTGGCGGCAACCTCGAATCGTGTTGCCGCCCTGCCTGATTACGTAGCCGTACCACTCAGCCTCGTCGGCACCGGGCGGCGCCTCGGCGCGCCGAACGGATACCATCTCGAACGGTTCGCTCTGAGAAGAAAACGACACACTCACGGGCGTTGCCGATCCGGAAACGAGATCGCAGCGCCCGTTGCGCGCCGCCGTCGTGGATCAAGTCGCCGAGCGAGCATCGCTACCAGCGGTTGCCACCGCCGCCGCCACGAGAATTATTTCTCGGTCTGGCTTCATTGACGTTCATCGCACGACCTTCGCAGTCAGTGCCATTGAGCTTATCGATCGCCGTAGCTGCCTCTGAGTCGGTTCCCATCTCGATGAAACCGAATCCCTTGCTTTGACCAGTATCTCGATCCGTAATTAGCTTAATCGACTCGACCGTGCCGAATTCGGCAAATTTGTCCGAGAGCGTGCTCTCAGTGACCGTGTACGGCAAGTTGCCGACGTACAGTTTTCTACCCATAGTTACTTAGCCTCCTACTTGGCTTTCTCATGATCCAGCGCGTTGTCGCGGCTTGGAATTACGATGTCGCGATCCCGCCCGAGCTTTGCCCGAACCGGAACCGCTTCGATAGCGTGTTTGTGAATGTCGCCGCCTCGGCTGCTGCGAACGTCCTTTCTTAACGGGCTCAGCCTGGATACTGGGATCCGGCTCGAAGCCCGGCACGACTCGCACGTCGATCTTGCGTTTTAACAGACGCTCGATATCGGTCAGCAGTTGGCGCTCGTCAACGCAGACGAGGGAGATGGCGTGCCCTTCACGACCGGCCCGGGCCGTGCGCCCAATTCGATGTACGTAATCGCCCGGCAAATTTGGCAGCTCATAGTTGACAACATACGGAAGCCTATCGATGTCTAGCCCCCGCGCCGCGATGTCCGTCGCAACGAGAACGCGAACGGAACCAGCCTTGAAGTCGGCGAGCGCTCGCGTCCGCGCCGTCTGCGATTTGTTGCCATGAATGGCAGCGGCTGAAAGGCCATCGCGTGACAGCTGATCCGCCAATCGATTCGCGCCGTGCTTCGTACGCGTAAAGACGAGCACCTGTTGCCAGCGGCCTCCGCGAATTCGATCGGCCAGCAAATGTCGCTTGCGTCCACGATCGACCGGATGGACGATCTGACTGACACCCTTGGCCGCAGTGTTGCGTTGCGCAACCTGAATCTCGGTCGGCGAGTTAAGCAAACTAGCAGCCAGTTGCCTGATCTCCCGGGAAAAAGTTGCCGAGAACAATAGATTTTGGCGCTTCTCCGGCAACAGCTTGAGTATTCTTCGGATGTCTCGTATGAATCCCATATCGAGCATCCGATCNNCGACGATCTCGGCGCCTTTGCGCAGCCTGGCAATCTGCGGATGAATTCCCACGCCGCCGAAGATCACAGTGGTTCGTGCCGGCACGTGACGTCCGTAGCTACCAAGACTGTCACCAACCTGGGCTGCGAGCTCCCGCGTCGGCGTGAGAACCAGCGCTCGTACGTGGCGGCTGCCGGATGGACGCTCTTGCAGCCGTTGAAGAAGCGGTAACGCAAATCCGGCCGTCTTGCCGGTACCTGTCTGGGCCCCGGCGAGAACGTCGCGGCCATCGAGTATGAGTGGAATTGCCTTCTGCTGTATCGGGGTCGCCTCGCGATAGCCCTGATCGTGCACGGCACGCAATAGTTCGGCCGATAGGCCGAGTTCATCGAATAACATGGTTTGTAAGGAGCTCCAGGGTCGCCTGACCCGATCGCGACTAAAAAGCAGCGCGGGTATCGGCCCAGACGGAGATGTGGGGTGATTACGGGAACCGCGGGATTGCGGGCTCCGAATTGACGGCGCAGACCGAAGTGCGCCGGTATTTAGCAACTATAACAGAGCCTTGGATCAATATTAAGGGCGCGTGGGCCACTCAGCGTAACGGGCACGGGGACTCTCGTGCCGGATCCGCTGCCGCGCCTATTGCGCCTGACACTGCGCGAGACCCTTCTGCTCAATCGAAACGCGCAGCAAACGACCGTCTACTCGCAAGCCATCGAGCGCTGCGACCGCTGAGCCGGCCTCGACCTCTGCCAAACGTACGTATCCGAATCCGCCGCAACGTCCTGTCATGACATCGGTAGCGAGATCAATGGATTGAACGGCACCGAATTTCGAGAAGAGCTGCGCGACGCTCTCGACAGTAGACGCCGTAGAGAGATTACGGACAACGAGCCTAGTCACGAGGTAACCCCGCCGATCGGGTTATTCGGTTGCTTCGGGCCGCTGTAATGGTTGCACGTCCTCTGTCGCATGATCTTCGTCATTGCTCTGGCCTTCTGGTAGCGTGTTGTCTGCCTGGACGTCGAGCCCGGCCTTTTGGGCCTTTCGCAGCACCTTCTTCTCTTCCTTCGCCCGGCGTTTATCCTTTTTCGCCTGCTCACGTTGCCGTTTTGCATGCGACTGCGGTGTTCGTCTANNAGGCGAGTCCCATCTCCACGGTAGCACAAACGAGCGTGCAACATCGGACTCAGAGAGGGACAGCTGCTGACGGAACGTCAGCTGCGCAAACCGCCCCGAAAGGGCGTCAGGAATCGGCCCAGGTACGTAACAAGTTGTGGTAGACGCCGGCCAGTCGTACGAGCTCGGTGCGACCGTTCAATTCGGACGTCAGACCCTGGATCGAGCGATCGAGGTCGAACAAGATGCGTCGATGGTCGTCGTCGCGCACCATACTCTGCACCCAGAAGAACGACGCATACCGCACGCCTCGCGTCACGGGCGCAACGCGGTGAACGCTGCTTCCCGGATAGAGCACCATATCGCCGGCCGCAAGCTTGACGCTACGCGTGCCGAACGAATCCGCTATCGTGAGCTCGCCGCCGTCGTAGTCCTCCGGGGCGCTCAAAAACAACGTCGCCGACAAGTCGGTTCGGACCCTATGCGGTGTCCCGGTGATAGGACGTATCGCACCATCAACGTGCGGACCGTACTCCTGGCCATCGGCGTAACGGTTGAACAAAGGCGGAACAATCTTGAACGGTAATGCGGCGGAAACGAATAAAGCGTTGCTCTCAAGCCGTTCGAGAACCGCCTTGCCGAGCTTGGCGGCCGTAGGATCGCTATCCGCGAGTTGCGTATTGCTCTTGACGGCCGCCGACAGATAGCCGGCACTGCCACGCCCGTCGGCCCACTGCGCGGCAGACAGCTCGCTGAGAAATTCCTCGATCTGCTCCTTGGCAAGGACCTGCGGTATCTCAAGCAGCATTCTTGGCCACTGCGCTAAGGCGCTAGGAAAAAATTGGCAGCCAGCGTGATCGTGCGTCCCGGACCGGGCACGACGTGCCATGGGTGCAGTTGGCCGAAATAGTACTCGTCCGTGAGATTCGTAAGATTGAGCTTCAGCGTGATTCGATCGGAAACGTTGTAGCGCACCATCGCGTCGAGCAGCCAGTAGTCCGGGATAGACTTCCCCTGAAACGTACTCTGTGCGAGTTGCTCATCAACGTAACGGACACCAACCCCGAAATCCAGCGGCTCGCTGATCCGATAGTCCGCCCAGATCGACAGTGAGTGCTCCGGCGCATTGGCGAGGGCTGCGCCGCTTACGGTACCGGGCGCGGCCTTGACGACCTCACTGTCGAGGTAGGTGTAGCCTGCCTGCACGAACATGCGCGATGTCAGCAGCCCGGAAACGTCGGTCGAAAAGCCGCGCACGCGTAGCTCACCGCCAAGCGCGTTGAACCCCGGTCTGTTGGGATCGGGCACGCGGGCGTTTGTCTTCGTCGTCTCAAACACAGCACTCGAAAACGCGAGGTCTCCGCCGCGTAGATCGGCTTTGAACCCGGCCTCGATGCTACGGTTCTCCTCGGGGTCGAGCAGCGCATTGCTCGTACCGAGACCGCGGCCCGTGGACAACAGCGACAGGCTCTGCGCGGAAGGATTGAACGACGTGCTGGCGGCGAGATACCACGTGCGCTCGACGGACGGCTTGTAGACGAGCGCGGCACGATAACTCACGACGTCATCCGTCTGGTCGAATGACTCAGTGCCTGAGACGTCGCCGGGATTGAACGGCGTCGGCGAGCCCGCGAAGCGCTCTGCGTCATAGTCCGTCTCGAATCGATCCCAACGCAGGCCCGCAACAACCTGCCAAGAATCGGAGAATTTGATCGTGTCCAGAACGTAAAGGGCGGTCGTATCGCCGCGGGTATCGGCTCGCACACGCGGCTCAATCGATGACGCGCTGAACGGCACTGACGAGTCCGGCGCGAGCAAGTCCGTCTCTGGCACGCCGATGCCGAACGCAAACTCGGGCTCCGACTGCTCGCTGCTGAGCTCGAATCCCGTCACAAGGCTGTGCTCGACCTCGCCGACTTGTAGGTCCGCCGTCAGCGTGCCCTGCGCAGTCAGCAAAGTCTCCTCGCTATCACCGAAGAACACGTAACGAAAGACCGATAAGTCCTCGAGCGGCTCGGTCGCGGCATTCGGATCCGTGATAAGCGGCTCCGTAATCCGGCTCTCCCGCGAATAGCTCGCATAACGCACGCGCCAGTCGCTCGTCACGTTACTGCTGTGGTAGCGAACCAGGTGGCCCGTGAAAATATCCGCGTCCGTCTTCAGATAATCGCTGTCGAAACCGTAGAAACTTTCGCGTGGCACCGGCGCCGGCCGACCATCGAGCCACGGCAGACCGTAGTCGGGCCGATCATCGGCCGTCTGCTTCATGTAGCTCAACGTCAGCTCGGTCGCCGAACCGAGACCGAACGCAAGACTCGGCGCGATGCCGTACCGCTCAACCTGCGCACCGTCGCGATCGGCGACTTCGCCCGAGTGGGCCAACGCGTTGAGCCGAAACGCCGCACCATCTCGTGCCAGCGGACGACCGAGGTCCATCGTCGTACGAAACGTTTGATCACTACCGATGTTGACGCTGACATTCGTCATCGAGTCGAGGATCGGCTGCTTCGTGACCTGGTTGATCGCCCCGCCCGTCGAGCCGCGTCCGAATAGCATCGACGATGGCCCGAGCAAGACTTCCAGCGTCTCGAGATTGAACGGGTCGCGCGCGTAGCTGCCGAAATCGCGGATACCATCGAGATACATGTCATCGCGGGCGTTGAAGCCGCGAATGTTCGGGTTGTTCCCTTGCCAGCTGAACTCGCCGGCGCCCAACGTGATCGACGGAATCGTACGCAGAACGTCTTCCAGCGAGGTGATCACGCGGTCATCGAGAACGTCGGCAGACACCGACGTAATCGACTGCGGCGTGTCGCGCAACGGCTCGGTAAATCGATTGAGAAAAGACTCATCGAAGCTATCCCGCCGCTCACCGAAAACCACCACTTCCTCGACGGGCTCCTGAGCGAGCACGGGGCTCTCGGCGGCGATCGCAACGCTACCACCCATGAGCGCGCGCGTAACCGCCTTGGCCAGGCGGCTGCGGGGCACAATCGGCGAGCCCCTACGGACGCGATTCTGACGTCTATCTCTCACCGCTGATCCCTTGCCTGCCGGGCTGACCGGCTCCGTGGTCAGCGCTCATGATATGACCTCGCGGGCGCAGTGCAAGGAGCCGCACGCACACCGTTTCTCTCGTGACCGGGCAGCATCGACGGAAGGTTGCGTGGTCTCGCAGAAATGAACAACTACTGATAGGGCTAGTTCCCGTTTTGATCCCGCAGCGCAGCCCGGCCCCTCTCGCGCAGAGGCCAGCGCGGTCAGCCGATGGTCGTCTCCTTACTGGCGGCGATTGCGAAGCGCGCGTATGTGGCTACACCATAGGCTCGAATTGTTACGGAATCATTACAAGTCGAGCCATTGGGTCTATTCGAAACCGGCCTGGCGAGAGAGCTGCGGATCGCAGTCGTAGCGGAACAGCTGCAGTTGCGGTGCGTAGAGTAGCTCCTTGGTCGCCGTGAAAGTCTCGGCCAGATAGTCGGGGTCGTCGAGCTCGACTTCTACAATCATCCGCGTGCCGTCCTCGCTCAGCGAGATACGCTCGACGACGCGCTTGTTCGGCCCCGATGGCACGCCCGTACCGTTCGAGGAGCGGTGCTCGGCGAATAGCGTCGTATCTACAACCAGCGTATCGCCTTCCCAGCGCCCGATCGAGTGCCCGAGGTTCGTGCGCTCACCGTTTTCGGGATGGCCACGGCCGTCCAAGTAGACGATGCGCTCTGCATCGAAGAACTCGCTGCGGATAATGACGCGATCTTCGAGGACCTCGAAGCTGTTCAAGTACACAGTCGAGCCCAACGTCGTTCCTGGCGGTGGCGGCGGGAGGCAATCACGGATCGGACTCTCGGCTTGGAAGTTGTAAGACGCCCTAGCAGCTTCGCCGGCCGGTGTCAGCGCGATCGAATCGAGCGCGTCGGCAAAAGGACTCAGCGTCGCAGCGATGCCTTTCCAGACGCCGTCGAACGTCGTCGTGCGCGCAGTTGCCTCGATGTCACTCTCATCTTGAATCCACACGGAGCCGTCGGCTCTCTCGATAGATATCATCATCGCGTGCGCACGATGCTGGCGATCCGGATGACCGCGCACGCTGACGACATCGCCCGGGGCAAACAGGTCACGCGACCAACCGCTGCGCGTCATGATCGGCGTCGAGCCGGTTTCCACACCCCATTCCACGAGCTCACCCGCCTCGTTCCGTGTTTCGACATAGACGGTCACATGGGGATTGCGCCAGAGGTAGCGCGTCACGGTGCCCTCGAATCCGATGACCCGTTCCTGGTCGTAACCGGCATCGCTGTGATGCGCGAGCGCAGTCCCAACTAGGCCAAACGCGGCGGACAGGCCAATGGTGCATGCAATCCTCACGAATCGTCTCCTGAATTCCAATCTCGATACAGCTGATCCCGGAGGACCCGGGGCGCGCGGAAGAATATCACAGGGCTTAGACCGCGGGCCAAGCCGCCGCGGACATCAATCCGGATACCAACGGCCGTCGTCGCGCGGCTGTATCCACAGATGACTGTACCAGTGGTAGACGCCTGGGCTCGCGGCCGACGGCGCGGTGCAATTGAACTTGCCGCGGCCCGGGCCCAGGGGGCGTTGGGCGCGAATCGTCGCGACGTCCCCCTCCCAGTCGATCTGCGCCGGCTCTTGGCCGGCGACGTAACAGCGCAAGGCATCGCGCCGGTACTCACCTTCAGGCAATCGAATCTCGAGCGCCGGTGCGCCGGCCCCGGGTTCGAGGACACGGCTATCCGGAGCGAGCACCTTCACTGGCAGCGGCAACGTTCTGAGCTTCTCGGCAAAGCTCTCGATACTGTCGAAGCCTGTCGCCATCGGGAATCGAGCGAGCTGCTGCAGGCCCAACGGCGCATAGACGGGTCCAGATTGCTGGCCGAACGCCGTGAATCCAAGATCGGCAACGAGTGCTTCTAGCGGGCCGTCGAACTCGCCGTAGGGGTAGGCGAGCATGCGCAGCGGTCGCTCGAGCTCGGCGTCGAGCCGCGCCTGTGCCGATTCGATGTCTGCGCTTATACGCCCACGCCACTGGGCCTCATCCTCACCGGCCTCCCGGCGAATGAGATGCGCATGACTCCTGCTGTGGCTTGCGACCGTGCCGCCGCGGGCTTCGAGCTCGCGAAGCTCAGCCCAGCTCATGAATCCCGCGTAGCCGTCGTCGATGTAATCGGTCGCGACGAACACGGTGAACGGCCAGCCGCGCCGCTCGAGTCGCGGCAACGCCGCTGTGTAGACCGACGCGTACCCGTCGTCAAACGTCAGAGCCACCGTGCGCGGCGGCAGCGGATCACCTTCGCGCAGTGCCCGCACGATCTCAGCCAGCGGCAATACGGAATAGTCCTCGCGCTCGAGGTAGTCCAGGTGGGCGTCGAAGCTCGCTGGCGTTACGGATGTCGACCGTGGGGTTGCTTCGTCGATGTGGTGGTAGAGCAGAACGACGGCACTGGCATCGACCGCCGCGGCGGCGGACGACAGGCACATCCCCGCAACGGATAGCAGCGCGGTCAGTATCCAGACGGTGTGAGCTGGGCGGCCGGCGTCAGCCACCGGCATCGACCGAATGCCGTGCATCCGGCCGCGACGGCACGTCGGTGAGCCTGTTGACCCGGATCAGGTGCTTGACCTCTTCGACGTAGTCCTCGGCTCGCTCCGAGTATCCCGTGAGCTCATCGGCCAACAGCAGGCCCGACAGCGGGCGACCCGATTCGCGAAGCGCCTCACGCGCCATGCGGAAGGAACTGTAGTTTGCATGCGTGTTGAGGTTACGCAAATAGCTGCCGACGGAGGCGCCGGCCGAGGAAAACGCCTCGACCTCGTGCTTGAGATTCGCCGCGCGCAGCAACGGAACGATGCCGCACCCGGGACGGAAGCACCATTCGCCGAAGAAATTGTTACCTTCGACGGCGAAACGCGATGTGCCCCAGGCGGACTCCATTGCCGCCTGGGCCAGCGCCAAAGACATCGGGACGACGTCCACGCGCTGCAGAAGCGGCTCGATCAACGTGGCCTCACTGGCCGCCTTGCTCTCGAGCTTGTAGTCAGCCGCCAGGCGGGCGAGCCATGTCGAATCGGCCTCGGTGAGCTCGGACTTCGCTGCAATCTCTTGGAGGCGGCGCCGCTGGCTGAGCACGCGACTATTCTCCGCGACGATTAGAGGCCGCAGGAACTTGAAGAACTCCGCCTTGCGCGCCGGACCGGCGACGTAGGTTCGAAAGTCCGGTGCCGGGTCGACCGCGCGCACGGGCTCGGCCACCGGCTCTGGTTCAATGACAGCCCACGCCGCCGCGAAAGACGGAGGCATTGAGACTGTAACTGGTGAGAGAGTGGCGAAGAAAAAAACTAAAACGTGTAAGGCTACTAGCCTGATCATCGCGCTTGACACGTAACGCTTTACGATTCAGGCCGAGATTTTAACACAACGTAGAAATATGTAAGACCATTTTTGGAAAAGTTTTTGCTGGCTGTCGCCAAATGGCGACAGTCAGCATTCGCACTTTGTATGGTCTGTCGAAGATTACCGCCACCGCATGTGGCGGCCGTTACGACCGCCACATGCGTACGATTTAGAGCTTACGGCTTCTGACCCATTAACCGGTTGGCGTCAGCGCCGGACTTCGGCCTGTACTTCTGCACGCGCCCGACGTGAACGTCTGCGATATATAAGTTGTTCTCGTCATCGACACTGAACTGATGTGGCCCCCACATCGCGCCCGGCAGCGTTCCAAACGTGCCCCAGTAGTTGAGCAACTGGCCGTCGAGGTTGTACTTCAATATCTTGTTCGTGCGCCCGTCACCCACCCAAAGATGCTGATCCTTGGAGACGTGGATGTAATACGGGTACGTAATGTTGTTCCACTGGTCTAGATAATTACCTTGCGTGTCAAAGACTTGAACGCGGGAATTCGCGCGATCCGCAACGTAGATTCTGTCCTGCGCGTCTACCGTGATTCCATGGACCGTGTTGAACTGACTCGGACCCGTGCCGGGCTCACCCCAGTCCAGCAGAAACTCGCCGTCGCTGTTGAACTTGGCGACCCGCGTATTACGATAGCCGTCGCTGACGAAGAAATCCCCGTTGGCCACAAACGCGATGTCCGTGGGCCTGTTGAAGTGGTTCTCGTCGTCACCCGGCACACGAAACTCGCCGAGCGTCATGACGATCTCGCCATCGTTAGTGAGCTTGTGAACTTGGTGGGCACCGTCGTCGACGATCCAGACATGCTTCTCGGGATCATGTGGGTTCATGACGACTCTGTGTGGGCGGACCATGAGGTCGTCGAGATGATCCCAGTTGTCGATCAACTCACCTTCCCGATTGAAGATCATCAAGTGCAAGCCGCGCCGCGGATGACGCTCCGGATCGCTCGCCGAGAACGAATAGCCGGACGCGTTTCGCGCCGGCACGATTTGGTTCGACGGCGGCAGCTCCGGCAAACAGCCGCGCTGCAGCACGTAGATGCGATCGGCGTGCTCGGCCCAGACGCCACCCGTCGACCCTATCTGCCAGCCGTCTCCGCATACGTCCGCGGGCCATCCCGCGACGACGTCATACGGACCCGTGATGTCATCGCCGCCCTTCATTTGGCCGTTGGCTACTGCAGATACCGCCAGGAGCGAGAGGCTCAGTAGTGAAGTACGCATCGTTGGATCCCCCGTTTTAGCAATTATCCCAACATCGAGGATTCTACTCCGCCCCGGATGAAATACGACCGTTTCCAGAGCGGCGGGAGACGCCGTCGTGCAGACAAAAAAAGGGGCGGTCGAGCCGCCCCTTGAGTCTTGACGTCCTTATAGCCTCAGAACTCGGCCCTAAAGCCCACGCTGAAGGTGTCGACGTTGTCATCGAAGCTCGTCGAGACTGAGACTGCATACCGGTCGTTGAAGTAGTAACGGCCGAGCAAGTCCACGCCCGTGTCGCTGCCACCGTTGTCCATGTTGACGTAGCTCAACAACGCCTCGACCTGGAACGAAGGGGCTACCAGCGCACGAATGCCGCCGCCGAGACCGAGACCGTCGTCGTCGACGCTGCCGAAACCGCCTGCGCCAATCTCAGTATTCACATAGGATGCCGTCGCGATCAGATCGAGGTTGTTCGACAGCCCGTGACGATAGCCGGCACCAAACTCCATGATCGTGCCGTCGATACCGAAGCCGTAGTCATGCTCCTCCCACTTGCCATGAAGGAAAGCGTTCGGATTCATCAGGTACATTCCGCTGAATCGGTAGCCGTCACCGTCGACGGTACCAGCACCCACGTCGAAATCGACGTCGATGTAGTTGAACTCGATATTTGTGTATTTGAACTCGGCCATGGCAAGTCCAGGCACGAGCAGTGTGCTCGCAAGCACTCCGATAACCGTGATTCGCATGTTCACTCTCCCACTGAGTTGATCAGCGCGAATCGTATGCGTTTACCCCTACGACAAGGCGGGACGTCACTCACATTTTTGAGGCTTGTGGTTAAAAGGCTACCGACTTTCGTCTTATGTCTCGCAGGCTCCAAGGCTAGTAGGACATAACTGGGTGAAACGACCGACGACCGGCACCGAGATCGGCGGACCTACTGCTGCGAGCGTCGTCGCCGAGGAGGCAGCAATTCGCTCCTGCAATTGCTGCACTTCCGCCGTCCTGGCGGTCGCGTGCCAGGGACGGCCTAAAGCGACGAGGCGCTGATTCCCGCCGAGGCCGCGATTTGCTCCTGCAATCGCGGCACTTCCGCCATCCATGGCGGTCGTCAATGCCGACGAGGCGGGATTGAGCGAGCAGCATGTATGGCCGACGATCTCATCCGCGTGTATTGACTTGCTGTCGCCGAACAGCGACAGCTAGCCTCTGGATTCTGCGCCGCGTTGCATTAAACTGACGTTACGGTTTTTGCATAACTCGCACGGTACTCAGCCCCGCACAAGGAGGCACACGATGATCTCACGACGAGGACTGCTCGCAGCTGCATTGCTCGCGACGTCGCCCATGGCTTTAACCCAGGAAGTGCAGGATTTCTCCGAGACGATCAATATCTTTCGGGCGATCCCGCAGGTGGCGCCCTATTTCGATACGGCCTACGGTTACGCCGTCTGGCGCACGATCGGCCGTGGCGGTATCGGCATCGGCGGCGCGACGGGCCGCGGTCAGGTCTATGTCGGCGGTCAGGTCACAGGCTTCAGCCGACTCATCGACATCTCGATCGGTTTCCAGCTCGGCGGCCAGGCCTATCGGCAGATCATCTTTTTCCAGAACGAAGCCGCCTATAACAACTTCACGCGCGGCAACTTCGAGTTCGATGCAGCCGCATCAGCCGTTGCGGTGACCGCAAGCGCGCAGGCATCCTCCGGTACAGCCGGAAGCCAAGCATCTGCTGGCGCCTCCGGAACTGGCCAGGCGGCCGCCGCCGGTGCTTATCAGATGGGTATGCGCATCTTCACGATTGCGACGGGCGGCTTGATGTACCAGGCCACGATCGCGGGTCAGAAATACAGCTTCACGCCCATCGGCCAATAACGCCTAACTAATTGGGGTCAGAGTAAATTTCCAATTTACTCTGACCCCAATAGTCCCCCAGCTTTTAGTCTTCGCTGCGCTCGATCACGTCGGCGTTGCTGAACTCGCGCTCGTATTCGTAGGAGCCCGGGATTCGAGTCGTGTTGCCGTTGGGATCGAGCTCATAGCGCACGCGCGCGCCCGCTTCGTCGAAGAAGAATAGCGACTGCTGAAACATGATTGGCGGCGGCCAACCTGGCGGCACGTTCGCCTCGAGGATGAAGAGACGGCTGTCGTGTAGATAGATACCTGCGTAGGTCCGTGACTCGTCCGGATTCGTGATCTGTATTTGATGCCCTTCGACGCGCTCGATATCCGACCACGCATCGTAGGTCACCTCACCTCCACGCTTGCGGAAATTCCATGCCTCGTGGGCGACAGACGCACGCACGTCCTTGATCCATTCGTTTCCCGATGCCTCTGTGCGATCGGGACGTTCGGCGTGGATGCGTTGCGCGTCCGTATAGTCGACAATCGTCACCGAGTAGCGGCGTCCGCCGTCTTCGACCGTATAGACGCGCGCCGGAAACACCGCATCGTGAGCGGAGGTGTACTCGATATCCGCGGCATCAGGCTCGCTGGGTAGGTTGACGCCGAACAGTCGCTCCTTGTCGAGGAACTCGATCCATCCCTGCGCCGAGACGGTGCCGGTAAAGGTCAGCACAACAGCGACGACAAAAACGCTGAGGTCACGCATTCTGAGCTCCATCTTCGTCCCGGCTAATCCCACTCTTTCTCGACACCGCCCTCGGGCGTGAGGAATCCGAGCAGACAACCCGCCGAGCGGTCCCTGAGCTGGTGACAGCGTACGGAGATTGTGTCGCCAACTTCGACGTCGTCGCGCGCCCAACCGTCGCGCAGGAGCTCCGCGGGACTCGCGCCCTCGAGTACCCATAGCTCCGTCTGACCGTCCTCGCCCGTGACGTCGAGATAGATCCACGTGTGCGGATTCATCCAATGAAACTCTCGGACGGTCCCCTGCAGGTGCGTGTACTCGGTCGTCAAGTAGTTGCCATGCGAATGGTGGCTCTTCGCGGGGACACTCAAGAGCATCAGCGCGGCGAGCGCGCCCAATCCGACCAGCCCCAATGTGTCGATCTTTCTCATAGCTGCCGTGTCCTTCCCGAAGCGAGTTTTGGATAGCTTCCTGGTCTCACGCGACGTCCCCCAAGAAGTTCGCTAAGTGTTAGTCCAGCTCCTCGAGCATGCGCACGAACTCGTCGATGTCGGGGGGCGTTTCTTTGTCGCCGAAATCGACACAGCCCCAGTCCTGAAGCTCCTCATCGGGCGACCAGACCCAGTCGCGCGCCATCGTGAACGTCTCGGTGTAGTACGCCGGATCGTCGATCTCGACGTCGACGTGCAAATCGTTGCTGCCGGGCGCTCGCGAGTAACGCTCAGTGATCCGCCCGTCCAAGCTCAATGGCCGATCGCCATCGCTGATCGTGCCGCCCGACATATGCGTCGTCTCTACAACGAGCACGTCACCTTCCCACCGACCGACCGAATAACCGACGCTCGTATGCGCCTGATCCGCGGGCGGCGGCGTCCCGGTCATATCGATCGACCGGACGACATTGGCACGCTCGTAGCGAACGACGATGCGTCCGGGCTCCTCGAGAATCTCTATTGGCGGACCCGACCAAATAACCGAAGGCACGGGATCCGGCGCGCAGTCGTCGACCATCCCGAGGTCGTCACGGCCGGGGTCGTAGGCCTCGGACACGCGTCGCCCTTCTTCCGTGAACGGTATGACCTCCGGCTCGTGAAGCGGCGGCACGCCGCCGTCGAAGAGCGGCGCAGCGTAGATTCCGAAAATATCCACCGGAGACTCCGATGTCTGCGCAGTGCCGAAAACGGGGAACGCACCAACGATCACGGCACCCGCAAGCATTACGCATTCTTTCATTGGTTTTCTGGGCTCGCTCACGGGATCACATAGCCCATCGGTCCGGGAAATTCCTGCGCGAGCGCGCTGGCTGCCTCGGCATCTATCAAGAAGCACTCAGTGCGTTGATACGACTGATCGATCGTTCCGCAAACCGGCAGGCGCTCCCTCAGGCGCCGCATGATGGGCGTATCGCCGCGAATGCCGTAGGACACGAGCAAGCGGTCAGCCGCCCCTTCCTCTTTGCCGTGAATCAACAGTGCGCGAAGCCGTGCGCGGTTTTCCGTGACGGACGGGAATATCGAGACCGTCACCGCGTCCCCGGGACCGACCATATCTTCGGTCCAGCCCTCGCGCCTGAGCTGCGCTGCCGGGCTGAGCTCGAGCAACCAACCCTCCGTGTTGCCGGCCGCATCGACGGCATCGATGACGAGCGCGCCGTGAGGATTGAGGATCCTGAAGATTCTGACGGAGCCCTCGATAACCTCGATGGCGTCCTCGCCGTCAGGCGTTGTTCGTGCAACGAACGAGTGATGCGACTCTACCGTCTGCGGCCAACTGACGATGAGCGTTGCGAGCAGCAAACCGAACGCGGCCTGAGCGTGCGGATACGCAAAATGACGCCGAATAAACATGGGTGCCCCCTTAATTCTTCTTACTCGACAGCTCTACGAGCTCCCCCGTTTGCAACCTAGTCTAGCAAACCCCATTCGAGCGGCGCCCAGCACGCCGCCCTAATCGAGGTCCAAGTGCTTGTTCTCCCGGGTCGTGAGTCCCAAAGAAGTCCACGTCAGCATGCCGCCGCGATAGTAGAAAATCTTCTCCGCGGGGAAACCTGCCTCGACCATCGAAGCCATGGCCCTCGGGCTCTGACCGCAGTTCGGGCCGTTGCAATACAAGACGACGTTGAGCGCCTGCTCGCAGCTCCATCCGGCGGACGAGGTCGCACAGCCCACCTCATCGAGCCGGTCGGCGATCTCGTTGTAAGGAAGATTGATGCTACCGGGGATCGTGCCGCCGTACTGTGTCTCCACGTCGCGCGAGTCTACGACGACGTAAGCGGGATCCTGAAGAGCGGCTATAACTTCCAATTCGCCAACCGGTGTCACACCCGGTGTCGGAATCATCGGACGAATCACACCTCTGACGAGCATGATGTCGTTCGCATATCGCGCGAGCGTAATCGGCCCTTCGTGCGAGTCGAAGCTGATCTTTTCATTGCCGGGCGTGATGTTAATAGGCTGTTCCTCTGCGGACAGGACCATCATCCACAGCGAGGCAACTGTGCAGACGAGCAACTTTCCAAGGTTTCGCATCGTAGAATCCTCCAGATTACTAAGGATGTTGCGAATAGCTAGTTCGTGCACTCGTAAGGCTGCACTTCGACGCCGG
>JABAOE010005490.1_pt4 | contig 38368 bp, 44 predicted proteins | sample 7062141 | NCBI WGS metagenome assembly JABAOE01 (sample SAMN14538627, study PRJNA623070) | marine sediment metagenome | biome: marine biome [ENVO:00000428]; feature: marine pelagic biome [ENVO:01000023]; material: deep marine sediment [ENVO:00002113] | place: India: Gulf of Khambhat ...
TTCGACCTGCGGAATCATCTGTTGAGGGGCAGATCCTGCGTCCTGTTTGCAGCCAGTTGACCAAGCACCTACAGCCAGAAGCAGCAGCGGAGCGGTATATCTAAGTAATTGACTACCCGAGGAAGTCATAGTGATAGATTCCGCGGTTTGTTACCCTTGTCTAAGTTTCCGGTCACACACTGAGCTGATCATTCTACTGGGACGGATGAGACGGCAGCAAGTCCGTGACCTGGAAGGTGGAATCGTTCTAAAGCGATGCACTAAGTCCCGGTAGAGTCCTAACTTAGCGAAGGCAATACGTAGAAGGCTCACAAGAAGAGCCTCTCAATGTCCTTAAAGTGTCGTGTGAGTGCCGTCGCAAAAAGGTGGAGTCTTGGTCTGCTTGCATTGGCATAGCGCGACCTCTTTCTTCTCCGCGANNCTCTTTCTTCTCCGCGAGTGAAAACTCGACTGGTTCCATCCCGGTGCCTTGGTGGGAACCATCGCAGAACGGCTGGTCTCTCGATCGTCCACATTGACACCAATAGTACGTTCCCTGATCTAGTGAAAGTACTGCCGGCTGCTTTCCTGCGATGCGTGCCTTTTCCATAAAGAGCCTCCTCCCTAGGTTATAACCGCAACGGCTCGACCGGCAAAAAGATTGCCGCTGGGCTATTCCTCCATACCGCCTTACCTGCGTCCGCTAGGCATATCACTTCGATGCTTTGTCTTCTCGCAACTTGAGGTCACTAGATCATAGAGGCATCGCTCTAGATTCGCTCCAGTCAGCGGGTAACCCCTTTTCGTGATGGCGTAACAAACGTGACACCAAGTTGCTGCACTTCCTGATAGGGCAGCAGCCAGACGAGGGACTCATCGGATACATCCCCAACTTGGATACGATTCCCCCAAGGATCGCGGAAGTCGCAGCGGAACTTCGGGTGTAATTTCAGCTTGTATTTCTTCGTCAGCTTCCGCTGAACTTCTTGGATCTGTCTGGCGTCACGGACCATCAAGCCGAAATGTTTTGTCCGGTCAGGTTGCAGCTTGTCCACCTCAAAGATCGCCATGAATTGGTGTTCGCCGAGCTTGCACCAGGCGGCACCTTCGCCACCACGCAGCATCTTCAGGCCGAAAACGTCTTGATAGAACTTCACGGCCTTCTTGGCGTCCGTGACTTCAATCACAACATGATTACAGCCATAGACTTGGACTTTCACTGATTCACCTCCCCGTTTTGGGACCGTCGACCGATGCAACCTGGTGTCCTCGTACCTTCCGAATAGCTGATACAAGGACGTCGGCCGGTTGCGCACCAGAAATAGCGTAGGTTTGATTCAGCAAGAAGTAGGGAACGCTGCCAATGCCGAACCGATGACCTGCCGATTCTTCGGCCTTCACTTCTTGGACTCCCTCCTCACCCGTCAAGAATCTCTCGGCCGCTCCTCCATCCAGCCCAATCTCGACAGCAGCGTGTACCAGCGTCTGGACTTGCCCAATGTCCCGTCCTTCAATGAAGTAGTAACGAAAGAGAGTCTCTACCGTAGAGTCCTGCTTACCATTACGTCGTCCATACCAGATCAGCCGATGTGCAAGAAACGTATTCGGCGCGATGGTGATTTTGTCGAATGCGAAGGATATCTGCTCCGCTTTACCAGCCTCCAGTACTTGCTTTTCTATATGTCGAAACATACTGAGGCTGCCGAATTTCGCTTCGAGGTAAGCCGTGCGATTCATACCATTCTTTGGCATCGCAGGGTTTAATTGAAACGGCCTCCAGATCACAGGGGGTTCCTCCCCGATCATGGTTAGCGCCCGCTCAAGCCGACGCTTTCCAACATAGCACCAGGGGCAGATGATATCAGAGTAAACTTCGACGCAGATTTCTGCATCTTCATCATTCATCGCTCACGCCGCCCTTCTAAGCCAGTTTTTTCATCAACAAGCTACGTTTCACAAAGCACGAACGACCCGCTTAGGACAAGTGCCCCATCTTGCCGGCCTGATAATCACTCACTGCTTGCGCAAGTTCCGCCTTTGCACTCATCACAAATGGCCCATATCGCGCAATCGGTTCAGCGATCGGCATTCCAGCCATGGCCAAGAGGTGACTATCTACCTGCGCATCGATCGCAACGTGAGAGCCCTGTCTCTTACAGACAATTATTTCTGCTTCTCCCGCCGGTTCAGATCCATTCACGGAAGCCCGGCCCTGCAACACGAACAATGCGGCGTTGTAGGTTTCAGGAAACGTCAGTGAGACCCCACTGCCAGCTTTCAATTGTAGGTCGTATAGCTCAATCGGCGTAAACGTACGGGCCGGCCCCTTGTGACCTTTTAATGACCCTGCGATTATGCGGACCCGATCCCCGCCATCGAGCTGCATAGTCGGGATGCCTCCATTTAATATCGATTGATAACTCGGTGCCGACATCTTAGAAACCCGCGGCAGATTTACCCACAATTGGATCGCGTGCAGAGTACCCCCTCTCTTTGCGAATTCCTTTTCATGAAGCTCCTCGTGGACGATGCCGGATGCCGCAGTCATCCACTGGACGTCGCCTGGACCAATCACGCCAGCGTTGCCAGCTGAATCGCGATGAGCCACCACACCTTCGTAGACGATCGTGACAGTTTCAAATCCGCGATGCGGGTGCTCCCCCACTCCTCGCGGACGATTCGTCGGAGGGAAATACTGCGGCCCCGCGTAGTCGAGCAGGAGAAACGGATCAACCTCTCGATCCAGATCATTGCTCGGAAAGAGATTTCGAACAGGAAAACCATCGCCGACCATATGTATCGATCCAGGTCGATACACCCCAAGCACTTCTCTTGCGCTCGTCATACCGTTAGTCACGGTACCCTCCCTTGTTTACATCATTCCATCTCGCGCTTTGGGCAATGACACCTTACCTCGAAGTGGGGATCGTCCCGTAGAGAACACACCAGGGGATTTTCGCTCGGCGCATAAGACGGCGCAGCCCGCCTGAGATAACCAAATATGGAATCCCCCTTACTCCCAGCCGCTGACTTCGAACCCCTTTCCCTTCAGACAGCGGGTGACAGATTCAGCGTAGGAGGGTTCCGGNNCGCCCCGATCGTTACGCCTGTCAAGCCTCCGATGACCCCAGCGGAAGCCCCGACAGCCCCACCAAGCGTGAGACCCAAAACGGCGCCTGAAGCGGTATTCTTAAACTGGGACCCCCCTGGGTAGAGGCCAGCTTCTTCGGCTTTCTTCCGACAAATATCGATCTCCAGTTTGGCCGCCTGTCTTCCGTAGAGTTGCAGATTCTTGTTGGATCGCAACAGCGGCTCCGGCGAAGCACAAGCCGTCAAGAATGACACCAAGACCACCATGACAGCTGTAATACTCTTTCTTCTATGCCTCACACTATCTCCTAAAGGCTATGCCTCTGGGGTGGGTCCCTGCATGCAGTGAACTCGGTGACGACCTCGTTTTGCTTTCCTCCACAATCTTCGGCGAGAGATCGAGCTCGTTTCCCTTCCGTGCACTCAACGGAAGCCTTCTGTGACCACCCGTTGGACAAGCACCGAAACAACCTCAGGCCTTAGTCCACTTCTCTCACTGCCACCCAGTCACCTCATACCCCTTGTCTTCCAGACAGCGGTTGACGAAATTTGTGTAGGTCTGATTGGGTTGCGACGACTCCGTCGTAGCCCTGAACAGCCCTGTCAGCAATCCCCAGACGGCACCGCTCGCCGCGCCGATCATCGACCCCCGTCCAGCTGCCCCGGAAATGGCACCGCCGACCGCGCCACTTGCAGCTCCGACTCCTGCCCCAACAGCTGTACTGGTTGCCACGTGTCCACTCTTGTCGGTGCCTTTCTCAGCGCCGGCCGATTCAGCTAACTGCTTGCACGCCTCAATGTCGTCTTGTGCAGCTTCCTTTCCTACCGACTCCAAATGCGCATTCGGGTACAGCACAGGATGGGCACTGGAACAGGCAGTAAGGAGCACGGTTCCCGTGATGGCACAAAACCATTTCCCATTCATCCCTTGACCATCCCTTTCTCCTTTCCCAACATCAATCGTGCTCGAGCCAGGTCCGTCGTGACTCCCTTCACATACAGGCACTTGTGTCGGCTTGTTGCTCCGGCTTGGATGAGGATATTCGCCTGCGGAATCGCGAACCTCTCGGCAAAGAACCGGATCAATTTATCAATGTCCACACCGGCGATCGGGCACGCTGCTACCCGAACTTTCAGGGCATCGCCATGAAAACCGATGCGTTCCGTCCTGGAGCCATTCGATTGGACATGCACTGTGAGGACTACACCGTGCTTGTTATCCTGCACAATCACATGGTGGGAACCCAAAATTGATGCGGCCTAGAAGATGGCTTTGACGAGTTCAAGAATGCTGCGCTGCATGTCCTCATCATCAGTGATCGGACGGGCAACGGCCACATCGCAGGCTTGATCAGGCGCCACTCCCTGCTTAATCAAGATGCCGGCATAGATCAACAATCTGGTACTGACCCCTTCATTCAGGCCGTGGTTCTTGAGGTGTCGAACTTTTTCTCCGAGCTTCACGAGGTTCCTAGCCACTGCCGCATTCACCCCAGCTTCCCGTTCCACCACTGTGGTTTCGACGCTGGGGGCAGGATAGTCGAACTCAATCGCCATGAACCTTTGCTTCGTGCTCTGCTTCAAATCCTTGAGAACACTCTGGTACCCGGGATTGTAGGAAATCACGAGCATGAAATCGTCGGCGGCTTCGATGAGCTGTCCCTTCTTTTCGATCGGCAATACCCGACGATCGTCGCTGAGGGGATGAATGATAACAGTCGTATCTTTGCGGGCTTCAACCACTTCATCAAGATAGACTATTGCTCCGTTCTTCACACCGATCGTCAGAGGTCCATCCACCCACACCGTCTCCTGCCCTGTGAGGAGATACCGTCCAACTAGATCTGAAGACGTGAGATCTTCGTGACAGGCGACGGTAACTAACGGACGCTTCAGCTTGTACGCCATGTGCTGGACAAACCGCGTCTTACCGCAGCCGGTTGGTCCTTTCAGCATGACCGGCATCTTGCTGCGTGCCGCAATTGTAAAAAGCCCTACCTCGCCGCGGACATCGACGTAGAATGGCTCCTGTTCAATCCGATATCGCGCAACGTCGACTTCATGCCCTCGCTGAATCATACTATCTTTCTGATCTATGCACTCTATTCGGCGTGTCTAGTTGTCATCTTTGAAGAAACCCGTGCCTGGAACGACAAGGTGGGGACTTTCTCTCAAGCCCCAGCACTGCCACAATAAACGGAACCGCGCCGCAAGATCAAGCAATGACTGCACACGACGCGTCTCCTCAGAAGCTATCCGACGCTTACCCCATCCAACGTTTCGCGAACTTTTCTCGTAAGCACGTTTGGCGTAAACGGTTTTGGGAGAAACGATGTACCCTGTTTGAACCCACTTTGTGAAAAAACTGGATGATCAGGGTACCCAGACATGTACAACACTTTAATGCCGGGCCGCATAACCATCAGTTTTTCTGCCACCTCCGGTCCGCTCATTTGAGGCATAACTACATCGGTAAGCAATAGGTGGATCGACCCCATATGCTTGGCGGCGGTTAAGACTGCTTCGATACCGTGACGCGCCACCAGCACATTATAGCCATTCAAGCGCAACGTCTCATGTACTAAACCACGAACTGAAGGTTCATCCTCCACGAGTAATATTGTTTCCCGTCCATATCCCTGATCTGCAAACCCCTCACTCGTTTCAACTCCCTGCACAGTTTCATCTACTCTTGGGAAAAACATCTTGAAACTTGTTCCCTGCCCAAGGGTACTTTCCACGTCGATAGTCCCGCCACTTTGTGTAACGATGCCGTACACCATTGAAAGACCAAGTCCAGTCCCTTCCCCTTTTTCTTTGGTGGTGAAAAACGGCTCGAACAAATGAGACTGGACTTCCTCGCTCATGCCATGGCCAGTATCCTTCATGGTCAACAGGACATATGAGCCTTCTCTCACCATCATCTTCTCTCGCTGGTCTTCCTTCCCGATCATGACATTCCGAGTTTCGACCGTCAGCCGTCCGCCATTGGGCATGGCATCTCGCGCATTCACCGCTAGATTCATGATGACTTGTTCAATTTGCCCAGAGTCAGCCCTGATAGATCCTAGTTGAGGATCAAGATCCGCGCAAAGCTCAATGATATCTTCACCTAACAGTCGCCGAAGCATACCATCCATATTCATAACCACAGCATTCAAATCAACGACCTTCTCGGCCACGAATTGGCGGCGACTAAAGGCCAGCAGTTGCCTAGTGAGGCCAGCGGCTCGATCAGCTGCTTTCTTCACTTCTTCTATCTCCCGGCGTATGGGATCTCCCGCCACTAGGCGGCTGAGAATCAGCTCACTATATCCACGTATGACGGTGAGAAGATTATTAAAGTCATGGGCGACACCACCCGCGAGTCGTCCAACCGCTTCCATTTTCTGTGATTGTCGTAGCTGCGCTTCCGCATGGTGCAGTGCCTCTTTGGCCTTCGCACGTTCGCCGAACTGCTCGATCTTGAGCTCTACATCGGCCGCCATGTTGAGCAGTTTATTATCCGGCTCCCGGATGTTACGGCTGAAGAACTCGATCACGCCCTCGACCTCGCCACCGCGGCGGAGCGGAAATCCAAAGGCTCCGTGCAGCCCTGCTTGCGCCGCCGACGCGGCTCTTGGAAAATTAGAATCCGCTAGAACATCCGTTATCCACGCGGGCTGCCCACTCTTCCAAATTCTTCCTGGGAGTCCTACACCATACGCGAACGACTGTTCCCATGTTGCCATTACGAAATCGTCGGCATCGAGCGTCGCTGCTTTCCACTGATCAATGCAGCGCAGCAGACCTGCCGGCTTGTCCAGCCGCCAAAATACCCCCAGTTCCAATTCCAGACTTTGACCCAACGCCTGCATAATCTTAGGCACAGCTTGTTCTAGTGTAGAGGCCTCGCCCAGGACACGCGTCACCGCATAGAGCGAGGCCAGGCGCCGTTCGTTCCGTCGACGATCCCTAATATCACGGATTAAGGCGCTGAAAATATCAGCCTCGCCAATGCGTGCTGGCGACATCGACAGTTCGACCGGAAATTCACGACCGTCCTTATGCAATGTGGCAATGTTTTCCAGCAACGCTGCCTTGACGGCCTGCGCCCAGGCGCTTTCCTGTTGAGCTTTGTGATAGTCCGCACGCAATCGAACCATGGACCAAAGAGAGAACGCCAAGAGCGGTACCAAGATGGCGGCTCCGGCCAATGCACTAAGGCGGTTTTCGCCATAGATGAAAAGAAGAGCTTCCCCACTCAGCGTAAGGGTGATCAGGAATAACATAAGGACGAGCAACCATCTGTGTTGGTGTTGGGTAGTCACCGCTTGCGAGATTACGGGTAATGTCATGCTTGCAGATCCGTGATTACCCAGTTATCGATAATAGTTAGGGGATGATAGGCGCGCTTAGCCGCACGCAAGCCGGGAAGGCTGGCATCCTCCATGGCATTGATATAGATTGCCTCTCGGCTCAACGCCGTGCGACAGGTCTCACGGAAAAGCCACTGGGCCAGGCCGGTCATGGTTCGATCTGCGACTTCCAGCAAGATGCACCAGGTATACGGTGTCAACCAGTATCCAAACGTATAGGCTACGATTCTTCCCTCCACCTTAGCCACCATCCCTGAAAGACCGATCTGCCCGTGCTCGGCTAAGACGCGGCTATGTGCTACCTTGGTATCCTGAAGGAGAAGCATTTCGATCGAATCAAGCATCCCTACTTGTTTCTGCGCCGCCCACCGACAATGCAACGCCAGGCAACCTTCTCGATGATCAACTTCACGGTAAGGCTCCATCAGGACGACCTGGTCTCGTTCAACCCGATTGCAGAGCGCGCGTTGAGACTTAAAGTGATCACCGGCCAAGGCGGCCAGGACCTCGGCACGGTAGAGGTAATCCCCGTCTTTCTGTCGACACCGAAACCGAGTTCCTTCCAACGCCTGTTTCTGTGGCCCCATCGCGTTTTCGACCCGAGTTACCGGTGACAGCGCGTTCCACTTCCGCATCAGCATGAACGCTTCTTCCACCATTTCCACAAGCGGCCGCGGCCCCAAGGGAACCAACGGCATGAACCAGCCATCAGGGGAACGCGCGAAAAGAAAAAACGTCTCGTGGGATTCCATCCACCAGTGGGGCAAGAAGGACGTCCAGATGTAATGGTAGGGAAAGGAATAGGCAGCAAGCGTGTCAGGGCCGAAGTCTCCCCCTTGTTTCAGACCCTGGATGAAGCGCGGTGCGTCCCGCCACGTCAGAGGGCGCAGTCGGGGATCGATCCGAGGCGGCAACAGCCAGGCTGTCAGTGTCGGAAGCGGTCTCAGGACTACGACATCCTCCTGGAAACGCCCGATCAAACCAGGATTTTCGACGAGCATCGCAATCATTGCCTCAGTCGCCAGCAGATCTGCGACTCGTTCTGCGTACGCGACAATCGCGCCAGGAATGGCTTCGCGCATGAAGGGGCACTTGGTATCCCACCCAAGCAACACCTCGTCACGGACTTCATTCCACATCAAGGACAATGGATACAGTCGGCAATCGAGCGGGCGCACCTCATATATTCCACACTGACCGGTCGTTGCATTAAAGGCGGGACACACATAGCCTTCGCCCGTCGAATTTTTGACGAGATCGATTTGCGTACCGGACAGGTCAGGAAAAGACTCAATTCTTACTCCTTGCGCCACTGCTTCGGCAATTTCCTGACGGGTAAAGTAAGGGCGAAGGAAACTATCGCCATCCGGAAAGCGACAACAAACGTCACAGGGCAAACATGCAGTGCTGGAGACGAATTGGGGTAGGGGTTTCTGCACGGTTGCTGATTTATTGGGTTACACCACCTGCAGGGCCATCGCGTTTCCATCATAATACGATGCATGCCCAAACCTGGCAAGGAAGGTTAGATTCTCAGAAAGAGCCTTTCGACTCGGCATGGGAACAGACGCTCGACCCGCTAAGGAGACTAGCTGATTCGCCACGCAAGCTTCCTTCCCCTGACAAACCCCGTGCCCTCATGCCTCTTGTGAGACCAAAAGCCTCGTGTTAGCATTTGATGATCCTCACAAGCCCCGCTTGCGTGGTTCCAGGAACTGCGCAACGACAGTAAAGGATTGTTCCCTTGGCACAAACCGACCCGCGCTGCCCCTCGCTTCAAACTGAGACGGCCCTCAGTCGCTGTGCAACCATCCGCGCCCGATTGTGTGCGGCAAACCTACTTGCTGATCCATCCGCACTCCGAACCGGAGAGAACACCAGAACTTTCACCTCGACGAATTCCTGGCGGATCAGCCCCTTTCCACTGCTATTGTCCCATGATCAACTGGTGTTCTTTACGGACCTCGGACCACAACTATTCTCCTTCTATCGAGCGCTGAATCGACTGTATTACGAGAGCGTTAAAGGTGGCCAACCGAACTGGGTAGCTGGCTGGCTAGACCAGGGTAAACCCAACGCTCTAGTCAATTACAGTCGCATGAAGCGGCTGCGTGACGCTCTGCCGCTAATCATTCGACCGGACGTGATTGCCACACACGATGGCATGGTGATCACGGAGCTCGATTCGGTTCCCGGCGGAATCGGGCTCACGGCGGCAATGAGCCACACCTACACAGATGTCCTTCGTTTGTCGTCGCTCGGTTCCGAGAATCCCGCGTTGGACGACTCGGAATCTTCCGCGTTTCATTCTTCACCTTATGCGTCGCACTCTTATGAGATCGTCGGCGGCGCAGACGGCATGGTGCGGGGCTTCACCTCGATGCTGCAATCCGCCCAGGAACAATCCGGATGTGCTGCGATTCTCGTTTCCGACGAAGCCAGAGACTATCGCCCCGAAATGTCCTGGTTGGCCTCTCAACTCCGTGCGCAAGGCGTTCCTACGTGGTGCATAGAACCCCGCGAAATTCGATTTACGGAGGAAGGGCTTAAGCTCTCCATAGGTGGAAATGAACAGGTTGTCGGCTTGATCTACCGGTTCTTTGAATTGTTTGATTTGATGAACATCCCAAAGTCCGAACTCGTTCAATATGCTGCGAAGAAGGGCTGGGTTACCGTCACCCCTCCATACAAACCAGCGCTAGAGGAAAAATCCGCCTTCGCCCTGCTTCATCACCCGGTGCTTCAGCCATTTTGGGAAAAAGAATTAGGCACAGACGGTTTTCTCCACCTGACGGCGATCATGCCGAGAACGTGGTTGCTTGACCCTACACCGATTCCTGCAACAGCAACGATACCGGGCCTACACCTCGGAGGACGCGCAATTTCGAGCTGGGCCGATTTGGCAAGAGCCCCCCAGAAGGAACGCCATTTCGTCATCAAGCCGTCGGGGTTCTCCGAACTGGCATGGGGTAGCCGAGGTGTTTCGGTCGGTCATGACATGCCGCAGGCGGAATGGGCTGGCGTACTCCAAAAGGCTCTCACGTCATTCCAGAGCACACCACACGTCTTACAGGAGTTTCATAAAGGACGGCTATTCGAAATGGACTATATGGACGAAGATACGAGGACGATGGCACGCATGGTTGGGAGGGCTCGCCTCTCCCCGTACTATTTCGTCACAGGCGAAAAGGTGCAATTGGCTGGTATCCTGGCAACGATCTGTCCGGCGGACAAGAAAGTCATCCATGGCATGAAGGACGCAATCATGGTTCCCTGCGCGGTCGAATCGGACTAATCTGCTGCTTTCGGATAACCCCAAAATGGTCGTTTCACTTCCACTTTTTTCCTGGTAGCCTAGTGCCATCGTGTTTATGACGCTGTATCATGTCACTTGGTGTCCCGACTGTGAAATGGTTCGTCAAAAACTGGCCGAATTAGGACTGACCTATGACGATATTATCGNNTATGACGATATCATCGTCCCAGACGTCAGGCCGATGCGAAAGCAGGTCTACGAGGTTTCCGGCCAGTACTATGTACCGGTCTTAAAGGATGGGGGTATCATCTTGAGCGAGACACACGAGATACTTGCCCACCTTGACACGCACTATGCTAAGACACAATCGTAACCATACGACCACGCCTTGTCCCGGTGGCACCGTAAAGACGAGGCAATCACCCCTCTAGCACGCATGCACTTTCCAACAAGGAGGCCCTAACACCCGTGGAAGAATGGAGACGCATTCTCGCTGAAAGCATCGTCAAGCCGAAAGACCTCGCCGAACGGTTCGGAGTCGACGAACAGGAAATAGCGGAGATCGTAGGTCCCTATCCCATGCGGATCACACCAACCGTGCTTGGAACGATCAAAAGNNCGGGTGCTGCTGATGGTAACCAATCAATGCCCGATCTATTGCCGGTTCTGCACCAGAAAGCGGCTGGTCGGCAAGCCAGGATTCCTGAAAAAAGGCGAACTGGATCGAGCCATCACCTATCTTCGTGGACACGGGGAAGTGCGCGATGTGATTCTCTCGGGTGGCGATCCCCTACTTCTCCCTGACCATCTCCTCGAGCGAATACTCAAAGCACTTCGGACCATTCCCCACTTGGAACTGATCCGCATCGGATCACGAGTCCCCGGCACTCTACCGCAACGAATCACGCCGAAGCTTTGCGAGATGGTGAAAAAGTATCATCCGATCTACATGAACCTCCATTTCAACCATCCGGATGAGCTCACATCCGAGGTGAAAGCCGCTTGCACCCAGCTCGCAGATGCAGGGATCCCTCTGGGTGCACAGACAGTCTTGCTCAAAGGCGTGAACGATGATCCAGAGGTCATGAAGGATCTCGTGCACAAACTCCTTCTTGCGCGGGTGAAGCCTTACTATCTCTATCAGGCCGACCTGACCAAGGGCACTAATCATTTTCGCACCACAATCGAAACGGGACTCAATATCGTCAAAGCAATCCAAGGTCACACGAGTGGGATGGCGGTACCCCATTTCGTGATCGATGCACCCGGCGGCGGTGGGAAAATACCTTTGCTGCCAGACAACTATGTAGTGCACATAGATGAGGATGGGGCCGTTCTACGGAATTACGAGAACAAGACCTTTCACTACCCACAGCCGAAAACTGAAGGCGGACGGGAACTCCCTATGGTCGGCGCCCGATCTCCGTACGAAGAACCCTCCGAAGCGTTTGCAGCTTGCGGCGACACCTATCCCGACAGAGAGGGCTACGCAACCTGGGGTAATAGCTGCGGCGGGGATACGGACGACCTTTGACCACACACCCACAACAGGCCGGCATTCTCCCTTATCAAGACATCAAGCGGCTAATCACCAAGCGAGCAATCGCTGCAACGCCGACGATTGAGAACCAGCAGGTCCAGCCGGCAAGTCTCGACCTTCGCCTCGGCCAAAAGGCCTATCGACTCATCAGCAGTTTCTTGCCTGAATTATCGGCTATCTCTACTCGTCTCAACGTGCTTGATTTCTATCAGTCTGACCTTGTGATGTATGAGATGGATTTGACCGACGGAGCCATCCTAGAAAAAGGGCACGTCTACCTAGTTCCGCTGCTCGAAAGCTTGAACCTACCAAAGACCATCCGCGCGCGGGCCAATCCCAAGAGCACAACCGGCCGCCTCGATGTCTTCACGCGTGTCGTCACAGATCTCAACGCAGGGTTCGACGAAGTCCGAGCAGGTTATCATGGCCCCCTCTTCTTGGAAGTCGTTCCACGTTCGTTCGCCATCAAGGTGCGCACCGGGCAGTCGTTGAATCAAATCCGATTCGTCCGCAGAGAAGCCACGGTCCCTGATCAGTCGCTCCAGACACTTCACCAAAAATCACCGTTGCTTTATCACAATGACCCGTCACAAAAGGCCATCGCGAACCGCGACTTTCGAGTAGATCGCGGCCTCTTTCTCCGCATTGATCTCAAAGGACAAAATCGATACGATTCCCGCATCATTGGGTACCGCGCAAAGAAAAACAGTCATGTGATTGACCTCGAGAAAATCAGCCACTACGCTGCGGCAGATTTTTGGGAGCCGCTCTCTCGGCACCGGCATGACAGCTTGTTGTTAGAACCTGAAGAGTTCTACATTCTCGCGTCGAAGGAGCGTATCCGGGTACCCCCCGGCTACGCCGCAGAAATGGTCGCTTATGAGGCGGCGTGTGGAGAACTGCGCACCCACTATGCCGGCTTCTTCGATCCTGGATTCGGCTATGGGTCGGAGGGCGAACTTAAAGGAACCCAGGTGGTCCTTGAAGTCCGGCCCCACGACGTGCCCTTCCTGATTCACGATGGGCAAACATTTTTTAAGGTTGTTTACGATCGGATGCTTCATGTGCCCGACCAACTTTATGGGGCGGGGCTTGGCTCTTCCTATCAGCAGCAAGCGTTAACTCTCAGCAAGCATTTCAAGACATAATCATGGCTCCCACCGACATTCCACCTCTGCAAGACCCCGCGCACGACCCTCCGACAAAGCCGACTGACTCGGAGGAACAAGACAGCGGGAGCGATCGTCAGATGAGAGTCATGGGAAAGATGGTCGGTACCGCATTCATGTTCTTGGGCTTTCTGCAAATATTCCTGTCGATAAGCGGAGGTTTTGAGCTGAGCGGGGTCGTGGCGCTTTTATTGTATTTCGGTGGATTGGCAATTTGGGCCAACGCCGTCATCGAACAACCCATGATTCGGTGGAGTATCACGATCGGCGCAATTGCTTTAGCCCTAGCGTTTCTCCAATTTGGCGAAATCCTTTTCTGGCACAAGCAGGTCGTTTTTTGGTCCACTGTCGTGATCGTCATGTACTTCATGTTCAGAGAGCCGAAGAAACCTGCCTAGGGAGAGCCTGGTTGATTGGGTTGATCTGGTTTGCTTTGGTTGTCTATTTACTCCGGCTTATCCAGCCAGTCTGGTTCAGACAAACACAAGAGGCAAACCATACGACCCAATGACGAGTCGTGCATCATGGCGCCAACTATCTCGGTCATCATCCCGACCTACAACGAAGGGAAAATCCTTACACAGACACTCGCCTATACATCAAAATCGGTTGTCAGCGAAATTGTTGTGGTCGATGGCGGGAGTACAGACGGCACAGTCCAGATGGCTGAATCGTCGTGTACAAGCATACCCCATACCCGTGTCATGACTACTTCAAGAGGACGTGCACACCAAATGAACGAAGGAGCAAAAGCAAGTCGAGGCGAGGTTCTTCTCTTCCTGCATGCCGACACACAGTTGCCTGCACTAGCTCATCGGTTGATTGAATCAGCCCTGGCTGACCCTAAAGTAGTCGGTGGACGCTTTGATGTACGGTTCGACAATCCCTCCGTTTGGGGTCGAATAATCAGCACCTTCATGAACCTCAGGTCTCGCGTAACAAGCATCTCTACCGGCGACCAGGCCATGTTCGTCCGACGCCATGTCTTCGAACAGCTCGGCGGATTTTCTGAGATTCCGCTGATGGAAGATATAGAATTTAGCGCCAGGCTCAAACGAGTCGGTTTAACAGCAGCGCTCCACAAGACCGTCATTACCTCCTTCCGTCGCTGGGAACAGGGAGGGCCCGTGAGAACTATCCTCTTGATGTGGATGTTGCGGTTCCTGCATTGGGTCGGCGTCAGCCCATCGCGGTTGAATCGCTGGTACGACATGATCCGATAGGGCGTGAGGGGTCAGGCTTAGGGGGTGAGGAGTGTGAAACATTCAACGGACAGGCGCACAAAAACTGAAAACCACGCTTCCCCGAAACCCCTTCAAGTCTCACCTATCCCTTCCCACCGGGCCGCGCTGGTCATCTATGCTAAAGCTCCGATCCCCGGACACGTGAAAACGCGGCTCTGTCCCCCCCTAACTCCCGATGAAGCAGCCACACTCCATGGAACATTTGTCCAAGACACCTTGGAGCGGAGCAAAGTCGCCGCGACAAAGTTGAAACTGGCCTTTGACCGCTTTCTGGCTTGTGCACCGTCCTCTACGCACGTCTTCTTCAAAATCATGCAGGAGCGACAGGAAGTGGAATTGATCAATCAAGTCGGCGATGATCTGGGCGCACGCATGAATCAGAGTTTCCAGACCATGTTCGCAATGGGATATCCACGAGTCCTGATTATTGGAACCGATGTGCCATCGCTCCCCTTAGACCATTATAATCAGGCGCTTGCCTTACTTGAATCGAATGACCTCGTGCTCGGTCCTGCCTTGGACGGTGGGTTTTATCTAATCGGACTGAAGCAAGCGGCTCCAGAACTATTCAACGACATTCCTTGGTCGACCAAGCAGGTTTTTGCACTGACTCAAGAGAAAGCCGCAAGGCTAGGACTGAAAACTGCATTAATTCCATCATGGCGCGACATTGATACCATCGACGACCTTTGGGCATTGATTGAAGCCAGCGTCCTGGACAGTAAAAGACCCAAGAACGAAAAAGCTTTTACAAGCCGCACCTGCGGTGCGCTACAACATATCGCCAAACAACTGCGCGTAAGGGCATAATAGGCCCATACTCTCATCTAGAGGTCTAGTATGAACGATCGAGTTGCACTCATCACTGGCGGCGCCAAAGGCATCGGGCGAGGGATCGCTCTCGACCTCGCAACCCAACACTGGAAAATCGCATTCTGCTATCGGACCAGTGAGCCTGAGGCCCAAGAAACCGCTCTTGCCATCACCGAACGAGGAGGGCAGGCCCTAGCCATCCGTTGCGACGTATCAGACCCGACCGCAGCCAAGGCGATGGTTGCACAAGTAGAGAAGGAATGGGGTCGGATCGACGTGCTGATCAACGGCGCAGGCCCTTATCATAGGATCAATCTGCTCGACGAGACCGTCGAGGGTTGGAACACTATGTTCGACGGCAATCTTCACCCTATTTTTTATCTCGCTCAAGCAGTCGCACCTGGTATGAAGGCCAGAAAAACCGGCCGCATGATCAGCTTCAGCATGGCTAACGCGGACCAAATGATCGCTCAGCCCGATGTGACCGCCCACTACATTGCCAAAGCTGGCGTGCTTATCCTGACACGTACCCTTGCCAAATTACTGGCGCCCCACGGAATTACCGTCAACGCCGTCTCGCCCGGCTTCATTGACTCGGGAAGCGCACCGCCAGGAGAACTCGCCAGCATGGCCAAACGCATCCCGGCCGGATATATTGGCACAGTTGATGACACGGTTGCTGCCATCCGTTATCTGCTCAGTGACGAAGCCCGTTATGTCACCGGCACAAATATTCAAATTAGCGGGGGGTGGGGAATATAGCAAGTGAGGTCATTGCATTGGTTTCAATGCCGGCTGGCCGCGCGCCAAGAGTCTTGATGATATTCCAACCCGGGGGCGGCACTCAGTCAATGCGTACATCGTGAAACCAACCCAATCCTCTCTGCTAAAGAATGATTATATGGTGGACTAAAGGCGGGGACTCGCTCCAGATACACAGAAGACCAGNNCGATTTGTGCAAGCACTGCAGCATGAACACATGACCTGCACAGAGTCGGGGTGTGGCGGGCCGATGGATGTAATGGATCTCACTCCCCACCTCGCTAGCATCAAAACCTACGAGGCTGAATGCAAGCGCTGCCATACACGAGAGCAGATTAGCGGAGAACTACAGACGACCCCGCCCTGGGATGTCGCTTCGATCACGATGATGGCGGAGATGCACTTGCTTCACGATCAACCGACCTGCTCCTATGACGACACACCGATTACCTTTACCTCTATGCCAAACCCACGCCGGAAAGCACGCTACCGTCTTTCATGTTTCTATTGTGGCAGACACACCGAGATGAACTGGCCACCGCCGGAAGCCAAACGGTAAGGTATAAACTGCTACCTCCCCTGCGGAAAGATTAAGGCTGGTTTCCCCCTATGCCACGAAAGCACTCTTGATGAATTCGACGAGCCGTCTGAAGTATGCCTGTCCTCCTACCTGGTAGGTATCGTTGTGATCAGCTCCGTGAATCACATACCAGTCTTTCGGTGGGATCGCTGCGTCAAAGACCTGGCGACCCAATTTGAGTGGAATGATGTCGTCCTTGTCTCCGTGAATGATCAGCTTTGCTAATGACAGCTTCGGCAGACGATCGATCAAGCGAAATTCTGCCCCCAGCAACCAATGCATCGGCAGTCCTGCATAGTGAAACTTGGTGACAACTTCAACCGATGGGAACGACGATTCGAGAATCAACGCCGCAGCAGGTCTTTGGGCGGCCAGTTCTCCCGCAACCGCAGCACCGAGGGACCGGCCAAATAGTACAATCCGGCTAGAGCGTATCTTCCTGATGCGTGTCAGATAAGCATAGGCTCCGAGCGCGTCTTGATAGAGACCCTCCTCGCTGGGACGGAACCCTTGGCTTTTCCCATATCCCCGATAATCGAACAGAAATACCGACAATCCGACCTGATAGAGATACTTGAGGTTATCGAGACGATGAATGATGTTACCAGCGTTGCCATGGCACCACAGAATTACTGGTCCTTCTGCCTTCGACTTAACATACCACCCGAACAATCGCACGCCATCAACCGCCTGAAACCACACATCCTCAAGCGGCAACCCGCTGAGCCTTGCCCAATCTCGATCCTGCCAGGGCTCGGGGTAATAGACAAACAATTGATCCAGTAGGCTCATAATAGATTCGCCGAAGATACTGGGAATTTCGGCAGGCCCCGCGCGAGTATGACAGGAACTGCTGGTAAGTGCGACGATTAGTGATTGAGCTTGTGATCAATCTTGTCTCTGGCTTTTTGAACCCTTCCGCGGTCTTCGAGGCGGCTACTTAAACTTTCGCTCGTCTTCTTCGACTTTCTCTTGCTCAAGTCTTGTCGCCACCTCGTCACACCCTCGTTCGATCTTATCCACGATCTTCTTGGTGGTGTTCCCAATCCGATTGCCGCACACCCGAGCTGTTTGTTTTTCACGCTCAGAAACCCCTGGGCAGCCTGATAACACCCAATGCTGCAAGACCAGCCAGATCACCCATCCTAAGTCATTAGACATGTGCATCGTAGACTTCTAACGTCGTTGGACCGATACCACGTTTCCCTCACCTGTACTATCTCTTCGAGTTTCGCGGGCTAGCCATCGCCTTTCCCCTCGGATATACTTGAAATCCTCGATGAACATCACTGTCTCGAATTCCAATAGTTGTTCCACCGTCTGTGACGTCCTCGTTGTCGGAAGCGGCCCAGCCGGCTCGACCATCTCTGCGCTGCTTGCAGAAAGAGGCTGGAATGTTCATGTTCTGGAGAAAGACCACCACCCACGTTTCCATATCGGCGAATCTCTGTTGCCTTACTCACTCCCGATGCTGAAAAGGTTAGGCGTACTTGCGAGGATCGAAAAAATTGGCATCGTCAAGTACGGGGCAGAAGTGGTCTCTCCCTATCACGGACGTTCCCGCACCTTGTACTTTTCTAAGGCCCTCGACAGCTCCCAACCGTTTGCCTATGAGGTTAAACGAGCCGACTTCGACAAGATCTTGATCGACAACGCGGTGGGCAAAGGTGTCCACGTTCATGAGGGTGTCCGGGCCAAGCATGTCGAGTTCCGAAAAGATTCTACTCATGTGGTTCGAGCTGAAGCCCGGACCGGGCAACCACGAACTTTTGAAGCCGGGTTCGTAGTTGATGCGAGCGGGCGCGACACATTTCTTTCTGCACAATTCGGGGGGAAGTATCGCAACCCACGCCACAATAGTGCCGCAGTCTTTGGCCATTTCGAAGGTGTCGAAAGGCTGCCGGGCATTGACGAGGGCAATATTAGCATCGTCTGGTTTGACCACGGTTGGTGGTGGATTATTCCGTTGAAGGACGGAACGACTAGCGTCGGAGTGGTCTGCTGGCCTTCCTATATCCGCACAAGAAACGTGCCGCTAGAGCAGTTCCTGTGGGATACGATCACGCTCTGCCCTCCAGTGGCGAACCGCATGGCCAAGGCAAAACTCCTCGGCCAAGCCTATGCAGCCGCCAACTACTCTTACCGCAGAAAAACAATGAGCGGCGATGGGTACTTGATGGTAGGGGATGCCTTCGCCTTTATCGATCCCGTCTTCTCCAGCGGCGTGCATCTGGCGCTTACCAGCGCGACCCTCGGGGCTGAGGTCGTTGATGCCTTTTTGCGAAAGTCATCTGAGTACCCACACTGCCTTGAGAGATTCGAAAGGACCGTGCGCTTAGGTGTGAAGACTTATTCTTGGTTTATCTATCACTTCACCCAACCTGCCTTCCGGAATTTGTTCATGTCCGAGGGTTCTATCTTCAAAATGGAGGAAGCCGTCCTTTCCGTGTTAGCCGGCGATATATTCGGAAAGTCCCACACTCGAATTCCCATCTTCTTATTTAAATTTGCATATTATCTCGTCTACCTCATCAACTTTAGGGAAAATTGGGCTGCGTACCGGCGCCGCGCTCGAGGCGTACAGGAAACTGTCGCCACCGTCAAAGATTATGCTGTCCCTCTCAATCATTAAGCAATCCGGAGCACCGGGACTTTGAAATCTATAAGTACCTCACAAACGCTCTCTGCTGGCCGGAAGATTTCAGAAGAAGTCACTCGCTTGGAAGTTCAGTTTATCGAACCGGCGAAGCTTGAACACTTGCTCTCCACAACAGGGAAGCACCCCATAGCCGTCATCTCGTTTGGACATACGCTTCCTCACACATTCTCTTGCCCTATCGTCATCGACCTTCCCCAGATCGACAGTTGCCCCCTGCTTGAGGTTTGGACTTGCGACCGGCCAGTCAAGACTGAGCAACGCGGCAGTTGTTCCATCGCCATGAACGGCGAATTTCTCGTCGGCTCCATCAGTCTTTATGAAACACCAGGCACAACCCTAGACAGCACGACCTATGAAGGTTACTGCAACTTGTTTCATCAGCTCCTTGATTTGGGCTACCCCTACCCATGGCGCGCATGGAACTACATTCCTAATATCAACGAAGATCAAAACGGCATGGAACGGTATCGGCGGTTTTGTGTTGGGCGTCACCAAGCTCTGACTGAGACTCTTGCTGATTTTCCCTCTTCCCTTCCGGCTGCAACTGCCATCGGGACCAAGTCCGGCCCGCTCCAGATCGTCGTCCTTGCAGCCACACAGCCAGCAATGCACCTCGGTAATCCGCGCCAGTTGAACGCCTATGATTATCCCACTGATTACGGTCCTCGAAGCCCCGCGTTCGCCCGGGCCACATTCACAAAGTTGGAGCACGGATGTTTATTGTTTATTGCTGGCACAGCGAGCGTTGTCGGGCACATGAGCCAGCATTTCGGCCTGCCTTACGAACAAACAAAAGAAACTATCCGGAACCTCCATGCTGTACTCAGCAATACGGAACGGATCGGAAACGTTGACCTTAGCGGCACACCACATCAGGCAAATTACAAAGTGTATGTGCGCAATCCTGACTTTCTGCCTGAGATTCAGCGGGCTTTTCGGGATTCCTCACTGGCTCATTATCCATTGCTATTCCTTCAAGGAGATCTTTGCCGCAAGGAGTTGTTGGTTGAAGTTGAAGGAAGCCTCTTCATGGACTGATCACAGTCCATGCAGGCCACTTCTTGCGAACTGCTATTAGGAGAACGGACGTCGGTATTAGGAAGCAGGTGACCGCACGAGGTGTTCTATCAGCACCAGTTTGAGCTGCTCTACACCAACAACCTGGTGTTTTCCCGAAAGAGTCAATATGGAACACCTGGTGTATGTCTCCTAATAACCGTTCCTTCGCGATGGCCTTGATCGACTCTGATTTTCATTTGGGTTATGCTCCCGTCATCAATGATAGACACCGGATCCTGGTTGGAGAACTTGCACGAGTAGGCGATACCACGAGCGCTGAACTCTGAATCCAACCATAGCTAATCACAAGGAGGGCTGGCACATGAAGGAATTGCGGTCAGGATTTCTGTTCGTCTGTATCATGTCGGTTGCGATAATGGGGTGTCGAGCCGGAGGACAAATCTATCAAGTGCAAGATGCTCCAATCACCACGGCAACGGGTCAACAACCGAGTGTGGAAGATGTTGAAAAATCAATCGTTCAGGCGGGTGTTGGCTTAGGCTGGCAAATGGCGGTCGCCAAGCCGGGCGAAATTATTGGCACGCTGAACATCCGGAGCCATCAGGCTATCGTGACAATTCCTTATTCGACGAAAAACTACAGCATCCTCTACAAAGACAGCAAAAATCTTAAGTATAACGCCGAGAGACAGACGATCCATGTAAACTATTCGAGCTGGATTCGTAACCTGGATGACGCCATTCGCTCGCAGCTAACCGCTGCAGGAATGTAGGAATTGGTTAGCCTACAGAAGCCCTGATCTCCTGGTTTCCTAACACCCGCGCAACGCGAGGGTGAACTCTCACGAGTTCCGCTGACAGCGAGAGGTGCCATTACTGCCAGACACCGAAAAGGTAACCATGGAGTGAGAATCTGGAACCGTCGAGTTACACTTGTAAGGTGAGGCAGTAAGAAAAGCATACAGCCCTTGCGGATAAAAGCCTCTCGCAAGAATCTTCCAAGCTACCATACGGGTGATCCGGACTATGTCCAGTATTGGTTGGAAATGACTGGGGCGTGGACCTGATCGCGGCATCACGGAAATTGCAATATTCCTACAGATAATTTTCCTCCTGGCCGCTTCAATCAGGACTTCGCTTTCGTACACAAAGCTCTGCTTTGGCCCCTGTCTGACGGTCACTTCTCGCAACAAGGATGATGGGTACAGACGGAAGCCGGATTGGCTGTCTTCGATCGGCAATCCGCCTGCCCATCCGATCCAGAAGTCGGCAACCCGGTTTGCAAAGTACCGCCAGAACGACGCCCTTCGTTGATCACACCGACGAGCGCCGATTAGGAAAGCAGCCGGATCGGCCATCGATTCGCGCAGAAAAACAGGGATCTCCTCAGGTGCATGTTGACCGTCCGCATCCAAAGTAATGATGCCGGTGGCTCCTTGTGCCAGAGCATAGTCAAATCCTCGCGAGAGGCTGCCGGCCTTTCCACAATTCCTGTCGTTGCGCAAGACAGTCACATCTAGACCTGCCAAAGCCTGGGAGGTCCCATCGGCTGACCCGTCATCTACTACAATCACGTTCGAACATTCACGGCGGGTACGTATCGCTACATCACGAACTGTGGCCGCCTCGTTGTAAGCTGGAATGACCACCCAATACCAATCCGTCGCGCTTCGTTCATCCTTCGACCTTGCTAGGGATTGTGATCGCGTCGAACCGTAACACGTAGCTCGAGACATTCCAGATTGTTGAGTTCTTACTGTTGAGTTCAAACTCACAATTCACCATTACAAGTAAACACTATGTCCCCACGCCTTACGTCGTAACTCTATCCGCTTACCTTGTACAATTCTGTTAGACTACGCCGCCGTTGATACCAATCACCTGCCCCGTGATGTATCCAGCCTGCTCTGAAACCAAGAATGATACAAGGGCTGCGACCTCATCCGGCGTGCCAACACGTTTCATCGGAACCATCGCTTCGATCTGCTCCGGCTTGAACGAATTCCTTGTCGCCGGGGACTCAATCAAACCGGGAGCTACCACATTAACGGTAACACCTCGTGATGCCACTTCAATCGCCAAAGACTTTGTCGCTCCATGCAATCCAGCCTTGGCCGCAGCATAGTTTGTTTGGCCGCGGTTGCCGCTTATGCCTGCCAACGATGAAATGGATACGATCCTTCCCCACCGCATACCAATCATTGGCAGCAACAGCGGTTGCGTGACGTTGAAAAATCCATTGAGCGTCAGATCGATCACTCTCTTCCATTGTGCACCAGTCATTCCGGCCATTGGCGCATCGTCATGAAGCCCAGCGTTGTTGACGACGACTTGAATCGGTCCCTCCTTCAACAATGCCTCGAGCGCGTCGCGTGCGACGTCGCTATCTGTTATGTCGAAGCAGGCACATGCTGCCACTCCTCCTTGAGTCCGAATCTTATCGACTACGTGATCGGCTGAGGCAACATGTGTGTAGGCATGCACAACCACGGCATAGCCGTCTGCCGCCAGACGTTTGGCGATCACCGAACCAATCGCACTGCTCCCTCCTGTCACTAGTGCTCGTTTCTGCGTCATGAAGGCGCCTGAGCGAGGAAAAGCGAAGCCCGACCCGTCATCAGGTCTCGGCCTTTGAATGATATTACAAATCGGTATATAAAACTCCGGTCATCTTCGAACAATCGGATCGCCTCAACGAGCAACTCGGCTAGACACTCGTCCAGCGAGTAGATACGGATCACCACATCTCGCACTCCCCCAAGGTAACCGATCATTCCACTCTTGGCATTCATTTTGTCAAGCAACCCCACGTGGACTCCCATCGCCTGAGCTGCATACTCCAAACCTGTGACCGCTCCGAGGCGCGATCCATGCCGTAGTGGATTCACCGGATCGAGATGTGATCGTGTGCGGCAACAGATCGATGTGGTATTCCACGATTCCACCCGATCAATCAGGCGCATTGTGCCCCCATGTGGAAGAAATTCGCTCAATTCTTCCTTGCTCAGAGACGGCATGACTTAACCTCCAACAGAAGTTGCTGACTGTCGAGCAGGCCCAGCCTGACCGTTTGTAAACCGCCGGCAGCAATCGCGCTCAGTAAAGGCAACGATCGCGCTGCAGGATTGTCTAGCCGAATGTGTTCCAATAAAGGATCTTCCAGGGCGCTTACCTCGGCTGCATCCCCCTCTTCGAGATGTACTCGCATCACGGCAGATGAGCTAGACAATGGTGGCACCACTACCAGCGCCACGGCAAATCCCATCGTGATTGGACGTGCTTCCCTGAGTGAAGCTGGGACCGGCATATCGTATGCCACAAGCAGAACTGGACATCGCTCAACGCACACCTTCGTAACCGTCTCCAGGAGGCCAGCGACAAACGAATCATCGTAGCAGGACAGCGCAGTCGACGACTGCTGACTACTCGTTGCGATGCCCCAATAGCCAGCTGCCGTATTGTGCACGGATTGATGGAACAACGTCGGGGAGACCTGCCGCTCCGCCGTTGCCAACGTTCGACAGAGTTTGTCGAACACGCCCATTTCGCCTCCGGAAGAAGCAGAGACAGTCGGCACCTCGCGTGGGTCTAGACCAGATCTCCCTATTGCCTCTTGTGCCACATGGACGGCCCAACGAACACAGTCGCTGCTTCGCCGTCGTTCGTTTGGCGGGAGCAGTCCCGCTTCAGGGTCGGGAATCTCACCAGGTTCAAACGGACGTACACCGGCCAGCACAGCGCGGCTAGCGTCCCAACTGTCCAAGCCGGAAGCAAGCAGACCGATACCCTCGATCGCGACCTCCATCATAATTTCCCCAAGACCAAGCTGCAGTTATTCCCGCCGAATCCAAAAATATTACTCACCACGGAGGAAAGCGGACCGATCTGATTCTCCAAAATGATTCTACTTTTCAATGCCTTATCCACTCGCTGGCAGTTGAGTGTCCCAGGAATCAACCCATGTCGGAGACACAGTGCGGAGATGACAGCTTCCGTGATGCCGGCTGCGCCTAATGTATGTCCAGTCCAGCCTTTCGTGGAGCTGCACGCAGGACGCGCGCCGAAAATGCTATAGACAGCTTTGTCCTCCACCGTATCATTGACCGACGTAGCTGTGCCGTGCAAATTGATGTATTCAACTTCCTCGGGGCGAAGCCCGGCCCTGGCTAAGGACTCACGGATTGCGCGAATGGCGCCGACACCCTCCGGATGGGGATGCGACATGTGATAACCGTCCGTGCTCTCTCCATACCCAAGCAGTGCCACGGCTCCGGGTTTCCCAGCTCTTTCGGCGGACTCCAACAAGACATATCCTGCAGCCTCACCCAGCGACAACCCGTCTCGATCCTCATCACAAGGCCGGCAGGGACCGGACGAAAGAAGTTGCAATGCGGAGAACCCATACAACGTCGTAAGGCAAAGACTGTCAACTCCGCCCACAATGGCGGCATCGCACAGGCCCGCCTGCATCAAGCGGGCAGCAGTTGCAAAAACCTTAGCGCTCGAGGAACAGGCAGTTGAAATTACCATGGATGGTCCCTCTAATCCCAAGCAAGTTCGCACGAAATGGCCTAAAGAAAACATGTTATGGGTATACCGGTAGCGCGACGTGTACCAGGTCGGGAGAACATCGGTCCAGATGTTCCGCGCGCGATATGCATGCTCGGTTTCGAGAATCCCGGATGTGCTGGTGCCCATTACAACAGCAAGACGACGTGCGCCATAACGCTGCTTCGCTTCTGCTACCGCTACCGTGAAGCTGTCTTGTTGAAGTCCTAGCCAGGCCAGTCGGTTATTCCGGCAGTCGAACCGTTCGATATTATGATCAAGAGAGAAGCCCTCGAGCCCCGTGACCCGTCCGATATGCGTCTTGAGCATGACATCTTCGAAATCGCAGGGCTTCAACCCCGATCTCCGCTCCCGGAGAGCCTGAAGGATAGGGTCGACCCCCCGACCATTCGCCGTCACGAGGGTGTAGGCAGACAAGATAAGCGGCGCCATCCGTTCGACGCTATACGACATAAGTCTCCCTTCTCGCCATCATGCCAGCGAAGAAAAGACATGAGAACGACCCGCATGCGGCGGTCAACCCAATCGCATGGAGTACGGGAATCTTAGAAAATGCCAACACGCCGAAAACAAGAATCGTGGTCGTGCTGCAAACGAGCAGCCCGAAGTAAGTTCTAGCTCGCTCTGCCTCTGTCCCTTCTGGCCGATTGAGAAACAAGGCATAATCGAGGCCCAGCCCAATGACGAGCAGGAAAGTCGCCACATGAAACAACGAGAGCGATTCGCCTAATCCCCTCAGAACCGCAGCGACCACAACCAGCGAGCAGGCAATCGGGATCAGCACGCGCAAGACAAGGACGATCGACCGTAGTCCGAGCACCAGCATGACGGCAATCGCTACTGTGCCGACCCCTAGCAGTTGAACTGTCCGATCTCGATAGGCTCCCATTAACCGATTCGATTCTTCCTTGAGATCCACATAACTCACCGAACTGTCCCCCCAGTCCCCCACTTCTGTCGCGAGCCACTGCCGATCGGCGACTTCACGAAGNNTCCAGTTTCAACCCCAGCATCGTCCCCTCGAACGCATCACGATCGACAGGCTTGTCATTCCGAGCTGCATCAACGTCCTCTAAGAAGGGAGCGAACAGACTAGGAGCAAATGGCAGCCCCTTCTTGGCTGCGTCGAGGTTTGTTTCTAGAACCGATCGATCGGGTAATGCCCGCTGCCGTTCCAGTTGTAAACGACGGCTCGGCAAGTAGCGGGATACGATGTCGTATCCCGCCAATACTCCGCCCGCTTGCAGACTTTCCAGATTCGGCATCAACGCCTCAGCCTTCTCGAGAAGCTTTTCGCTGGTAGCTTCCTCGACAAACAATAAATCCCTCACATTTGGGACACCCAGTTCCTGTCGCAACCGCTGATCCAATTGCTTTTTGCCTTCTGCCACAGGGGTGAGACTTCCCAGCTCTTGTTCCCAGAATGGGGTATCAGACCATATCAGGATCAATGTCGCAAGAACGAGAATGATCGGCACAAGCATCCGTTGCTTATTCAACCAGTCCAGCTTTGAGAAAAAGTCCGGCCGGATCTTTATGGGCACAAACGCCTGACCAATGGAGACCGGCAGGGCCCAACGAGTAATAACGGCAGTCGTAAGGAGACCGACAACAGCCAGAAGGCCTAATTGCGTAAGAGCTGGGTACCCGGCCAGGAGGAGGGCTGAAAATCCGACCGCGGTCGTGAGTACACCCAATCGCATAGTCGGCCAGATCGCCCGCATCACGGCCTGGGCAGAATCTTGTGCCGACATGTGACTGAACAGATGGATGGGATAATCACCAGCTACCCCTAACAAAGTGATGCCGAACCCCAAGGTGATTCCATGGACAAAGCCAAACCACCCATTCACGGCGAGCATCCCAGCGACGATGCCGCTTAAGATCAGGGTCAGCGTAAACAACACAAGTCGTACTGACCGATAGATGAAAAACAGAAACAGTAGGACCAGTACGCCCGCAATCGCTGAGAGCTGCCATGCTTCGGCCTCGATGGCCCGCTGGATCTCCACTGTAAACACACCAGGACCAGTCATCATGAGCCGGACCGAGGAGGCGGTCCCCTTTGCCAGTGCTTGGAACGCCGCACGGATATCTTGATGCACCGACTCCTGCGCATCCGCATCGAATCCGAGAGCCCGTGACTCAACCACAAGCAAGGCCTGCGTGCGATCAGACGACATCCAAACTCCTCGATATTTATCAGGCGCATCCCAACTAGACCAGGATTGAAGAATGCCCATCACTTCACCGGTCGGATCGGCCGGTATTGACTCTTTGACGATGGGCGCCAACGGCGAGCGTAGATCGTCGAGGCGCTGTTCGAGCGAGCGGCGGAGCGAGGATTCCGAAAAAGTGTCAGCTGAGAGAGTTTGACTCAGGAGGTAACGGGACCGGAACAAAAGCGCTCGCTCCTCTTGCGACCAAGTTTCCACCCCATTGCCCACGAAACCAATCTGCGTGTTGCCACGGAGCGATTCACTCAAGAGCATACTAACTCTGGCTAGTTCATCGGGTGGCGCTCCCTCCAGCGCAAGCAAGATCAATCTTCCTGAAAGTCCCGAGCGAACCTGGTTAAGCAAGAGACGCTGAGTCGACGACGAGCCTTCGGGAAGCAGATCGCCTAACTCGTTGTGGATGGATAACCGAGTGGTGGCGAACCAGGCGCCGCAGACGATGGCAGTGAGCCAAAGGACGGGAACCCACCAATGAGACCTCATGGCGGATTTCCTGGTGAAAGCGTTATCACAGATCGGTCGCCGTCCGGGGCGCGAACCGTGATGGCGTCAAGGCGACCTTCCGATCCCGCCAGGAGAATGTGGTCGACCAACGATTTTGCCGACGCATCGCGAGGACGCAACGCCAGTGTCCAGCTTCGCCAGTTACCGTCGAGGGTAAGTTCATAGATCTGTTTCAGCTGCGCCGCATTTCCGGTAAAGGCAGCCCGAATGGCTTCGACAAACGCGCGCAAAGACGGATAGTCTTCTAGCGAAATGGTTTTCTTCACGGATTTCCGTTCACTTTCGAAGATTACCAAGTCTCCTTCGATGATGTAGCGCTCGCGGTACGGTTCCTGCACCTCCTTTTCCAGTGTCGAGGGGGGGATAAAGCGTAGCACCCCGCGTGCGATCAACGGTTCGGTCAACAACGACGAATGGGTCATCTCAACAAACGACACCGATGATTCACGGTCTTCTTTCAAGGATGCGACGACCCGCTCGACCGTCCAAGCCTTGGCCACATGATCACTGTGGGATTGCGTGCTCTCGCTAGCTGACCCGCTTGCATGCCCGGCAGGCAGCAGCACACAGATCGCGAGAAGCCAACCCTTATCAACCACCCCAAAATTCATAAAAGTTAAACCAGTTGTCCGGCGCCCAACGGCAGTACGTCTCGAGACGATCAGCATACCGTTGGATCCAGTGCCTCAGATCCGTGGCCCGTTGCCCCGGCGATAGCCCAACCTCCTCGCCAAAGAATTCGAGGTGCACTTCATATCGATTCCCTCCACGGTAGAGCCCGAAAAACAGGATTACCGGGGCAGAGACCACGTGAGCTAAGCGCATTGCCCCGGTCGGAAACCGGGCCGTATCGCCTAGAAATGTGCAAGCCACGGTCTGCTCGTTCCGAACGACACGATCGCCCATGAGGCCAATCACACCGCCTTTGTCGAGACATTCCTTCACCTGCAACATCGACTCTACCGTCCCAACCTGAATAACTGTGTCCGCTACAGCTGGGTTCAACTCCTGGACCGCTTCGCGACTGAGAGGCGCATTCTGTTCGTCCATGAGGACGCGAACCTCTAGATGCCGATGGGAAAGCCCCAAGGCACGCACCACTTCAAAACTCCCGAGGTGCGATCCCACCAGCACACAACCACGGCCTTTCGCCAGGGCGCGGTCGAGCACATCCATACCGTGCAGCTGAATGTCAAACAGGTCGAATCGAGCCCTCAAGAAATAGACGCGGTCAAGAATCGTTGATGCGAAAGCATGATAATGACTGAAGAGTTCACGCCAACCGGCTGGACGGCCAAGCGCCCGCTCACGGAATCGCCGGATCGCCTGGCGAGCTGCTCCTGTGCTGAGAAAATAATACAGACAAATTGGATACAGTAACGCGCGCGCGATCGGACGGCCAATCGACTGCGCTACCCAGGCCATCATTCCAAGGCCGGTACGGCTGCCGCGTTCCTGCTGTTGTTTCCAGGCGAGACTCACACCCGTTCCCGTTCCGCTGCTGTGCCCTGTGACAATTCAATGGAACCGATCGCAATCAGGCGTGACTCAACGCGACAGAAAAATGTGGCGAGAGCGCTTGCATCCGCTTCCACTCGAATGGTCACGACCTCGCCAGGTCTAAGCGGAGAAGAGAATTTCACTGAGGGAAACCCCATCACCGCCAGTGACGGCGATGAGTATTGACGTAACGTGTCCAGCACTTCGTTGAGCAACACTACGCCCGGTACGATGGGATGGCCAGGGAAATGGCCCGCAAGCGACGGATGATCATGGCTGATCGAAACCACTCGTTCATACCTCATAGCGTTCCCGTTCCAGTGATTGCCCTGCCAGTTCGATCACCGAATCACGCGTTAACTTGCCGGTCTCATTCCTCGGCAGGCTGGGCACACAAATCAATGGGCGCGGCAAGAATACTGGATCGATATGCCCCCGTAAGGCTTGCTGAATCTCCTCGCTGGTTTTTCCTGGCGCCACGACGAACGCCATCAGCCTCGTAACCAGACCGGACCCTTCTTCCGGCAAAAAGAAAACGCCATCCCGGACCCCATCGATCTGTAATAACTTTTGATTCAAGTCGCCGAGCGACACCCGATGGCCAGCAACGTTCACGTGATCCGCCTCCCGGCCATGAACGACGAATGTGCCTTGAGTGTTGACGGTGATGCGATCCGGTACCGAAACTGGACCGGGCAGATACCACGCATGCACTTTACATGATGCCTGCATCTGCACCACACGCACGCCTTCCAATGGCCGCCACTGGTTGCCATCAATTGTTCGCCGTTCAGCCACACTTCCAGCCTCGGCGAATCCGAAGATTTCATGCACCTCGGCCCGAAAATGCCGTTCCGCCTTACGCGCCAAGCTCCGAGCCAGTGGTGCGGTAGCCGAAAGGATAAGTCCACCTGGCGGCACCCTTATACCTTCGGCCACACAGGCCCGGAGGTGTAACGGCGTGGTAATGAGAATCCACCGCCCCTTCACATCGGCCAAGGTCTTCCCGATGTCGGCCGGGAAAAGCGGTCGTTCGGCATGCATGATAAGACCATGCGTAATCGGTAACATAACGGAGGCTTCTAGCCCAAACATATGTTGATGCGGAACTGTCGCCACCACTGAGATGCCATCACCGCCCTTAATTCCGAGGTGGGTACCGGTTGCGCGAGCCACAGCTGTCAACGCCGCCCACGTTTTCGTATTGGGCCTAGGCTGTCCGGTACTGCCTGAGGTGAACGCAATCGCTACGATTTGATTCAGAGGGACACGCGGAATTTCACTCAACCGTGGGATTTGCTCTCCTCGGGATTGGATGGAGACCGATCTGATCCCATCGATCGTGTTACCCCGATCAGTCCAACCGTAACTATCTGGATAGTCGGCGACAAGACGGTGAATGGTCTCGGGGGCACGGCTTTGCGGAAGTAAGGTCACCTGTTTCCGAAGGATCGCGGCGGCAAACCCCACTAAAAACTCGTAGCGACTACTTGCAAGGTTAACTACTGTAGGCTGATTAGGCAACGACTCTGCCAGATCGGACACGTCGGCAAGAAACTGCCTAGCCGTGCGAGGCCTTCCTTGTTCCCAGGCGAGCGCATCGTTGAGATCGTAGGGGCCGATCAAGGGAGTGTCGTGCATTAGCCACCCGCGATCACTTCGTACGATTCTTCTCGATGGCCTTGGCCAACGCCCGCAGAGACGAAAAGATCCCTTTGATTTCTGGATCGCTTGACTTGAGTTGATACCCGTAGGTTTGAGAAATGACCAGCGAGAGTTCCAGTGCATCGATTGAATCAAGTCCGAGCCCATCCCCGAACAATGCTGCCTCAGGCGGTATGGTAGCGGGGTCGACCTTGAGCTTGAGCGTTTGAACGATCAGCTTCGCGATGTCCTGCTCAAGTAGCGACGTTACCAATGGAAGAAGCCCCCTTTCCCCTATGGTTCTATCAGCCGAGCTTTGTTAAACATCACCGTGTTTCCAGTCTGACTCGAATCAGACTTCTTATCAACTACCAGAATTAAGCCTTGACCGCTCGGTAGTCACGCAGTACGCCACTCCACCATTCTTTCAGTGAACATTCCACAAAACCGACATCCCTGAGCGTGTTCATGATGGTTTCTGGCGGCACACAATACTCGGTGGTGTCCCACCAATAACCCATGAGCGTTTGCATGTCGCGATTGAGCGTGGCCGCAGAAAAAACCGCTCCCAGGACGGTCTTGATGTAAAAGCGGGAGAGGGTCGAGAGCACCGTAGAACGGGGCCGTGAGATTTCCAGCAAGAGGACTACACCACGAGGCTTGAGCACGCGTCGATATTCAAGGAATGCCCGCTGAAGATCCGGAACGTGCCGGAGCGCGTAGCCCATGCTGAGAAAATCAAAACTTTCATCTGGAAACGGAAGACGCTCGCCCACGCCACGCACCAAATTTCGGGAGGGACTTTTCTGCGCCTCACGCAACATCCCGATGCTTGGATCCAGTCCGATCACTGACCCAGACGGTCCGACCAACTCCAGCGCGCATTGGGTCACGAGCCCAGGCCCACAGGCCACATCCAACACACGCATTCCAGGCCTGAGCCCAGCCAGTCTAAGTGCCTTCCTTCTATACCACAGTCCTGAGCCAAATCCGGTGGCCCTCTCGATGTTGCGATATTGATAGGCTGTGCGATTGAACAGTTCGTTCAGAAACCTCTGCCGGGCTTCCGATTCGCCGTAGTACTGATGCAATGGCGGATGGGGGGCTATCGCACGGACGGACGGACCTGCGACGTGTGGCTCAAGTGGCTCGCTGGCGTGTTTCATCAGGGCGCCTCGAAACTCAGACAGCTACACTTGTAGCAGGACGCATTCCGACGGGCAAGCGAAACTCCACCTGAATCTCAGAAGAAGGCTTGGATGGAAAAAAGCACGTCATTATCCCGCTCGCGATGATTATAATCCAATCGCACCGCCCAGTTCTGCGCGAGGGTGTAGCGTGAACCGACATACCAGCGGATCTCATCAGACTGGTCCCCGAGCGGAAACCGAAGATAGGAGCCGAGCGCCATCAACTTCCAGCGGTCAGTCAGATCAGCGAGTATGCCTACTGTGGCCCCCCCGCCGACGCGATGCCATTCATCGTAAGCAGGACTGACGTTCGCTTCCACTTCAGCGAAGGCGAAGAGGACTTCCCGCTTCAGTAATCGAGATTCGATGGCGCCCCCAATTCCGCCGCTGAACAAACCATTGCTGCAGAGCCGGCAGCCGCGATGGCGAATAGTTTGCATACCCAAATTTAATTTCCACGAGGGTGCATGAAGGAGTTCGTCCATCGGAGAGAGCGACACAACATTCACCAATGTCGCTCGCTCAATCCTGGTTTGTTCAGCCCGGTTGTAGTGCCGCACAGCCATCCCCAACGCTTCAATCTGGGCGTCTGGCGTGTATCCATCTTCGGGGTCTAAGAGATCATGGAACACTGCACGGAACGACGCCTCCTCGTAGGTATCGTTATTGCGCCAGCCGCCTCCCACAGTCACCCGAGACGTCCTGTGTCCCAGATCCGGCTGTTTTGTATAGGGCCGAATTTCGACTTCTTCGGACGGCACCAACAGCTTGCTTCGCTCCGTCAAGACTTGCCGGTTTCGCTCCTTGTAGATTTTCACATCGGGCTCGTCACTTTCGCCCTTGTAGCGAAGATAATCCGATGCGAGGTCGAGCACCAGGGCTCGGCGCAGTACAGGCAATGCAGTAAAGAAGCTTTCACCGGAGACTTCTGGATTATTCATAATTTGTTTCGACAGGATCCGCTCCTCAGATGTCAGAAGCTCCCGCTTTCGACTGATAATGGTGCTGCGGGAAGGTCGGTACGTGGCGGCACCTACTACGCCAGGATAGGCCATGATGGCGCGGACCGTTTCTGCTGGAATCGTCCAGAGGTGGAACTGGTCCCTCAAGTGCAAAGTAGGATTGGCGTACTCTAAGAGAGCAAGAATGTGATAGGAGCAATTTTCCTTGAAGAAGAAGTAATCGAAATAGGCATTTCCCATCTCCCATGCATGCATGAGCAGCCGCTCGATCTGAGGCTCCGTAAGGTTCAGCCGATATTCCCACATATCACGATTTTCAATGTCGCGATATGCTTGGACTTTAAGGTAATAGGGTGGAGTCGAAAAGAAACCCTTGTACCCTCCGAAGATGCCCTTGTAGGCAAACTCGATTCCCGCGTCAGGAGGGACGTCAGCGGCATAATCGATTGTGTAAGCCAAGAGCCTCGTTTGTTCGGTTTGTCCCTTCTGGTCAACCCGTAAGAACGTATGGCCGAACATCGAAGCAGGATTGTTCAAGAACGCTGCGGGGAAAATCAGGCTAACTCCCTGCGCATTCAACTCAGCTTTCCAGCGGTCGAAACGCTCACAAGCAAGGGGGGGAAGCCGGCTGCTGTCGATTCCCAAGCGTTCCTGCAGCCAATGATACCGGGCAATGAAGGCGCACTGAGCTGGTTGTTTTGACCGTCCAACGAGGTCAGAGGAAAAGAACTGCTCGATCGTCGCATCGAGTTCAGCCTGTGGATCATGTTTACCCTGAGGGGACAGAAAGAACCCCTCGTCATCCTGCTCGCTCGTGACTCCCCCAAAAACGTTCGCTCGATAGTGCAGCAGCAAATGCCATTCTCGTTCGTCCGCTAGACGAGCCCGTCTCGCTTGTTCAATCAGCTCCTCTCGATATTCTTGGGAACCCCACTCTGCGATGCTCTGACTAGGGGTCAGGAGGAACGCGAGAATGGCGAACAGGAGGTGGGTCACTGCATCATGAGGCAGATAGGCCTGGGCCTCCACTTGGTGGTGGAGGCCCGGTTAAAATACTACTTGTTCAAAGCAACCTTCGCCAGCATAGGATCGGCAGAAATCGCGTTCTGCATTGCCTTGACCATGGCGGCCGCGGAGCGATCCCTCTCATCCGTTAGCGTAGCATAGCGCTCCTGAGCCATTGAGAAAAATGCCATATGCTGCTGATCGGGTATCCCTAACAGGGTGGCGAGAGAGGCGAGATGCTCACCACCCCCTTGCGCCATTTCCTGTACCAGCGCATCCTCGTTCAACTCTGCAAACATTATGGCTTTCTGTNNCCCATTATCTGTGCAACCTGAGGTCCCGGTCGATATTCCAAATGTCTGACTCCCAAAAGTCCCATTGGTTGTCGCCATCAGGATCTGCGCACCTTTAGTCTTGCCCTGTGGATAGTTCTGCCACAACAGCTTCCCCAATCCGCAGCCCGGCCCTGTATCCGGGTTGCCGGCAGCCCATGCCCCCCCCACTTGCAACACAAATGCTGCTAGTATTGTGAGCATTCCAAGTTTTTTCATGCACTGTCCTCCTTTGTGATATTAGTTAGCACCATTATACGTAGTACACGAGATAGTTTTTGCAATTATAGACGAATCCCTGAAGAGCGCCACAACTTTTTATCGACTTGCGGATTCCTCTCCAAGCGGCAGATTTGGCGCAGCATCGTTGGGATACGTACCACCACAACCGCCATGCGGAAGTCTCCTGTTTATCTACTCCGTTGGCTTGCACGGTCATTCTCCCGCATGAAGGCCCAGCGACGTTTGAACTTTTCACTTGTCGAAGGGAAAGGGCTCAGGAGCTTGCAGTACCAGGTCTGCACTGCCGTGTTCAAGCGGTCTGCTCAATCGCGGCTCATCGGATGTGTCGAGAGCCATTTCAGTAACCCAAAAGCCTCACGTCACTCTTTGATGGGAATGAACTGCCTGACCCAAGCCCCAAAGCTGCCGGGATTGCGGCTCTGAATATAGACCACTCCCGGCCCACGAAATCGGCACACGAACCCTTCGCCGGAAGTGAAGCTGGCCACCCATCCGGATGCCGCTTTTTCGATGTTGTAGGATGTCGTTCCAGACCAGGCCACAAGGTGGCTGTTATCGACGACGTACTCCTGATCAGGCTTCAACTCGATTTTGTGAATAGCTCCAAAACTATTCAATATGAGCGTGCCCTTGCCACCAATCTTCAGGATGAAAAATCCCTCCCCACTTATTAGTCCACGACTCAAACTCTGCATCGTGCTCTCAACGGTGACTGATTCAGCGCCGGCAAGAAAACCATCCTTTTGGACCATATATTCATTCACCCCATCGAGCTCCATGACAACAATCTCGCCGGGAACTGTGGGAGCCAGTAAGACTTCGCCGTCTCCCCGACTTGCTCGCAAGGTCTGGAAGAAAAATTTCTCGCCCGTGAGCACCTTGCGTGAGAGTGCGCCGAGAAACCCACCCTCTATCTTGCTCTCGATATCGATGGTCGGCGACGAGGCAACCATCGCGCCAGATTCCGCCTTAAGATGTTCACCGGCCGCCAAGTCAATCTGCACCATTGGAAATGCTCCCGGATACAAAATCTCACTTCTCATACAATCTCTCCTTTTTCTTTTGTCCACTTACGCCATTCACACCGCGGGACTACTTGATGTCTAGTCGGACGCATGCCCTGAGCACCAATCAGAACAAGTTCAACTCGGAGGCTTTCCCTTTAGTCATGGGGGCAGGATCCAACCTATTTGTTGCGTCCACACTCATCGCGCAACTGCTATGACCTGCACCTCCCCTTTTCACTCCACTACTCACGCGTACGCCCTATGGCTCGGCTCCTGTCCTTCTTCCAAATGGACTACATCATTCCAACTTGCTGGATTCACTTAGACCGAGAGGAGCCAGCGGAGGCTGTTGTAGTTGTGGCAGATGCCCGGTTGGACGGAATCATCACCACCACATCAAACTGCGGATCGGCGTCTTGGTCCTTGCCGTCATGACCGACACTGTACATTACACCCTTTTTCAGGTTTACCAACATCGGCAATCCTGTGTAGGGATCATAGAAACGCTGCCCGGCCTTGGCGATGCGAGGCAAGAGGTCGACATCCTGGGGACCACGCCGCAGCCACGCCTGCAAACTCGCAAGACGCAGATGCGCATCCGTATCGATGACCAACCCATTGTATCGGTCCCAAGATGCCAGCGGCTCCACACCCACGACATTCTCAATAGGATTTGTGAGATAGTCGATTATCGTCTTTGCCGGGAATTGAATATAGTTTTTCCACTTCGGAAGGGAGCCGTACCGGCCTTCGCCAGCGGCCTTGTAGGAGGCCTCGTAATAGGCCGCGTAGCTGTTCAACCGCCGTTGTTTCGGCAGCGGAAGCGATGCGGCCACAGTTGCTGGGAGTCCTTTTTCTGCCTTCACTTGAGATTCAAAGTCTTTTGAAGCTGAGACCAATTCGCTCTGCATAGGCCAACGCATGGACAACTCGACCTGGTCAAGCGGCCTGAGCATCTTGGTCACGCGGCCCAGATACTCGCTGCCGAAATCTGGTCGCACCAACAATCCGGATGCGACCACGACGTCATCATTAATGGCCTGAAGTGCCAGCGTCTTCACAGGAAGTGTTTTCGCCCTGCCCAACACCGTGCGCCACGCCTCCATGTCCGCTTCAAGCCGGTCGACACCGACACCACCCTTCTGTATGAATCCTTCCGCCAAATAAAGACGGTGAGCAAAGAGAATCGACGTACAGGGCAGACTTACGGTCTGGCCATAGCCCCAGTCCTCGAACGGAAGTTTCTGCCACTGTCTATACCGGCGCAGAGCCGATTCTCCTTGGCTGGCCCACCCTTTGATGGTGGGCTGATGCGACTCAAACTGCCCAACCGGATCTGACTCTCGGAACCAACCGGCCGCTACCTTCGTAGATGCCTTTGGCAGCCCGAAAGATGATTGCCCAATCCTAGAGTCTTCCAGACAAGTCTCTGCCATGGCTGCATCTTTGATACCCGGTTTCCGTTCGTACCCTGCCTGAAGGGGATCTTCTCCCGCCGGAGCATCGAAGCCGAGCAGAAGAAAATAACCATTCTTCCTTGAATCGGACAGCATTCGCTGTGGGCTTGTAGTAAGACTTTGGAATGCAGGCGATGGCCGATCCTCTAAAATGATCCATAACAACCCCACCACCCCGATTCCTAACGTCACAAGTGCGCCAGTAAGGACCACTAAGGCCACAAGTGTCCTCACGATCGATCGTGTGGTGGAAAAGCAGGAGGTGACTAAAGAGGAAATCGCACTACGGCTTCGATGCAGCCGTGAACGGCGACTCGGACCCGGCTTACCCTGTGTAATTCGTTTCCTCGTCGTTGTTTGCGAGAGCTGTCCCGATGAATCGAAAAGAACATCAACGGCGGCTGCCGCAGTTGAGATAGGCTGACTCTCACCAGTCGGTGCCGGCGGCAGAGGTATCGGTGTCTCTCCACCGAGGTTCTGCGACTCGTCCCTGAATTGAATGGATTGTCCTGTTTTTACCCATTCTTCTCGTTGAGGTACCGGCTCAGTAACATGGTCATCTGTCTCTCTGAAAACCGGTTGATGGTCCTCGTCTTGTTCTCCTAAAAGACGGATGGTCTCTCCGCTGGAACTCGGAGACATGGGATCTTCTGACACCGGCTCAGGGGTCTTTTCCCGTTTTTTTGATGAAGAGCGACGATTCTTAACTTCCGTTTCACTGTCCTTCCAAGGCAACTGCTCACCCGTTGGCAGTGATTTAACTTGACCTGGCTCTCTCTCCTGAGGGATTCGGAACGATTGTTTCCGGAACCCCTGCAGATACGACTTGTTCATGCTCTTGCTGAGAAGAGATGTTTTCGGACGAAGCTTCCGTTAGTACCATCTCAACAGCCGGTGTGGATGAGCTCGCAGTAAACGACGACGGTGTGGCTACCCCAACGGATTCCGGTGGTTCACTAACAAGAGGAAATTCGGAAGATGACTGTTCCGTCGCTTCGCCCGAGGCATCAATTTGCGTAGCAGGCGCGTTGTCGGCGAGAACAAAGTCTGGTTCGGACGAAGGAGACGTAGATGGGGGCTGACCGGAGAATGGCTCCGCTTCTGGTACCGTGCTCACCGATGGGATACTTGGTTGAGGAGAGGCTACATCAGGAACAGGCTCCTGACGGAGCGTCAAGGTCGGCTCAACATGACTGGGTAATTGGGTCACCTCCTCGGCCGTAGGCTCAGCAGCCGTCTCTTCACCTT
>JABAOE010004053.1_pt4 | contig 38352 bp, 29 predicted proteins | sample 7062141 | NCBI WGS metagenome assembly JABAOE01 (sample SAMN14538627, study PRJNA623070) | marine sediment metagenome | biome: marine biome [ENVO:00000428]; feature: marine pelagic biome [ENVO:01000023]; material: deep marine sediment [ENVO:00002113] | place: India: Gulf of Khambhat ...
CCAACGTGTTCGCCATCGGCGACGTCGTCGGGCAGCCGATGCTGGCGCACAAGGCGTCGCACGAGGCGCGCGTGGCCGTCGAGGCGATCGCCGGTCACAAGGTCGCGTTCGAACCGGCCTGCATCCCGGCCGTCGTCTTCACCGATCCCGAGGTGGCGTGGTGTGGGTTGACCGAGACCGAGGCCAAGGCGCAGGGAATCGACGTGCAGGTCGCGCGGTTCCCGTGGGCAGCGTCGGGTCGCGCGATGACGCTCGACCGTGACGACGGCGTCACGAAGCTGATCATCGATCCCGAGACGGAACGGATCCTAGGCGTCGGGCTGACCGGTCCCGGCGCGGGCGAGATGATCGCCGAGGGCGTGCTCGCCGTCGAGATGGCCGCGCTGGCCTCGGACCTCAAGCTATCGATCCACCCGCACCCGACTCTGTCCGAGACGATGATGGAGGCTGCGGAGGTTTTCTTCGGCCAGTCGACGCACGTGTATCGGCCGAAGCGGGCGAAGAAGGCGGCCAGAGCCGACCAGCGAGGGTCCAAGGGGGCATAATCCCCGGCCCGGTCGTAATTACTGCAGCAGGCCGGCAACGAAATCGTAAGGGCAGGACCGTGGATCGACCGACACAGCCGCTTTATTTCGTGGGCGGCGAGTTCAAGAGGGGCGCCGCGCGCAAGGCGGAGTGGCACCGGGCGAAGCGCGCCCGGATCGTGCGCGTCGATCCGGCCGACGGCTCCATCGAGGAGTGCGTCGGCTACGTGTCGCCGCCCGACGTCTGCCCCGACGACGATCCGAGCATCGTCTTCAAGGCCGGCGCCGTCGAAGGGGATCGGTACTACGTTTGCACCCACACCGAGGTCCTGATCTACCGGCTGCCGGACTTCGAGCGCGTCGGTTACGTCACGCACCCGTGGTTCAACGACATGCACCATGTCGCCCCGTCGGGGAACGGCACGCTCCTCGCGGTGTTGACGGGGCTCGACATGATCGTGGAGATCAGCCTCGAGGGAGAGGTCGTCCGCGAGTGGAGCGTGCTCCAAAAAGACCCGTGGCAGCGGTTCGACCGATCGACCGACTATCGCAAGGTCTCCACGACGAAACCCCACGAGTCGCACCCGAACTACGTGTTCCGCGTCGACGATCAGCTGTGGGCTACCCGTTTCGAGCAGCGAGACGCGATCTGTCTCGACGATCCCGAGCGCAGGATCGACATCGGGATCGAGAAGCCGCACGACGGCCATGTCTTCGACGACAAGGTCTACTTCACGACGGTCGACGGCCACGTCGTCGTGGGGGATCCGTCCAGCGGCGAGCTCACGCGGGTTTGCGACCTCAACGCGATCGAGCAGACCGACAAGGCCCTCGGCTGGTGCCGCGGCCTCCACCCGCTCGACGCGGATCACGTGCTGGTTTGCTTCTCGCGCATCCGGCCGACGAAGATCGCTGAAAATCTGCGCTGGTTGCAGCACAAGCTCGGTGGGCGAGCCAACTCGGGCAGCCTGCCGACGCGCGTCGCACTGTTCAACATTCGCGAGAGCCGCAAGCTGTGGGAGTATGAGCTCGAACCGTTCGACATAAACGTGGTGTACTCGGTGTTCGTCGCGGACACGGATTAGGACCGACGATGGCTCGCGCCCTTCATCTCCTCGACCGGTGGATCGACTTCCTCGTGGTCGCGGCGCTGGTGTTCACCCCGCTGGCCTTCGGCGCCGTCGAGGAATGGGCGCGCGCGACGGGTCAGATCACTATCTGGGTGTTGTTCGCCGCCTGGCTCTGCAAGCTCCTGTGGACGCCCCACAACCCCTCGCGAGTCGTCGGCGGGCGACGTTTCGGCGGACGCGTCCGGTTCTCGGGGCTCGAGCTCCCCGCGCTGGCCTTCGTCGCCGTCCTGTTGCTCCAGCTCGTGCCGTTGCCGCCGGCGCTCATCGGGACGATCAGCCCGAAGACGAACGAGATCTTCGAGGCGTCTCTACCGGGTTATGGCCGACCCGATCCGACGTTCTCCGGGATGCCGGCCTGGCTCGCCCGGGAACCGGCTTCACCGGACGAGATCCGAGGTTTCCCGGCCGATCCCGAGTCTGCCAGCTCGGCTTTCCCCGCGGAGTGGTTCGGCGTCGAGCACCGGCCCTGGCGGCCGTTGAGCCTCACCCCGGCAGACACCAAGCGCACGCTCATGGTCTTCCTCGCGCACCTGGCCCTCTTCGTCGTCGTGTACAACCAGATCGATCGACGTCACGGTCCACGGGGCTACGTGACCGTCGTCGCGCTGCTCGCCGGGGTGCTGGCGGTGATCGGCGTTCTCCAAAGCCTGACCGCCGACGGCAAGATCTACTGGTGGCGGACCGGCGGACCGCACCACGGATTCGGCCCCTTCGTCAGCGCCAACAACTTCTCCGGCTGGATGGAGATGGCTCTCCCGTTAGCCGCAGCGCTGGCGCTGGCCGGCGTCTTTTCTCGCCGCGCCTCGTCCGCGAGGGCCTTGCTCTTCGGCTTCACGACCGTCTTCGGTCTGGCCGCGCTCGTGCTCGCGCTTTCCCGCGGCGGGTTCCTCTCCACGTTCGGGGCGCTCGGTCTGGTCCTTCTTTTTTATCTGATCCGCGGAAGGCTCTCCTGGCGGGCCGCCGCCCTGATCCTCGTTCCCGTGATCGTGGTGATCGGGTTGGTGGTGTGGATCGACCTGCCGGCGGTGGCCGATCGTTACGGAACGCTCGCCGACTTCTCGGAAGACCGCTCGTTCGAGTCTCGCGTGGACTTCTCGAGCCGGGCGTTGTCGATCGCTCGCGATTTCCCGTTGCTCGGTAGCGGGCTGGGGACGTTCCGCGAGGTGCACTACCTCTACACCCCCGGAACCGCCAGCCGCGAGCTTGCCCGGGCGCACAACGACTACGCGCAGCTCGCCGCCGAGGGTGGCGTGCTCGGCACGGCGACGATGCTCTGGGCGCTCGGCATCCTGCTCTGGCGTGGTGTGCGACCGGTGTTGCTCCGCTCTCCGCGGAAATCCGGCTGGATCGCCCCCGCGGCTGTGGTCGGCGTGCTGGCTCTGCTGTTGCACTCGTTTGCCGACTTCAATCTGCAGATCTACTCCAACAGCCTCCTGTTCGTCCTCCTGATGGCGATCGTGATGCACGAGGCGAGGCGCGCCGAGGAGGGACGCCCGTGAAGTGGATCGCGACACTCGGCGTGCTCGTTGCGACCGGCTTCGTCGTCGCGGCGGAGTGGACCCACGTCCACGTCTGGTTGCTCAGGGAACGCGCCGAGGAACGCTACTACCGAGGGGACTTCGAGGGAACGATCGCGATCTACGACCGCGTCATCGAGAAGCGGCCCGATGACCCTTTGAGCTACACCGATGCGGCCGACACGATCAGCCAGTTCCTCGCCGGTCCGGGGCAGCAACTCGATGAGGCGGCGTTCGAGCTCTGGACCGAGCGGGCGCTACGGGATTACCTGCAGGCCCTCGATGCGGGTCCCCCGAGCTCCTGGACCTTTGCGCGTGTCGCAGCGCTCGCCGACTCGCTGCGCCGGCGCCGCGAGGCCGATGGGGGCACCGATCTCGCACGTCTGTTCGGAGACCTCTCGGCCTTGACACCCGAGGATCGTCTGGAGGAGGCGGCCTGGCTCAAGGCGGTCTCGATCGAGCCACGCAATTTCTACTACCGTGACTTTCTCGGGGACTACTACCTGCGGCGTGGGTTCCGCGACCGTGCCACCGAGCAGATCCGTTACTCGGTGCGATTGCATCCGATCCTGAGCGAGCACTACTACCTCAGCGATTACGCCGAGCTTTCGGACGATGTCATCGAGGCCGTGGTCGCCGGCGTGCAGGACGCGCTCGCCGCGGAAGACACACGCGTCACGCAGTTCAAGATCCACCAGTCGATGGCGGACATGTTCACCCGGCTGGGGCGCTGGAACGATGCGCTCGCCAGCATCGATGCCTCCGCCGAGTTTGCCGAGCACGAGCACCACATCGATGTCCAGCGCGGCATCCTGTTCGTGCGGATGGGGAGCGACTCGGCGGCGATCGATTCCTTCCGCGGTGCCGCCGAGAAGCAACCGGGCTACTTCCGTGCCTGGCTGCATCTGGCGATGGCGCTTTCGCGTACTGGCGAGCACGAGGCCGCGGTCGACGCCGCGTACCGGGCCAACGGTTTGAATCCCAGGGATTACAGCGCAGCAACAACCCTGGCCCAAGTGCTTGATGCCGCCGATCGACACGACGAGGCGGCGGCGGCACTCGAACGTTTGATCCGCCGCCACCCCGAGAGGCCGCAGTCGTACACGCGGTTGATCGATCTCTACATGCGCATGGGCCAGCGGGAGAACGCCATCCGCGTCGCCCGCGAGATCTCCGAGCGTTACCCCGAAGAGCAGGCCTACAAAAATCAGCTCGATCAGCTCGAGCGCGGAACCGGCGGACTCTGAGCCGCGTCGCGTGTCGTGAACATCGTCAAGGCCCACAGCCCCGCGGTGTAGATCGCCGACCCGGCGACGAGCGACCACGCGATGCCCTCGATGTTGCGCTCGACGCCGTACATCGCCACGAGCGCCATCACCAGTGCAGCGACGATCATCACGATCAGCTGGCGCCGCTTCTGCAACGTGGAGATGAGGAAGTACATCGGTCCGGCCGCCAGGGCGAGAACCACGTAGGCGATCATCGCGATGCGTAACGCCGGCAAGCCGTCGACGTACTTGGGGAAGAACGTCGTGACGACCCACGGCAAGGCGGCGACCGCGCCAATGGCGATCGCGCCCACGATCACGCCGCTCAGTACCGACGCCTGGGCGCAGCGTCGCAGCAGCCCACGCGACATCCCCTCGGCGGCGTACATGGCCGTCATCCGTGGGTAGAAGACCTGGCCGAAGGTCGTGGGGAAGAGTTTCATGACGCGTGCCACCGCGAAACACAACGCGTACTGGCCCATGGCCTGATCGTCGAGGAGCCACAGGATCAGCGTGCGGTCCATCGCCGCAAAGACTGCCGAGCCGGCGAGGATGACTGCGATCGGGACACCGAGCCTGACCAGCTCCAGAAGCTCCTTGCCGTCGAGCGCGATCCGCATCTTCCAGCCGTTCATCGCCAGACAGGCGATCAACGTCAGGATCGCCACGGCGACGACACGCCAGAGCAGGCCCTCGTATTGAAGGTAGTACACGAGCGGCAACCCGACGAGCATGCCCAGGGCGTTGATCACGTTCCCCACACCGGCCCTGCCGAACCGGCTGCGCGCGCGAAAGACCCCGAGATGGAAGTTGATGCCGAGCATGAGCGCCGCAGTGATGGTCAGGGCGATGGCACCGCGCCCGTAGTCGGAGTCTCCCCAGCCCGCGGCGGCCATCAGCCCCGCCGCGCTGACGCCCCCCACGAGGAGGATCAGGATCCAACCGCGAGCGAGATCCTCGATGCGGTCGGCGCGGTCGGCTTCGTTCCGGCCAAGGTGACGTGGAAGCTGCTGGTTGAGCGCCGCGAGCACACCGAAGTGCGCGTGAGTTCCGTAGATCGTGATCAGTTGCAGGCCGAGCCAGACTCCGAGCGCCTCCGGTTCCATCCAGCGGATGACCAGCAGGCTCTGCACGATCGCGGCGACACGACAGAAGATCGCTGCCGAGGTGTACGACAGGACCGAGCGGCGCAGCGAGGTGGAGTCACTCAAGGCTGTTTCAGATCTCCCAGGTACTTCGAGTACAGCCTCGCGTAGGCGGTTGCCATCGCGGTGACGTCGAATCTCTCCTTCGCCCGCTGCCGCGCGGCCGTGCCCATGCGGGCGCGAAGCTCAGCGTCTCCGGCAAGCGTCTCGAAGGAGCGCTTCAGGGCATCGAAGTCGTTCGCCGGGCTCAGCAGACCGGTCACTCCGTCGTCCACGAGCTGCGGCACGCCGCCAACGGCTGTTGCGGCGACGGGCAACCCCGCGGCCATCGCCTCCATCACCGTCAGCGGGTTGCCCTCGTAATCCGAGGACAGTGCAAACAGGTCCACGGCCCCGAGCACGTCCGGGATATCCATGCGCCGACCCAGGAAGCGCACCTTCTCGGCGGCGCCGAGCTGCACGATGACGCGTTCGAGCTCCTCACGCCACGCGGCCGACCCTTCGCCGACGATCAACAGCTTCGCCGCGGGGTGGCTGCGGATGGCATCCACCGCTCGGATCGCCAACTCCTGTCGTTTGCTCGGGTCGAGCCGGGCGATGATCACGAACAGCAGATCATCCTCGGTAAAGCCCTCTTCTTGCCGCCACGCCCCGCGTGAGACCGCAGGCGCGGCGTACTCGTCGACGGGAATCCCGTTCGGGATGTTCGGGGCGTCGTCGATGCCGTAAAGGTCGGCAACGCCTTTCTTGACCTCGTCGGCAATCGCGACGGGAACGAATCCGGAGCGGAACGCGAGCTTGCGGACCCAGACCCACTTACCCGCCTCGACGCTCGCCACGTTGTGGATCGTATGGATCCGCACCGGGATACCCGACCACCGCGCCACCGGTAGGACGTACCGCAACGTGATCGTGTGCGTATGCACGACGTGCGGCCGGAACTCCCGCACGACGCGGCGGATCGCGGGGATCATGCGGATATCGAAGCCGCGCTTCTTGCCGAGGTACCAGGTGCGGTGCCCGCCGTCGGCGAGCGTGCGGTCGAGATCGGTCCCGAGCTTTTCGTAGAAACTCAGAAGACCGACCTCGAAACGCTGCGGGTCGAGATGCCGCACGAGATGCACCGCCATGCGCTCGGCGCCGCCGAGAGAGAGGTCGGGGATGCACTGGAGAACGCGATAACGGTTTGAATCCACGCGGCTCTTGCCTGTCGAGGGACGGTTGATCGTGTTAGCTTGAGCCCGAATCATGGCACACTTCACCGCGCTTTTCCCCAGCCCGAGCGACGCGGACACGCGTTCGCAGCGTGATGCGATCCGCCGTGGTTACACCGATGGATTGCGCGAGTCCTCGCTCGTCGAACCCGGTGTCGGGGAGGCCTGGTTGCTGCTCGCGGAACGCCCCGCTTTGACGCCGCGTGTCGCTCGTCTCGAGGACGGCTGGATCGTGGTGCGCGGGAAGATCATCGATCTCGATGCCGCGCAGGGTGAATTTTCCGCCACGCGCTTGCTCGCGGCGATCGTCGATGCCGACGAGAGAGCGATCAATCGCTTCGAGGGTGTGTTCGCCGCCGCCGGTTGGCACGCACCCTCCCGCACGGCGTTCGCTTTGAACGATCAGGCGTCCACGATGAGTCTCTACGTGTTCGAGGGCGCGGGTGGTTGGTGGGTGTCGACCGTTGCGCTGCCGCTCGCCCGCGCCGTCGGGGCCCGGATCGATCCGCACGGCGCACGCGAATTCTTCGCGCGCGGGACGATCCTCACGCCGAGGTCCATGTTCGATAGGGTGAGGCGCCTCGACCTGGGGCAACGTGCCCTCTTCCGCGACGGACGCGTCGAGACACGAACCCACTGGCGACCGCTCCAGGACGTCCGCCCACAGTCCACAGAAGAGGCGTCCCGGACCCTCTCGGCTCTGGCCCGGGATCGCGTCACACGCCTGGCGGCTGCGGACGATCGGGTCATCGCGGACCTCACCGGCGGCTACGATTCGCGCCTCGTGGTGACGGCCGCGGCTGCGGCGGGGCGGTTGTCCGCGGTCACCGTCGACGGTCCGGGGGTGCTCGAGGACGTGCGGATCGCCACCGATGTCGCGCGCGAGATGGATTGGGAGCTGCGCCACTTCGACACCTCGACTCTTTGGAATGTCGAGATCGATGCGGATATGCGGCGCGAGTTGACCTACCGTACCGACGGCGAGCTCGCGTTTACCGAGGTCTACCACCACTGGTTATCGCGACCCGCGCTCGCGCAGGAGTTTCAGCAGCACCTGACGGGAGGTGGTGGTGAACTGCTGCGCGGCTTTCCCTGGTTCCAGGAGTTTTCGATGATCGGCCGCCGCCGGCCGGCCAACGTCGAGAACGCGCTGGCTTACAGGTTCTTCCAGGAGGGGCCACCGATCGCCGGGCTGTTCGCCGACGACTGGTACCCGCTCGTCGTCGACGCGCTCCGCAGTCGTCTGAAGACAATGTTCGAATCGATGCCGGGGACCCTGAACACGCAACAGCTCGACGCGGCGTACCTGTGGCGCACGACCGGGTTCGCGCAGTACGCCTCGGCGCTCAACGGTTGGCTGGCCACAGCGCCGCCCCTGACGTGCGCCGAGATCGTCGACGCGGCACTCGCTCTTCCGTGGAAGAAACGGCTGACGTCGGGGCTGATGCGTAGGATCACCGACCTGCAGGTCCCACGCGCCGCCCGGTTGCCCACCGGTTACGGCGGCACCGCCAGCCCGTTGCGTCCGGGCAACGCTCACCGTCAGCTGTATCAACTCCTCCGCGACGGCTACCACCTCGTTCGCAAGCTCGACCGCGTGCGAATGGGTGGAGTCCTGTCCCGAATCCTGCCCGCGCCGGCCGAACCGCCCGCGGTGCACAAGCCGTACCTGACCGACGAGTTCCGGGCGTTTCTCGATCCCGCGAAGATGCGCAGCCGCCGCCTCTACCGGCGAGACGCTCTCTCCGCGATGCTCGGTGGGTCCGAGGAGCACCTGCGGGTCAACGAGCCAACGATCCTGCGCATGGCGACGCTCGAACAGGTCTGTGTCGAGCTCGATACGGAGCTCGACGCCGGCTTCCTGGTCCTCTAGAACATCCCGGCTGCATCATAGACCCCGATGAGCTTGCGGGCGTTGGCCGACATCTCGAACAACGACTCGACCTTGGCGCGACCCTCCCGGCCGAAGGTCTCCTGAAGCTCACGATCCGACAACAGCTTTGAAAGCACATCGGCAAGTGCGGTCGCGTCGCGGGGAGGTACCAGGAATCCGCATGCGCCGTCCTCGACCAGCTCCGGGATCCCGGAGATGGACGTCGAGACGACCGGCACGCCCAGCGCCATGCTCTCGATCAGCACGTTGGGGATTCCGTCCATCCAGCCCCCGCGGGCCGGAACGCAGGGCAGCACGAAGGCGTGCGAGGACTTCATCTTGGCCAGGACGTCCGGGTTGGGCATCGTGCCCAGGAACGTCACCCGGTCCTTCAGTTTCAACCGCGCTGTTTGATCGCGCAGGTTCTGTTCCTCCGCGCCGACGCCGATCAGCTCCAGGCTGACTTCGAGGCCGCGGTCGCGCAGCAACGCCAACGCATCGAGCAGGTAGGTTAGCCCTTTCTGCTCGATCAGGCTCCCGCCGGCCGTGATGCGTACCGGGCCGCCGGGGATACCTTCGCGCGGGGTCATGCCGGGAACGTCGAACGGGTTGTACACCGTGTGGATCTTTTCCTCGTCCTCGGCACTCGTACAGAACGTCTTCATGTGCGCCGCGCCGTTGAGGTTGTTCGTCCGCAGCACGGCGGCGGAACGGATCTTCGGCGTCAGGTCGACCTGGTTCATTGGGACGAAGATGTCCCAGGCGCGGCAGGTCATGCAGTAGCGGATCCCGAAGAACCGGCTCGCGACCGAGGCCGCGACGGTCGGCAGGTTGGCCCAGCACGCGTTGACCCCGTGGATCCCGCGCCGCTGCATCTCGCGACCGTAGTGGATCATCTTGGGAAACAGGCCGAGGTACTTGATCACCTGTAGCGGGTAACGACGCACACGCCAGGCGTTGCGGAAGGGCGTCGCGACGTAGGACAACGGAGAGCGTGTCAATGTTGCCAGGTTGTCGAGCAACAACCGACCATGGAGCAGGTGCGGTGTCCAGTAGACGTCGGCGTCGATCTCGTCGAGATCGCGACTGACTAGATCGGTCTGCGGTCGCTTGAGCGTGAACGCGGTGACCTCGACGCCCTCACGCTGCAGTGCCAGCACCTCGCGGATGATGAACGCCTCCCGGAGCACCGGATAGCGCGAGGACAGGTAGGCGATGCGGCGACTCATCGCGCTCATGTTGCCGTTTGCTCACGCGGTTGTCCAGATCGGGGGCGGGCGTTAGGATCGCCTTTTCGAAAGGACCCTCGTTGTTTCTCTTCGTCTTCAACGGTCGACCGGATCGTTGCGCGCAATTCAAACGAATCGTCCGGCGTCACGCGGGATGGCTCGCGCTCGATCTTCACGAACGCCGGTTCGAGTTGCGCGGCGAGAGGCTTTGCCATGTCGTCTGGTTGACCGCGCCGGGCTCGCCGCATGCCCCGGTCCCTCACGAGTCCGCGGACACATTCTCGATCCCGGCCGATCTCGGGCGACATCCGATCGGGTTCACCCTGGACACGAGCGAAGGGGAGTCGCGTTTCGAGGTGCCGCTGGTCGGCGAGGAGCAGCTGTACTACACGGGCGATGAGCAGGCCTGGCTCGCGGCGACCGACCTCCGGGTTCCGCTGGCGTGGTCCGGGTTCCGCTCCGCTCCGCTCGGTCTGCAGTCCCTGTTGCACTACGGCATGGTCCCGGCGCCGGAGACGATCGTCTCGGACGTAAGACGCGTGCCTACCGGCCACCGACTCGTCCACGACGCGAACGGCGAGCGCGTGGAACGTTTCGTCCCGCCGATCGCCGAGTGGACCACGCCCGTCGAGGACAGGGAAGCCGACGACCGATTCCGCACGACACTCGATCGCACGCTCGAGGCGACTCCGGAGAACGCGGTGGTGTTCTTCAGCGGCGGAGTGGACTCGGGCCTGATCGCGGCACGCCTCGCCGCCGCCGGTCGCGACGACATCCGGCTGGTGAACTACGCGTTCGGCATGGAGGATCCGGAGAGCACGAACGCCGAGGCGATGGCGCAACACCTCGGCCTGCCCTTCGAGCGCGTCATCCATGACGAGTCCCGTATACCAGCGGTGACGGATCGCATCGGTCGAGGTTTCACCTTCCCGTTCAACGATCTCAGCGTCATCCCGACGCAGTTGATGATCGACTCGGCGGAAGAAACGTTGACCGCGGGACATGCCGTGCTCCTCGGTGTCGGGGCCGACGACCTCTATGCCGGTGGCCTCAAGGCGCACGCATGGGGTCGCGTGACGGGGGCCCCTCGATGGATTCGTTCGGCGACCGTCGGTCTGCTGGGCGCGTCGAGTCCATGGTGGCGATCCGGGAGGACGACCAAGACGTGGAGCGTTCTACGCCGGTCGTTGCAGGCTGACCACGAATTCGGCCCGCTACTGATGCACACGGATCTCGCGGGCATCGCGTTTTCGCTTCGCCCTGAGCACCAGTCCACCATTGAACAGGCGTGGGCCGCGAGCTACGACGCGTTTTCGCAGGGGCTCGTCGTCGAGGACCGTCTCGCCTGGATCTACCTGATGAACGGTGGGATGGGTTGGGAGGCGCCGAAGTTCGAGCGCCTCCGCCATCTCGGCGTGCGCACCGGCTACCCGCTACTCGACGGCGAGATGCTCGGTCTCGGGTTCTCGCTCTCGTGGAACCAGAAGTGCGGTGACACCAAGGACAAGATCTTGCTCAACCGTCTCCTGGCGCAATCGTTCCCGGCCTCGATGATCGACCGTCCGAAGGCCGGTTTCAGCCCTCCTTTCGAGACGCTACTTCAAGATGAAGCGCTCCAATCGCGGTTCCGTGCCGCCCTGCTCGACCCGGGCTCGGCCCTGGAGGGCGCCCTGCACCGATCGTTCGTCGAGCAGGCGCTGGACCGCGCTCGTGCCGGCCGCCGACTGGGTCGGACCACTACAAATGTCCTATGGGCAGGCTTTTTCGGTTCCTGCTGGTTCGAACAGGTTCGCTCCGCGCTGGCCTGAGATCCCGCCCGAACCCGAAAAGTTGAAAAACTGGGGGAATGTCGGTACATCAAGGGGCTAGCGGCCCGCCCCTCCGTCGTTCGGGGGGACGTTCGTCGCCAGGCACGGTTTGCCCACGATCGGGGTAGTGACTGCATGAGAACGATCCGCAATCGTATGGCGCAGGTATTGGTGGATGCCGCGCTGATCACGTTCGCCTTCGCGGTCGCCTACGCCATCCGCTTTGAGGCCGACGTTCCGTCGCTCTACCGCAAGCAGTTCATCCTACTTCTTCCGTATCTGGTCTTGTTGCGTCTCGTTCTGTTCCATCTGCTCGGGGTCTACCGCATCATCTGGCGCTATGTGACCGTTCGAGATCTACCACGGTTCGGCGCCGCGACGTTGCTGGGGACCCTGGCACTGGTCGCCATCCGGCTACTCGTGTCTCCGGTTTCGGAATGGGCCGGCCTCGTCGTAAACCCGCAACACGCCGCGGTGCCATGGAGCGTGATGGCCGTCGAGTTCATGTTGACCACGGTCGGCATTACGGGCGCGCGCGCGATCTGGCGCATCAAGATCGAGGAATCACGCAGACGCAAGAACCCGCATCCGGGACCGATCGAGACCGGTCGCGCATTGCTCATCGGGGCGGGCGCCGCCGGTGTGCTGGTGGCGCGCGAGCTCAAGTCGCGCCCGCATACGGGAACCACCGTTGTCGGTTTCGTCGACGACGATCCCGCCAAGGTGGGGATGATCGTCCACGGATTCCCGGTGGTCGGCAAGACCACGGATCTGCCGGCGCTGTCGCTCAAGCACAATGCCGATACCGCGATCATCACCATCGGCAACGCCCCGGCCGAGGCGGTGCGCCGCATCGTCGAGCTCGCCGAGGCGACGGCCATGCGTGTCCAGACGATCCCAAAACTTGAAGACATCATCTCCGGCCGTGTGGCCATCTCGAAGCTCCGCGACGTGGACATCGAGGACCTTCTGCGGCGCGAGCCGATCAGCCTGGACAAGGAATCGATCGAGGAGTTCATCACGGACAAGACCGTCCTGGTGACCGGCGGCGGGGGCAGCATTGGCTCCGAGATCTGCAGGCAAGTCAGCAACTTCAGCCCGAGGCGGTTGTACCTCCTCGACTCGGCCGAGACCTCGGTGTTCCACATCAACCGCGAGCTGCGGACCCGGTTCCCCGATGTCGACGTGGTGCCGGTGATCGCCAACGTGACCGACGCCGAACGCATGCGCCAGGTGATGTCCGACATCCGGCCGGAGGTCGTGTTCCACGCCGCCGCGTTCAAGCACGTGCCGCTGATGGAGGCCAACCCCGGCGAGGCCATCCGCAACAACGTCGGCGGCAGCCGGCTCGTGGCCGAACTGACGCACGAATTCGGGGCCGAGGCATTCGTCATGATCTCGACCGACAAGGCGGTCAACCCGTCGTCGGTGATGGGCGCGACAAAGCGGCTGGCCGAGCTGTTCGTGCAATCGCTAGCCGCGCATTCCGCGACGAGGTTCCTCACGGTGCGTTTCGGCAACGTGCTCGGCAGCGCCGGGAGCGTCGTGCCGCTGTTCAAGGAAGAGATCGCCAAGGGCGGGCCGGTGCATGTGACGCACCCCGACATGAAGCGGTATTTCATGAGCATCCCCGAGGCCAGCCAGCTCGTCCTGCAATCCGCCGCGATGGGCGAGGGCGGCGAGATCTTCGTGCTGGAGATGGGCAAGCCGATCCGCATCGTCGATCTGGCGCGCGACCTGATCCGGCTCTCGGGCTTCCTCCCCGAGCGTGAGATCGAGATCGCCTTCAGCGGGATCCGTCCGGGTGAAAAGCTTTCCGAGGAGATCAGCCTGACCGAAGAGAACGCCTGCAAGACGAAGCACCCGAGGATCTGGATCGGTCAGTCGGTGGTGCTCGACCTGGAGCAGACACGTAAGGCGATCGACGGCCTAATCGAGGCCGCCGACGCCGAGGCGCCGCGGCAGCTGCGTCGCCGGTTGGAGCTGATCGTGCCGGAGTACACCGCCTGGATCGAGGAGGACGATCGCGCGACGGCCAACGCGCCCGCGACGCGCCGGTCGAGATCGCGCCTGACGGGCGCCGGGCCGGCCGGCGAGGCGTCCATGCCCAGCTCCGCATAACACCATGCTGAAAGCAGTCTTCCCCCCAGCGCTGCGCAACGATCCGAGGCCGCTCGTCATCGGCGGAATCCTCGGCGCCTTCTGCATCGCGCTCTTCGGCACACTCAGGTTGAACCTGCCGATCTGGTCGCTGTTGCTGGTCCCGCTGGTGATCGGCTACGTCTTTCTCACGGTTCACAAGCCGATCGTGGGCCTGATCGCGGTCACCTGCGTGTTCTTCGTGCCGTTTCGCTTCGCCATCGGGATCAGCCTGTTGCAGCTGGTCGGCGCGGCAAGCGCGGGGCTGATCCTGCTCTACTTCCTCTTCAACCAGCACAGCCTGAAATTCGATCGCGTACAGATCCCATTGCTGTTGCTCGGCGTGTTGATTCTGGCATCGATCTGGTTCAGCTTAGACACCGGACGCACGCTGCTCTATCTCCGCCGCTGGGTCTTCAACATGATCTTCGTCGCGTTGATGTTGAACCTGGTGACGCGATTCCGGGAATTGAAGACGATCGTCTGGGCCGTGATCCTGATGGCGGCGGTCAACGCGGCTTACGGGATCTTCGACTATTCACGCTCCAGCGAGACGACGTTCCGCTCGATCGGTCTGATGGAGAATGCCAACGGCTTCGGTCACCTGGCCGCCCTGGCGTTTCCGCTCGCGTTCTATCAGTACCTCTACCGCAGGGGGACGATGCGGTGGGTCGGTCTGGCGCTGTCGGCGGTGCTCGTGGGCGGCGTGGTGGTGTCGGTGAGCCGCGGAGCACTCGTCTCGGTGATCGTCATCTGTGCCGTGACGCTCTTTCGCGAGCGGCAGCGGGCCCTCCCGCTCTTGCTCGTGATTGCGATGGTGATCCCGCTGATCCCGGTGATGCCCGAGTACTTCAACAAACGCGTCGGCAATCTGACCGAGGACATCAAGAACTCGCTCAGCATCGGGCGGGACCGCGGCCTGACGTCGCGAGGCTACCTCAACAACGCCGGGCTCAAGATCTGGGCCGCACACCCGATCCTCGGTGTCGGGATCGGCAACTTCGGGCACTACTACATCCAGCGCGACTACATGCAGCGACTGGACGGAACCGACGAGATGGTCGCGCACAACATCTACGTCCAGGCCCTTTCGGAGACCGGCCTCGTGGGGTTCGGGGTGTTGGTCTCAGTGCTGGGGATCTCTGCCTACAGTATTTGGCGCGCGAGGAGGAAGAGCGATCGCACCGGCGAACGCTGGATCTACCTGGGCGCCATCGAGATGATGGCGCTGGCGATCGTCGTTTCCACCGCCACCTACGGAAGCGTGATGAACAACGACTTCTGGATGTTCATCGCCCTGACGGCGATCTCGCGCCGGGTCGTCGAGAACGACCCCGAGCACGTCGAGCAACCGGCGGAACAGGCGGTGGCGGCGTGAAAACCTTGGATTCGAGAGCAAACCGGCGACATCGGGCGGTGGCGGAGCACGCCGATGCAGCGTACTTTTTGTCCGAAATCGGGCCATTGTCTATGATCGTGGGCTCCTGGCACGGGTAATAGGGAACATGAAGGAAAAACAGGAAGAGAGAACCGCGCACCTGCGCGACTACTGGCACGTCGTCTGGCAGTCCAAGTGGACCGTGATCTCGGTCGCCACCGTCGTGCTCGCCCTCGTCGCGGTGGCCACGTTCATGCAGACGCCGATCTACCGCGCGACCGCGAGCATCGAGATCCAGCCGCGGGCGAAGAGCATCACGCCCAACGGCGACTTCTCGCAGCTCGGTGTCTCGAGCTGGAGCTGGGCCGCCGAGGAGCGCTACCTCAATACGCAGATGGAGATCATCCGCAGCCAGCAGGTCGCGGAGCGCGCGTTTCGGGATTCTCCCGCGCTGAGGAGCGGACCGCAGTTCGCCGAAGCGTCCAACCCGGCCAAGGCGTTGTCCAACCGCATCAGCCTGAAGTTGTTGCCCGACACCTACGTGCTCGAGGTCAGCATCGAGGACCCCGACCCGTTCATGGCGATGGAGTTGACCAACGCGATCGCCAGGGCCTACATCGACGAGAACGTCGACGCGGCGGTCGACAACTCGAAGAAGGTTCTCCAGGAGCTCGACGATCAGATCCAGCCGATGCAGGAAGCCATCGCGGCGCTCGAGGAGCAGCGCGCTGACCTGACGCGTAAATCCGATTTCGTCGCTCGCGACGAGCAGGAGACGTCGCTGGCCGGGCGTATCGCGCAGATCGAAAGCGAGATCACCAAGCTGCAGATCTCACTCGGCGAGCGCGACGCGGTTTCCGAAGCGATCGAGTCGATCGAGAGCCGCGGCGGAACATACGAGTCGCTCAGCATCGTGGCCAGCGACCCGATCATCCGCAGCATCAAGGGAGAAGCCCTGCGGCTCGAGCGCGAGGTCGACGAGCTGTCGGCAACGCTGCGCGAGAGCCACCCGACGCGGCAGGCGGCCGAGGGCGCGTTGGCGGAGATCCCGCGCAAGCTCGAGGTCGAGACCGAGAAGATCATCGGTAAGTTCAAGACCGAACACACGGTCGAGAAGCGCCGGATGACCGACCTCACAGCGCAGCTCAGGAAGATCCGTGAAGAGGGTCTCAACCTGACCACGCAGGTCAGCAACATCGAGACGCTGGACGCCACGATCAAGGAGAAGCGCAAGCTCTACGAACTGGTCACCGCGAGGATCCAGGAGATCGGCCTCAACCAGGAGACGCTCGTCAATAACCTCCGTCTGATCCAGGAGGCGACCGAGTCGGCCGCGCCGGTGCGGCCGCGCAAGGCGCTGAACCTACTCGCCGGCCTGATGCTGGGGCTGTTCGTCGGCATCGGCGGGGCGTTCTTCATCGACTACCTGGACAACACGATCCGCAGCTCCGAGGACATCGAGCGCTTCCTCGATCTGCCGCTGCTCGCGATGATGCCCAAGAGCGACGATCCGGAGCACTCCGGGAGCAAGGAGGCGCAGCAGACGCTGCGCACCAGCGTGTTGTTCGCGAGCAAGGGTCGGACCCTCAGCACGATTCACGTCACGAGCGCCGGGCCCGGCGAGGGCAAGTCGCGCACCGCGGTCAACCTGGCCAGGACGCTGGCGGCCGCCGGCGACCGCGTCCTGCTCGTGGACGCGGATCTGCGCCGCCCGACAGTGCACAAACACACGCGAATCACGCGCGAGCGCGGCCTGTCGAACTACATGGTCAGCGCCGAGGGCGGGGACACCTGGCGCCAGTGGGTCCATCCGGCCCCAGGCTTCGAGTCGCTCGAGATCCTACCGTCCGGACCGCTGCCGCCCAAGCCCGTCGAGCTGTTCGGCTCCGAGCGTTTCTCCGATCTGGTGGCGCAGCTCAAGCGCGAATACCAGTGGGTGGTGATCGATTCACCTCCGGTCGCTTCGCTGGCCGATTCGCTGGTCCTGGGCTCGTTGACCGAGATGACGATCTTCGTGATCAAGCACAAGGAGAACGACCGCGAGCTGGTGCGTCGCTCCGTGGAGTCCCTACGCAAGGTCGAAACGAACTTGATCGGCGCGGTGCTGAACGCGGTCGACCTGAAACGCACGGCCTACCAGGACTACTACTACGCATCGTACGAGTACAGCCGGGAGGACGCTGCGTCGTCCAGGCAGGCGAAGGGTTCCTAGCCGGCGCAGACCACGCCGTTCCGAGCCGAAGGTGGTTCGAGTGGTTCCAGACAGAGTCCCGTACCTGTACATCTCGGGAGCGAGTTTCTCGGGATCGACCCTGCTGGCTTTCCTGCTCAACGCCCACACCCACATGGTCAGCGTGTCCGAGACCTGTGGGGTGCTCCCGCACCGGTTGATCAAGGGGATCGACGAATACCGTTGCTCGTGCGGGGAGCGTCTGCTCAGTTGCCCCTTCTTCATCGACGTTCAGGAACGGATCCGCGAGCAAGGCTCGACGTTCGACCTGCGTGACTGGAAGAACCATTTCCGCCTGGCCGATTCGTTGCTGTTCCAGCGGCTGCTGACGCGTCCCACCCCCTGGGGCTGGAGCGAGTTGCTCCGCAACGTCGTGACGCCGCTCTTTCCGGGAGCGGCCAGACGGGAACGGGAGATCGCTGCGCGCAACCTGCACTTCGCCCGCGCCGTACTGGAGGTCAGCGGCAAACGGTTGTTCGTCGATGCGCAGAAGGACCCCGCCCGGGTGCGTTTCCTCAGTCGCATCGAGGAGCTGGATCTCTACGTCATCCATCTCGTGCGTGACGCGCGCGCCGGCGCCTCGAGCTACATGAAACACAACCCGGCGAACGATGCGCGGCGTGGCGCACGGCGCTGGCTCAATGCGAACCTCACTTCGGACTACGCCCGCCACCACGTGCCCGCGTCGCGCTGGATGCGTTTGCGCTACGACGACCTGTGCGCCGACCATCAAGGGGTCATCGACCACATCTCCGATTTCACCGGGACCCCACGGGCGGCGATCCCGGCGAGCTTCTTCGAGACACCGCATCACATCGTGGGCAACGAGATGCGTCTCGCCGGCACCGGCGAGATCCGGCCCGACAACTCCTGGCGCAAGCGACTCGACGACGTGCAGGTCGACGTCGTTCGCCGCGTTGCGGGCGCGGCCAACCGCCGATTCGGCTTCGATTGGCCCTGACGTGCGCGACGACCCACCGATCCTCCTTTCTCCACCGCACATGGGCGGCCGCGAGCGCGAGCTCCTGCTCGACGCGTTCGACTCCGGTTGGATAGCACCGGGTGGCCCGCACGTGCGAGCGTTCGAGGAAGAATTCATCGAGAAACTCGACTGCGGCCACGCGGTGTCCCTCTCCAGCGGGACGGCGGCGCTGCATCTGGCGCTCGAGATGCTGGGTGTGGGTCCCGGTGACGAGGTCCTCGTGTCGAGCCTTACGTTCGCCTCGAGTGTCTTTGCGATCCGCTATGTGGGGGCGACCCCCGTGTTTGTCGACTCCGATCCGAGCACCTGGACGCTTGCCCCGGGTTTGCTCGAGAACCACTTCGGGCGCTCGGGCGCCAAACCGGCGGCCTTGATCGCCGTCGATGTGTACGGTCAATGCGCCGACTACGACCCGCTCCGTGAGCTGTGCTTGCGGCACGGGATCCCGCTGATCGAGGACGCCTCACAGGCGCTCGGTGCGCGCTATCGCGACGCCGCGGCCGGCACGCTCGGCGACCTCGGTGCGTTCTCGTTCAACGGCAACAAGATCATCACCACCGGGGGCGGTGGGATGCTCGTCTCGCGCCGACGGGAATGGATCGAGCGCGCACGCAAGCTGGCCTCGAATTCGCGCGACACTGCTCCGCACTACGAGCATTCGTCCATCGGTTACAACTACGCGCTGAGCAACCTGCCCGCCGCCCTGGGCCGCGCGCAGCTGCGCGCGCTGGACGACCAGGTGGCGCGCCGGCGTGCGAACAACGCGGGGTACCGCGATCGGCTCGCGGATGTCGAGGGGATCTCGTTCATGCCCGAGGCGTCGTACGGCGTCTCGACCCACTGGTTGACCGCGATCCTCATCGACCCGGCGGTTTTCGGTGCGGATCGCGAGGCGGTGCGGTCGCACCTGGCCTCGCGTGGGATCGAGTCACGCCCGCTGCTCAAGCCGATGCACCTCCAGCCGGTGTTCGCAGAGCTGCCCGCCCTCGGCGGCGAGGTCTCGGAGGGTCTGTTTGCCGCGGGATTGTGCCTGCCGAGCGGGTCAAACCTGGATTCGGGGCAACTCGATCGCGTCTGCGATACGCTGCTGGAGGCGCGGGGCCGGCGGCTTGCAAATGAAGGGGCCGATGCGTAAATAGCGTAGATCCTTCCGGTTACGAGGAATCGTGCCGCTGGATCGAGGGACACGGGATGGAACTCGGAATCTCGGGCAAGAAGACACTCGTCGTCGGCGCGAGCACCGGTATCGGGCGCGCGATCGCGGAGGGGTTCGCCCGGGAGGGCTCCGCCGTCACGGTCGTCGCCCGCAGCGAGGACAAGTTGCTCTCGCTGGTCGACTCCATGGGGGGCGAATCGCGCGGCCACGGCCACGTCGTTGCCGACCTGATGGAGCCGGGAGCTCCGCGTTCGACCGCACGTTCGCTCATCGAATCCCGGGAACGCTTCGACGTCGTCGTCCACGCCGTGGGCGGGCCGCTCGAAATTCGTGAGCCGCTGGGGCCGCGCGAGGATTGGCAGCGCGTGTGGCAATTCAACTGCGGCATCGCGATCGAGATGAACGAGTCGCTCGTGCCGCCGATGGTCGCCGCCGGGTGGGGCCGTGTGATCCACATCTCGTCGATCTCCGCCGTGATGTTGCGCGGAGCCGCGCCCTACGCCGCGGCCAAGGCCTACCTCAACGCCTACACGAAGACGATCGGCAGGGCGCTGGCCAGGGACGGCGTGGTCGTGTCGGCGATCCTCCCGGGCGCTGTCTCGTTCGAGGGCAGCTACTGGGACAAGTACGTCAAGGAGAAGCACCCGCGCGTCGACGACTTCCTGCGCCACCACCAGGCGGTCGGTCGCATGGGCACCCCCGAGGAGATCGCGAGTTTCGCGTTGCTCCTCGGTTCGGACCTCGCGACGTTCGCCCAGGCTGCGGTCATTCCGGTCGACGGCGGGAACATGTAGTCATGAAGCGTCTGTTCGACATCTTTGCGAGCTTATCCGGGCTGCTGGTCGCCGCCCCGGTTCTGATCGTGATCGCGATCCTCGTGAAGCTGACCTCGCGGGGCCCCGTCCTGTACCGTTCGGAGCGGGTCGGTCTCCAGGGGCGGAAGTTCCAGTTGCTGAAGTTCCGCTCGATGGTCGTCGATGCGGACCGCAAGGGGGCGCTCAACGTCGGGCACACCGATCCTCGCGTGACCAGACTGGGGCGGTTCTTGAGGACGAGCAAACTCGATGAGCTGCCGCAGCTGTTCAACGTCCTGAAGGGTGACATGGCGGTCGTGGGGCCGCGGCCCGATCTGCCGTACTACGTTGCGATGTACTCCGACGAGGAGCGCGAGGCGATCCTGGGCCTGCGTCCCGGCCTGACCGATTGGGCCTCGCTGGTCAACGCGCAGCAATACGCGGCGTTCTCCGCCGCGGACGATGCCGACGAGTTCTTTCTCAAGGAGATCCGGCCGCTGAAGTGTTGTCTGCAGATGCACTACGTACGCACGCGATCCCTGGGAACCGACCTGCGCATCCTGGTCTGGACCCCGATCAAGATGCTGACCCGGACCACCCGGCTACCCGCGGACATCGAACGCGTGGTTGCCGAGCACCGGCTTCACTCGGCGTCCCCGGCCGAGGTCCTCGAGGATGCCGCGGAGATGACATGAGCGCCGACACGAAGCGTTGGGAAGACATGGCGCGGGAGCTGCGCAGGACGGTCATCCGGATGACCGCGCGGGCGCGCTCGGCGCACGTCGGTACGTCGCTGTCGATGATAGAGCTGCTGGTCGTGCTCTACACGAAATACTTGCGCATCGATCCCAAGGATCTCGAGCATCCCGATCGCGATCGTTTCATCCTCAGCAAGGGCCACGGATGCGCCGCGCTCTACGCGATGCTCGCCGAGCGCGGGTTCTTCCCCGAGGACTGGCTCGACACCTTCTATCAGAACGGCTCCGAGCTGGCCGGACACAGCACGCACAACGTCCCCGGCGTCGAGATCTCGACAGGCTCTCTCGGCCACGGGCTGCCGATGGCGGTCGGCATGGCGCTCGTCGGTCACCGTGACCGGCGTCCGTTTCACGTTTACTGCATGCTGAGCGACGGCGAGTGCGACGAGGGCTCGAACTGGGAGGCCGCTCTGTTCGCGGGCCACCACAAACTGAAGAACCTGACGGTGATCATCGACAACAACAAGATCCAGGGCATCGGGCACACCCGTGACGTGATGAACCTGGAACCGCTGGCGGACAAGTGGCTCGCTTTCAACTGGGACGTCCGCGAGATCGACGGCCACGATCTGCAGGCGATCGACGAGGAACTCGCGGAGCGGCCGGCCGGCGCGGAGCGGCCGCGTTGCATCGTGGCCAACACCGTCAAGGGCAAGGGCGTCAGCTTCATGGAGAACACGGTTCTCTGGCACTACCGTGCCGCCAACGACGAAGAGCTCAACGCGGCTCTCGCGGAACTGGAGCCCTCGAAGTGAGAACCGCGTTCATCAAGACCCTGGAGAAGCTGGCCGAGAAGGACAAAAAGGTCTGCCTGCTCGTGGGCGATCTCGGCTTCGGTGTGGTCATCGACTACTCCGAGCGATTCCCCGAGCAGTTCGTCAACATGGGTGTCGCCGAGCAGAACATGACCGGGGTGGCCGCCGGGATGGCACTGACCGGCAAGGTCGTGTTCACCTACTCGATCAGCAACTTCCCGACGCTGCGTTGCATGGAACAGATCCGCAACGACGTCTGCTACCACAACGCGAACGTCAAGATCGTCTGCGTCGGCGGCGGGGTGGCGTACGGCTCGGTCGGCGTGACGCACTTCGCGACCGAGGACATCGCGATGATGCGCTCGTTGCCCAACATGACGGTCGTCGCACCTGGCGACCCCTACGAGACCCGTCGCGCCACCGAGGCGGTGGCGGGGCACCAGGGGCCATGCTACCTGCGTCTCGGGCGTGTGGGCGAGCCCACGCTGCACGAGAGCGACGCCCCGTTCGAGATCGGCAAGGCGATCCAGCTTCGCGACGGCGCCGACGTGACGTTGATCGCGACCGGCAGCGTGTTGCAGACCGCCCTCGAGGTCGGCGAACGGTTGGCCGCCGACGGATGTTCCGCTCGCGTGCTGAGCATGCACACGATCAAGCCGCTCGACGAGGCTGCGGTGGCGGCGGCGGCGAGCCAGACCTCGGCGATCGTCACGCTGGAGGAGCACTCGGTGATCGGCGGTCTGGGCAGTGCCGTGCTCGAGACGTTGTCGGATCAAGGACTCACGGGTGTTCCCGTCAAGCGCATCGGGCTGCCGCCGAAGTTCGCCTCGACGGTGGGCAACCAGGAGTACCTGTGGGAGGTTTACGGCCTCTCGCCGGACAAGATCTTCCGCACGATCGAGGAGTTCCTGGGCCAGCTCTCGCGCTAACGCCCGCTCGAAGCGATCGCCTGCAGGTGATCGATCATCTCCGCGTAGACCTTTTCGGCGACGAAACGTTCGCTAAACACGCGCCGGGAGTTTCTTGCCAGCCGCTCGCGAAGCTCCCGCTGCTCGTTCAGTCGGATCAGCAGGTCAGCCAGATGCCGGGCGTTCCCGCTCTCGTAGGTGAGCCCGCAATCTTCCTCTTCGAGCAGCTCCGCGAGCACGCCACGCAATCCGGCGATCACGGGTAGCCCGCCGGACATGTACTCGATGGGCTTGTTTGCCAGATTCTTGAGGAAGTTCGGGACCGGTGCGTAGGGCGCGAGGCCGACGCTGGACATCTGCATCAGCGTCCAGATCTGCGCGGCCCCGACGAAGCCGGGGAACAGCACATTGTCGAGATCGGCCGAGAGCTCGCGGTAGCGCTCCAGGTTGTCGCCATTGCCGCACAGCACGAAGCGATAGCGCCGGTCTTCCTTTTCCAGAAGGCGGGCCGCATCGATGACCGGCTCGATCTCGAACTGGTGACCCAGCCAACCGAAGAAACAGGTCATGAAGGCATCGTCGCCGGGACGAATCCCGTGCCCATCCCAGAAGCGATGGGCCTCGGCGATCGCCGCCTCGTCCGGCTGCTTCGACGAGTAACCCATCGGGAACACACGGTCGAGCGAGGTCGCCTCGCGGCCGGCGTGGTCGAGCCCCCACCGCACGTAGTTCTCGGTGACGCCGAGGATCGCCGTCGCCCCCGAGCAGGCGACACGCGACGCTTGCCGGATCGGCCGAGTGACGAGACGCCCGAGCCAGCCGAGCCTGCTGGGAAACAGATCCCAGAACACGTCGGGCCACAGATCGCGCACGTCGAGCGCCACGGGGACCCCGGTCTCGCGACCATAGCGGACGGCCGCGCGACACAGCCCGGGGACCGGGATGGCCGACAGGATGACGTCGGGCGGATCCGACTGGCGTGCCTGGGCGTAGAACCTGGCCTCGAGTTGCCGGTGGTCGATCAGCCGCGCGAGCGAGACGTTCTTCGTGTAGCCCGAGGTGTGGACCAGTCGCATGCGGTAGTTCGGGGCAAGCTCGACCATGGTGTCCTCACGTGCTCGAAAGCGCTTCTGCTGATGGAAAAAAGTGCTCGACCAGAACGTCACGTCGTGTCCCGCGTCGGCACACAGCTGCGCGAGGATTCCCATCCGGAACACGCGGACCGAATCCCCGTCGATCGACAGCGGTTCTCCTGTCTTGATCAGCCAGATGCGCACGACACCGCAGTGTAACGAACAAAAAAGGGGCCGTCAGGCCCCTTATGGAGAATACGTGTTGAACGCTGCCTACTTCCGCTTAACCGACTCGATCGTGATCGTCTCGACCGGGACGTTCTGGAAACGACCCTTGTTCCCGGTCGCTGCGCCCTCGATCTTCATCACGACATCCATGCCCTCGATGACCTTGCCAAAGACCGCGTAGCCGAAGCCGCGCGGGTCGGGGCTGCGGAAGTTCAGGCTCGCGTTGTCCTTCGTGTTGATGAAGAACTGCGCCGTCGCGCTGTCGACGATGCTGGTGCGCGCCATCGCGATCGTACCGGGTTTGTTCTTGAGCCCGTTGTTGGCCTCGTTCTTGATCGGGTCGCGGACGTCTTTTTGCGTCATGTCCGCCGTGAAACCGCCGCCCTGGATCATGAAGTTCTGGATCACACGATGGAAAATCGTTCCGTCATACTGCCCGTCATCGACGTACTGCAGGAAGTTTTCGACCGTGATCGGCGCTTTCTCGGGATCGAGCTCGATCACGATCTCGCCCAGGCTGGTCGTCATGACGACGATCGGTTTCTCCACTGTTTCACCCTCTTCGGCTACCGCCATCCCGACCGTGCAGAACAAGGCCAGACCGGCAATCCACATCCAACGCATCATCGCTCTTCCACCTCCGTCGATCGTCCCGATGAGGGAGTCCATTCACTCAATGTAGAAAGGGATGCTTCAGTCTAGCATCTGATCGCCATCCGGCCATCCGGGGTGTTTTCGTTGCTTCGCCCACCCCCGGCAGGTTATAAGCGCCGTCTGTTTTCAGGGAGAACCGGATGTCGCGGATCACGACAGGCCTGCTCGCCGCATCGATCGTCCTGTGCGCCGCCTGTGCGGGCGGAGACGCGGGACGCTCCCACGACGACATGGGCATCGAGAGCGCGCGGATCGAGGAGCACATGCGCTTCCTCGCGTCCGACGAGCTCGACGGCCGCGAGACGGGCACGCCGGGTTACCAACGTGCGGCCGAGTACGTCGCGGAGCAGTTTGAGCAACTCGGGCTGGAGCCCGCGGCCCCGGACGGTAGCTTTTACCAGCCGATCCCTTTGATCTCCGGCACGTTGTTGACCGATGCCAGCAGAATCGAGTTGATCCGCGGCGGCAGCGAGCAAGCGTTGACGATCCAGGAGGACTTCGTCCTGGCGCCGGACCTGTTGCGCCAGAGCGCCGAGCTGACGGCACCGCTGGCCTACGCCGGGTTCGGCGTGCGCGCACCCGAGTTCGAATACGACGACTACGCCGGTGTGGACGTGCGCGGCAAGATCGTCGTCCTGCTGCAAGGTGCGCCGCCACGGTTCCCGAACGAGGAACGCGCGTACTACTCGGACTACGAGCTCAAGGCCCGGCTCGCCGTCGAGCGGGGAGCCGTGGGCGCGGTGTTGACGATGTTGCCGGACGATCGGCTGAACTACCCCTGGGACGCGGTCGTCACGGACTTCGCGATGTCCGCCATGCGCTGGCTCGACGCCGACGGCAACCCGCACGGAATCCACGAGCAGATCTTCTTCGTCGCGATGCTCTCCCCGCAGGGCGAAGAGAAGCTCTTCGAGGAGCAGACGCAAACTCGCGAGCAAGTGTTTGCCGCCGCCGCGTCGAGCGAAAGCGCAAGCTTCGATCTATCCGGAGAGCTGCGCGTGTTCAGTGTCACGGGGCACGAGCAGGTCCAGAGCTCCAACGTGATCGCACGTCTGCCCGGAAGCGACCCCGACCTGGCGGCCGAGCACGTCGTGGTGACCGCGCACCTCGATCACGTCGGTTCGATTCCGGTCGAGGCCGGCAAGGACGGGATCCACAACGGTGCCTACGACAACGCGTCCGGTGTCGCGATGATGCTCGAGGTCGCCGAATCCCTGGCGGCCGACCCTCCGCGGCGTAGCGTCCTGTTCCTCGCGCTGACGGGTGAGGAGAAGGGGCTACTCGGCTCCGATTACTTCACGGAGCACCCCAGCGTCGCGATCGACGAGCTCGTCGCGAACATCAACCTCGACATGGTGTTGATGCTCCACCCACTCAACGACGTCGTCGCCTTCGGCGCGGAGCATTCGTCGCTCGAGCGGTCGGTCGCAAGCGCGGTGAAGGAGCTCGGGATCCGAGTCAGCCCCGATCCGCTCCCCGAACTGGTGTTGTTCATTCGCAGCGACCAGTACCCCTTCGTGAAGAAGGGAATTCCGTCGGTCTTCCTGTTCAGTGGGTTCGACGCCGGTGAGATCGACGGACTGGAGCAGTTCAATCAGTGGATGCGCAACGTCTACCACACGCCGGCCGACGACATGGAGCAGCGATTCGACTTCGAGGCCGGCGCCGACTTCGCCCGCGTCAACCTGCTCGTGGTCACCGGCGTCGCCAACGCGGAGGAGCGGCCCCGTTGGAACGCCGGTGACTTCTTCGGAGAACGTTTCGGCCGGAACTAGTTCTTGGCGACGCGCTCGCCTGCCTCGTCGAGTCGTTCGGCCTGGAGCTGGATGAAGAACGAGCGCGTGTCGCTCTCGTCGACACGGTTAATGCGCAGCGGCTTCCCGTCGGTCAGTGTCGCCGAGATCTGCTGATCCATGGACTGGATGAACGGTCGCCCATCCGCCGCCGGGGTGCCGGTGAGGGAGCTGTCCTCGATCCGGCCACGCAGGCGGATCGTGCCGTCCTCGTTGAATTCCGCCCGGATATTGGCCAAGAAGCCGACATGCTGGTACGCGAACGACGTGACGGGCACGACATTGCTTCCGGCCGAGTTCGACGTGTTGAACGTCGTCGTCGGGATCGGGATCCGCGCGCCGGTCGACATCTCGACCGGTTCGTTGTTGGCGTTGACGATCATCTCGTACGTCTTGCGGACAACATCCTTGCCGTTTTCCATGGTGCCGACCTCGAACGTGACCAACACGTTGGTGCTGTAATCGGGGACATCGCCGGCGAGCGCCGGCAGCGCCAGGACGGCGACTGCAAGAAGGACCGGACACAGTTTCGTTGCGTGCATCTTCACCTCCACCTGAGGGACTGGACGGATCGAACCGGATGCTTCTCGATACGGACGGATGCACGCGTCCGTCTAGTGAGGCCTCGGTACGGGTCACGATCGTTGCGGGATCACAAGCACACCACATGGGGCGAGGTGCAGCACACGCTCGGCGGTGCTGCCGGCCAGCGCGTGGGCGAGGAAGCCGTGGCCGTGCATGCTCATCACGATCAGGTCAACACCGCGCTCCTGGGCCAGGGCGACGATCTCCTTGTGGGCGACTCCCTGCCGGATAACGGTCTCGACGGTTTGCCCTGCGAGATGCTCGGCCAGGTGCTTCTCGAGTTCCTGTGACGCGTGCTTACGGTGCCGCTCCAACAACTCCTCGGGATCGCGGGTGTGGGCGGCTATCATCGGGGGCAGGTCGTCGACCACGAAAGCAACGATTAGCTTGCTGCCGAGTTTTTCTGCGAGTTCGACCCCGTGATGGAGTGCGACCGCAGCCGCATCGGACAGGTCGGTGGTGACGAGGATCGTTTCGTAGCTGGCCATGGAAACTCCTTGTTGTCAGGATAGCGCGGCTATCGGGAAGCCGCTGTAAGCCGCCCGCCATCGCTCTGCCTGGCTCCGCGGTCTAGCACTCGTAGGCAAAAGCTTTACGAGTGCTTCCAGGACTGCTAGCACCGGAGTACCGGGCTCTTGGTACACTTCTTGCTCGTATCCAGCACGGGAAAGAACGAGCCGGACCCCCCGGCAGGAGCGCGTGATGACGTTACGACTCGTAGCGGTGATGAGCGTGGTGTTGCTGCTGTGCCTGGGAGCATTTGGCCTGATCGCCAACTATTTTCAGGAACAGGTGATGGTGGAGGCGGCGAAGATCGCGTCGGAATCGGCCAAGGCGATCTTCGGCACGCTGGATGCCACGCACGACCGCAACTTCTTCCACGTCAACCAGACGCAGCGGCCCGACGGATTGGCCCGGGCGCCGGAGCCCCCCGCCGCACCGGGCCGAGCGGACCAGACCGAGTTGAGGATCGTCGGTGACATCGATCCCGAAGAAACCCGCAAGCTGATCGAGGAGGTCGCCCGTCGACGACTCGGTGTCCCGGAAACCGCCGACGGCAGCGGTACCGGGGAGCCGCCCAAGTACAGCTTCAGCGCGCTCGGTCGGTTCGTGTCGGTCGAGTGCAGCGAGGGGGAGAACGGCGTGCAGGATTGCGTCAGGGTCCACCGCCAGCTGTCCGGCGCCGAGTTGAACGAGGTCTTCGTCCGCGTCGAGGAGATCCACGCCAGCACCGACGGCGAGGAGATGACGCTGACCATACCGACGTTCAAACAGGACCCGCTCGCGACGGACCCGGATGTCGTCAAGGGTCAGTGGGAATCCGACGACATCCGGCTCGTCAACCGGGCCGCTGCCGACGAGCCGGTTACCGCGACGGATTCCGAGATCCAGTTGCCGATCTCGGTGCAGGACTACGAGAGTCTTTTCGATCGCGTACGGCGTCAGTCGATCTTCCTGTTCCTGGGCGTGTTTCTCGTCGGCATGGTGCTTTCCGCCGGTGCTGCCGCCCGTTTCACGCGACCGACGCGACGGCTCGATGCGGCGCTGCGCGAGATCTCCGACGGTGATCTGGACGCCGAAGTCGAGGTCCGCGGGAAGGACGAGATGGCGCGCCTGGGGCTGGCGTTCAACGAGATGGCGCGAAAAATGCGCGCGAACCGCGACCGGGCGCGCGAGATGGTGCGCCGCGACAAGCTCTCGGCGCTCGGGCGGCTCGCCGCCGGTGTGGCGCACGACGTGCGCAATCCGTTGCACTCGATCGGCCTGACGTTGTCGCACCTCGACGATACCGGGCGTCCCGAAGAGCCCGAGCGCGCGGCCGAGTTCGATCGCGCCGTGACCTTGATCCGCGGCGAGATCCGCCGCCTGGACCAACTCGTCGTCAACTTCCTGCGTTTCGCCAACGGAGACAACCGCGAACGGAGGTCCGTCGACCTGCGCGCGCTGGTCGAGGAGACCGAACGGTTGTTCCGCAAGGAGGCGCAGTGGCGTGGGATCGAGCTGTCGCTCGATCTCGAGGACGTTCCCGAGCTCCGTGTCGACGCGGAGGCGATCCGATCGTCCTTGCTGAACCTCGTTCTCAATAGCTGCGAGGCGATGCCCGAGGGCGGGAAGCTTGACATCTCGTTGCGCCGCAACAATGGCGAAGTGGTGCTGCAGGTTGCGGACACCGGTCGTGGGATCCCGGCCGACCGGCAGGAAAAAGTCTTCGATTTCGGCTATTCCACGACTGAAGGAGGCAGCGGTCTGGGCCTCGTGATGGTGCACCAGTGTGTGGTCGAGGACCACGACGGCCGCGTCACGCTGGACAGCACCGAAGGCGAGGGCACCCGCGTCCGGTTGATCTTTCCGGTCAAAGAAGAGAATGACGACAGCTCGACGGAGCAGGAATCATGAGCCCGGCGACAAAAGCACGCCTGTTGATCGTCGACGACGAGGAGCCGCAGCGTTTGATGCTGGCCAGCCTGCTGGGACGCGCCGGCTACGAGGTCGACGCCGCACGGGACGGAAGCGAGGCGCTGGAATTGCTCCACGCGAGCCGCTACGACCTGATGCTGACCGACCAGCGGATGCCCAAGATCGACGGCCTCGAGCTGCTCGAGCGGACCCGCCGCGAACACCCCGATCTTCCCGTCGTGCTGATGACCGCCTACGGCTCGGTCTCGACCGCGGTCGAGGCGATGAAGCGCGGCGCTGCGGACTACCTGACCAAGCCGTTCGAGCGCGACGAGCTGCTGATCGTCGTGCAGAAGGTGTTGCGCCAGCAACAGCTCGAGACGGAGGTCGCGGATCTCCACGGCACGTTGCGCGATCGCTACAGTCTGAACAACATCGTCGGCAACTCTGCGCCGATGCAGCAGGTGTTCTCGCTGATCGAGCGCGTCGCGCCCACCGACGTCCCGGTGCTGGTCACCGGCGAGACCGGCACCGGCAAGGAGCTGGTCGCCCGGGCGATCCACCAGAACAGCCGCCGCGCCGAGGGGCCGTTCGTGGCGCTGAACTGCGCCGCGATCCCCGAGACGCTGCTCGAGAGCGAGCTCTTCGGGCACGAGAAGGGCGCGTTCACCGGCGCCGAGCGCGACCACGCGGGCAAGTTCGAGCAGGCCGACGGCGGGACGCTGTTCCTCGACGAGATCGCGGCGATGCGGACGGACCTGCAGGCCAAGATCCTGCGAGCGATCCAGGAGAAGGAGATCCAGCGGCTCGGCTCGACCAAGACGGTCCCTGTGGACGTGTCGATCGTGGCGGCCACGTGCGACGACCTCGAGCGGGCGATCCGTGAGAAGACGTTCCGCGAGGACCTGTACTACCGGCTCAACGTGGTGCCGATCCAGCTGCCGCCCCTGCGCGAGCGCACCGAGGACATCCCGCTTCTCGTCGACCGCTTCCTCGCCGGTGCCACCGAGAAATTCGGTCGCGGCCAGGTGCATATGGCACCCGAGGTCCTGGACCTCCTGAGCGGCTACCCCTGGCCCGGCAACGTGCGCGAGCTGGAGAACTGCATCGAGCGCATGGTCGTCCTGGCCCAGGCGGAACGGCTGACGATGGCCGACGTCCCGACGAACCTCCAGCCGGGGCGGCGCTCCGGCGCCGCGTCGGCCGAGCTGTTCGAGCTGCCGCCGGGGGGTGTCGAGATGGCCGAATTGGAAAAACACTTGATCCGGCAAGCTCTGGAGCGGACACGGGGGGCCCTTGGGCCCGCGGCCCGGCTTCTCGGCATCTCCTACAAGACCCTGCAGTACCGGATCCGCAAGTACGGCTTCGATCGCGAGGAATTCGGCGGTCGAGCGGGTGAATGGACCGGTTGATCCGCCCAAATAGAGCCGTTCTGCCCCATATGGGGTGAAGCCGACCCGCAACGACCGACGAAAGTCCCCCTCGGGGGATGGCACGGCCCCTGCAATCAGGATTTACATCGTTTGACACCGACCGGGAAACCTCGAGCGCGAGTCATGCGTTCTACACAGCGAGGGCAGGGAAGAGAGGACGAGGATGCAAGCACTCAAAGACGCAGGAATCCTCCTGGTGGTGATTCTGCTGGCGCTTTCCGTGCGCTTAACCCCGCTGGAAGAGACCGGGACGGAGCTGGACCTCGCCTCGTTGACCCCACAGACCGACGCCGCACCGGCGCCCCGTTCGTTCGAGTTCAAGCCGGCCTCCGCCGTCGGGTCGGCTGGCCCCGCAACGGCCGTGGTCGTCGGCACTCCCGAGGAATCCCCGATCCACGAACGGATCCTGAAGGACGGCGAGGAGATCGTCCGCTCGGCCGATCTGAAAGCCCAGGTCATCCAGCATTGCACCGAGATGGTGATCCACATCAAAAACGCCGCCGAGCAGTTGCGCAACGAGGAAGTCGAGCGGGACGTGCAGGAAGTCGTGAAGGTCCTGCCCTGCTCCGCTTGAACTGACTTATCCTGTCGGGTGTGAGCGCACCCGAGTCACCGCACAGCTCTTATTGCAAACAACTCGAAAGGTTCGAGCGTATCGGGGGCGTGCTGCGGGAACGTTCGAGGGCCTTGTCCTGGACGCGCCTCGCGATCGTCGTTGCGGCGATCGCGCTGGTCTGGCCGGCGCTGTTCGCCGATCGGCTCTCGGCACACTGGTTGTGGCTCCCGCTGGCCGCCTTCGTCCTGGTCGCGGTCGTCCATGAAAACGTCGAGCGCCGATGCCGGCGCGCGCGGCGGGCGTCCGAGGTGCTCCGGCGGGCCGTGGATCGGGTCGAGGGCGACTGGATCGGTCATGGCCCCGACGGTTCCCGGTTCATCGACGCCGAGCACCCCTACGCGTCGGATCTCGACCTCTTCGGGCCGGGATCGTTGTTCGAATTCCTCTGCGCGGCGCGCACGGCCGATGGCGAGGCTCGGCTCGCAGGTTGGCTGGCCCATCCAGCCGACCCACGGAAGGTCCGGGATCGTCAGGAGGCGATCGCCGAATTGCGCGACCGACCGGGGCTGCGTCTCGACCTGGCGCTGCTCGGGGCGCGAATCGGCTCCACGGTGGACACGCGGCGGCTGGTGCAGTGGGCCCGCTCGCCGGCGATCCTCCGGCAGCGCTGGCCGCAATGGATCGCCGCGACGCTCGGGATCGCCAACGTCGCGACGTTCACCGCTTGGCTCGCACCCGTCTTCCAGCAGGCGGTCGAAGCGGCACGCGGCGGCGAACGAATCGACGTATTCGCCGGGGCCGCGCCTTTCTTCATCTCTTTGGTCGCCTCCATGGCGTTCACCGCGCTTCACGGCGGCCGGGTTCGTCAGGCGCTGCACGACGCCGACCGGCCGCAGCACGACCTGGAGCTTCTCGCGGGGGTGCTCGAGCGAATCCAGCGCGAGACCTTCGACAGTGCGGAGCTGCGGGGGCTCACCGAGGACCTTCGCGTCGCGGGTGTCGTCCCGTCGCGCGCGATCGATCGCCTGACACGCATCGTGCAGATCGAGGAGTCGCGGCACAACGCGATCTTCCGCGCGCTCGGCGGCATGGTCTTCGCCGGAACCCACCTGGCCTACGCGATGGAACACTGGCGCTCCCGGTACGGCAGCGCGGTCGCCGTCTGGATCGACGCCGTGGCGCGTTTCGAAGCGCTCTCCTCGCTGGCCCGGCACGCCCACGAAAACCCCGCCGATTTGTTCCCCACGGTCGACGATGGGCCGGTGGCGCTCGACGCCAGGGGGCTGGCGCACCCGTTGCTCCCGATCGAGACCGCCGTACGCAACGACGTCGCTCTGGCGCGGGACGGGACGCGCCTGTGGGTCGTCAGCGGTTCGAACATGGCCGGCAAGAGCACGCTCCTGCGCACGACCGGGATCAACGTGGCGCTCGCGCTGGCGGGTGCGCCCGTACGGGCAACAGAGATGCGCCTGAGCACGCTGCAGATCGGCGCGTCGATGCGCATCGTCGACTCGCTGCGCGAGGGGACGTCGCACCTCTACGCCGAGATCAAACGGCTACACGCCATCGTGGAGCTGTGCAAGGAGTCGCGACCGGTGTTGTTCCTGCTCGACGAAGTGCTGCACGGCACCAACTCGAGCGATCGCCGCGCCGGAGCCGCAGCGGTCGTACGGAGCCTGCTGCAGGCCGGCGCGATCGGGATGGTCACCACGCACGATCTGGCGCTGGCGCGAATCGCCGACGAGCTGGGGGACGCCGGCGCCAACGTCCACTTCGTCGATCACATGCGGGACGGCAAGCTGGCCTTCGACTACACGCTGCGTCCGGGCCCGGTTCAGAAAGGCAACGCGCTGGAGCTGATGCGCGCGACGGGGCTCGAGGTCTAGACTTGAAGCATGGTCTGTGCCTGCTTCCTGACGTTGATCCTTTCGACACCGGCCGCCGACCTGCCGCCGCTGCGCGAGACACTCGCCGAGATCGACAAGATCGCGCAGCTCTACGGCTCCGAGGCGTTGAGCTTCACCTCCGACGAGACGGTCGTGCTCAAGAGCGGCGGGCGTACCCAGACGCACCGCTTCCGGCACATCTACACGATCGACCCGTTCGGCAAGCACACCGAGCTTCGCGAGCCGCTCAAACGGCGTCACGACCCCGCCGCACCGGCCAACACCAACCCGTACCTCTGGATCTTCCTGTTCGAATCCGGCCGCCGGGCCTACATGCACTTCGAGTGGGTCGGGATCGAGACGCGGTTGGAGCGTGAGGCGCTCGGGATCGCCTTCCGTCCCCGCGGCGAGATCTTTCCCCAAGTCAACGATTGGTACGGCGTCGCCTGGTTCGACCGTGAGACCTTCCGCCCGCTGGTCTTCGAGGCCTGGGTGCCCCGCGAGTACGAACGAAAGCTCGAGCTCGACCGCCGGCTGGCCGAGGCGGCGGCGGCCGCGGAGCCCAGTCGATCGGAGCACGTGATCACCTCGTTCCGCACGGAGTTCGGTGAGGAACGTAACGGCCTGCGGTTGCCGACACGGGTGACGATGCGCGAGCAGCGGTTCACCGTCTGGGGCAAGGACGGAAGCTCGGGCTATCGCGAACGGACGCTCTCCAGCGTCAAGCAGCTCTACACGAACTATCGCTTCTACTCCGTCGATACCGACCAGACGATCGGCGGCGTGACGGTGGATCAGGGCTCCAGGAACAACTGAGTGATGTAGAGCGTGCCGTCGACGGAAAAGGCTACGCCGACCGCGGTTTCCCGAAAGTCGGGCGTCAGGATGTTGTGCCGGTGCCCGGGGCTCTCCATCCACTCTTCGACGACTCCGTGGATCGCACCCAGCGCTCGTCGCGAGCGCGCGACGTTCTCTCCCGACAGCCGGAAGCCGATCCCGGCGGCTCGAATGCGGTCGGCGGGCATCGAACCGTCCGGTGACTCGTGAGCCATGAAGTCACCGTCCGCCATCGTCTCGCTGTGGCCTCGCGCCACCGCGCGGAGCGCCGCGTTCGGCTTCAGCTCGCGCAACCCGTGCTCGACGCGGACATCGTTGATCTCGTCGACAATCACCCGTTCGAGCGTTTCGCGGTCCGCCTCCGGTCCCGCGGTTGCATAAAGCGCGACCACGATGAGCGCGCCGTCGCCGGCGGTCCAGGCACCGATCCCGATCTCGACCATCGCGGTGTCGAGCAGCGGCGCGTCCTCCACCGGGCTGTCCCACGCGCCGCGTAACCGATCGTTGCCGGTAACTCCCGCCGGTACGATCGTGACGCGCTCGACGACCGTGCGCTCCTCCAACTCCGGCGTGTCGTCGACGGCGTCGTCGAGCGGCACCGGATGGGGGAGGCGTCGCCCGACAGGCGCGGCGGCGATATCCCCGGCGCGGCGCTCGGCAAGCCGTCGCAGCGCGTCCGACCGGCCCAGCGGCTCCAGCCCCGCGGTCTCGCGGACGACGCCGAGCACCCGGTGCAACTCTTCGAAAAGCGCGTCTTCGACCGGCTGCGCCGTTCCCGCGGCGAGCGTGCCCGGCAACAGGCCCAGCAGCAGGCAAACGGATTCCCGCCGGCCGGCCAAACGTCAGATCCCGAAACGGTCGGCTTCCCAGTCGATCCCCAGGGCACTCGGGGGACCCATGTAGCCGAGCAGCGCCGACGCGGCGACGACCGCGGGGCTGGCCAGGTAGCCCTCGCCGCCGACACCCATGCGGTTCTGCCAGTTGCGGTTGAACGAGGTGATCGCACGCTGCCCCGGCTCGAGCGCGTCCGGGCCCTGGCCGAAGCAGGGCCCGCACCAGGAGTCGCGGATCTGCCCGCCGACGGAGCGCAGCACGTCGGCGATCGATTCCCCGCCGAGACGCGGGTCGTCGTTCTCGATCATCTTCTTGACGCCGATCGAGCCGGGGAAGATGACGAACTTGCGCCGCGCCTCGGTGTGCCCGGCCCGCTTGGCCGCCTGCAACACCAGCGCCGCCTGCAACAGATCGTCGTAGCTCCCGTTGGTGCAGCTTCCGATGAAGGCGCGGTCGAACTCGATCTTCTCGTCCGCAACCGCGGTCGCCGGGTGTGCGTTGCCGGGGCTGAACGGCTTGGCGATCATCGGCACGACCTCGGACAGGTCGAGCGTCTCGTCGATCTCGTAGCGCGCGTTCGCACCGGGGCGGATGGCGGGGTAGGGGAGCCGCTCCATCCCCTTGGCCCGGTACCAGGCGTAGGTGATCTCGTCCGGGGCGAAGATGCCGTTCTGCGCCTCGGCCTCGGCCATCATGTTGCAGATCGTGTTGCGGTAGGCGATCGGGAGCTGGCCGTTGGCGTCGACGAACTCGACCGACATGCCCTGCGACTGCGCGCTGCCCCAGCGCTCGAGCAGCTTGAGCACGATGTCCTTGCCGCTGACCCACGGTTGCAGTTGCCCGGTGAGGACCACCCGGCGCGCCCGGGCCAGCGTGAAGTAGACGTAGCCGGTCGACCAGCCGAAGCCGAGCGTCGTCGAGCCGACGCCGATGCCGACCGCGCCGTAGGCACCGTAGGCACGGCTGTGGGAGTCGGCTCCCGGGATGAACTGTCCCGGCATGACCAGGCCCTGTTCAGGGAAGTAGAAGTGGAAGATGCCGTCGCCGGGGTCGGCGTAGTACGGCTTGACCAGCCCTTCGACGCGCGCGAACTCGCGGCCGATCGCCGTCTGCCGGTCGTCCGACTCCTTGCCGGTGAAGACGAAGTGGTCGTTGGCCACCGCCGCCTGCCGCGGGTAGATCGTGTTGCCGCCGGTGATCTGGTTGAAGGTGTGGATCGAGAACGGCGCCGTCCCGTCGGACGCCGGCAGCAGATCGGCGTACACCCGCAGCGTCGCCCCCGGTTCCACGACGGCGTCTTTATCCACACGGTGCGACCAGACGATCTGCTCGGTCGTCGTGAGCCCGGCCGCGGTCGCGGCGTCGGGCCACTCGATGCGTGGCTCGCGTTCGACGGATTCGCGGAACTCGGAGCGCCCGACGGCGAAGATCCCGCCCGTGCGGCGGATCTCGTCTTCTTTTTCGGTCAGGGCGAACGGCGTGTAGGTCTTGTCCTGCGTGAGGTTCGTCAGCTCTCGCGTTCCGGGGCTGTACGCGAACTCGTCGCCGTCGGCGGCATCGGCGACGGCCTCGGGGCACTGCACGACCTCGAGCCCGAGGTTGAACGCGTTGCGCCGGAAGATGTCGCCCATGTTGTCGCCGCAGACGATCACCATCTCCAGCCCGGCCTCCTCCGCCACGGCCTTCAGCCCCGCAGGGCTCATCTCGCGCGATGAGCCGATGGCGAAGCGGTCGCCCGCGATCAGGAAGGTCTCGCCCGAGTGGACGCGTTTGCGGTAATCGGGGATCAGGAAGCGAAACGAGCCCGCCTTCCAGCGTTCGTCCAGCGCGTCGAGACTCTCCGAAACGCAGTCCTGCGCCGGAGTGATCGCGTCGGTATCGATCGAGTCGAGCTTCTTGCCCGGGTTGGCGGGGTCCCAGAGGATCAGCGCCTTGCCGCGGATCTCGCGATCCGCGGCGGAAGACGCCGCCGCTTCGGCTTCGTGGCCAAGATCGTTGGCGTGCACACCCGGCTTCAACCTGGCCGGTTGGATCCCATGCATGAACGTACCTCGTCGGAAGGATGCGCTCGGCGTCGCCGGTCACGCGTTGCGCGTTAATGTTAGCATTCGAAAACCGGGAGGACAGGACATGAAACAAGGGTCATGTTTCGTAGCGGTCGTTGTTTGTGTTTGCGTTGCGCTGACCTGCGCGCCGGCGGAGGACGCCCCGGACGCGCAGGGCGACAGCGAGATCGTCGACGCTTCCGCGCTCGTGGGCAAGTACACGACGGTACCGCTGACGACCGACGTCTCGGCGTTCGACGCCGCCGACCGCCGGCTCCTCGAGTTGCTGATCGAGGCCGCGCAGGCGATGGACGACGCGTTCTGGAAGCAAGCCTACGGCGACAAGGGCAGGTTTCTCGGTTCGATCTCCGATCCCGCGCTGCGGCAGTTCGCGTTGATCAACTACGGACCGTGGGACCGGCTGGATGCCAACAAACCGTTCCTCGACGGCGTGGGTGAGAAGGCGCCCGGCGCCAACCTCTACCCGGCGGACGTGACGAAGGAAGAGATCGAGGCCGCGGGCGACGAGGCGTTGACGAGCCTCTACACGATGGTTCGCCGCGACGACGACGGGGCGCTGGAGGCGATCCCTTACAGCGAGTTCTTCAAGGACGAGATCACGCTCGCCGCCCACCGCTTGCGCCAGGCGGCGGCCGTGGCCAAGGAGGAGTCTTTCAAACAGTACCTGTTGCTGCGTGCCGAGGCGATGGAGACCGACGACTATCAACCCAGCGACATGGCCTGGATGGACATGAAGGACAACCGTTTCGACGTCGTCATCGGTCCGATCGAAACCTACGAGGATCAACTGCTGGGCGCGAAGGCGGCGTTCGAGGGGTTCGTGCTGGTCAAGGACCTGGGGTGGAGCGAACGGCTGGCGCGCTACGCGGCGTTCCTGCCCGAGCTGCAACGCGGGCTGCCCGTCCCCGACGAGTACAAGCGGGAAACGCCCGGCACCGACTCGGACCTCAACGCCTACGACGTCGTCTACTACGCGGGCGACTGCAACGCCGGCTCGAAGACGATCGCGATCAACCTGCCCAACGACGAGGAGGTCCAGCTGGCCAAGGGGACGCGCCGGCTGCAGCTCAAGAACGCGATGCGGGCCAAGTTCGATCGCATCCTGGTTCCCATCTCAGAGGTCTTGATCGCCGAGGACCAGCGCCGGCACATCACCTTCGACGCGTTCTTCTCCAACACGATGTTCCACGAGGTGGCTCATG